>Ga0075420_100004863_pt1 | contig 11769 bp, 10 predicted proteins | sample SoiMetdeltSBSDD4_FD_75296 | JGI IMG/M metagenome (GOLD analysis project Ga0075420, IMG submission 75296) | Bulk soil microbial communities from a Populus tree surrounding site in Tennessee, USA - Soil MetaG P. deltoides SBSDD4 | ecosystem: Environmental > Terrestrial > Soil > Tree plantation... | reverse complement strand
TCGAGATAGTGTCGGGCTGTGTCTTTTGATCCGATGTCAGTGTCGGCGGCGATGCCCCGATAGTCGACCTCTTGCCCAAGATGCTGGCTCAGCCAGTCGATCAGTTCCCGAAGGTATGTCTCGCGCATGCCAGCGCGTGTGAACTCTCCGGCGAGTGCCTCGCGATACGCCTCGAAGGTTTCGGGCAGGATCTGGTTCTCCCGCGCCACGTCGTTGAGGGCCGTCAGGAACCCTCCGGTCAGGAGGTACCGTTCGAGAAGCGGCTCGATACGCGATCTGATCAGTGCCCGGTAACGTCGGCTGACCCTGGTGCCGTGCGGCGTGAACGTGGTGACGGGTGGCGGCAGTGAGAGCTCGGGATCGGCCAGCTGGACGTACTCTCTGAAGCTGAGCGGCAGGCACTCGAGGTCGAGCTCCTGGCCACCGCCGCGTCGGCCGGGGAGCCGTTCGCCGCCTCGGCGCAGGTCGGTCGTGTGACTGCCGGTCGCGACGAGCGTGACGTCGAGGAGCTCGTCGTTGTCGACGAGTCCGCGAACGGCGCCCGCCCAATCCTGGACCCGAGTCACCTCGTCGAGGAAGATCGCGAGTCGCTCGCCGACGCCTGTCCGGGCCGCGTTTCGCCAGGAATCCTGCGAGTCGCAGTAGGCGCGGATCGCGTCGACGAGATCTCTGGCCGTCTCCAGTCCGGCGAGCTCGACGTCGAGGTAGAGGATGCGGTCCGCCGGCCAGCCGTCCGCGAGGAGCGCCGCGATCTGCCGCTTCAGGATGGTCGATTTTCCGACCTGTCGCGGACCGCGCAGTGTGTAGACGGCGTCCCGGTCGAACTGAAACGGCAGCGGCGGCTCCCAGCGGACCGGGGCCCGGCGCAGTTGCCGAAGGTGTCGATCGTTCTGGATGTCAGCAGGATTGAGCCACCAGCGATTCTGACGGGCGAACTGGTCGAGCATGCCCTCAGGATACGACGTCCAGGCGAAAACTGGCTAGTGCTACTAGCCACGATTGCCCAATCGTGGCTAGTGGCACTAGCCAGTTTTCGATGTGGCCGCGAGATCGGTCCTACTTGACCTTGTGGGTGACCGTCACCTTCGTCGCCTTAGCGACCGCGCGGTAGAGCGGGCAGTTCTCCATCCAGATCTGGGTGTAGCTCGCCGCCTGGTCGCCGTCGATGCCGGTGTAGGTGAAGTGAACGTCAATCGCTGCGAAGTCCGGCCAGCTCTCGTCGGTGCGGGTGGCGTCCACCGAGACTTCGAGCGTGCCGAATGGCAGGTTGTTGCGGACCGTGTGCATCTCGACCAGGCTGACGCCGCAGGCCGCGATGCCGGCCATGAACGACTCGCCAGTGGTGACCGCCTCATTCGGGCCGGATGGCGAATCTATCACCCAGTGGTTGGTGCGGGCCGAGTTGAGCGTCCGGCCCGGAACGTCGGTCGTCTTCGACTTCGTGGCGTAGCGCGTCCTGACCTCAGCCATCGGAAGGCCTCCAGAAAAAGGAGTCAGGGAGTCAGAATACCGTCCGCTCGCGCAGGCGGGCCAGGAACGGCCGAATCAGGCTGGTCTGGCGCCCCTCCTCCAGCAGGAAGGCGTCGTGGCCGTAGCTGGAGCGCAGGTTCCGGTACGTGACCTCGCGGCCCGCCGCCTCCAGTGCCGCGACGATTCGCTGCGACTCATGGGGCGGGTAGAGCCAGTCTGAGCTGAACGAGAGGGCCAAGAAGCTGGCTCTGGCCCGAGAGAACGCTCGATCGAGCGCGCCGTCCCCGAACGCCTCGGCCAGGTCGAACTCGTCGATCGCGCGGCTGATCGCCAGGTATGAGTTCGCGTCGAACCGCTCGACGAACCGCTGACCCTGGTGCCGGAGGTAGCTCTCGACCTCGAACGGTCCGACGCGAGGATCGCCGTGCGTGGCTGTCGCCTCACCGGGCGACGGCGGCGCCGGGGCCTCGCCGGCGGGGCGCCGTTGGCGACCGAACTTCGCCATCATCGACTGCTCGCTCAGGTACGTGACGTGCCCGATCATTCGCGCTACCGCCAGGCCGCGCTCCGGCTGCCGGCTGCCGTAATACTCGCCGTTCCGCCAGTCCGGGTCGGCCATGATCGCCTGGCGGCCGATCTCGTTCCAGGCGATCCCCTGGGCACTGAGGCTGGCGCAGGTGGCGATGGCGACGCAACCGGCCACCATGTCCGGATAGGCAACGGTCCACTGGAGCGCCTGGTTGCCGCCCAACGATCCGCCGGCGACTGCCAGCAGCCGCTCCACGCCGAGGTGCCGAAGCAGCTCGCGCTGCGCTCGGACCATGTCGCCGACGGTCACCAGCGGGAAGCGCGCGCCGTACGGCTGTCCGGTCGCAGGATCGATCGAGGAGGGCCCCGTACTGCCTCGGCAGCTCCCGAGGACGTTCGAGCAGATCACGAAGTACTTGCGGGTGTCGAACGCCTTGCCGGGACCGATCATGCCGTCCCACCAGCCGAGCCCGCCTCGCGGAACGATCCCCTTGTCATCAGCGCCCATACCGTCGACGGCGCTGGGGGCATCGACGTCGCTGCTCCAACCGGCGGCGTGGGCATCGCCGGAGAGTGCATGGCAGGCAAGGATCGCATTACCTCCGTCCGGCGCCAGCTCGCCGTACGTCTCGTAGGCCAGCGTCACCGGCCCCAGACTTCCGCCCCGTTCCAGGAGGAACGGCTCGGCCGCGGACCCAAACGTGAACGAGCGCGTGTGGACGACGCCGACCGTTCCGGCGTCGAGCGGGAGCGGTCGGCGGGCCTGGCGACGTGGCATTTCGAGCCTGGCGATGAGCGTGCTCCCTGGCTGCACGGTCGGTCACGTGGGTCCAGCGCCCGGAAGCGAGCCGAAGCGTGCGCGATCTTCCGCGGATGAGTCTAGGGCGTGCGCGTTGGGGCCGACAACGGCAACCCCCCGAAGCGAGCGATGCCGGGCTGCTGAATCGAGCCAGATCCGGAATGTCTGGCTGTTGCGCGGATCGCGTGTCACGCCTCGGCGCTCGCACGCGTTGACGCACGTCAGACCGCCCCCAGTCACGAAGGCGAGCGGCCAGCCGCTCGGCCCGGTCGATCCTTCTGGGGCCTGGCCGTCCGATTCGACACGACGCATTTCCGATATTCGACCGATCTGACCGTCGAGCGAGCACGTATCGCCAAAGGTGTGATGGCGTTGTGCGTGCAGATCTGCATGCAAGTGACAGGATGTGTTGCAGCAAGGACGGGGCGGGACAGAGCCGGTGCTGAGTGCTCGATCGGATGTCCAGCATCCATCGGGGCACGGAGCTCAGTTGGACGCGTCCATCTCGCGTCCTGACGCCGATGCCGAATGCGGTGTTCGGAGAACGTCGTCGCACGGTGAACAGGAGTCTCGCGGCTCGCACGGTCTGCTGTCGCTACGGCTGCATCTGGTCCTGCTCTTTGCACTCGCGGCCGTCGTTCCGGCGCTGGTGGTGCTCGCGTTCGACGTAGCGGGCGTGAGCGCTTCCCTACCTCGACTCCCGATCGTCGGCGATGTGCTGGTGCTGCTCGTGGTCGCCAGCGCGGCCGGATTCGGGGTCATGCTCGGGCTGCTCGTCACGTACGCGCTGGTCGGACCGCTGTCCATGCTGACGAGAGCCATCAACTCGCTCGGCACCGACGCGGTTTCAGCGTCGCTCCGTTCACGGAGATTCGCGAGGTCGCACGCCTGGCTGAAGCGCTCGCGGCATTGCGCAGCAGGCTGGTCACGCGAGCGGAGGCGCTGGACGACCTGGGAGTCGTGCGCGATCTCGCACGACTCCGGGCGAACAACGAGCACCGCACCGTGGCCACTCGCGACGCGAATGACGGCCTCTGGGATTGGGACCTGACCACGGACACGCTCTACTGTTCACCACGGTGGCACGCGGTCGCCGGCACCAGGGACGGTGGCGACGTGGTCTCGCCCTCCTTCTGGTTCGATCGTGTCCACCCGGACGACCTGCCAGAGTTGCGTGCCGCGATCGACGCGCACCTGCGCGGCCACGTCGATCATCTCGCCTGCGAGACCCGCCTGCGTGACGACGACGGTACGTATCGCTGGGCGCTCTGTCGGGGTCTGGCGCTCCGTCGCGAGGACGGAGCGCCGTACCGACTCGCCGGGTCGCTGACTGACACATCCGACCGACGAGTCATCGACGAACGCCGACTCCACGAGTCGCTCCACGACTCGTTAACCGGCCTTGCCAACCGGACGTTCTATCTCGATCGGCTCGGCGCCGCGATCAGACGAAGCGAGCGGCTCGACGTGCACCGGGTAGCCGTCGTCCTGATGGACGTCGACCGGTTCAAGGTGGTCAACGACAGTCTCGGCCACGCGCTCGGTGATGACCTGTTGGTGGCGGTCTCTCGACGGCTCGAAGGATGCGTGCGAGACGTCGATACCGTGGCGCGGCTGGGCGGCGACGAGTGGGCGATCTTGATTGAGGACCTGGCGAACGACGATGAGGCGAGCCGCGTAGCGGAACGGGTGCGCCAGTCGCTGCGGCAGCCGCTGCTGGTCAGAGGCCACAGCCTGTTCGTCACCGTAAGTACCGGGATCGCTCTGCTGACAGATCTCATTCAGGCTCCGGAAGACCTCCTGCGCGATGCCGAGACCGCGATGTACCGCGCCAAGGAGCTCGGCCGCGATCGCCATGTGGTGTTCGATCCGTCGCTGCATGGCCGCGCCGTCGCATTGCTGGAACTGGAGTCTGACCTGCGATTCGCCCTCGAGCGCGGCGAGTTGATGGTCTACTACCAGCCGATCGTGACGGCCGACGGCCTCGAGGTGCATGGCGTGGAGGCGCTGGTCCGTTGGCGTCACCCCGAGCGTGGACTCGTGCTGCCGGCCGACTTCATCGGTTTCGCGGAAGAGTCCGGATTGATCCTACCGCTCGGCGATTGGGTCTTGCGCCGCGCGATCGAGCAGATGCGTGAGTGGCAGGCAGCGGGAGTAGCGCCGCGGCGCATCTCCGTGAACCTCTCGGCGCGCCAGTTGCGGCAGGAGAACCTGCCCGAGCGCGTCGCCCTGCTGCTGGACGGTGCCGGCCTCGAGCCCGGCTGCCTCGAACTGGAGCTCACGGAGGGCGTCGTCGCGGAGCAGGACGACTCCATCATTGACGTTCTCAGGCGCCTGCGCGGGCTCGGGATTCGGCTCGCCGTGGACGACTTTGGGACAGGCTATTCATCGCTCGCCTATCTCACACGGTTCCCGGTTTCGACGGTCAAGATCGACCGCGCTTTCCTGGTCGACATCCAACACGACCCGGTCAATCAGGCGATCGTCCAGGCGGTGACGACCCTGGCGCACAGTATCGGCATGCGCGTCGTGGCGGAGGGAATCGAGACGACCGAGCAGCTTGATCTCGCACGGTCGCTGGGCTGTGACGAGGTCCAGGGCTACCTGTTCAGCAAGCCAATCTCGACCGACGAAGCGACGGTCTGGCTCGACGAACAGTATGGCCGCGAGCTGCGGCGGCGAGTCTCTGCGATCTAATGGAGCACGCCGACGGCCCGGGGAAGGGCCGTCAGCCGAGGCCGGCGGGCGGCTCCGGGGCGTAGCCGTTCGCCAGCGCGGCGACAATCGACGGCGGGGTGAGTGTCAGCACTGTTTCCGAGCGAAGCGGACCCGCCTCCTGATAGCCGCCCGGCGTCCAGCGCCAGCGGGTGCCGCGCCAGAACAGGAAGGCATCTAGATCCTGCCCGTCCCGATCCGCCGGTCGCCGCATCCAGTACTGGTCGTCGCTAGCTTGAACGATCAGATCACCGCGTGAGTGACCTGGCGTTTTCGGCGTGACGAATGCACCGTCTGGCAACGTGGAAAGCTCTGTGCGATGCAGACGTTTGTGCGCGCCAAGCCTCAGCCGCTCTCCGTGCAGGACGCGGTCGATCTGGATGGCCCGTGGGCGCTGGCCGAGTCCCAGCCCTGTGTTGCCGATGGCCCAGGCCGCCCGAAACGCCACGTAGGCGCCGCGTCGACAGTAGGCGCACGGGCGGTGGCCTGCCGCCAGCGCCGTCGGCTCGTCCAGGAAGAAGAGGCGGGTGTAGTGGTTCGCGGAGATGACCGGGCCACGCTGACCGCGAAATTCCAATAGGCAGCAGATCCACGCCTGACCGGCCCAATCGCGGCGCAAGCGAAGGTCGGCGTCACAAAGGATGCCGCGGTTGCCCATCATCGTGCCGCGCTCGGGCACGGCGACGATCTCGCCGAACGGAGTCACCCGGTTCTGGAGCGGCATGCCTGGCGCTCCCTCTACCAGCGGCCCTCGGCGCGCCATTCCTGATGCAGCGCCTTGACCCGTGCGAGCTCCCCGTCGGTCAGGTCACCGTCGACGGCGCCGACGTTCGCCTCCAACTGCTCGACAGTGCGCGCGCCAGGGATGACGCAGTGGACGCCGGGCTGCGCCAGCAGCCAGCGCAAGGCAGCCTGGGCCAGGTTCTGGCCCTCGCGCTCCAGGAAGCGAAGCTGCTCGATGCGCTGGAGTCGCAATTGGAGCCGGTCGCCGGTTGGGCGGCGCCACTGCTGCTCCGGGGGTATCGTCTGGCCGACCGGGAACTTGCCGCTCAGCAGACCGCGCGCCAGGGGCGTGCGAATCATGATGCCGACGTCGTGTTGCTGCGCGAGCGGCAAGAGTGCATCCTCGGCTGACGGGTCCAGCAGGTCGTACTCGATCTGGAGGAAGTCGGCGCCCAGCTCGATCGCCCGGATCCCCGAGGCGTGGTCGTCCGTGGAGATGCCGAAGAACTTGATCTTGCCCTGGGTCTTGAGCTTCTCGATCGCCTCGGCCCAACTCTGCGTTTCAAGGTGGCGAACGGTCGGGCTGTGGAGCATGTACAGGTCGATGGCGTCGCGCCGCAGACGTTTGAGGCTGTCCTCGGCGGCTAACACGATGGTGCTCGCATCGAAGCTACGATTCGCGTAGTCGTTCGTCTCGACCGGAACGCCGCCCTTGGTGGCGATGACGACCGGCGCCGCCGTTTCGCTCGTGACGTCGCCCAGCACCTCCTCGCTGCGCCCCTGGTTGTAGCTGTTGGAGGTGTCGAAGAAGGTCACGCCGAGGTCGAGCGCCCGTCGGACGATCGGGGGCCACTGGACCGGGTCGACGCCCGGGTCGCCGAGGCGGTTGCAGCCCATCGAGAGGTGTGAGACGCTCAAGCCGGTTCGTCCGAAGATGGTGTAGCGCATGCGGAATCGACTCCTCAGGCCGGACGTGGTCAGCGCATGTCAGAGAGATGATGCTCGGGCGGCGGCCGCGCCTACCAGCGTCCTTCGGCGCGCCACTCCTGGTGGAGCGCTCTCACCCGCGACAGTTCCTCGTCTGTGAGGTCGCCGTCGATCGCGCCGACGTTCGCCTCGAGTTGTTCGACGGTGCGGGCGCCAGGAATGACGCAGTGGACGCCTGGCTGTGCGAGCAGCCAGCGGAGCGCCGCCTGGGCCAGTGTCTGACCATCGCGCTCCAGGAAGCGAAGCTGCTCGATCCGCTGGAGCCGCAATTGGAGCCGATCGCCGGTCGGTCGGCGCCACTGCTCCTCGGGTGGGATCGACTCGCCGGCCTTGAACTTGCCGGTCAGCAGGCCGCGCGCCAGGGGTGTGCGGATCATGACGCCGACGTCGTGCTGCCGCGCGAGCGGCAACAACTCGTCCTCAGCGGAAGGGTCCAGCAGGTCGTACTCGATCTGTAGCAGGTCAGCGCCCATCTCGATCGCCTTGATGCCGGACGCGTGGTCGGACGTCGAAATGCCGAAGAAGCGGATCGTCCCCTCGGATTTCAGGGCTACAATTGCCTTCGGCCAGGAGTCGTTCTCTAGCTGGGCCACGGTCGGGCTGTGGAGCATGTACATCTCGATCGATTCGCGGCGCAGGCGCTGGAGGCTCCCCCGAGCCGCCCGCGTGATGCTCTCGGCCGAGAAGTCGCGGACGATGTTCGCGCCGGTCGAGAAGCCGCCCTTGGTGGCGATGACGGTCGGACCGTCGTGCCCGACGATCACATCGCCGAGGATGGCCTCGCTGCGACCCTCGTTGTAGTTCTCAGAGCTGTCAAAAAACGTAATGCCCAGGTCGAGCGCCTTCTTGACGACGGGGGGCCACTGCGCAGGGTCGACGCCGGGGTCGCCAAGGCGATTACAGCCCATCGAGAGGCGTGAAACGCTCAGTCCGGTCCGTCCGAAGGTCGTGTAGCGCATGCGAGGCGTGCTCCTGTACTCCGATTGCGACCGTCACGTCATTGTGTGTTGCACCGCTCTTGTACCATGACGCGGCCAGAGCGGCCTGGCGCCTGGCCGGGGGCGGTACCATAGAGGGAAGCGAGCGCACCCGGAGCAGGATGAGTGATTCGAGGTCGGGCGACACCGGAGGGCACCGGACGACGCGCTGCAGGGCGCGCCGGCTACCGTCGATTCGGGAAGTCGGACCTGTCTGTTTCCGTCGTCGGGTTCGGGGGATACCGGACCGGCCGTAAGAATCCAGCCCATCGCGAGGCGCTGGCGGCGGCGCTCGAAGCGGGGGTCAACGTGATCGACACCTCGTCAAACTACATGCTCGGCGACTCCGAGCGGCTGATCGGCGAGGTGCTGGCGGCAGCTGACGTGCCGCGTGAGGAGATCGTCGTCGTCTCGAAGATCGGCTACGTCCAGGGGCCAAACCTCGACCTCGCGCAGCAGCGCGACGTCGCGGGCCAGCCGTTCCCCGAGATGGTGAAATACATGGATGGCTGCTGGCACTGTATCTCGCCTGAGTTCCTGGAGGACCAGCTCACGCGGGCGCTCGACCGTCTCGGCCTCGAAACGATCGACGTGCTGCTGTTACATAACCCGGAGTACTTCTTCTCGGATGCCGTGCACCGGGGAATCGCGGCCGACCTGGAGGCGACCTGCGACGCGTTCTACGGTCGGTTGAGGCGGGCGTTCGCCTACCTGGACAGCGCGGTTGCGGATGGTCGGATCAGCTGCTACGGCGTTTCCTCGAACTCGTGTGTGTCGCCGCCCTCGGATCCCGAGGCGACGAGCGTGACCCGAATGATCGAAGCGTCCGACGGGCGGCTGGCAGTGCTCCAGCTTCCGTACAACCTGTTCGAGACCGGGGCGCTGCTGGAGGCGAATACACCTGAGGGGACAGCGCTCGACGCGGCCGGGGCCCACGACCTCGGGGTGTTGGTGAATCGGCCGCTGAACGCGATGTCAGGCGGCTCCTCAGGCCACGGGCGCCTGGTCAGGCTGGCCGATCCGCCGCGACCTGGGGCCCCCAACAGCGACCAGGCGCTGCGCGAACGGGTGGCGGCGCTCGGCGAACAGGAGGAGGCACTTCGGGCGGTCGTGCCGGATGTCGAAGGGCCGACCGTCGCTGAACTGCTCCTGGAGCGCTGGGAGGAGATGACCTACCCGCAGGCGTTCCAGCAGGTATTTCGCTTCGAAGTCGTGCCGGAGGCGCAACGCGGCCTGAGCGCGATCGTCGGGGCCCTGGGCCACCCTCCAGACCCGACGCACATGGAGCAGGTCCAGGAGTACCAGGATGCGCTAAACGCGCTCGTGGAGCCGCTCCAGGCGCGGGCGAGCCGCCAGGACGTGGGCGTCGGCGAGCAGATCCGTGCGGCGATTCAGCCGCATCTGCCGCGGGTGCTCTGGAACGAGAGCCTGTCGCGGATCGCGCTCAACTTCGTGGCGTCGACGCCGGGCGTCAGCAGCGTGCTTTGCGGAATGCGGCACCCCACCTACGTTGAGGACGCGGTTGGCGTCATGACGCTGCCGGCAATTCCTGACGTCACCGCCGTAGCGCACGCCCTTCGAGGCGCTGCGCAGAACTGAGGCACGCGCAGACCCGGGCTGTGTCGATCTTGTGTCGTACCGGCAGCTCGAATCGGACTCGGTTGCCCTAAAACGCGAGCACAAGGAGTTGACCAGAGACTCCTGGGCTGGTACGATACGTGAGAACGCCTGTTCTACAGTTGAGGACGGCGGCGTCCGCCAGGGAGAAGTACGATGCGCAGACTGTCCGATCGTCAGCAAAGGATCCTTGACTTCGTCGGCGAATACACCAACGATCACGGATATCCGCCGAGCATCCGTGAGATCGGTCAGGCAGTCGGCATCTCGTCGACCTCGGTGGTGGATTACAACCTCCGAGCACTCGAACGTGGAGGCATGATCCTTCGCGACCGGGAAGTCTCAAGGGGGTTGCGGACGGTCGGACAGGCTCCCGTTACACGGTCGCCGATGGTACGGATTCCGATCGTCGGTCGGATCGCCGCGGGTGAGCCGATTGAGGCGCTCGAGCAGCATGACGACTATCTGGAGCTTGGAGCGGGAACCGTTCCGGACGGTTGCTACGCGCTCCAGGTCAAGGGCAAGTCGATGATCGACGATCTGATCGACGACGGCGACCTGGTCGTCATCCGGCCCCAGGAAACGGCCAACAACGGCGACATCGTGGTCGCGCTCCTGATGAGCCAGGGACCGTCGACGGAAGGCGTGGCGACGCTGAAGCGGATCTACCGTGAGCGAGATCAGGTCCGTCTCCAGCCCGCCAACGCGGCGATGCAGCCGATCTTCGTCGATCCAGAGCAGGTTCGCGTTCGGGGGAAGGTCGTTTCGGTGCACCGCTACCTGTAGCCGCGCGATCCGCTGTCCCGGTGACTTTGGCGATCTCTCCTCGTATCTCGTCGCGTCTGTCGGTTGTGGTCGGTACGTATAACCGGCTGGACAGCCTGAGGCGTTGCGTCGAGAGCGTGTTCGACCAGACCCGCACGTCGAGCGTGGTCTACGTGACCGACGCCGGCTCGACCGATGGAACGATTGAGTATCTCGAGTCGATCGAATCCGACCGGCTGATACCGATCCTGGTCGGCAAGCGGCTCGGGCAGGCGCGCGCGTACAACGACGTGTTCGCCGCCGTGACGACGCCGTACGTGGTCTGGCTCTCAGACGACAACGAGATCGTCAACCACGGGCTCGACGCAGCCGTCGAGGTTCTCGATCGGCGACCCGCAATCGGCATGGTTGCCGTAAAGGTGAAGGACGTCGAGGGTCCGTTCGTGGACGCGCCGTACCTCGGCGGTGTCTCGCAGATCGGCGTCCTGAACGTCAACCAGGGGATGCTCCGTACGGGAATCGTCCAGGAGCTCGGCGGCTTCAGCGAGCGCTTCCGAGATTACGGGATCGATCCTGACCTGACGGCGCGGGTCCTGTTCAGCGGGTGGCAGATCGCGTACACCCGGGCGGTTGGCATCCACCACTACCGAGACTGGTCAGAAGGCTCCGGTTCGGGCCTGGCCCAGCTTCAACGCCAGCGAGACTACGCCGAGCTGTACGCTCGGAAGTGGGGGAGCTTCGCGCCGCCAGACCCGGCCTGGGCGGCCCGCAAGCGAGCCTGGACTCTGCTACAGCGACTGACGGGCATCAGGATCAACACTGCCCATCGCCGGCTCGGGCTCGACGGGCGTGACTGGTGCAACGTTCTGACGGCCCGGTACGTGAGCCTGCTCGACCCGATCCTCACCCGCGGCAGGCCGTATCACCTGGTCCAGCGTCCACCCGCCAGGTCCCTCCCGCTCCCGGCTGATTCCCCCTGAGCGGTCTTGGCCGGGCTGACATCACTCGTCTTCCGGCAACAACTCCACTTCCACGAGTGAGAACGGCACGAACACGATACGGGCGGGCGGCAGCTGAACGGCTCGACGCAGCATCCGCTGCTCAGTTGCCACGCTCTCGATCACCTGCTGTTCAACGTCGTCAGCCACGACCGCCACAGCGCCACCTCCTCGCCTTGCCTGATGTCCT
>Ga0075420_100004862_pt1 | contig 11774 bp, 4 predicted proteins | sample SoiMetdeltSBSDD4_FD_75296 | JGI IMG/M metagenome (GOLD analysis project Ga0075420, IMG submission 75296) | Bulk soil microbial communities from a Populus tree surrounding site in Tennessee, USA - Soil MetaG P. deltoides SBSDD4 | ecosystem: Environmental > Terrestrial > Soil > Tree plantation... | reverse complement strand
CTTGTGCCTTGTGACTTGATCAAGCGCGCCCGGTGTCCTGTGCTGCTTGTGGTCGCAATGTACCCCTTTGCCGTCGTGGGCCTCGGGGCACAGGCCGAACACGTGCATCCGGCCGATTCAGCGACCTGGACGTGGTCGTGGGACGCAAGAGTGTTCGCAGGCTGGAACTATCAACAGCGCAAGTTTCGCGACTTTCAGGAGATCGAGTCGCAGAACTGGTTCATGGGGGCGGGGGAACGCGAAGGCCTCGGCGGACGATTGCTCGTTCACACGATGATTTCCCTTGAACCCTTTACGATTCAGCCGCTTGGGTCTCCACAGGTCTTCCAGACAGGTGAAACCTATCGCCAGGCGCCGCTGATTGACTATCAGCATCCGCACGATCTGTTCATGGGTCTGAGTGTTCGATGGACACGGCCGTTAGCGTCCGGCCGCGTTTTTGCGGAGGCCGCTCCCGTAGGGGCACCAGCAATCGGGCCCGCCGTGTTCATGCACCGGCCTTCCGCCGCTGAAAATCCGTCGGCGCCGCTCGGCCATCATCAGTTCGATGCCACCCACATTACACACGGCGTCGTCACTGCTGGTGTCGAACGATACGGCATCATGCTGGAAGGATCATGGTTTCGTGGAGCCGAGCCCGACGAGAATCGGAAGGACATCGACCTCGGTGCCCTCGATTCGTATTCGGGCCGCCTCTCGTGGAGACGACGTGGGTGGGACGCCCAGTTCAGCGGCGCTCATCTCGAGAACCCCGAATGGATCCATCCTTTCGCGGACGTGACGCGTCTCACCGCGTCTATCGGCTTCACCCGCGCAGACGGGCGGCTCGCCGCGCTGGCCGCGTGGGGTCAGAACCGCGAAATTCATGGAACTCTCGACGCGTACTTGCTCGAGGCGACGCTGCGTCCGCAGACGCAACATACCCTGTACGCGCGAGCCGAGCTGACCACAAAGGACATCCTGAATGCAGGCGGGCGCCATACCGCGGGGGTGCTGCACTTCCACCCGCTTTCGCGGGTCGGCGTATTAACCGGAGGCTACGTCTTCGACGTCGTCCAATCGAGGGCGGGCCTGGTTGGGATTGGAGGCGACGTATCGGTGTATCGAGTCCCATCCAACCTCACAGAAAACTACGGCACGCCTGTCTCGTTCCATTTGTTTCTGCGGTACCGTCCGTTCGCGGAGCCATTGCACGCGGTTCACTGAGGTGAGACGGCTCTGTCTCAACAGCGTTTAACCGCACCGAGCGGGCTTTGTGATAAAACCTGAACCCGGTGAGATCGCAGCGCAGCCTTCGACACGTCGACGCACGAATCATCCCGGAGCAATAGCCGAACTCCATGATTTCAAGGAACGCAATTCGTGCGCTCATCGGTCAGGCTGCCGATGCCGCCTCCCTGGACGTCATTTATCGCACCGCGCTCCGCTGCGTGCGGGAAGGCCTCGACGTCGAGCGCGCGTCGCTTCTCGTACTCGACAGCAAGCGCACGATGCGCTTCGTCGCGTGGTCGGACCTGAGCTCGGGGTATAGGAGCGCCGTCGATGGCCACTCTCCATGGGCGCCAGACGACCCCGCCGCAACACCCTGGCTCGTTCCGGACGTCGAGCGGGAGTCCTCGCTTGCGGCATATCTGCCGGCGCTCAGGCGTGAGGGCATTGGCGCGCTCGCGGGCATTCCGCTGCAGTTTGGGCGGAAGCTGCTCGGAAAGTTCATGCTGTACTACCCCGCCCCACATGCATTCTCGGAGGCAGAGATCGCAACGGCGCAGCAGGTCGCAGATCACGTTGCGTTTGCGCTCGAGCACCATCGGATCGCCTCGGCACTCGACGCGCGGCTGTTCGCGGAAAGGGAACTCCGAAGGCATGCCGAAACTGAGGCAGCGCAGCGGCATGCCAGCGAAAACCGGCTCCATCTGGCGCTCGCTGCCGGCCGCATGGGCACCTGGGAATGGGATATCGCAAGTGGGCGCGTAGACTGGTCGCCGGAGCTGGAGTCCCTTCACGGCCTAGTGCCGGGCACGTTCGGCGGCACCCTGAACGCCTTTCGCCAGGACGTGCATCCCGCGGACGCTGAACGGCTCGAGCGGGCAATCGCCGCCGTACTTGCAGCGCCAGACAGCAACTACGAGATCGAATATCGCATCGTGCGTGCGGACGGTGAATGCCGCTGGCTCGCGGCGAGGGGGCGCGTGGTCGTCGATGGCAACGGTCGGCCGGCACGCATGATAGGCATCTGCCGCGACACCACCGAACGCCAGCGCAAAGAAGAAGCGAGAGCACAACTGGCGGGACAGCTCGAGACGCTGGCCGAGGTCAGCGACCGCCTTGCAGTGGCGCTCGCTCCGAACGAGGCGCTCGAGCAGCTCGCGGTGCATGTTGTGCCTGCCTTCGCCGATTATTGCCTCGCGTACGCTGCCGCTGACGGGTCAATCCGGCCGGTTGGATTCGCGCATGCCGATCCTGCAAGGACGCCGCTGGTCGAGGCTCTGGCTCGCGCCAGCCGTGCGTCCGTTGAGGACGACTCCGGTTGCGGCATGGTGATTCGCCGCGGTCAGCCGTACGTGGCGACTCAGGTTTCGGTCCCTGTGGGCTGGGCACCCGGGCCGGGCGCGCCGTACTACGCGGCGCTCCAGGCGCTCGGGACGCGCTCGATGATGATCGTCCCGCTCAATGCGCGCGGGCGGACGCTCGGGGCGCTCATCCTGGCCGCGACAGACGACTCAGGCCGCCGATTTGGAGCCGAGGACCTGAAGATGGCGATCGAACTGACTCGCCGCGCCGCGCTCCTCATCGACAACGCGCGACTCTACACGGAGGCCAGGTCCGCTATTCGCGCCCGGGACGACATGATCGCCATCGTGTCTCATGATCTCCGTGATCCGCTGCAGACGATCACGGCTGCTGCAGCAACGTTGCGGTTCGAGTCCAGGGACGACGACACGGCGGAAAGCGCCAGACGCATCTCGCTCGCGAGTACGCAAATGCGCCGGCTCGTCCAGGATCTGCTCGATCTGTCTCGGATAGACGCCGGCCAGCTGTCGATCCGTCAGGACAGGATCAGCCTGATGGCTCTTGTGAAGGAGGTTCACACACTGTTCCAGCCACAGGCCGAGGCCAAGGGTGTGCGGCTCGAGTGCGGTGTCGCTGAGGACCTCCCTCCGGTTGCGGGCGACCGACATCGTTTGCTGCAGGTATTACAGAACTTGATCGGCAATGCCCTGAAGTTCGTGCCGGCCGGCGGCGCAGTCACTGTTTCCGCCGAGTGGCAGGGCGACGTCATCCGCCTCAACGTAGCGGATACCGGCGCTGGGATCGCTAGCGACGACCTCACGAAGGTATTCGATCGTTTCTGGCGCGCCGACCGTCGCGACGGAGGCGGGGTCGGCCTCGGCCTGGCGGTCGCCAAAGGCATCGTCGAGGCCCATGGTGGGAGGATCGGCGCCCAGAGTCAGCTTGGCGCCGGCAGCAGCTTCTACTTCACGTTGCCGGTATATGCGATCGACGCGCTTGACTCGCAACACGGTCGAGCGATCGCAGGTGAGCGGGCGTCCTTCCAATAGAGCCGCAGCCACACGCACGATGGATCTCCAGGGGATTCCGAAGTGGTGATTTCGCCCGAGCAAGAGTGGATTGCAGACGCTCTACTTCGTCTCGCCGATCGGACGAACGGTACTGGCGACGCCTACTTTCACGGTCTGGTCAGCGGGCTCGCTCACGTGCTGTCAGTACGATGGGTCTACGTCAACAGGCTCCACCCGAACTTGCCGCACCACGCGCAGGTTGTCGCCGGGTGGGCTGACGGAGCACTGACACCATCAATAGAGTACGACCTCGCCGGCACGCCGTGTGCCGAGGTGTTAACCGGCGTTGCTTGCTTCTACCCGACGGGCGTTGCCGAACGGTTTCCGGACGATCGGATACTGTCGGACCTTGGCGTTGTCAGCTACGCCGCCACACCACTCCGGGGCGTAGATGGCCGGGCGAAAGGCCTGCTCTCGATCATGCACGACGGCCCGCTCGACGCGTCGAGATCGCCGTGCAGGATTCTCGATCTGGTCGCCGGCCGGGCGGCCGCCGAGCTCGAGCGGAGCAACGCGGAAGCGCAACTCCGACAGCGCGAGGAGGAAATCCGGTTTATCAGTGAGTCCGCGCCGGCGGTGCTTTGGACAGCCACACCCGATGGCTTGCTCGATTACATATCGCCGCGCGCCGCCGAGTACTGCGGCACGTCTCTCGATTCGCTTCTAGGCCGCGGCTACTTGGCGTACCTGCATCCCGAGGACGTCGCGCCGACGCTGGACCTCTGGAGTCACGCGCGCAGGACAGAGGCGCCATTCGAAGCCGAGTATCGACTCCGCCGGGCGGACGGCACATATCGCTGGCATCTCGCTCGGGCACTGCCCAGGCGCGATGCCAGTAGCACGATCATGCGTTGGTATGGATCCGTTGTGGACGTGGACGGACGACGGCGAGCCGAAGTGGCGTTGCGCGAATCCGACCGTCGCAAGGACGAGTTCCTGGCGCTGCTCGCGCATGAGCTGCGGAATCCACTCGCGCCGATCCGCCACGCCCTCGACGTGCAGGCCAGGGCTGGTGGTGATCTCCAAGCCTGGAAGGACATGCGCGAGACCATGGAACGGCAGCTCGCGCACCTGGTCCGGCTCGTGGACGACCTGCTGGACGTCTCGCGCTTGACTACCGGCCAGATCGCGCTTCGTCGTGAGCTGGTGGACGTTCGCGAGGTGGTGGCCGACGCGCTCGAGAGCTGCCGCCAACTGTTCGCCACTCGGAAGCATCGCGTGACGACTGAGCTTCCGTCCGATCCGCTCATGGTCAATGGGGATCGCATCAGGCTTTCGCAGGCGCTGACCAACGTCGTGAACAACGCAGCCAAGTTCACCGCACCCGGCGGGGAGATCTATCTCGATGCCCGCCAATTCGATGGGACGGTCGAGATTCGCGTGCGAGACAGCGGCGTTGGCATCTCCGAGGACCGGCTGCCGCGAATCTTCGACCTGTTTTGGCAGAGCGACGCGTCGCCCGACCGCGAACACGGCGGCCTTGGCGTTGGCCTCACGCTCGCGCGGTGGCTGGTCGACTTGCACGCCGGTGCGCTGTCTGCTTCGAGCGCCGGCGAGGATCGCGGCAGCGAGTTCCGAATCAGGCTGCCGAGCACGACCGCAGTCCCGGCACGCGTCGATGCCATCCCGACGCGGCAGGCGCCCCGAATCGATAGCGCCTCCGCCCTGCACGTCCTCGTCATCGACGACAACGTGGACGTCACGAACGCGTTGAACCGGCTCCTTCGCATCATGGGCCACTCGGTCACCGTTGCGTACGACGGGAAATCGGGAATTGATATGGCCCGGCAACTTCGTCCCGACGTCATCCTGCTGGACATCGGGCTGCCGCGCATGGATGGTTACGCCGTGGCTCGCCATCTCCGGTCGCTGCCAGATCTCGCGACGACACGGATCATCGCGTTGACCGGCTACGGCGACGCCAGCGAAAGAGTCAGAGCAGCTGGAATGGACCGGCATCTGATCAAGCCGGTGGACGCCGACGAACTCCTGTCCGCGCTCGTCGCCGCGCCGGCCTGAGATTCATCAAATCGCCGAGCGCCGGTCGCGAGTGGGGCGCGCAAGGGCGGGCGTGGCTCCGCGCTCCTTTCAAGGACCTAGTACGCGTTCACGACGGATTGCCACCCTTCGACCCTCTCGGTGCGAGCACGGTCGGCTGTTTGCTGCGTGCCAGCCGGCCTCGGGGTGCACGCGCCAGTTCCCGCAAAGACAAGCGCTTCCTTCAGTGACGCCTCGTTGGGATCGCCGATCTGAAAGTTGAGATCGTCGGCAGCCGCGCAGGTAGGCGCGAATCCTTCGAAAAAGTCCCCTTCCCCGTTGGCGTTCCGCAGCACGAACGCGACAGGCGCGAGCGCCTTGTCGCAAAACGTGAATACACCTTGGCCGACCGGCTTGCCGTAGGTGCGGTCGCCGATGACGATGACTGGCATGAACGGTCGCAGCGCGTTGATCACAAGCTCGCTGGCCGACGCTGACGCCCGCGTGGTGATGACGATCAGCCGGTCGAACGGGGCCACTGCAGGCTTTCTCTCGAAGCGGAGAATCCGGTTGAGTGCGGCCTGCTTGTCGTTGTGGGAATACTCGCCGAAGATCTGCCCTTCCGTCCGTACACCGCCGATGTAGCTGGCCAGGTGCTGCGCAATGTTGACGAGCCCTCCCCCGTTATAGCGAAGGTCGAGGACCAGATCGTCGATCCGCTCGGCGCCGAGCGTGGCGAATGCGGCATCGAGCGCTTCGACGGACGGCTCGACGAAGTTGCGGAAGAAGATGTAGCCCACACGTCTTCCGCCGGCTGTATAGACACGCGTATGCGACAGGGTGGGTATGGTGTACGGTCCCTTGACGATGTGCGCCGTTCGGCTGGTCCCGGCGATCGTGATGAAGGCGAGGTCCACCTCTGCGCCTTCGCTGAACGCCGAGTCGATTTGCCCGCTGGCGATCAACGTGGCCACCGCGTGGCGGTTGATTTCCACAATCCGGTCGCCGCGCGACAGGCCGGCGTCGGCGCCGGCGCTGCCAGGAAATACTTGCCGTACGCGCAATTCGCCGCCCTGCACGACCGTCGAGATCCCTATCCCTACGCTCTGGCTGCTGCGGAAGAGCGCTTCGTATGACTCTCGCGACGTGATCCAGCTGAACGAGTTGTCGATCGGCCGATAGCGGACTGCCTCGAGATAGGCCTCCGGGGAGTCGAACCGTGCGGCATCGACTGCCGGCATCCGGTCGTACCACAAGTAAAAGCGGTCCATCACGTCGCGCGTGTGGAGAACCTTGCCGGTGGTGTCGCAATTAGTACTTTGCGCTGCAGCGAACTGGGGCGTAGCGCAGGTGACGACAAGAAAGATGATGACCGCCGCGGGTCGGCACATAGGAACGTCATTCTAGTCTCTGGATCGCGCCGAACTGAACCCGCGAGGGAAGGACGAGAGCGGATTCACATCCTCGACACGGTATTGCCGCCAGCCCCGGGCTTCAGCAGTCGAGTGAGCACTGCGACTAGGCGGTCAGTGTCGACCGGCTTGGCGACGTGCACTTGGAATCCGGCCTCGAAGGCCTTGAGACGATCCTCTTGTCCGGCCAGCGCTGTGAGCGCGAGCGCAGGGACGTCGCCACCATGCTCCGGTCCCAGTGCGCGGATCCGACGCAGGAGGCTGTAACCATCCTCGTCGGGCATCGCGATGTCGCAAACGAGCAGCTCTGGGGTGGATTGTTCGAACAGCGCCATCGCCTTCGCCGCCGACTCCGCCGACCGAACCTCGGCTCCGCTCAGGGTGAGCATCTCCGTGAGCGCCTCCCGCGTTCCGGCGTCGTCTTCCACGACGAGAATGTGGACGCCCATGACGTTTCCGGCGACCTCCGGACCCGCCGGCCCTCTCTTTTCGCCAGGGCGTGCGTCTGACTTCTTCATCAACGGAAGCGAGATGGTGAACGTGGAACCCTTGCCCCTTCCGGCGCTCTCCGCGTGGACCGTGCCTCCATGTGCCCCAACGAGATAGCGCACGATGGCTAGGCCGAGACCGAGGCCGCCGTAGGTCCGGGTCTGCCCGCGGTCCTCCTGGCTGAAGCGGTTGAAGATGTGGGGCAGGAAATCGGGCTCGATGCCCCCGCCAGTATCGGCCACACGGATTCGCCCTCGCCCCTCGGCCGAGTCCACGCTCACGGAAACGCGTCCCTGTTCGGGAGTGAACTTGATGGCGTTCGTCAGCAGGTTCGTAACCACCTGCTGGAGCCGCACTGGGTCACCCGATACGGGCGGCAGCGACTCATCGAGCTGCAGCTGAAGCTTCAGGTGTTTCTTCTCGGCAGCGGGACCAATCGTGTCGACGGCAGCTTGTATGACCGACGCGAGATCGACGGCCTGAAGCTCCATCTTCAGCTTGCCGGTCACGATGCGCGAGATATCAAGAAGGTCATCGATGAGCTGCGCCTGCGCCTTAGTGGCGCGCTCGATGCTTTCTGCGGTCGATCGAAGCTTGGCCTCATCCATTTTCCCCTTGCGCAAGAACTGCGCAGAGAGAAGCAGATTCGTCAGCGGCGTGCGGAGCTCGTGGGAAAGCGTCGCCAGAAAGAGGTCCTTCGCCCGGTTCGCGTCCTCCGCGCTCGCCCTCGCCAATGCCATTTCGTGAAGCAGTTGCGCTCGCTCCACCTCGGCACGCTGACGCTCAGTGATGTCTTCGAAGGACAGCAACATCAACAGTCCTCTGTCTGGCAGCAGCATTGAGTGCCCTGACACCGACAGGAAACGTCTCCCGAGACCCGGCAGCTCGCATTCCAATTCGAGCCTCTGGAAACTTTCGCGCCGGTCACGCAGACGGTTGAGTGCAGAACGGAGCGGAGGCGTGTCCAACACGCCGCCCAGCACGTCGTGGATGCTTTGTCCCGCGAGCGCTTCGCGCCGCACGCCATAATTCTCTTCAAAGGCTGCGCTGGCGGACACGATATCCAACTGTTCGTTGAAGACGACGAGCGGCACTTGCAGGGCTTCGATCGTCGCTTTGGCATAGTCCCGAGCCCACTCCGCGGCTCCGATGGCGCGCTTGAGCACGTCGATGTCGACTACCGACAACACAGCGCCGTCGACTCTTTTGTCGTCGGTCGTGTACGGTCGGATCTGAAGACGATACCAGCGTCCTTCCCGATCCAGGACTTCTTCCTCGTAGGGAGCGACTGTGTCGATGGCGTCGGCGATCTTCTGGTCGAGGTTCTCGATCACCACATTCTGCTTGATGTGGTCGATCGGGCGGCCGACGTCGCCGGGCAAGAGGTTGAAGATGGGCCGCGCCTTCGGCGTGAAACGGCGGACGCGCCGATTTCCATCGACGATGAGCATTGGGACGTCGACGCTGGCGAGCACGTTGACGAGGTCGCTGTTCGCGGAGTTGAGCTCCGCGTTCCGCGTTTGCATCTCCTCGTTGAGAGTGGAGAGCTCCTCGTTGGTGGACTGAAGTTCCTCCTTGGAGGTCTGAAGCTCTTCGTTCAGACTCTGCAGCTCTTCGTTGCTGGATACGAGCTCTTCGTTGGTGGACAAGAGCTCCTCATTGGCCCGCCGGTGGTCCTCGATGATCGACCGGAGGTACTCCTTTGTCGCTTTGAGCTCGTCTTCGAGCTGGCCGAAGCGCTTCCGGTCCACACCGTCGGCCTCCGATAGTGGTCTCTGCGGGCCTTCCCCGTCCGTCGGCGCCGCTGGCGGGGCCGGCTGTTCGAAGAGAACGGCGAACACGTCCTCTCGCGACTCCGGCCGTAACGCAACTGGAACCACGACCACATCACAGGCGAGCGTGGAGCCGTCCTGTTCGACGCGCACGCCTGATCGACGGACGGTGGTCCGTCCATTCCTCGCCTGCTCTATGCCGATGCGAAGATCGGCGACGAGCCCTTTTCGGGCCATGTTCAAGAGGTCGTGCTGCGGTCGGCCGGGCGCAGGCTCGAGGTAGGGCCCGGTTCGTCCCCGGAAGTGGAGGATCTCCATGCGCCCGTTCACGATGACACCCGGGGGCGCATACTTGTCCAGAAGAAGGCTTTCGGTTCGCCGAACGAGGTCAAGAGCAGCCGGCGTTCGCAGCTCGGTGATCGGCAGCATGTCTGGAATGGCATCTCGAGCTGGAGTCCGCTGGAGGACGCTCTTGGCCGCGGTCCGGGCGAAGATCTTGTTCTCCCTGTCGATCAGCCGAAAGAGATTCGTCCCGTCGGCGATGTTCTCCGCGTAACCGAGTAGGAGAACCCCGGGCTCGTTCAAGGCGAAGTGGAAGTTGGCAAGCACCCGCTTCTGCAGGTCCCGGCCGAAGTAGATGACAACGTTGCGACAGCACACCAAGTCAAGCTTCGAAAAGGGCGGATCGGCTGCGAGATCGTGCCTCACGAACGCGCACCGTTGGCGCACGGATTTGTTGATTCTGTACCCGCCACCCTCCACCTTGGTAAAGAAGCGCGTCAGCCGTTCCACGCTCACATCTCGAAGCGCTCCGTCGGGATAGAAGCCGGCACGCGCCTTCTCGATCGCCTTCTCGCTGATGTCCGTGCCGAAGACCTGCACCGGCACGTCGGATGCGTCCTCCTGAGCGAGAAACTCGAGGAGCGCGATGAGGAGGGAATAGGTCTCTTCCCCAGTCGAGCAGCCCGCTGACCAGATACGGATAGTGCCGTCACGCCGCTTCTGCCTCAGGATCTCCGGAAAGCCGTACTCCTTCAGCTTCTCGAACGCGCCGCCGTCCCTGAAAAACGAGGTTACATGTATGAGGATGTCCTCGAAGAGTGCCTGCACCTCGGCCGGCTCATCTCGCAGCAGGCGCACGTACTCGCCGAGCGTTGCCAAGCGGCGCACGGCGAGCCGTCGGGCCAGCCGCCGCCGAATGCCCGCGAGCTTGTATTCACTGAAGTCGATCCCAACCGCGCTGCGGACCAACAGGAGCACCTTCTTGAGCTCGCTGTCATCTTCGAGCGTCTCGAGCTTTTCGGCGTCGCGCCCGTGGAGGAATGGATGCCGGCCGATTCGCACGAGCTCCTTTGCGAGCTCGGGGATAGGAAGGCAGAAGTCGACGGCGCCCGTTCGGACCGCAGCCTCGGGCATGCCGCTGAACTTGGCAGACCCAGGCTCCTGCGCGAAGGTGATGCCGTCCCCTGTCTTGATACTGCGGAGGCCTTCGGCCCCGTCTGACCCAGTGCCCGACAGCACGACGCCTATCGCCCGATTTCCCAGGTCAGCGGCCAAGGATTTCAGGAAAAAGTCGATGGGCAGATGCGGCTTGCGCTCGTCTGCGGGCCGGGGCACGAGCGCCAATATTCCTTTCAGGATTCCGACGTCGGCGTTGGACGGGATGACGTAGACATGGTTCGGCGCAACGTGCATTCCGTCCTGGATCTCGTGCACCGGCAAGCTCGTCGAGCGGGCGAGCGCTTCGCTCAGATAGCTCTGATGCGTCGGATCCAGATGCTGGATGAGCACGAATGCCAGCCCGGCGCCTTCCGGTATGTGGCGGAGAAGCTCGTTGAACGCCTCCACGCCGCCCGCAGAGGCGCCGACGCCTACGATGGGAAAGGTTGTCGAGGTGGTGGTCGGGGTGGGCTCGTTGATTGCGCCGTCGTCGTCAGCGGAGCTTGTGCGGCTACGCGGGGCTTTGGATTTCCTCATCTCGCAGCCTCCTCCGCTCCGCTCGAATCAGTCCGCGAGCGTCGTGTTGGCGGAATTTCACAAGAGGCTGTCGTCGGCCAGGCTCTACCCTTTCAGGGCGAGGCGGGCGGTAGACCCTTCGAAATCTACCTCGATCGTAGCATGCGATCCGACGCCAGTTTGTCGCTGCTGAAGTCGGATCGCGGTTCCTATGACGAAGGTCTAGTACGGGTAATCCTTCAGCCTTCGCGTCCGGGGCTTCCAGTCAGGTAGACGCGCGTATTCATCGCCAATCGGCATCTTGACCTTCGGCAGACTCTGCTGGTCGAGTACCTGGTCCTCCGGGATGACCTGATTCATGAAGAGCAGATAGGCAGTGAGCGCATACACCTCATTGGCGGTGAGAGTCCCCTCTTTCCCGAGAGGCATGCCACGATTGATGTAATCCCACACCGTCGTCGCAAACGGCGCGCGCAGTGGCAATATGCGCTCCCGTTCCCAGATGGGAACCTCTGAGCCTGCTTTCGATTTCAACGCGGGCGCCGGCCCCCCTATCCCCGCTGCTCCATGGCAGACGGCGCACCCCT
>Ga0075420_100004861_pt1 | contig 11774 bp, 9 predicted proteins | sample SoiMetdeltSBSDD4_FD_75296 | JGI IMG/M metagenome (GOLD analysis project Ga0075420, IMG submission 75296) | Bulk soil microbial communities from a Populus tree surrounding site in Tennessee, USA - Soil MetaG P. deltoides SBSDD4 | ecosystem: Environmental > Terrestrial > Soil > Tree plantation... | reverse complement strand
GTGGCTGACGGGAAATCGCAGGTGGCGAAAATGATCTCGAGAAAGACGACCCTGGCGAAAACGACCTGCCGTCGCCTGCTGCCGTTATTGTTCGTGCTCTGGGGCACGAGGGCCTTCGCGCAACCGGCGATCCCCGCCGACGGACTTGCGGCCGAAGGCGCCGGCAACTGGACGAAGGCGCTGACGGTGTACAAGTCGGCCCTCGAGCACGCGCCGAGTAATGCGGCGTTGTGGGTGCGCGTGGCCGACATCGAAGCCCGCCTCGGCAATCTCGAAGGCAGCGCCGCCGCCCTGCAACACGCGGTCGACGCCGCGCCGCAGGACGCTTCGCTTCATCAACGTCTTTCCCAGGCCCACGCCATGCTCGACCGGCCGTGGGCGGCCCTCGAGGCGATCGAGCCCGCCGTTCGGCTGTCGCCGGATTCCGCGGAGCTGCTGCGCGCGCGCGCCACGCTGGCGACATGGGCCGGCGATTACAAGCGGGCCCAGGATTCGTACCAGCGCCTCGACCGGCTTTCGCCAGGCGATCGCGACGTCGTTCTCAACCTGGCGCGGGTCAGCGCGTGGGGCGGGCACACCGATGCCGCGGTGGCCGCTTACAAGCGCTATCTCGCGAATCACCCCGATGCCGCCGAGGTCTGGCTCGAGCTCGCACGCACTGAATCGTGGCGCGGGAATTACGGCGCTGCCCTCGAGTACCTGGAGAAGTATCGGGCACGGTTCCGCGGTCATGAGCAGTATGCGCGCGAGAAAGCCGCAGTCCTGGCCCGGGCTGGCCGCCCCGGCGAGGCGCTCGACACGATCGCGCCGCTCCTCCTCCTGCACCCGGATGACTACGAGCTGAACCTGACGCGCGCGCTGGCGCTGACGGTGCAGCGGCGTACGCGCGACGCGTCCGACGCGCTCGAAACGCTGCGCGATCTTCGACCGGACGCTCCCGAGACACGTTCGGCCGAGCGGGCGATGCGGACCACGCTGGCGTCGGCGGCCGATCCCGGCGTCAGCGTATATGGCGACTCGAGCAGCCTCGAGGTCGAGCGCTTTGCGCCGCGCGCGTCGGTATCGTTCGAGAGCGGCGCCACGCTGGCCGCCGGGTCCGAGCACGAGCGCCTCACCGCGAACAGCGGCAGCGGCCTCGAGCAGGTCAATGGCGCCGAAAGCGGACGTCACGATCACGTGTGGGTCAGCGCCGCCCAGCAATTCGGGGCCCTCACGGTTCGAGGGCGCATCGGTCAGGCACGAACGTCCGACAGCGATCTGACCGGGTATGCAATCGGCGCTGACGTTGCTCCTGGCGATGGGCTGACACTTTTCTTCGAGCGGAATTCCGGGTTCTTCGTCGTGTCACCACGGACGATTGGACTCGGATTGCGGCAGGTCAGCCACCGCGCCCGATTCGAGTGGGCGCCTGGTGTCCGCTGGCAAATCGTGGCTGATGTCTGGCAGCAGTCGTTGACGGACGGCAACAGTCGATGGGAGTTCGCCGTCGCGCCGCGCCGGAGCGTCGCCCGGACGGAGCGATTGAACCTGGATCTCGGGTTCACGGCCACGCAGCTTCGCACCGCGACGAACTACGACAACGGCTACTACGACCCGACTCTCTACCAGTACTACGCCTTCACGGCTTACCCCTACTGGAAGGTCGGCGAAAACACCGGCGTCGGCCTGTCCCTCGCGCTCGGTGCGCAGCGCGACGACTTCAGCCCGGGGTTCCGACCCGGAGGCAATGCCACCGTCGAAGCCACTTTCGGCATTTACCGGCGCTGGGCGCTGAAGGTGAACGGCGGCGGCATGTTCAACCAGCGGCTCGGAAGCGGGGCCTTCCGCGGCTACGGCGCCGGAGTCTCACTAATAAGACGTTTCTAGATCTCGCAACGCGAGCCGGCAGCTGGAACCGGGCGACGGACTGCGGGCTGCGGACTGCGAGTTGCGGGTTGCGGACATAAAAGGAGCATTCGTTCATGCGCGTTTTGATCACCGGAGGTGCCGGATTCATCGGATCGCATCTGGCAGAAGCCCTCCTCGAACGAGGAGACGAGGTCGTCATCCTCGACGATCTGTCCACAGGAAGCCTGCAGAACATCGCCGACCTCACGATGTGGCCCGGCTTCTCGTTCACGATCGGCTCTGTCACCCACGAGCCACTCGTCGCGGATCTCATGGACCAGTGCGACGTGGTGTTCCACCTGGCCGCGGCGGTCGGCGTGCGCCTGGTGATGAACGCGCCGGTTCATACGATCGAGACCAACGTCGGCGGCACCGAAGTCGTGCTGCGCCAGGCGGCCCGGCGGAAGAAGCTCGTGGTGGTGGCTTCCACCTCCGAGGTGTATGGCAAAGGCACGGTCTTTCCATTCCGTGAGGATGCCGACCTCGTGCTCGGCCAGCCCACGAAAACCCGTTGGGGATATGCCACCAGCAAGCTGATCGACGAGTTCCTCGCGCTCGCGTACTGGCAGGAGCAGCAGCTGCCCGTCATCGTCGTACGCTTCTTCAACACGGTTGGCCCGAGACAGAGCGAACGCTACGGCATGGTGATCCCCAACTTCGTTCGCCAGGCGCTCGCCGGCGAGCCCGTGACGGTCCACGGCACCGGCTTGCAGACCCGCAGCTTCACGTGGGTCGGCGACGTCGTCTGGGCGCTGCTGGCCCTGATTGCGGAACCGCGAAGTATCGGCGAGGTCGTCAACATCGGCAACGGCGCCGAGGTGAGCATCCGCCAGCTCGCAGAGATGGTCATCGCGAAGACCGGCAGTACCTCCCCGATCCGCTTCGTTCCCCATCACGAGGTGTTCGGGCACAACTTCGAGGATATGTCACGCCGCGTGCCGGACATCGGCAAGCTCCAGCAGCTCACGGGCTACAAGCCCCGCGTGAATCTCGACGAGATCCTCGACCGCGTCATCGACTACTGGTCGCCGGAACCTCCACCGCTCGGGTCGTCGGGAGAGGTTCCGTTCTGGCACCCGTCTACGGACCTCTACGTTCACTAATCTCGCCAGCCAGCCAGTATTCCTGATTTTTTTGGCCCAACCAGATTGTCTGGTCCCAACCAGCAAACAGGTCGGCGCCAATTCGCTCGAATTCAGCCTATCTCAGTGCAGCGCCGGCAGTTGGCGATTCGACGCGCGAGGGCGCTGCGTTTGCAGCGAAAGGTGGCATCGCACTCGCGTCAAACCGGCGGAGAGACAGGCTTCTTTTCGTACCTCTCACCCACGAGCGCGCACACAAGAAAACGGAGAGTTTACGAACATGAAGATCGAAACACATTTGGTGAGGTCGTCGCGCTCGCTCACCAGCAGGCTCGTGGCGTTCGTCGCGATCGCGGTCGTGTCTGCCTTGACCGCGGGTAATGCGTGGGCGAAGGATTCGATGACTGTTGAAGTGACAAATGCCAGCGGAGATCCGGTCATCGTCAACAACGGCGAGGCGGTCGGAACCATTCAGCTCTTTTACACGGTGAACGCGAACGCGTTCACAGTCGGAGAGTTCGCGACCTTCGACGTCAACTGGGTTACCAGCGTGGGGTCCGGTAAGGCCACCGAATATGGTGCGGGCCTGCCCTTCACGCTGAAGCAGGATCAGCAAGGCGGGAACGTAGACCTGGCGCCGGCGCCGCACACGTTCATGCTGACGGCGACCGGACAAAGCGATAAGTCCACCGTTACCGTTTACATCACCCCCGACAAGGCAGGTTTCCTGCCGGCCGAGGACGGGAGCGACCTGGTGGGTAACCTCAAGCTGGATGCCGGCCCTGACGTCAGAACGGAAACCAAGATCCAAGTCCACATCCGGCTGGTGCACCCGACCGACTGCGTGAAGGTCTACAACTTCGTCACGGACCAGGATTTCAGCATGGGCATCCTGAGCACGACGTCGCTGACCGTCCCGAAGAACGGAAAGAACGCAGGGAAGATAACCAGTTCGCAGCCCGGGCAGTTCTCGGACAACGTACTGATCGTGAACACGTGCGCAACCGCCCAGTCGTTCGATCTCGGCATCGGGCTCGATAGCAGCTTCTCGATCAACCCGAACGGCAACCCGGTCAAGACTTACACCGCAACCGCTGCATTCGACATCGAGAACTTCGAAGACATGATGACCAATGGCGGCGCGCCCAACGGGCAGAATCTCTGCCTGCAGAACCTCACGGTTCTCGGGAACGCCAGCTTCCTCGCGACTGTTCACTCGGCCGTCAAGGACAGCTGGCCCCAGACCTGGCTGCCGACGGATGGGAGCTTCGACTTCTCGGCCAACGTCTATCAGAACGTGAACTCGAACTGCACGGGGCCCTTCCATTCCCTGGCGTCGCCCAGCCCCGCCACCTTCACGCTGCCGTTCACGATCAAGAACTGAACGGAGCGAAACCCTTCTTCGCCAGGCCGTCCCGTGAAAACGGGACGGCCTCTTTTTTTGTTGCCCGAGTCGCGAACTGTGGCCGCGACCGAAAAATGTTGTGCTCCCAGCCCCAAAACGTCCCCGCGCCATTCCCCCACAAATTCACCTAACAGCATGCAGCCGTTGGACTTGGCTGCCCCGCCGGATCTGGTACCCGTTCTTGCAGTGCCGGAAGGTATCGCACGCACCCAAACGCAGCAGGCTCACGACGCAGTGCGTCACTGCGTCATCACATGTCAGGCGGGCGAAAGGAGACGTCAATATGAAGAAAGAAGCACGTTCGATGAACTCGCGCCCGCTGAGCCGCAGGTTTGTTGCGTTCGCCGCGATCGCGGTCGCGTCAGCCTTGGCGGCGGGCAACGCCTGGGCGAAGGATTCCCTGGCGGTTTCGGTGGCGAACGCAACTGGCGCGGTCGTCGTCAACAACGGTCAGGCGGTCGGAACTATTCAGCTCTTTTACACAGTGAACGCGAATGCGTTCACGGTCGGACAGTTCGCGACCTTCGATGTGAACTGGGTCACCAGCGCGGGGTCCGGCCAGCCCACGAACTACGGCACCGGCCTGACGTTCTCACTCGAACAGGATCAGCAAGGCGGGAACGTAGACCTGGTGCCGGCACCAGCCTCGTTCCTTCTGACCGCGACCGGGCAGAGCGGAAAGTCCACGGTCACGGTCTACATCACACCTGACAAGGCGGGCCTTCTGCCGGACGCGGACGGGACCGACCTGGTTGGCAACCTGAAGCTGGACGCCACTTCGAAGGTCGGTAGCGTGACGAGCATCCAGGTTCACATCCGCCTGGTGCACCCGACCGACTGTGTGAAGGTCTACAACTTCGTCACCGACCAGGACTTCAACCTGGGCGTCCTGAGCACGACCTCGCTGAACGTCCCGAAGAACGGAAGGAACGCAGGAAAGGTCACCAGCTCGCAGCCCGGACAGTTCTCGGACAACGTGCTGATCGTGAACACGTGCGCAGACGCGCAGTCGTTTCATCTCGGGATCGGGCTCGACAGCAGCTTCTCGATCAATTCGAACGGAAACCCGGTCAAGACCTACACCGCGAGTGGTGCGTTCGACGTCGACAACTTCGAAGACATGATGACGGGTAGTGGCGCTCCCAACGGGCAGAATCTGTGCCTGCAGAACGTCACCGTTCCCGGGAACGCCAGCTTCCTCGCAACCGTGCACGCGAAGGTCAACGACAGCTGGCCGCAGACCTCGCTGCCGGCGGATGGAAGCTTCGACTTCGCGGCCAGCGTGTATCCGAGCGTGAACGCCGGCTGCACCGGACCGCTTCACTCATACGCGACACCCAACCCCGCCACCTTCACGCTGCCGTTCACCATCAAGTAAGACCGAACGGCCGAAAGGTGTTCCCCCGACGGGCCGTCCCCTGCAAAGGGGGCGGCCTCCCTTCTTCCCGCCGGTCGTTGCACCTCAAAAGCTGACCGCGACCTGCAGCCCTGTCGCCGCCCGCGCCAAAACGAGCTGATGCGTATGCTGCGAGGGCCTTCCCTTCGACATGCTGTTTGCCCAAAATAAGAACAGGATAGGAGTCAGGAGAAGATTTTCACTCCTGGCCTCCTGGCCCTGTTGTGCTCGAGCAACCTTTCGAGAGCGCATTCTCACCGACTACACCACCAAAAACCCCCGATCCCGAAGGTAACTGTTCCCCTGATGCGAATCAGACCAGAGCGAACCGACGACCTCACGGCGATCCGTGAGGTCAACCTGAGCGCGTTCGAGGGTACGACCGAAGCGGATCTCGTCGACGCGCTCCGGGAACAGGCACGGCCGATCGTATCCATGGTCGCCGAGGACAATGGCGTGATCGTCGGGCACATCCTGTTTTCACCGGTCGCGCTGTCGTCGCTTCCGGATCTGTGCATCATGGGGCTGGCGCCGATGGCCGTCCGACCTGAACGGCAGCGGAAAGGAGTCGGCTCGGCGCTCGCACGGGCCGGCATCACGGCCTGCAGGGATCTTGGATACGAGGCAGTCGTAGTACTCGGGCATGCCGGGTACTACCCGAGGTTTGGCTTCGTCCCCGCGTCTCGGTTCGGGCTTCGCAGCGAGTACGACGTCCCGGACGACGTGTTCATGGCGATGGAACTGACGCCGGGTGCATTGCAGGGTCCGGGGACGATTCGCTATCACGCGGCGTTCGGGACGGTCTGACGAGTTCTACCATTTCGAGTGCCTGCGTCTGGAGGCTGTCTCACCTTGTGGCGAAATAACAACCTCTCGATCGTCCTGGTCATCCTGTTCGCGGTATCGCTGTCCGGACACGCCCTGGCTGGATGGATGGCGCATAACGCCGAAGAGCGGCTGCATGGTGGTGCAGCGATCCCGCTTGCGACGTTTCTGACGTCGAGCGAGTTCGGTGAGACCGTCTTCGAGAACTGGGAGAGCGAGTTCCTGCAGATGGCGTTCTACGTGATCCTGACAGTCTTCCTCTACCAGAAAGGATCGGCGGAATCGAAAAAGCACGATGGCACCGACACAGTGGAAGAGGATCCGGCGGCACATCGCAACGAGCCAGATGTGCCAGGCCCGGTGCGCGCCGGAGGGTGGCGCCTGTCCGTTTACAAGAGCTCGTTGAGCCTGGCGCTCGTGGCCTTGTTCCTGGCGTCGTTTTTCGGCCATGCTGCCGCCGGCGCACGCAGGTACGAGGAGGAACAACGGCAGCACGGATCCACAGCGCGGGTCACGTTATCGAGCTATCTCCGGACCCCTCAATTCTGGTACGAGTCGTTCCAGAACTGGCAAAGCGAATTCCTGGCTGTGCTCGCGATCGTCGTGCTGTCGATTCGACTCCGTCAATGGGGCTCGCCCGAGTCGAAGCCGGTGCACGCACCGCATTCTGAAACCGGCGGAGGCTGAACTGCACTGGCGTGCGCTGTTATCGGCGTTCGGCGCTCGACGGTCGACGCATCGAGGTAACGCTGCACACAGGTCACCGTGCAGTCGAGGCGTGGTCTTCCGGCTGAAGGCGGAAGCCAACCGTTCATCGCCTGTCACCGCGCCAGTTTGAGCGAGACTGACTGCGTGCCTCCCTCAACAAGCGAGACCTTGGTGGCACTCGCTTCCCACCCGCGGAGCTGATCCGGATCGAATTCCTGGCCGCTCTCGAGATACTCGACCGCTACGACGAGGTAGTCGTCGGGCGGTAACCCGCGGATCGTAAAGCGGCCGTCCTGATCCGGTCGCGCGCTGCGCACGAATCGCGTGAGATACCCCCACTTGCCCCGATCGCTCGAGAAAGCGACGACGCTGTAGTCGCCAGTCGGCTCGCCGCGCTCCCCCTGTGCCACGCCGGTCAGCGTGGTGGCTCGTCGCGTCAGCAGGATCTGAATGCCCGACACGCGCTCACCTGGCTTGAATTCGTAGCCGGAATCGGTGATGTCGACGCCCCGGTGCGTCACCGACTTCAGGAACCAGCCGTCGGGCACGGCGCCGAGGCGGAATGTCTGGCGCTCGGTCAGGCCGCTGGTGCTGAACGACATGTCCGGGTTGACGCCAACCGACGTGTTGGAAAACGTCGCGCCGGGCACGGTCGCGGCCGTTCTCACGAAGAGACGGGTGTCCGGCTTCTCCCCATCCTCGAACACGACGCGGCCGCTCGCGGTCGCACCGGCTGAAGTGATCACTACGATGCCGGCCACGTCGTCATCTCCGACAACGACGGGGAACGATGCGAATTCGGCAACCCCGGATGACGACTGCGCCCCGTAGACGCGCAGCCGGTACTCACCAGGCGGCACGTGGCGAAACGCGAACGTGCCGTCGACCGCAGCGGTCGCCGGTCCAACTGTCAGTCCCGATGGATCGGCGGTCGAGAGCTGCAGCGATGCCTTGACGGGTGCGTTCAGCGAGTTCAGCACCCGGCCCGACACTGACGCGAAGCTGGCGATGACCAGGTTGACATTGATGTTGTCCGCCTCTTCGCCGAGCCGCACGGTGATTCGACGCGCCTCGGTCGGCGACGCGGTGCCGGGATAGTAGGTGGGGAGATAGTCAGCGCGCCCCGCCGCTTCGCCGGACGGACTGAAAACGGCCGACACGTAGTAATCGCCGGGCGCGAGACCGTAGATGCGGAATTGCCCGAGATCGTCGGTGATGTCGCCGCCGCCGTTGGCGAGCACCTCGATGCCCTCCGACAGCGGCGTGAGCTGCCGGCGGCCGTCGACGTATCGGTGTCGCAGAGCACGCACCATCACCGCCGCTACGGGATCGCCGAACTCGTCGAAGATTCGTCCGGTGATCGCGCTGCCGCGAGGGAGCGTCAGGTCCACTTTGTCGAGGACCTGGCCGGCCGTCAGTTCGACCGGCCTGCCACGCTCGAAGGGACGCTGCTGACCGTACTCGATCTTGAGATAGCCGCTCTTCGTGACGACGACCGTGTAGCGGCCGGGCGCGAGATCGGAGAACTGCCAGCGTCCGTTCGCATCCGTCGCAATCCACCGTCCTTGCCGCTCCGTCGGGTTGGCCGCGCGGGATTCGATGATGTTGACGAATGCGCCACGCAGCGGCTTCCCGGTGTCACCGGCGAAGACACGGCCGCCCATCCGGGCCGCGCGACTGCCCTGTGCCATTGAGGTGGTCGGCTGGGCCACGGCGCCGAGCGCGGCCAGCAGCGCCCATCGCACGACCCACCTGTCCCTCACCGCTTTTCCTGGTCCGGCCATGATTCTCCCAGCCCGTCCGAAGTTATCATCGGCCGCGTCACACGACGCCTCAAAGGTGGGATGCATTGTCCAGCATGACACGGCGCAGGTTCTGCGGCTCGCTTGGCGCGAGCGGCCTCCTTTCTCAGACCTCGTTCAAGCCGAACGATCTCGCGGCATTCATGCAGGCAGCGGCGCAGCCGAACGACAGTCCGCACATCGGCAATCTCTACCCGTTCGTCCAGCAACAGGCGGACCGTTCGCGGCTCGAACTGTCGTTCCTGGATTCCCGTTTCCGCAATCTCGGATCCTGGCAGAAGGACGCGCGCACCCGTGTCCTCGATCATCTGTTTTATTCGCCGCCGCCAGTTGCACCGGAACCCGAGGTCATCCGGCGCACGGACAAGGGGGACTATCTCGAGGAATACCTCACCTTCCGGACCACGCCGGATCTGCGCGTGCCGGCGTACCTCCTCGTTCCCCGTAAGGCGGCACTCCCGGCTCCAGGTGTGGTGCTTCTCCACTGCCACGGCGGTTTTTATGTCTGGGGCAAGGAAAAGGTCGTCTCGGTCGACAACGAGCACCCCGTGCTCTCTGAATTCAAGCAACGGCTCTACGACGGCAGGAGCATCGCGACCGAGCTGGTGCGCCGCGGATATGTCGTCATCACCATCGACATGTTCTATTGGGGCGAGCGCCGGATGCTGCTCGACGAGGATCCACCGTCGTATCAAAAGCCGCAGCAGATGACGGCGGAGGAAATCGCCACCTTCAACCGACGATCCGGCCAGAACGAACAGCTCGTCGCGCGCAGCCTGATGACCGCCGGTATCACCTGGCCCGGGGTGATGCTCTGGGACGACATGCGGACGCTGGACTATCTGGCCAGCCGACCGGAGGTCGATCGGAAACGGCTCGGGTGTGTGGGCCTGTCGGTCGGCGGTTATCGCAGCTTCCTGCTGGCGGCGCTCGATCAGCGAATCAGGGCGGCCGTTGACGTCGGCTGGATGACGGCATTCGCACCAGCGATTCGCCGGCATGTCGTCAACACGGTCGGTCTCACGTTCCACATTCCCGGGCTGTACCGGTATCTGGACCTTCCCGATCTCGCCGCGCTCGTCGCGCCTCGTTCGCTCCTGGTCATCAACGGGTCCAGGGACGCGCTGTTTCCACCGATCGGGGTCGAGCAGGCGTTCAAAAAGATCGAGGCCTGTTTCCGAAAGGCATCGGCGCCCGACCGTCAGCGATGCCGCCTGTACGACGCACCCCACCAATTCAACCTCGAGATGCAGGCTGAAGCGTGGGAGTGGCTCGAGGCGCACCTGGCGCGGGCCGCATGACGTCACAGGACTTCGTCAAGCTGGCGCTCCAGCTCACCACGATGCTCGGCTTCGCCGTTCTGTTCGGCGAAATCATGCGCCGGTTCAGGCAGCCGGCGGTCGTTGGTGAAATGCTCGGCGGGATCGTCCTGGGGCCGACGATCTTCGGCTGGCTGGCGCCATCAGTGTACGAGTGGCTGTTCCTCTCCTCGGCGAGCGTCACGACGGTGCGCGATGCCGCGACCAAGCTCGGGATGCTGTTCTTCCTGTTCTACGCGGGCCTCGAGGTCAACCTGTCTGATCTGAAGACGCTCGGCAGGAAAGCCGTGCTCATCGGCCTGATCGGGACGGTGCTGCCGATTGCCGCCGGCGTGGCCCTGGTGTACGCCCTGCCGCGCACGTTCTGGGGACCGGCGGTCGAGGCGCACTTCTTTTCGTTCGCGCTCTTTGTCGGGATGAACCTGGCCAACTCCGCGAACCCGGTGATCGCCCGGATCCTGATGGACCTGGGCCTCCTGACCCGTTCGATCGGCGCGCTCATCATGAGCGCCACCATCGTCGACGACCTCGTCAACTGGACGCTGTTCGCGATGATTCTCGGCGACATCGCTCCTTCGAATGCCGCGCCGCACAGCAGCCTCGCCGTGAACGCTGCACTGATCGGTCTGCTGTTCGTCGTGGTGCTCGGCGCCGGGCGCTGGTTCGGTCCGTCCGCGCTCAGATGGATTCAACCCCATGTCGCCTGGCCGAGCGGCTTCATCGGCGTGATGGCGCTCCTCGTCCTGGTGGCGAGCAGCGCGTCGGAAGCCCTGGGCGTTCATGCGTTTCTCGGCGCCTTCCTGATCGGCGCCGCGCTCGGCGATACACGCGACCACCACAAGGACGCGCACGACGTGATCGGCAACTTCGTCACCAGCTTCGCGCCGATCTTCTTCATCTCGATGGGCATGTCGACGAACTTCATCGCGAACTTCGATGCGCTGCTGGTGGCGATCGTTCTGGTGGCGGCCTGCATCAGCAAAGTCGGCGCGGTGCTCCTCGGCGCGAAAGCCGCCGGTATGGCCCTCGATCGCGAGGTCTGGGCGATCGCGTTCGGCCTCAACGCCCGGGGCGCCACCGGCATCATCCTCGCCGGCGTCGGGCTGACGAACGGACTGATCGACGCGCGGATCTTCGTCGCCATGGTCTTCATGGCCGCGGTCACGTCGCTGATGGCGGGACCGATGATGAGTCGGCTGCTCGAAGGCCGCGGCATCGTTACAGACGTCGCGCACGGGCTCAGAACTGGACCGAGACCCCGGCGGTGAGGGTGGTCTGCCAGAGCACCGGGCGATTCTCCCGTTCTCCGCGGCTCGTGGCTGCGGTCCCGAAGATCCGGAGCCGCTGGCC
>Ga0075420_100004860_pt1 | contig 11775 bp, 14 predicted proteins | sample SoiMetdeltSBSDD4_FD_75296 | JGI IMG/M metagenome (GOLD analysis project Ga0075420, IMG submission 75296) | Bulk soil microbial communities from a Populus tree surrounding site in Tennessee, USA - Soil MetaG P. deltoides SBSDD4 | ecosystem: Environmental > Terrestrial > Soil > Tree plantation... | reverse complement strand
GTGGTGCTGATTGCCGGAGGGTCCGGAGCGCTGGGTCAAATAGTCGCACCGGCCTTTGCGAAATCAGACGCTCAGGTGATTACGGCAGATCGCAATCCGTCGCCGGCTCAGGTCGCAGGGGGGTCTGCGATGAAAGCCGATGTGACGAACGAAGCCGACGTGCAGCGTCTCGTGAACAATGTGATCCGAAAGACCGGCCGCATTGATGCGCTCATCAATCTCGTCGGTGGCTTTGCCACGGGCCGCGTGGAGGAGACAGACGCAGCACTCTGGCAGCGGATGCTGACCATGAATGTTACAGCAGCATTCCTGCTCTCGAAAGCGGTGGTTCCCCACATGGTGGCACGGGGGACGGGTCGCATCGTGCACGTGGCAGCTTGGGCAGCGGTCGAGCCGTTCCCCGGCGCCGCTGCGTATATTGTTTCCAAATCGAGCCTGCTCGCATTGATCAAGGTGCTCGCGCTGGAATTGAGCGGGTCCGGGGTGACCGTCAACGGGGTACTGCCTCACACCATTGATACGCCGGCCAACCGCGCAAGTATGCCTCAGGCCGATCCGTCCACATGGACAAAGCCGGAATCCATCGCAGAAACGCTGCTCTTTCTCGCCTCTGACGAAGCCGGACAGATCAGCGGAGCATTCATTCCGATCGGGACACGAATCGGTACGAAAGTTATGGACAAGTCATAGCCAGGGAAATTCGATCATGTCGGATTTGAATCCAGGAGTTTCGCATGTGGACCAACTCCGCAGCGCGTTGCTCCGTCTGCACAAAGCATTGCTGGACGACGAACGTGTGTCCTATGAACGGGTATATGGCCGGATCGCATCCAACGGCGAATTTCTCCAGCTCGTGCTGAGCCATGCGTGGTTTGCCTGGTTGCGTCCGTTATCGCAATTGGTGGCTCAGCTCGATGAGTTCGTTGAAGAAGACGAGTCCCCAAGCGGCTCGTCTTCTGCCAGCCTCATCGCAACGGTTCGAACACTTCTGACTCCGTCGGAAGAGGGAACCGGATTCGACAAGCACTATTACGATGCTCTTCAACGAGGGCCTGATGTGGTGTTGGCACACGCGGCGGTCAGAGCGCTGCTCCGGTAGCCATCGCTCAACAAGGAGTGATTCCGATGAAAGCACACTATCTCGGCCATGTGGTGTTCTACGTGAAGGATCTCGAACGGTCGCTGGCCTTCTATCGCGACCTGCTGGGATTCCAGGAAGTCGGACGGATTTTCAATGGCGCTGCCGCCGCGCTCACCTCTGGCCGCACGCATCACGAATTGCTCCTGATCCAAGTCGGAGACGCCCCTGGGCCTCCACAGGGTCGTCGACGCGGGCTCTATCATATCGGTATAAAAGTCGGCGATAATTTGGATGAACTACGGGCCGCGAAGCAGGATTTGGGGCAAGCGGGTGTCACGATCGACGGCATGAGCGATCATACCGTGAGCCAGAGTCTCTATCTGCACGATCCTGACGGCAACGAAGTCGAACTGTACGTGGATGCTGATGAGTCGGTGTGGAAAAACAATCCCGCTTCCGTCCTCGCGCCCATCAAGCCGTTGCATCTGTAACCTACAAAAGGAGGGCTGTTCATGGAGAAACCACGCATTGCAGCCAAGCAGCCGGCCGTGCTCTCGTTGGACCCGGGAACCTACTATTGGTGTCGATGTGGACGCTCGAGGGATCAGCCGTTCTGTGACGGGTCCCACCAAGGAACCGGGATCGAGCCGGTCGAGTTTACGCTAAATGAAAAGGAAGAAGTCGCCTTGTGCCAGTGCAAGCAGACTAAGACTCCGCCGTTTTGCGATGGCACGCACGCGACGCTCTGATTCCGCTGGAAGGCCCGCATGCCTTCCGTATGTTTCACAGCTAGTAGGGCACACTGATTGTGTGTACGGTTCGTGGTCGCGGTTTAAGTGAGAGAGCTGCCCGATCCCGCCACTCGATTGGAGAGGAGCTGCACCATGAAGATCGCATTGATTGGCGCGACAGGTTTTGTCGGCTCGGCAATTTTGAAGGAGGCATTAGATCGTGGCCATGAGGTGGCCGCTATCGTGCGGAATCCAGACAAACTGCCCCCACACGCGAAGCTTCATCCGAAGAAAGGCGATGTCTACAACGAGGACGAAGTGCTCCGGTTGGTCACGGGCCACGATGCAGTGATCAGCGCCTTCAATCCGGGATGGAGCAACCCTGACATCTACAAGCAGCAGGTCAAGGGCGCACGCTCCATTATCAATGGTGTGAAGAAGGCCGGTGTGAAGCGGCTGCTCTTCGTAGGTGGGGCAGGCAGCTTGGAAGTCAAGCCGGGTGTCCAGTCAGTGGATCTCCCAGAGTTCCCTGCGGAATATAAGCAAGGGGCTCTCGCGACGCGGGAAGCCCTGAACCTGCTCAACAAAGAGCCGAGCTTGGATTGGTCCTTCCTTTCTCCTTCCGCCGATCTTTTCCCGGGTCAGCGAACCGGGAAATTCCGCTTGGGAACGGACCAGTTGCTCGCGGACGCGAAGGGAGGAAGCCGCATCTCAGTCGAGGACTATGCGGTGGCGATGATCGACGAGGTGGAGAAGCCGAAGCATATCCGTCGTCGATTTACCGTGGGTTATTGAGTCGGCATGATTGAACCTTCGAGCATTGTCTTTCTCTTCGACGTGGATAACACGCTGCTGGATAACGATCGGGTGACCGAGGACCTACAGCGTTATCTTGAGCGCGAAGTCGGCTATGAGCGTCGGGAACGATACTGGACTATTTTCGAACAGTTGCGGGTCGAGTTGGGGTACGCGGATTATTTAGGGGCTCTTCAGCGGTACCGCACTGAGTACCCCCGTGATCCCCATCTATTAACGGTTTCTCATTTCTTGATCAATTATCCTTTCGCCGACCGGCTGTACCCGGACGCGCTTGAGGTGATTGAACACGTCAAGCGATGGGGCAAAACTGCAATCCTCTCGGACGGAGATGTAGTGTTCCAGCCGAGAAAGGTCGAACGATCCGGATTATTCAAAGCTGTCGATGGGAACGTCTTGATTTATATTCACAAAGAACAGGAGCTGAGCGACGTGGAGCAGCGCTACCCCGCTGAGCATTACGTGTTGATCGACGACAAGCTCCGTATACTCTCGGCCGTGAAGACCATCTGGGGTTCGCGCGTCACGACGGTGTTTCCTCGCCAGGGCCACTATGCCCTGGACCCGCATGTAGAGGCTCGCTTTCCACCGGCGGATGTGACCGTCACCCATATCGGAGACTTGCTCAACCATGATCTCTCGACACTACAAATAGGGAAGTGAAACTATGAAACGAACAGCTTCAGCGGTACGGCAGGGCGAACTGAGGAGTGGTAAAGGGACAGTCTCTACCGAGAGCGGTGTGCCGGCGCGGACGTGATCGAGAAGTACATCCGGTTTTATGAATCCAAGAAGCGTCAAGCGAAGCCATGAAAGATGTGTTATAAAACTCCGCCCGGAAGGGCGGAGTTCTTTATTCACCGGCGCTCAATTTCTCCCTCACACCTGGGAATGACAGCGCCGTATATATGAGGGGAGCAGTCATGCGATTCAGACATTCCATTATACCGATGGTCACCTTCCTCGTCATGAGCATGGGGCTCTTTTGCGGGGCCGAGGCCAAAACCATCGAAGCGGGCCATGCGACAGTGAGTTGGAAAGGAAAGGGCGTGATCGATGATCTGGGGGATGGGGACAGAGTCTTTAGCGGCACTCTTACCGGGACCATCCTCGTGAAGCATCTTCCCGAAGGCTCTGAACCGGCGCAGATCCATCAAACCAAAATGGATTGTCAGGCGATTCTCTATATCAGTAAGAATGTCGAGGAACGGAAGACGATCCTCTGCATCTTGATGGCCCATCAAGGCAAGGACCTCGCGTACGTGGAGATACGATGTGCTGGAAAGACAGGCGAATGCAAAGGTGAGATGACGTGGGTCTGGGGAAAGGGCGGATTCAAGGGCATTACAGGGACGACGCCGTTCGTCGCCGGTATCTATATTGAAGAACAGAAAGAAGGAGGGATCTACGGAAGTGCACATTGGCCAAACTTGACCTATTCACTGCCGTAGAGGCTCAAACAAATTCGCGAACAAGGGCTTTCCGGTGATGGAACTTGAGGGTGACCGGCGTTGGCGGAGAACAGAATCAAAAACATTCTGAATTATTGGGGGCGGCTGCTCGCCTCACGCGTCAAGAAAACCAGAATGTCCCCTTAGGTTTCCCCAATTGTTAGGTTCCTCTCTCATTGACCAGCCTGATTCTTTCCGCTGGAATCCTCAATCGAGCCAGTAAATACTCTTTAAATGACGCCTCATATGGCTGAACAGAAATGGCACTTTCCATACAGAGCATCCATGCGTCTCGCTCGTCATTTCCAATTGGAAATTGCCTATGAAAATCAGGGAGGTCGACTCCGCCGTAATGCTCGAGATACAGCCTGGGGCCGCCTAGCACTCCGCAAAGAAAGTACGTTAACTTTTTCCGCGACTCGGTTAAATCCTCGGGATGCATGTTCCTAATAACACGGGCTTCCGGAAAGTCATCCATGTTTGAGTAGAACGCATCGACGAGACTCGTTATCCCTGCAAGTTCTCCAGCTGCACGATATAAGTTCATACCATTACCGTATTCGTTCATGTGCCTATGAATCCTGTGAGAGCGTGATGAAAAAATCTAACGATAAATAGACTGATCCGTATAAGATGAGGAGTCTTAGCTTTCTGTCCGTATAACGCACTCTGGAATGTCTTGCCGCAGGCCCGTTAACACCTTTGCCTTGAATTGGATACTTAGTGCCTGTCCGGCATCTTAATCGGATCAGCATAACACCGCCTCCGTGAATGGGGTCAAGCCCGTCTACCAGGCTACGAACGTCTGCTGGGCTATGTTTGAAGACAGAGATGATCCTTCCAAGCTCGCTCGTTATCTCTTTAGGGATGGGGGCTGATGGATCTTCTACTGCGCGCGGCTTTCCCACCCTCCCACCCACTGGCACGCCAAGACGTGCCATGAGCCCGGGCGAGGGCCTTCCGATCCTCTTCATCTCTCTCTAAGGGAGCGGCCAAGGTTGCCCTCAACTGCGCGCATCGAACGAGCACATTCTTATTGTGCGCGTTCTGCGAGCAAAGAGGGCACCTGGCCGCTCCCTCCTCTCCCCTCTTGAGCCTTTATAGACCGATAGGCCATACTGACCGCCTATGAATAAGCAATCCGCATCGCCATGTGAGACGCTCGCCGAACGGTACCAAGCTCTGCTGGAGGTTGCGGAGGCGATCTCTGCACACCGCGATCTCCACGAACTGTTTCGAGACCTCGCCCAGCGTCTTCCTAGGGTTGTCCACGTAAATTTTGTCGCCCTGTCTCTGCACGATCCTGTTCGAAACACGATGCGATTGCACACCATTCAGGCGAACGTGCCGGCCGATCTCGTGGGTGGCCATGAAGGGCCGGTCGAAGAGAGTCCCGCCGGATTGGTCTGGCAGACGCAGCAGCCGGTCCTCGTTCTCGATCTTGCCGAAGAACGTCGCTGGCCGAAGGTCACTCAATTCATGAGCGAGGACGGCGTCAACTCGTTCTGCGTCGTTCCCCTGACCACCGCGGTGCGTCGGCTGGGCGCGATGGGATTTTTGAGCTTACAGAAAGAAGCCTATAGTGAAACGGATCTGGAATTCCTCCAGCAAGTCGGCAACCAGGTCGCTGTTGCCGTGGACAACGTCCTTCATCATCAAGACCTGACTCACGATCGAAACCGATTACGTCTTCTCCTGGAGGTGTCCGAATCCATTGCGTCACACCGCGACCTTGAAGAGCTGCTTCGTGATCTCGCTCAACGGCTCCCGCAGATCGTCCCGTTCGATTACATCAACGTGGTCTTGCATGAGCCCGCGCGCGATGTCATGCGCCTGTGGCTCTTGGTGACCGCGACACCCAGCACGATCAGCCCGGGTCTGGAGCTGCCTGTCGATGAATCTCCCGGGGGATTAGTGTGGAAAACTCAGGAGCCCTTGATGGTTGAGGATGTGGCGATCGAAAGCCGCTTTCCGAAGCTGATGGCCATGCTGCGCGAGAACGGCGTCCAATCCTTCGGTGTGGTTCCGCTCACAACGGCGCAGCGGCGTCTAGGGGCGATGGGATTTGGGGGCTTCCAGCGGAGAACCTATCAGGAGGCAGAGATCAACTTCATGCAGCAGGTGGCGAATCAGGTCGCGGTTGCCGTGGACAATGTATTGCACGCGGCGAGCGCCCAATCTGCCCAGCAGCAGCTGAAGTACGAACGAGATCGGCTGCGCCTCGTGCTGGAGATCAATAACGCCGTCGTGTCGCACCTCGAATTGCCAAAGCTTCTGAAAGCGATTTCCGGCTACCTCGGACGTGTGATCCCGCACGATCTCGCGTGGTTTTGTCTCTATGATCCCGCGACTCACCAATTGCAGACTCATGCGCTGGACTTCCCCAGCCATCAAGACTTTGCCGAAGCGGGAGATCCCATTCCGTTGGAAGGAACCCCGGAAGGGTTGGCGTTCACGACTCAGCAGCCAGTGCTGATCAGAAATCTCAACCTCACCGAGTTTCCCGCGGAGATCATCAAGCGGGGGGCCGCTGCAGGCCTCAAATCCGGTTGCGCCGTTCCTCTTATCTCGCACGGGCGAGCACTGGGCACTCTGAGCGTCGTCAGTACACGTGCGGAGGCGTTCAGCGACGACGATGCGAAATTGTTCAGCTGGATCGGCGCGCAGGTTGCGCTCGCCGCTGCGAATTCAATGGCGTATCAGGAAATCTCATCGCTGAGGGACAAGCTGGCGAAGGAAAAGCTGTACCTGGAGGAGGAAATCCAGACAGAGTACAACTTCGAGGAAATCATCGGGGAGAGCCGAGCCCTCAAACTCGTTCTCAAAGAGGTTCAGACCGTGGCTGCGACTGACTCCACAGTTCTGATCTTGGGCGAGACAGGGAGCGGGAAGGAGCTGGTTGCCCGAGCGCTTCACAATCGCAGCAATAGGCGGGAGCGAACATTCGTGAAGCTCAATTGTGCCGCGATACCGACGGGGCTGTTAGAAAGCGAACTCTTCGGACATGAAAGAGGCGCATTCACCGGCGCTATCGCCACCAAGGTCGGCCGGTTTGAACTGGCCGATCGCGGGACGATCTTCCTCGACGAAGTGGGGGAGATTCCGTTGGAGCTACAAGTGAAGTTACTCCGAGTGCTCCAGGAGCAGGAGTTCGAACGCCTGGGAAGCACCAGAACGATCCGTGTCAATGTCCGCGTCATCGCTGCGACCAACCGCGATCTTGGCCGGATGGTGGAGGAACAGGAGTTTCGCAGCGACCTGTATTACCGGCTCAAGGTCTTTCCGATTACCGTCCCTCCCCTGCGCGATCGAGCGGAAGATATTCCATTGTTGGTCCGACACTTTGCTCAAAAACTCGCTCTACGGATGAAGAAACGCGTCGAGACGATCCCGTCGGAGGCCATGAAAGCCCTTCAAGCCTATCACTGGCCCGGCAACGTGCGGGAGCTTGAAAATTTCATAGAGCGAGCGGTGATTCTTACTCAAGGACCGGATCTATTTGTGTCGCTCGCAGAATTGAAGCGGACACCGAGTCACACAACAAACCCAGGGACTACGACCCTTGAACAAGCCGAGCGCGAGCACATTCTCAAGTCACTTCGCGAGACGAACTGGACGATCGGTGGTCCTGCGGGTGCCGCCGCCAGGCTCGGGATGAAGCGAACGACCCTGCAATCCAAGATGCAGAAGCTCAACATTTCACGACCACGGTAGCCCCGCCAATCATTCGGCATCTGCCGATATTTCGGCAACATCTCTCCGTCACCGCCATCTCGTGCTTCTCCACTTGTCAGCCTGGTTTGGCGAGATCCTCACGGTTTTTCCATACGTTTGCATGTTGTCGAAACAGCCGGCTTCTGTGGAATGATCATTGCCATGGCTCAGGAGCGTACCAAGACACGAACGTCACACTTCACTCCGCTCATGAGGGCAGGCATGAACGAAACCCTTCAGTTTTTGACGCAGCACGGAACCCTCGTCCTCTTTGTCGCTGTGTTTGCAGAACAGATCGGACTCCCGGTCCCAGCATTCCTCTTTCTAATCGCCGCCGGGGCTTTGGTCGGTACCGGTCAAATGACGTTAGGTGTCGCGGTCGGGGCAGCGGTTCTTGCAGCCCTATTGGGCGATCAGTTGTGGTACGAACTCGGCCGTCGTCGCGGTCGTCACGTGTTGAACTGGCTCTGCCGGATCTCGCTCGAACCGACTTCCTGCATACGCCGAATGGAAGATTTCTTCAGCCGTCATGGGGTGCATTCTCTAGTCGTCGCAAAGTTCATTCCGGGTCTAAGCACAATCGCCCCGCCACTTGCCGGGATCGTGGGACTTCGAGTGTCGCAGTACCTCTTATACAACGGACTGGGGACAGTTCTCTGGGTGAGTTCCGGCATTGGGCTCGGCTATACGTTCAGTGACCAGCTTGAGCAGGTGACATCCGTGATCGCCTATCTTGGGCCGACGATGATTCTGATTCTGCTTGGAGGCGCCGCTGGGTATATTTTCTCGAAGGCTCTGAACCGGTATCGGATGGAACGCAGGCTGCCTCGACTGACCGTCCAAGACGTGACGGAGAAGATCGCCGCAGGAGAGGCCCCCGTCATTATCGACCTGCGTCCTCAAGGCGCCCGCCGGGAAGTTCCGGGTATTCCGGGCTCGTTGTCGCTGTCAGTGAAAGAAGTGATGGCAGGATATCGTCATCTGCCTCAAGACCGCGATGTGATCTTTTATTGCGCCTGCCCATGGGATAGAGCGAGCGTCCAGACGGCAAGGAAGCTTCGTGAAAAAGGTCTGACGCGGGTCTGGCCGCTCGTCGGCGGAATAGAGGCTTGGCACGCGATCACGTCGAAAACCGAAGCCAGGGTAGGGGATTCTGAGGCTCACACAGTCGTAGCCTGACCGGTCGAGTGCCGGATCGAACAAGCGCTGAAAAAGGAGAGACGACGATGGAATTGAAGATACCGAACTCGGAACAAGCTTACTGGGGGTTGCGCGCCATGAAAACCGTCGCTTTGGCGGATGGAACGCTCGACGAGACGGAACTGCATATGCTGGTATCGGTCCAACAAATCTTGGGCACCACACATGGCCCGGAACAGCTTTCTCCTATCACGCCGGCTGATTTGGCTCGGGAATTTCCCGATCCGCAGCTCCGTCAGCAACTGGTGCAGGGATTGATCGTGATGTCTCTCATTGACGGGAAAGCCAACGCCCGAGAGACGGACCTGGTTGAGCAATTCGCGCAAGCGCTGGAGGTCAGTGCTCCCGAAGTGAAGGACCTGCGGCATGTCCTCAAGGGAGAGATCCTTCATTTGCGCCTCGATCTGGCGCGCCGATTCTGGCTGAGAGACAAAGTCAAAGACATCTGGAACACAGAGGGCGTCCGAGGCATCTACAAGTTTATGCGCGGGATGATCGGAAAGTATGAAGATACGGCGCTCGCGGCCCGCTACCAGGCCTTGGAGCATTATCCAGCCGGTTCGCTGGGGCGCGCCTATTGGGAGTACTGCCGAGCGAACGGCTTCGCGTTGCCCGGAGAGAAGGGCGGAGCCGCGGAACCGATTCTATTTCACGATTGCGCGCACGTGTTATCCGGCTATGGAACGGAGCCGGAAGGAGAAGTCCAAGTCGCTTGTTTCAGCGCAGGATTCCAGCGGCGCGACCCGTGGCTCTTCGTCTTCTTCGTCTTGCTGCAATTCCACGTGGGCATCCGTATGACGCCGATCACCAAGGCCAGAACGGGGTTCTTCGACCCGGCGAAGGCGCTGATCGCGATTCGGCGGGGGGCCGCCATGAATGTGGATCTGAACAACGGCTGGGACTACTGGCCGGTCATGGGGGAACAGGTCGAGGAGCTCCGCAAGCGCTACAACATCCTCCCATCGGAAGCATTCGGGCCGGCAGTCAAGCAAGAAGTTGGGAATGTCGCATGACAGAAGGATTGCGTTCCAAGACCAAGAAGCTTCCGCTGCTCTTGAGACTCGTGAAGAACGTCGTGAAGTAACCAGGTGGTTCGCTGAGGAATGTATCGATGGGTACGGCGCTTGCGGTTACACAACAACAATTGATTGAAGCGGCGGCCCGAAAGCGGGCAAGAATCCATCGCACGGATTGTTGTCCGCGCTGCAGTGGGCTCATGGTCGCCGAGTGGTGCCAGGAGCTGTCGAACTACTCCGCTCAGCGCTGTGTGCAATGCGGCGAGGTGATCGATCCGGTAATTTTGGAAAATCGCCGACTATAGTTTTGAATACATTAATAGGAGAAAACTCATGACATCAGCGAATCGTTCCTTGATAGTCTGGGAGGGTTTTGGAGTACGCTAAGCGGAGCCTCTGGAGAAATCTTTTGGGATGCCGACCCCGTTCATGCGTCTCAACGAGACTTGGCCAGCGCCGATGTTTCGTCACCTGCCGAGATGTCGGCAATCGTGATGTCGTCACGGGCTCTATTTCGTCCTCATGAAACCACTCTCTTCATTCATCGATCCCTTGCTGGTCAATTACTTACGTCGCCTACGTCGAATCGTCATCTGTCGGGAACAGTCTATGCCATATGCCGGTTGGGTAGCGACGTAAACAGGAATTCGTAGCCTCATCGGGAATGTCATAGGAGGGAAACATGAGATCGGAAACGAAGCAAACCAACTCAGTCACACTCAACTTTTCACAACGGAAGAAACAGATCGCATGCGGGCACTGTTATGACACGGTCATCGGTGGAAGGGGTCGGACCGTACTGGACGACAGCGGGACTCTCGCGATCACGGCCTGGACCTGCGTGAGGTGCGGCGGGGTCGTCGAAGAAATCCGCATCATGGTGCAAGACGGTAAGGCGCAGCCACGTCCGATTCGGTACGCCGTGGCGCCACCGCACTCGACTGGACGACCAGCGCCGGTTGTGCAACGCGCGCTCAGGAACTGAAGTTGAACGGAGGCGTTGGTCGGCCGGGGGTGGGGTGTGAAAATGGCGCTCAGTCCATCGAATAAATCGACTGCACAGGCCGGAGGCCATGAACCGACCGACCGGACGGTTGACACCAGACCGACCGGACGGTATTCTTCACCCATGAAACACACAACCCCGAAGCTACAAGACATGCTTCTCGACGCGACCGAAGCCGTAGTCGCCCGCCAGGGCATCGCGAACCTGACGCTCGACGCCGTCGCCGCCGAGGCGCGCATGAGCAAAGGCGGCCTGCTGCATCACTTCCCGTCAAAGGACCGGCTCGTCGAAGCGCTTGTCACCCGCACCGCCGAAGCCTGGCGATCTTGCTACACAGAAGCGTACGAGCGCACGCCGAAAGGGCCCGGGCGAATGGCCCGCGCGCTCTTGGACCACTGTCTTTCGGACGCCAAGTGCTGGACGGAGGAACTACGGCGTAGCTCCTCTGCGGTGTTCGCGGCGCTTGCTCAGAACCCCGCGTTGATCGAGCCTATGCGCGCGGTCTACGCCGACCTCCACCGGCGGATTGCGAAGGATGGTCTGCCACCGGGCGTCGCCGAAGCGGTTGCCGCTGCGATCGATGGACTCTGGCTCGACTGGGTGCTGGGGATCGTTCCACTCGAACAAGTCCGCGTCGTTCGAGTGCGCCGCGCGCTCGAGGATATGGTCGCCCGCGCGACACAGGATCGCCGTTCGCCCAGGGCCAATGGTGTTTCAAGGAAGCGTTCGGGAGGGCGTCGCGTATGAATCGTCGGAGTTG
>Ga0075420_100004857_pt1 | contig 11780 bp, 12 predicted proteins | sample SoiMetdeltSBSDD4_FD_75296 | JGI IMG/M metagenome (GOLD analysis project Ga0075420, IMG submission 75296) | Bulk soil microbial communities from a Populus tree surrounding site in Tennessee, USA - Soil MetaG P. deltoides SBSDD4 | ecosystem: Environmental > Terrestrial > Soil > Tree plantation... | reverse complement strand
TCGGGCCGGGTGGTATTCCCGGCGGGTGAGGGCATCGGCCGAACGCGGCCGGGTGCAGGGCCCCGGCCGCGCCGAGCCCGATTTCGGCCCCCCGAACCGTCGCCGTCGCGCTATTCCCGAGGGCAATTCCGAGTCACCCTCCTGACAGCTCCACGGCTAATTCTCGACCCCCTCGACTGCCCCCGGATCCCTTCCCTGATGGGCCCCCCTGGGTGGGGGGCCTGGGGCCGCCGACCCCGGACTGTTTGCGCTGGTCACGCGCACAAAACCCTGCGTGCCCTGCCCCGCTACTACGTTGGAGTCCACCCGATCGATAGATCGCCCGTCGATGGGCCTCCTTCGTCGGCCCACTCCGGGCGAAATCGTGGAGGGCGGACGATTCAGCCCTGCGGGCCGGGCGCGCATTCGCGCGCGATCTCAGAAGACCTATTTACGGCTCTGCCGTCCAACTCATTTTTTGTTCAATGTTATGGAGAAGGCGCAAGGGTCGATACCATTAGAAGATCTCGGGCCTTCTAATTGTGATGAAATCTATTGACAGGCTGTGATCGTGGCCATTTGCTGTTAGCGGGTGGGTCAGGATGCGGGCTGGCGGGAAGCGGCCTTTGGGGGCTGGCCACGTTGCCGCCGGGCTGCTGGTTCTCAATCCTTGGGTGGAAGGGCCGGGCCTTGTCAGATGCCTGGCTAGTTGGAACGACCGACAGCCGATGACTGAACATGAAAGGTGACAAGATGCCGGCCAAGCCATTAGCCAGGATTCTCTACACCGCCGAGGCGGTCGTCGAAGGCGGCCGGGCCGGTCACGGCCGTACCACCGACGGTCGCCTGGACCTCCAGCTGGCGGTCCCTCGGGAGATGGGCGGCCAAGGCGGTCCCGGCACCAACCCCGAGCAGCTGTTCGCCGTCGGCTACGCAGCCTGCTTCCAGTCCTCGCTGCTGGCGGTTGCCCGGGGCCGCAAGCTTGACGCCGGCGACTCCACCATCACCGCCCGGGTCGGGATCGGCCCGACCGGGCACGGCGGCTTCGGCCTGCAGGTGGCCCTGGACCTGCACGCCCCCCACCTGTCGCCGGCCGAGGCCGCAGACCTGATGGCCCACGCCCATGAGCGCTGCCCGTACTCCAATGCCACCCGGGGCAACATCCAGGTCACCCTCAGCGTCGACGGGACGCCAGTCCAGCGGGCCGCGGCCTGACCCGGGATGAAGCGACCCGGCGCCTCCCTCGCGGCGCGCACCAAGCCCCAGGTCAGTGGCCTGGAGCCGTTTGCTTTGCCTGCCTCCTGATCGTCTGCGTAGGCCTTCTGAGCGGTTCATTTCGGCGTGTGTGGCGGATCCGGGCAAGCATGAGCACGCTGGCGGTGACTCCGGTGACACCGAGGGTGATCAGGCGCGGGTCGGGCTGGTGGACGCCGAAGATCGTCCAGCAGGACAGCTCACCCAGGATAAGCAGCCAGGTTCCGCGTGCGACGCCGGTGGGATGCGCGGATCGGTAGGCCGTCCAGATCGAGGGGGTGACCTGGAGGATGAAGGCGGTTGTGAGCAGGGTTCCCAGCCCACTGCGGCCGGCCAGGGTGAAGCCAGCGATCAGGAGCGCGACCCAGCTGCTGATCAGGACCGCCGGCCGCGCCTTGACCTGTCCCCCCCAGGCCAGCATGGTCGCCAGCGTGCCGGCCAGCAGCGTCGCGGAGGCGGCCGGGACCAGTGCCGTCCAGTAGCTGGCGAGCGCGAAGTAGAGGAACCAGGCGGCGTTGTTCACGCTGGTGAGCATGGCCCACGACCAGGAGACGCCGGCGGTGTCCTGGGTGGCCCCGAGCTTGAAGAGCTGGGGCAGGAACTGGGGGATCGCGAACGCTGCCGCGGCGATCGGCGTGTAGTCGAGGAGGTCACCCATGCTCGTTCGTTAGCTCCAGCGGGAAAGGGGGCGAGTCAGTAAAGCAAAGGTACGTCACCAGAGCGGGTATTTGGTTGCAGATCTCTGCGCGAATCGCTCAGCTTCTGCAATGATTGTCGCTGTGGACACCATCGATCGGAAGATCATTGCCGAGCTCCAAGCGGAGGGGCGGCTGACGGTGACCGAGCTGGCCCAGCGGGTTGGGCTGAGTGTGGCGCCTTGCCACCGACGGCTGCGCGAGTTGGAACGTGCCGGAGCGATCCGCGGCTACCGAGCCGTCGTCGATCCCGCCGCGATCGGCCTCGGCTTCGAGGTCCTGGTCCAGGTGACGATGGATCGAGAGGACGCCGCCACGATCGCGGACTTCGAGCGCGGCCTGGCCCAGATCCCAGAGGTCCGCAACGCCGAACGGCTCTTCGGCGACCCCGACTACCTGCTCCGCGTCGCCACCGCCGACATCGCCGCCTACCAGACCCTCCGCGACGAGCAGCTCGCCACCCTGCCCGGCGTGCAGCGGCTCACCTCCACGATCGTGATGAAACGCATCGTGGAGGAGCGCCCCTTCCCCCTCGCACCTCCCTCCCCTCGCCCGCACCCCAAGCGCTGAGGAGGCGACCTGGGCCAATGCGGGAGGCAAGGTGGCCGCGTTCGGGGCCGGTGGGTGACATGGCACTTCCTGCCAGCGGCCCCAGGACGAGGCTCAGAGCGCCCTCACGACAGTACCGCTTGGCTCGGCATCCGATCTTCTGTCGGATGCGCTTTGATCATCCCAATGATCATCCAGACGATCGGTCTGTAGCCGTCTGGACCGACGACCCATCCGACGTGAGCAGGCCAGATCCGTCTCGAGCCGACCAGATCGACGCAGAGCACCAGCCTACGGATCTGGCGGTTTGGGGGTTCGAATCGCGTCCGGCACCCACTCAGCTCCCGATTACAAGGTGACCGGTGGCGGTTGCGCATCGTGACTCGGCTTACTCAGGAGCCTGCCGCCAAACCCGACGCCGCGACTACTGTGGTAGGTGCCAGGCCGCGTCGGAGGCACTTCCCTCTGGGTCGGCTTGCTCCGCCTCCAAGCCGCGGCCAGGGCGGGGCCGCACCCTACTCTAACCGCATCCTGGTCGCATACCGCTCACCTACCGCCTTGCTGGGTCACCCTAAGGCGGTCTGGTGTCGAGGCCGAGGAGGGTCTGAGGTGACCGACGAGCGCCGTCCCCGGCCGAACGCCCCTCCTCGCCAACCGCCCGTCAGCGACGAGGAGTTCCGGCGTGCGCTGGAGCGAGAGACCGACATTTCGCTGCGCGAGGACCCTGAGCGAAGACGGTTCTACCGGGCGGGGGACTTACCGCGTCACGGGTCGCCCAGGGACGACCCGGCCGTGCAGTGGCACCACCGCGGCGAACCGCTCACCTGGAAGGGCGAGACGCTCACCCTCGCCGAGTGGTCGGAGCGGACGGGCATCCGGGTCAGGACATTGCTGGAGCGGTGCCGCAAGGGCTGGTCGGTCGAGCAGGTGCTGACGACGCCGCCAGGAGCTAGCAGATGACCTGGATGGTGTCGACAGCCGCGAGTGCGTTCGAGTGTGGCTGATCCGCAGCTGGGCTGATGTGGTGTCAGATGGAGTGGAGCCCGTACAGCACCCGCTCCAGCAGGGCCAGGTCGGGACGGTCGCCAGGGTGGGCCGGCCGGTGGACAATGACCAGGTGCTCGTCGGCCATGTCACCGACCAGGATGCGGACGACGCCGAGGGGAAGGCGGAGCTTTGCGGAGACCTCGGCGATGGACAGCATGTCGTGGCAGAGGACGGCGATCGCCCGCTGCTCGACGGTCAGCTTCGGCGTCAGATCCACAGTGGAGGGGGTGGAGACCAGCGTCTCGATCTCCAGGACGTCGTGAGTGGGACGGGTACGCCCGCCGGTCATGGCATAGGGACGGACCCGTTGCCGGTCGGCTGCTGAATGATCAGGGCTGGCCATGGTATGCCTACCTGGCGGGCCGGCTACGCCTGTGCGAGCCCGGCTGCTGCTGGCTTCCTGCCGGTGAAGGACAGGCGACGACGCGATCCTCGATGGATTCCGTGGGGATGTTGGGTGCTCATGGCGGGAGGGCGCCTTGGAGCTCGGCCCGCAGGCTGGGCGTGAGGACCTCACCGGTGCGGCTGACCAGCAGGGTCATCTCGTAGGCAACCATGCCCACATCGCACGAGGAGCCAGCCAGCACCGCCAGGCAGGAACCGTCGCTGATCGCCATCACCACCAGCAAGCCCCGGTCCATCTCCACCACCGTCTGTTCGACCAGCCCGCCATCCATACAACGGGCGCCACCCTGGGTCAGGCTGGCCAGCCCGGAGGCGATGGCGGCGAGCTGGTCGGCCTTGGACCGGTCCAGGCGCTCGGAGGCCGCGACCGGTAGCCCGTCGGCCGACACCACCAGCGCGTGGGCCACTCCTGGGGTGTGGTTGGCGAAGTTGCCGACCAGCCAGCTGAAGTCGCTGGCTTCGCTGCTGAGCTTGGGCATGGCAGTCCTGACGCTGTGGCGTCCTGGCCACAGTCGAGCCGCCCAAAACGGTCGCCGGCCCGCTGGCCTCGATCCAGGTCGCCGACCAGGCGGCCGGACAACAGCCACGTTGGTCGCTGGGAGCATACTGCGGACCTCGTGAAGAGAACATGCTGAGTTCCTGGACCGTCAGCTGACCGCCCGTCACGCTTCCCTGCAGGCAGCGAGAAGGAACTTGGATCGGCTTGCCATGGGGCTACCAAGTATGCATATACTCAGTAGCTATGTCGGTCAAGTATAGCCTCCTCGCTCTGCTGGAACGCGGCCCGATGTACGGCTACCAGCTCCGGGCCGCCTTCGAGGAGTCCACCGGCGGCACCTGGCCGCTGAACATCGGGCAGGTCTACACCACCTTGTCCCGCCTGGAACGCGACGAGCTGGTTCGCCCGCTCGCCAAGAGCGACGAGGGCCAGCGGCCCTATGCCATCACCGACGCCGGCCGGGCCGAGCTGGCGGCGTGGTTCGCCACCCCGATCGGCCGGGCCGACCGGCCACGTGACGAGCTGGCCATCAAGCTCGCGCTGGCGCTGACCACGCCCGGCGTCGACGTCACGGCCATGGTCCAGGCCCAGCGCAGCGCCACCATGCGCACCCTGCAGGAATACACCCGGCTGAAGGCACACGCCCAGGGGCCGGCAGAGCTGTCCTGGCTGCTGGTGCTGGACGCCATGCTATTCCAGGCCGAAGCCGAGGTGCGCTGGCTGGACCACTGCGAAGCCAGCCTGGTCCGCTACACCTCGCCGTCTGCGACCGTGCCGCACGCGGCACCGGCGGCGCCCGAGGCAGCCACGGGGGCGAGCCAGCGATGAGCATCCTCGAACTGCGCGACGTGCACCGGGTCCACGGCAGCGGCGACACCGCCGTGCATGCGCTGCGTGGCGTGACCCTGACCGTGAACGCCGGGGAGCTGGTGGCGGTGATGGGCCCGTCCGGGTCGGGCAAGTCGACCCTGCTCAACCTGGCCGGTGGGCTGGACCGCCCGACCCGGGGCGAGGTCGTGGTGGACGGCACGGTGCTGGGCGCATTGAGCCGGGGAGAGCTGGCCGCGCTGCGCCGCCGCCGGGTCGGCTACGTCTTCCAGGACCTGAACCTGCTGGCCAGCCTCACCGCGGCCGAGAACGTCGCGCTGCCGCTGGAGCTGGACGGGACGAGCGCCCGCCAGGCGCGGCGGACCGCGCTGGCGGCGCTTGTCGACGTGGACCTGGACGGCTACGGCCCGCGCTTCCCCGACGAGCTGTCCGGCGGCCAGCAGCAACGGGTGGCGATCGCCCGCGCGCTGATCGGCCAGCGCCGCCTGCTGCTGGCCGACGAGCCGACCGGCGCCCTGGACTCCCAGACCGGCGAGGCGGTGCTGCGGCTGCTCCGGTCCAGGGTCGACGCTGGCGCGGCCGGCGTGCTGGTCACCCACGAGGCGCGGCACGCCGCCTGGGCCGACCGGGTGGTGTTCCTGCGCGACGGGGCCATCGTCGACACCTCCGGGCCGCTGGACCAGCCAGAGGAGCTGCTGGCCCCTCCGGGCGGCGGCCGGTGAAGGGCTGGCCCACCGCGCTGCGGGTGGCCCGGCGTGAGGCGCAGCGGGCCAGGGGCCGCTCGCTGCTGGTGGTGGCGATGCTCGGCCTGCCGGTGGCGGCGCTGGCGTTCGCGGCGGCCTACACCGACACCTTCACGCTCACCCCCGAGGAGCGGGCCGGACGGCTGATGGGCGCGGCACAGGCCGTGATGGTCGGGCCGTTCGAGGGCCCGGTGCACCAGGACCCGACCGACCTCGAGCTGTCCGGGCCCACCGGCCCGGCGCCGTCGCCAGCCCGGCCAGCGGAACCACGGAGCGTCGAGCGGCTGCTGGCGCTGCTGCCGCGAGGCACCAGAGCGATCCGTGACCAGAAGGGCACGACCCCGGTGCGCACCGCGGCCGGGTCCCGCGACCTCGGCACCCGGGTGCTGGACTACGCCGACCCGCTGGCGCGCGGGATCCTGCGCCAGCTCACCGGCCGGGCGCCGGCCAACCCGAACGAGGTCGCCTTGACCCCGGCCGCCACCCTCCGGGTCGGCGCCGGCGTGGGCGGCACGGTGCGCCTGGCCGACGGCAGCCGCACCTTCCGGGTCGTGGGCACTGTCGAGGACCCCGCCGACCTGGAGGCCACCACCCTCGCGCTGCCAACCGCGCCGCCTGGGACGCCGTCGGACGACCGCGGGGAGCTGCGCTGGCTGGTGGCGACGCCGGGCCCGTTGACCTGGGCGCAGGTCAAGCAGCTCAACACCCACGGCGTGGTGGCGGTCTCCCGGCACGTGCTCGCACACCCACCCAGCCAGGCTGAGCGGTACCCGGAGTTCGCCGGCGGGAACCGGTTCGCGGCGGCCGTCCCCGGGCTCCTCGGCGGGCTGGCGATGCTGGAGATCATCCTGCTGGCCGGGCCAGCGTTCGCGGTCGGCGCCCGCCGCCGCCGCCGCGACCTGGCGCTGGTCGCCGCCGCCGGCGGGAGCCCCGCGCACCTGCGTCGGATCGTGCTCGCCGACGGGGTGGTCCTCGGCGCGGTCGCCGCGGCCCTCGGCGTGGGGTTGGGCGTCGCCCTCGCAGCCGCCGGCCGGCCGCTGCTCGAGGAGCACCTGGTCCACTCCAGGTCCGGTGGCTTCCGGGTGTTCCCCGAGGCACTGGCCGGCCTGGCCGGGCTGGCGGTGGCGACCGGGCTGCTGGCCGCGCTGGTCCCTGCGTGGGTCTCGTCCCGCCAGGACGTGGTGACCGCGCTGGCGGGGCGGCGCGGGATCACCCGGTCGCGGCGACGGTGGGTGGTGCTCGGCGTGGCGCTGGCGGCGGCCGGCGCGGCGGTGTCGGCCGTCGGCGCCGTGCGCAGCGCGGCGACCGTCATCCTGGCCGGCCTGTTCGTCGCCGAGCTGGGACTGGTGCTGTGCACGCCCGCGTTCGTGGGGCTGGTGGCCCGGCTCGGGGGCGTCCTGCCGCTGGCCCCACGGATCCCGTTGCGCGACACCTCGCGCAACCGCACCGCCGCCGCACCGGCGATCTCGGCCGTGATGGCCGCGGTCGTCGGCAGCCTGACCGTCGGCGTCATGCTCACGGCCAGCACCGAGCGCGCCGGGGACGACTACCGGTCGGTCACCCGGCCGGGGGACGTGGTCCTCGACCGCACCGGCAAGATCGGCCGCGGGCGGCCGGTGCCGGCGCAGGCGGTCGCCAGCCTGCGCCACACGATGCCCGTCGGGCAGGTCCACCGGATCGGCCTGCCCTGCGACCTTCAAGGGTGCGCGGTCAAACCGCGGATATCTGCGGTCCAACAGTGCCCGTATTCGCCCGAGGTGCTGCGACGCGACCCGACCCCGGACGAGCAGCGCGCCGCCCGGCGGGAGGCCCGCTGCGACGGCCTCGGCGGCCTGTACCGCTACTTCCAGTACTCCGTCACCGACACCTTCACCCTCGTCATCGACCCGGAAGCGGTCGGCGCGGTCACCGGCCTGGCGGCCAAGGATGCCGAGCGGGCGGCGGCGGCCCTGGGTGCCGGCAAGGTGGTCGTCGACCACCCACGCTACCTGCACGACGGCCAGGTGGCGCTGACCATCACGATGGTCAACCTGTTCGAGAAGGACAAGGATCAGACCCGGACGGTGACGGCGCCCGGCTTCGTGCTGCCGCACCGCCCGCGAGCGCCGATCACCCTGATGACCTGGCGGACGGCCCGTTCGCTGGGGCTGGATCCCGCGCCGAACATGGTGCTGGCCACCACCGGCCGCATGCCGACCCTCGCCGAGCAGGACCGACTCCAGGCCACGCTCGGCAACACCGCCGGGGTGTACGTCGAGCGGGGCCCGCGGCAGCGGTCGGACACCCGGTCCCTGCTGCTGCTGGCCGTGGTGGCCGGGGTCATCACGCTCGGGGTGGCCGCGATCGCCACCGGCCTGGCGGCCGCCGACGGCCGCGCGGACCTGAGTACGCTGGCGGCCGTGGGCGCCGCGCCCCGGGTGCGCCGCGGGCTGTCGCTGAGCCAGTCCGGGGTGATCGCCGGGCTCGGGTCGTTGCTCGGCGCGCTCGCCGGGCTGGGCGGCGCCGTCGCCGTGCTGTTCGCCCTCAACCGAGGCTACGCCGGCATGTGGCCGGCGCCCACCCCGTACCCGGTCACCGTTCCATGGATCAACCTTGGCGTCGCGCTGCTGCTGGTGCCGGTGGTGGCGATGCTCGGCGCCGGCCTGCTGACCCGCTCCCGGCTGCCGATCGAGCGGCGGCTGTAGCGGGCGCCACTTGGCACGGCGCTCGACCGTCGATCCCTGATGAGGATGTGGTGTACCTACGGCAACTGCACCGTGAACGACTCTTGGTGCGGGCCCGCCTCATCCTTCCATGACACGACGACCTGGACGCGCTCGGTCGTCTCTGCCAAGGTCAGGACCGGGAACGGGAGTCGATCCCCTGGCCGCAGCGTCGCCGGGACCTGCTCCAGCTCGTCCAGGCCGTGAAACAGCGGCGGATCGTCGGAGCCGACTGGCAGTTCGGTGGCCCAGACTTCCCGAGCCGTGGCCGGGCCATCGTTGGCAAGCACCAGTTGCAGCGCGGTCGGCGTGCCGGCCACCATCGCCTGGACGTCGGCGTGCTGACGCGCCTCGATCTGATCGCGGCGACGGGTCTTCTCGATGGCGGTCAGCCTGGCCTGCAAGCGTGTCTGCCGGTACGCCAGGGTCGCCGTCGCGATCAGGCTCACGGTGGCGATGGTCGAGCTGAGGATGTCGCCTGGACCCATCTTGCGCGGGACTCTAGCTCACCATGGGGCTGGCCGTCCTTGGCATGCCATCAGGTTGTGGAGTCACAAGACGGCAGCAGGCCGGTGGCGCTTCAGGGGACGAGGACGAGCTTGCCGCGGACGTGGCCGGACTGGCTGATCCGGTACGCCTCGGCGGCGCGGTCGAAGGGAAAGGTCTGCACCTTGATGACCAGCTGGTTGTGGGCCAGCAACTCGGCGACCTCCGCCAGGGCCTCCATGGGATGGCTGTCGGCACCGCCACCGGTGACGCGGGCGCCGGCCTGAGCGGCGGTGAAGTTGGCGATGCTCAGCACCTGGGACGGCTCGGGCACCAGGCTGATCAGCTCTTGGACCGGAGTCTTGCCGGCGACGTCCAAGACGGCGTCGACCGGCCCGCCGGCGGCGGCCCGGACCCGCTCGGCCACGCCCTGGCCATACCGCACCGGGATGGCGCCGATCTCCCGCAGATAGTCGTGGTTGGCCTGGCTGGCCGAGGCGACCACCCTGGCGCCGCGGGCCAGGGCCAGCTGCACGGCCACCGCGCCCACGCCACCGGCCCCGCCGTCGACAAACAGGGTGTCGCCGGCCTTGACCTTCAGCAGGCGAAGGCCGCGTTCGCTGGTCTCGCCGGCCACCCCGGCGCCGGCGGCCACCGCCCAGTCGATCGGTGGCGGCTTGGCCGCCCAGGAGTCGAGCAGGGCGTACTCGGCCTGGGTGTTGCGGCCGCGGCCGAACACCTCATCACCCACCGCGACGCCGCTGACTTGGTCGCCGACCTCGTCGACCACCCCGGCGGCGTCCGAGCCGAGGTAGCCGGTGCCGGCCATGGGCTCGCCGCCGGACAGGGCGCCGGTGAAGGCCTTCCAGTCGATCGGGTTCACGCTGGCCGCCCGCACCGCGATCCGGATCTGCCCAGGGCCCGGGTAGGGGTCAGGGGCCTCGGCCCACTCCAGGACCTCGGGGCCGCCGTACGCCGTGAACTGCAGCGCTCGCATCCACCACTCCTTCCACACGGGCAAATGGTTCTCCGGATGATCCCACGCCGCCGAGCTAGCCTTTGGTGGGACGGCTGCGCTCGCTGTCGAGCATGACCATCTGGCGCTCGTCATAGCGATCACCGGCCGCAGCGCCAGGCGGCACCGCGCGCTCGATCGCGGCCATGTCGTCCACGCTGAGCTCCAACTGGACCGCGTCGACCGCCTCGGCGAGCCGATCACGCTTGGTGGTACCGACCAGCGGGACGATGTCCTGGCCGCGGGCGAGCACCCAGGCAATCGCCAGCTGGGCGGCGGTCGCGCCCTTGGCCTCGGCGACCGAGCGGAGCGCAGCGACGAGGGCACGGTTGCGTTCCAGGTTTTCCGGGCGGAAGCGGGGCAGGTGGGCGCGGACGTCGCCCGCTGCCGATGCGCCCTCCTGTGACCATGCACCCCCGAGCAGCCCCCGCGAGAGCACGCCGTAGGCGGTCACCCCCACCCCCAGCTCCCGGCAGGTCGGCAGGATCTCCGCCTCGATCCCCCGAGACAGCAGCGAGTACTCGATCTGCAGGTCAGCCACAGGATGGGTGGCATGGGCGCGGCGAAGGGTCTCGGCCCCAGCCTCGGACAGGCCAACGTGCCGCACATGGCCGGCCGCGATCATCTCGGCGATGGCCCCGACGGTCTCCTCGATCGGGACCTGCGGGTCGACGCGGCCGAGACGGTAGATGTCGACGTAGTCGGTGCCAAGGCGTTGCAGGCTGTAGGCGAGGAAGTTCCGGACCGCCACCGGTCGGCCGTCGATCCCTGCATAGGCGAGGTCGGGGCCGCGCAGCGCCCCGAACTTCACGCTGATCACCGCCTCGTCGCGGTCCCGGCCGCGCAGCGCCTCGCGGATGAGCAGCTCGTTGTGCCCCATCCCGTAGTAGTCGCCGGTGTCGAGCAGGTTGATCCCGGCGTCAAGGGCCGCCCCGATCGTGGCCATGCTCTCGGTCCTCTCGGCCGGGCCATAGGTGCCGGACATGCCCATGCAGCCCAGGCCGATCGCCGACACCTGCGGACCGGTGGCTCCCAGCCGTCGTGTCATCACCAGGCACCCCTCAGAACTCGGTCGTTCGGCAACCCTACCAACCGACGTCGACTCCGCCGGTGCCGAGCAGGCTGCCGGCCGGCGGCCGCCGTGCAGCGCGGATCGCCTTCGGTGCCACGGAGGCCACACGCAGCGCACCTCGGATGCGTGTTCGGTGGAACTGTGAGGAAGAGCGTGTAACGCCCGCGATGCCGGTGACGCTCTAGTAGTCGGCAATGTCCAGCCCGTTGTCTCGTCTTCAAGTAGGCGGCGTGCGATTCGTTCGCGGTTCGCAGCCCCGGATCCCAGAGGTAGAGCAGAAATGAGCAGGCGTATGAGTATCAGGAGTCGCAAGGCGCTCTGGCTGATCGTCATGACGGCAGTGGTGTTGGCTGGTGTGGCCGTCGCGCAGCTAGCGTCGGCGACGCCGAACCCGCCGGGGAACAACGGCACGGTCAAGATCGACGACACCCCCTTCGACGACCTGCCCAACAACGAGCCCCATGTCGGCTGCATCTTCCAGGTCGACTTCTACGGCTACGACCAGG
>Ga0075420_100004854_pt1 | contig 11787 bp, 7 predicted proteins | sample SoiMetdeltSBSDD4_FD_75296 | JGI IMG/M metagenome (GOLD analysis project Ga0075420, IMG submission 75296) | Bulk soil microbial communities from a Populus tree surrounding site in Tennessee, USA - Soil MetaG P. deltoides SBSDD4 | ecosystem: Environmental > Terrestrial > Soil > Tree plantation... | reverse complement strand
AGCCCGGCGGCCCAGGCGGTGCAGGTGGGTGCCCAGGGCCCCGGCTCCACCGACGACCGGTCCGGTTCGACCGTGACCTCGATGCTGCCGGACGGCACGCCGATCGTGATCTCCGGGCCCGGCTCGTCCTCCAGCTCCACCGGATCGACCGGCTCGTCGTCGACAGGACCGGGCGGGACGACCCGCACGACCAAGCCGGTCGAGGGCTCGACGACCTCCTTCACCACCGTCGAGTCGACCGACCCGCCGACGACGCCGACCACCGAGGACACCACGACCACCACCGAGGACACCACCACGTCGACCAGCGAGGAGACGACCACCACGACCGAGACCGCCCCCTAGGGGGCGAGGCGGTCAGGCCGGACGCCGACCGCGGGTCCGGCGCAGCTCGCGCTTGTTCTCGATGAAGTCCACCAGCACGTAGTCGCCGAGGGTCTCCGGGGTCGTGAAGAAGGCCCGGCCCTGGTTGAGACGGGTCAGCTGCTCGACGAACGACCGCAGGTGGCCGGTGGGATCGAGCATGAAGGTGTTGATGCGGATCCCCTCGCGGGTGCAGCGGACCACCTCGCGCAGCGTCGCCTCCACGGTCTCGTGGACCGGCGGGTAGGCGAAGAACGGCTCGCTCATCCCGGGCCGGAAGTGGGCGGTCGGCTCGCCGTCGGTGATCATGATGATCTGCTTGGTGCCGCTCTGGCGGCCGAGCAACCGCCGGCTGATCTGGAAGCCGTGCTGCATGTTGGTGCCGTAGACGAAGTCCCACGACACCTCGGGCAGGTCACGGGGCTTGATCTCCCGGGCCACCTCGGAGAACCCGACGATGCCCAGGTAGTCCCGCGGGAACTGGGTGGAGATCAGCGAGTGCAACGCCATCGCCACCTTCTTGGCGGCCAGGAAGTTGTCGCGCATCGGCATCGACAGCGACAGGTCGAGCATCAGCACCGTCGACGACCGCACGAGGTTCTCGGTCCGCTCCACCTCGAAGTCGTCCGGCGCCAGCTGGACCGGCGTCCCGCCGCCCATCCGGGCGACGGCGTTGCGCACGGTCCGCTCGATGTGCAGGTTGAACGGGTCGCCGAACTCGTAGGGCTTGGTCTCGTAGGCCCGCTCGTGGCCCGCCCCGGTCAGCTCGACGTCGTGCCGCCCGAGCCGGTCGCGGGCCAGCTTCTGGAACAGGTCGTGCAGGGCGTTGCGACCGATGCTGCGCAAGCCCTTGGGAGTCAGCTCGAGGCGGCCCTCCCGCTGGTCGATCAGCCCGGCCTCCTGGAGGAGGCGGGTCAGCCGGGCCAGCTGGTCCAGGCTGCTGGCGGCGTCGTCGCCGAGCAGCTCGCGGGCCCGGTTGATGTCCACCTCGGCCAGGGCTCCGGGCTGGGCGGCGCCGCGGAGCAGCTGCTCCAGCCGATCGAGGTCGCCCAGCTCCTCGAGGGTCGCCGCAGCCTGGGCGAAGCCCAGCGGGTCCTGGCCCGAGAAGTCGTACTGCTGACCCCAGCCCATCCCCGGGAACAGGCTCTGGAGCTGGGAGCCCAGCTGGTCCACCTGCCAGCGGAGGTCCATGTCCTCCAGCAGCTGCTCGGCCAGCTGGCTGAGCTGGGCCCGCTGCTCGGGGGTCATCGAGGCCATGAGCGCGGCCATGGCGGCCATCCGCCGGGCCAGCAGCTCGAGCAGCTCGTCGAGGTTCTGCGGGTTCTCCGGGAAGAAGTCGCCGTAGCGCTGCATGAACCCCTCGAAGTCCGGGGTCTCGCCGCGGTCCCGGGCGGCGATCATCTCGTTGAGCTCGGCGAGCATGTCCTTGAGCCGGCCCATGTCCTCCGGTGTCATGCCCTGGACGGCACCGGCCATGCGGCTGACGAAGGAGTCGACGACCTGGTTGCGGAGCCGCTCGACCAGCTCGTCGAACCGCTCCCGGGCCTCGGCCGAGGCGAAGTCGTAGCGCTGCAGCTCCCGGACCATGCCCGCGAGGTCGGATGGCAGCATCTCCAGCTCGAGCTGGCGGGGATCGTCGCGGTCCAGGGCCCGCCGCTCGGTGTCGACCACCTCGCGCAGCTGGTCGGCGATCTCGTCGTAGACGCCGCCGAGGTCGAAGCGGTCGAGGCGGTCCTGGCGCTCGCGCCGCAGCCGGTCGAGCAGGTCGCGGACGCCCTCGATCCAGTTGCCCTCGCGGTCCCGGAAGCCGGACTGCAGCAGCCGGCGCAGGGCCGCGTGCAGGTCGCCGTGGTAGAGGAGGTCGTCGGTGATCTGCTCCAGGACCGTGTCGGCGTCGAGCTCGAACCCGACCTGGGTGCCGTCCCAGCGGCTGTAGCGGAACCGAGGCCGCACCATCGGCCCACCGTACCGGCCTCGGGCCTCGTCCCGTTCGGTTGGCTGGATATCGCAGGACCGACCCGGACCGGCGATCAGGGGCGGCGCAGGGTCACCCGCCGTCGCAGAAGCGGTCCTCGGCCTCGTTTGGGTCGGGTGGGATCTCCAGCACCGTGAACCGGGGCGCGGCCACCAGGTTGGCGAGGAACCGGCCGGGGGTCATCGGATCCCCGATGGCCTCGCCGAGGCGCCGCAGCTCGTCGCAGGTCAGCACGTGGCGGGCCGCATCGGCGTCGGCGTCGAGCCGGCCCGCCGGTGACTCGTACAGCGGCGTGGCCAGGAAGGGCTGCGGCAGCGCCCCCTCGTCCACCGGACCGGTCGAGATGCGGGCCACCAGCCACGGGTTGGGCATGGGCTTCTCGTGGCCGACATTCCCCGGCCGGGACAGCTCGAAGCGGCTGGTCACGGGGTCGCCCAGGCCGAGCAGGTCGATCATGTAGGCATCCGGGCCGAGGACGTAGCCCGCGATGCCGATCCCCCAGCCGGCGTAGGCGGGTGTCCGGAGGCCGGCCGGGGCGTCGACCACGACCGGCTGCCCTTCGATGTACACGGGCGCCCCGGGCTGGACGGCGAACCACGGCGCATCGGCGGGGTCGAAGCCCTGGTCGGCGGCGGTGACGGGATGGGCGCCGTACTGGCGCACCGCGCCCTGGTGGGCATCGGAGCTGAACAGGTCGGGGACCACGGGGGACGACGGGTAGCGCAGCCAGCCCAGGCAGGCCACGGCCCACAGGAGGGCGACGCCCAGGCCGGCGCCCGCGATGACCGCGCCGCGACGGTCGTGCCGCGCCGGGACGGGCTCGTCCGCCGAGGCGTCGGTCGAGGCCCGGCCGAGCGCCGGGACGGGAACCGCCGCCACTGGGACGAGCAGTGCAAAGAAAGCCGGCAGCAGCAGGCGGCCGTGCATGTAGTCGCCGCCCACCCGCACCACGTAGAGCCCGTCGACCAGGCCCGCGACGGGGAGGACGGCCAGCGCGACGCAGCGCCGCCACGCCCCCTCGCGCCAGGCGCGGACCACAGCCGGCGCGAGGATCGCCCCCAGCAGCGCGAGGACCGGTACCACCAGCCAGTAGGGCTGGATCAGGTCCCGCAGGTAGGCCCAACCGGTCCCCCAGCGGCTGCGGCTGGCCGACTTCGCCAACGCGGTGTTGGGGACGAGGCTGGCGTAGTAGCCCATCCGGAAGATCTCGTAGGCCACCGGCACGGCCCACATCGCGGCCAAGGTCACCAGGCGGTCCCGGTGGCGGTCGGACCGCCACTGGGCGGCCAGGATCCCGACCGCCATGAGCCCCGACACCAGCAGGAGATCGGGGCGGATCAACGGCCCCAGCCCCAGCGCCGCGGCCGGCAGCAGCCCGAGCCGGCGATCACCCTGGCCGGCCCAACCGGCCAGGAGGAAGCCGCTCAGCCCCAACCAGGCGAAGGTGAGCCCGCCTTCCAGGCCCGAGGTCGAGAAGTCCCAGATGGGCTGGACGGCCGCGAGGACCAGGGCGCCGGCCGGCACCAGCAGCCCAGTGGCCCCGGCGAGGCGGTGCAGCCGCGCGGCACCGAAGGTGGCCAGGACCAGCCCGCCCACCGCACAGGCCAGGCCCAGGACCACCGCGACCCACTCCAGCCGCAGCGGCAGCACGAGGTCGCCCAGCGTGAGGACGGCGATCCACGCCGGGCTGGTGGCCACCTCGACCCGTTCGCCCACGTTGAACACCGGCCCGTGCCCGTCGAGGATCATCCGGACCACCCGGAGGTTGATGAAGCCGTCGTCGGTCATCCACCGGTGGGCCCAGCCCCGCTCCAGCAACACGGCTGCCGGGACCAGCAGCAGAGCCACCTGCGCCAGCGTGCGCCAGCGGTCACGGTCCCCGGCGGCGTCCGATTCGGCACGCACGTCCCGCACCTTCAGCAAGGCCAGGAACACTACTGGCGTCGGTCGCCGGGCGAGCCACTAGCCTCCGCCGCGGGCACTGTCAGCGACAGTCAACGACGGCATTCGCCACGGCAGGGGATCGATGGTGGCATCGGGGACCGGATCGGCGTCGGCTGCGCTCACCGAGACCGCCCACGACCCCGCGCCGAGCGCGGCGGAGGAGCCGGCCGCTGGTGGGGAGCGCCGCCGCCTCGATCGCCTCGGCCCGCTCGCGGTGGCCCCCGCGGCGATCCTGGTCCTCCCGGTGGCGGTGGCCCTCGCCGTCCTGCGCCATCCGCCCTGGCTGCCCCTGTTCGACAACGCGCTCATCGAGCTCCAGGTGCGCGACGTCGGCACGGCCCGGACGCCGCTCCTCGGCCTGGGCGGCCGGCTCGAGGGCTTCGGCGCCCGCGGCAGCCATCCGGGGCCGCTCGCGTTCTACGTCCTCGCGCCCGTCTACCGACTGCTGGGCGCCGACGGGTGGGCCCTGCTGGCGGCGGTGGGGATGGTGGCTGCGATCGGCGCGGTCCTCGCCGTCGGGATCGCGCATCGCCGTGGCGGCTGGCGGCTCGCCCTGGTCGTGACGATCGTCCTGGGGCTGCTGTTCCGGGCCTACGGGGCCTGGCGGCTGGTCGATCCCTGGAACCCCCACCTCCCCCTGGTGTGGTGGTTCGTCTTCCTGCTGGCCGTGTGGTCGGTGCTGTGCGCCGACTGGCCGCTGCTGCCGGTCGCGGTCTTCGCCGGGACCTGGTGCGCCCAGACCCACATCCCGTACGCATTGCTGGTCGCGGGGCTCGGCGCGCTGGTCGTCGGTGGCCTGGCGCAGCAGTGGCGCCACCAGCGGGACGAGGCCGAGCGCGGGCGCCTGCGGCGGTGGGTCGGAGGGTCGGCCGGCCTGGCCGCGCTGCTGTGGCTGCCCCCGCTGATCGAGCAGGTGCGTCACCATCCCGGGAACCTCGCGGTGATCGTCGAGAACTTCCGGCATCCCTACGACGACGCGGTCCCGCTGGGTGACGCGTTCGGGAACTGGATCCGCCACCTGGACCTCCACGCCCTGCTCACCTCGGGCCGGGTACCGAACGGCTGGGTTCCGGGCGGCCAGCCGCTCGGGGGCGCGGTCTCGCTGGCGGCCTGGCTGGCGACCGCTGGCCTGGCCGTCCGGGGAGCTCGCCGCCACCAGGAGCAGGACGGGACCCTGGTGCGGCTGCACCTGGTGGTCGGCGTCGCCGTCGTGCTCGGGCTGGTGGCGACGGCCCGGATCTTCGGGCCGCTCTGGCCGTACCTGGTCCTCTGGGCCTGGGGGACGACGGCGCTCATGGCCACGGCCATCGCGTGGACCCTGCTCGACGCCCTGCCCCAGCTGCCGCTCGCCTCCCGGTGGTCGTCGCCACGGGCCGGGCGGATCGGCGCCGGCGCGCTGGTGGCCGTCGCTGCCGTGATCGGCGTCGGGCTGACGGTGGACGCAGCCCGCACCGAGCTGCCGTCGAGGGCGCTGCAGGCGCAGGTCGACACCCTGGCCGACGACGTCGCCGAGGCGCTGGCGGCCGATCCCCTGGGCTGCGGCGAGGACTGCCGGTACACCCTGACCTGGCGTGACGTCCCGGACGCGGCGTCGCAGAGCCTGGGTCTGCTGGACCGCCTGGTGGGCGAGGGCTACGACGCGGGGCTCGGGCACCGCGCCGAGGCCACCTTCGTCTCCCACCACGTCGTCGATCCCGACGAGGCCGACGCGATCCTGAAGCTCGTCATCGGCCCCGCGATCGTGCCGCTGCGGGAGCGGAGCAACGTCCGCCAGGTGGCCTTCGTCGACCCCAACAGCCCCGCCGACCAGGCGGAGCGCCGGGCGCTCATCCCGGACCTGCTGGAGCGGCTGGAGGACGAGGGTTACCGCGACCTGGCCGAGCGCCTCCGTCGCAACCCGTACCTCGTCATCCCCACCGACCCCGGCATGTCGCCGGAGCTGGTCCTCGGGCTGTTCGCCCTCGACCACTACCGCCCGCCGGTGGCGGTGGTCCTGATCGCCCCGACTGCGCTGCGCTAGCGCGCTAGCCGCGGCCCCGGTAGGTCACCCGGCCGTTGATGGCGTCCTTGTTCAGGCGCTTGGACAGGTGCAGGCCCTCCAGGACCAGCTCGACCGCACTGGCCAGGACGGCCGGGCTCTCGTCACCGCCGGTCAGCTGCCCGACCGCCTCCCGGAGGGGCCCGACGTCCTCGACCAGGCGGGCCAGGTCGGCCGACACGACGTCGTCACCGGTGTGCACCACCGCCCCCTCGTCGAACGCCGCGACGACGTCCCGCAGCTGCCCTGGGGGCACCCGCCGCTTGAAGACCGTGAGCACCGCCGAGCGGACCAGCCGGTCGGCGATCTGCTCGTCACGGCCCTCCTCCAGGGTCTCGATCTCGACCTTGCCCATGGTCGACGCCGCCAGCGCGTCCAGGTCGCTGACCCGGGGGCTGACCTCGCGCTCACCGTGCCGCAGCGCCCGGCGGGTGGCGTTGGCCACCAGCACCTCCTGGTTGGCCACGGTCAGCCGCACCGAGACACCGGAGCGCTGGTTGACGTGGGAGCTCTCACGGGCCAGGTGGCTCAGGGTGGCCACGATCTCGGCCATGTAGCTGGGGATCACCACCCGCAGCCCCTCGAGGGCCAAGGGGCGGGCCTCGCTGCGGGCCACGGCCATCTCGGTCTCCACGTCCAAGGGGTAGTGGGTGCGGACCTGGCTGCCGAAGCGGTCCTTGAGGGGAGTGATGATCCGCCCCCGGTTCGTGTAGTCCTCGGGGTTGGCGGAGGCCACCAACCACACGTCGAGCGGCAGGCGGATCTTGTAGCCGCGCACCTGGACGTCGCGCTCCTCCAGGACGTTGAGGAGGCCGACCTGGATCCGCTCGGCCAGGTCGGGGAGCTCGTTGATGGCGAAGATCCCCCGGTTGCTGCGAGGGACGAGGCCGTAGTGGATGGTCAGCTCGTCGGAGAGGTAGCGACCCTCGGCCACCTTGATCGGGTCCACCTCGCCGATCAGGTCCGCGATGGACGTGTCGGGCGTGGCCAGCTTCTCGCCGAAGCGCTGGTCGCGGTGGACCCACAGGATGGGGGTCTCGTCGCCGTACTCGGCGAGCTGGTCCCGTGCGTACCGGGACACCGGGTGATAGGGGTCGTCGTTGATCTCGCTGCCCGCCACGATCGGCAGCCACTCGTCGAGCAGGCTCACCAGGGACCGGATCATGCGGGTCTTGGCCTGGCCCCGCTCGCCCAGGAAGATCAGGTCGTGCTCGGCGAGGACGGCGTTCTCGAGCTGGGGCAGGACGGTCTCGTCGTAACCGATCACCCCCTCGACCAGGGGCTCACCGCCCGCGATGCGGGCGACGGCGTTGCGCCGCACCTCGTCCTTGACGGAGATCGACTGCCAGCCCGACGCCTTCAGCTCTCCCAGCGTCGTGGGACGGTCCGCTATCGGCGACATCACGCCACGCTACCGGCCACCGGTAAGGTCCCGCCGAGTGGAGCTGACCGAGGGGTGGCGGGCCGTCGAAGCGGATGACGACCTGCGGCGCACCTACTACAACGAGGACTTCGACGACCAGACCTGGGAGTCGATCGTGGTGCCCGGCCACTGGCGTTCGCAGGCGGCCTTCGCGGACAGCGACGGTCCGCTGCTCCACCGGTGCCGCTTCGCCCATCCCGCCCCCGGGCCGGGACGACGGGCCTGGCTGACCTTCGACGGCCTCTTCTACCAGGGTGACCACTGGCTGGACGGCGAGTACCTCGGCGACACCGAGGGGTACTTCATGCCCCACACCTTCGAGGTCACGGCGGCGCTGCGGGCCCGCAGCGAGCACACCCTGGCCCTGGAGGTCACCTGCGCTCCGCAGACCGACGGCAGCCCCCGGCGCAACATCACCGGCCTGTTCCAATCGGGCTACTGGCTGGATCCCGACTGGAACCCAGGTGGGCTGTGGCGCCCGGTGCGGGTCACCGAGACCGGGCCGGTCCGCATCGCCCGGCTGCGGGTCCTGTGCCGCGAGGCGAGCCCCGAGCGGGCGGTGGTGGCGTTCCATGCCGTGCTGGACTCCGACGCCGCGCGGACGGTGCAGGTGCGGTCGGCCGTCGGGAACCAGTACCACGGCTCGGAGCGGTCGCTCGCTAGCGGCGCCAACACCCTCGACTGGACCCTCACCATCGAGCGGCCCGGCCTGTGGTGGCCCCGCGCCCTGGGCTCGCCGACCCTCCACGACGTGCGGGTGCTGGTCCACCTCGGGTCCGAGGAGGGTGGCGCGCTGAGCGACGAGCGCGGCCTGCGGATCGGCCTGCGGTCGATCCGGCTGCGCAACTGGGTGTGCTCGGTCAACGGCGAGCGGCTGTTCCTCAAGGGGTCGAACCTCGGCCCCACCCGCCAGGCCCTCGCCGAGGCCACTCCCGACGAGCTGCGGCGAGACGTCGACCTCGCCGTGGAGACCGGGCTCGACCTGCTGCGCATCAACGCCCACGTGACCCGGCCGGAGGTCTACGACGCCGCTGACGAGGCCGGCCTGCTGCTGTGGCAGGACCTCCCGCTGCAAGGGCCCTACGCCCGGGGCACCCGCCGCCAGGCCGTGAGCCAGGCCCGGGCGGCCGTGGACCTGCTGGCCCACCATCCGTCGGTCGCCGTGTGGTGCGGTCACGCCGCGCCCCACGCCTCCTCCCCCGGGTCGCTGCCGCTCCCTCCCGCAGCAGCGGACCTGCTGCCGACCTGGAACAAGAGCGTGCTCGACGGCGCGCTCAAGCGGGCGCTCCAACGGGCCGATCCGAGCCGGCCCGTGGTCCCCCACTCGGGGGTGAGCCCCTACCTGCCCCGCCTCGACGGGACCGACTCCCACCTGCCGTTCGGCTGGGGCCGCGGCGACGAGCGGACCTTCGCCGCGTTCTGCCGGGCCTGGCCCCGGATGGTCCGCTTCGTCTCCGAGCTCGGGGCGCAGGCGGTGCCCAGCGGTGGCGGCGCCGCGTTCCTGGGCCCGGAGCGCTGGCCCGACCTCGACTGGCCGGAGCTGGAGCGTCACCACGGGCTGCAGAAGGTGGGCTTCGACCAGCACGTGCCCCCGGAGGACCACCCGACGTTCGTCGCGTGGCAGGACGCCACCCAGCGCTACCAGGCCCAGGTGATCAAGTCTCACGTCGAGACCCTGCGCCGACTGAAGTACCGGCCGACCGGAGGGTTCGCCCAGCTCTGCTTCGCCGACGCCCGCCCGGCGGTGTCGTTCGCCGTGCTCGACCACCAGCGGAGCCCGAAGCTCGGCTTGGCTGCGCTGCGCGAGGCGTGCCGTCCGGTCATCGTGGTGGCCGACCGGCTGCCCGCGGCGGTCGAGCCCGACCGGGCACTGGCGCTGGACGTCCACGTCGTCAGCGACCGCCGCGACGCCATCGGGCGCGCGCGGGTGACGGCCCGCCTGTCATGGTCGGACGGGGAGCACGCCTGGGGCTGGCGGGGCGAGATCCCGGCCGACAGCTGCATCCGGGTGGCCACGGTCCAGCTGGTCGTGCCGGCCTCACCCGGACCCTTGGCGCTGGACCTCGAACTGCGGCTGCCCGACGGCGAGACCGTGACCAACCGCTACGAGTCGACCATCGCTGGCTAGAGCCGTGGGGCGCGACACCGCCAGCGACCAGCGCAGACATATCCTCACCGCCCATGGCAGTGGGGGCAGGAGCACGGCGGCCGGCGGTGACCGTGCTGACGGGAGCGGTACTTGTGGCGTCGGGGGCGCTCGCGGCCTGCTCCGGCGACGACTCGTCCGGCAAGGACGGCGTCACGCTGGAGCCGGTGGATGACGGGCCGGCCCCGGAGGACCCGGGCGCGGCGTCGCTCAGCGGGTCGTGGGAGGGCACCTTCGACTGCGGGAACGGCCCCACGGGCCTCACCCTGACCATCGACGACCGGGGCAGCGGCCGTGTGGCGGCCAACTTCGCCTACCACCCGGTCGACGCGGCACTGGAGCCCACGACACCCCGCTACACCATGGAGGGCGACGTGACGGCCGGGCAGCTCTCGCTCACCGGCCGGGAGTGGATCCAGCAGGACGACGCAGGAACCCAGGCCATGATGGGGGTCCAGGCCCCGGTCGCAGACCGGCCGGACCCCGAGCACCTGGAGGGCACGCTCGACGGCGAGGGCTGCTCGTCCTTCGCCGTCGACCGCACCTCGACCGAGCCGTGGTACGTGGGCAGCTTCCAGGGCAAGTACGGGTGCAACCAGGGGATCACCGGGCTCACCCTGACCGTCGAGGACGGCGGCGACGCTGCGGTCGACGCCACCTACGAGTTCTACGCGGTGCCCGAGAACCCCGACGTCCCCAGCGGCAGCTACCGGATGGAGGGCACCTACAACCAGGGCGAGATGGTCCTGCACGGCACGGAGTGGGTCGAGCAGCCCGAGGGCTACATCATGGTGGACCTCCGGATCCAGAGCGACCTCGGGATCGACCCCCAGCGCCTCTACGGGATCGTCGGCGCGACGGGCGGCGGCGAGAGCGGCTGCTCCCTCTTCTCCCTCGATCGCGTCGCGGAATAGCACCGTTCGGCCACCATCCGGCAACCCGGATGGGAATTTCTCGGCGGGCCGGCCAGGCCGAGTAGGTTCGGCCACGGGTGCGGCGTCAGTTCGGCGCCCGCCCAGGAGGGTCAGAAGCGATGCAGACGATGGAGCGGCCGACGGTCGCCCCGGTGCACCGGCCCACCCGAGAGCCGAAGGCGCGAGCTCCGTGGCCGATCGAGTTCTACCGGTCGGCCATCGGCAAGAAGTGGGTGATGGCGCTCACCGGGATCTTGCTGATGGGGTTCGTCTTCGCCCACATGGTGGGCAACCTCAAGGCCTTCATGGGCGCGGACGACCTCAACCACTACGGCGAGTGGCTGCGGATGCTGTTCGCACCGCCGCTGCCGCGCACCTGGTTCCTGTGGATGATGCGCATCGGCCTCATCGCCACCTTCGCCCTCCACATCCACGCCGCGGCCAGCCTCACGCTGATGAACCGGCGGGCCCAGGCCCCCGATCGGCTGGTCCAGCCGCGTGACTGGCAGGCGGCCAACGCCGCCAGCCGCTCCATGCGGCTGACCGGCGTGGTCATCCTGCTGCTGCTGATCTTCCACCTGACCGACCTGAGCTGGGGCCAGACCAACCCCGACTTCGTGCGGGGCGACGTGTACCGCAACCTGGTGGCGTCCCTCGAACGACCGGTCGTGGCGGTCACCTACATCCTCTTCGTCCTGGCCCTCGGGGTGCACCTGCTCCACGGCTCCTGGTCGCTGTTCCAGAGCCTCGGCGTGAACAACCCCCGCTGGAACTCGTGGCGCCGGGGCTTCGCGATCGGCTTCGCGGCCGTGGTCACCGCCGGCTACCTGGTGGTGCCCATCGCGGTCCTGACCGGGGCGATCAGTGCGGACGACAACCCCGACTGCACCGTGCAGGACGGGCACATCGAGACCTGCGAGAACTACGCCACGACGCAGGTAGGTTCGTGATGATCGGCGAGCTCGACGGCAAGGCCCCCACCTA
>Ga0075420_100004852_pt1 | contig 11788 bp, 9 predicted proteins | sample SoiMetdeltSBSDD4_FD_75296 | JGI IMG/M metagenome (GOLD analysis project Ga0075420, IMG submission 75296) | Bulk soil microbial communities from a Populus tree surrounding site in Tennessee, USA - Soil MetaG P. deltoides SBSDD4 | ecosystem: Environmental > Terrestrial > Soil > Tree plantation... | reverse complement strand
AAGTGCAAGAGCAGCGAACACGGGGTGGCGCCATCTGGTAGCGCTCTGCTCGGACGCCACGCGGACCAACACCGACAATCCGAGCAGCACAACGGGCGCAGCGAACAGGTAGAGCCGGTCCATCACAGGATAGAGGCCGAGCACAGAAGCGCCCGTTGCGAGGACGAGCGGCGCCGCGACGAGCGTCGCGCGCACGCGGTCGCGGCGCCACAGCATCCAAACGCCGACCGCCCAGGCGCACACCGTGAGCGCCACGAACCCGTAGCCTTGGCCAGCCAGAAGCGGTGCGGCGAACGCGGCATGCGCGAACATCCGGAGCCGCAGCAGGAAGTCGCCCGCCCTGAGGTCGAGAAACGTTCCCTCCCAGAAGCGCTGCATGTAGTCGCTCGTCGCCGTCCCGCGATAGAGCGCGACGTAAACCACCGAGAACGTCACCGCCCACGCGACGGCCGAGGCGATGACCCAGTTGCGACCAGGCGCCGAGCGCTTCACGCCGCCGTGCAGCGCGAGCGCGATGACCGCACCGCCTAACGCGAACACGGCCGGCTGGGATACCAGGAGGCAGATGACACCGCCGACAGCGAGCTGGACCCACTTTCCGCGCTCGCCCGGAGCATCGATCGCCCGGCATGCGAGCCAGAGGACGACAAGCGTCGCGAGCGGGTCGACGCCGTACTGTTTCGCCTCGGCCCCGAACGCGACGAGCGTCACGCTGAGAGCGACGAGGAGCGTCGCGACCGACGCGGCCGTCGTCCCAGCCACGCGTCGTCCCACAAACCACATCGCCGGGATGAGCGCGACGCCTGCCAGAAACGGCAACAAACGCAGCGACCGCTCGTTCACACCGCCCAGCAGCACGATCGCGCGCTCGAGCCACAGGTAGAGCAGCGGTGCGGTTTGATCATAATCCAGCGGACGAGCGAGCTCCGCGAACGAGCGCGATGCGATGTTCAGCGAGAGCATGGCTTCGTCGAGCCACAACGGTCTGTCGCGCAGATACTCGATCGTGCGCAGCACGACGCCCACGACGAACGCGCACGCCGCTAGGACCGCAGCGACGCGTGGCGAGACTCTGGCTCGAGTAGGCTCGGTCATCCTGAGGCGTCCGCCGAAGGAGCTTCGGTGTCTTGGGAGAGAGCCCTTGTTCGGGACGGTGAGGATCCTTCGCCTGACGGCTCAGGATGACACGCCGCCTCACGGCTCAGGACGACAGAGCCGGATCTCGGGCCTGCCCCACTAGGACGCCTCGACCGCGCCAATCGCCACGTCTCTGCAGGCTTACCGCGGCTCCTCGGCCGTCCGTCGCGACGCGAAGAAGTCGCTCAGCAGACCGCCACACTCCGCAGCCAACACACCCGCCACGACCTCCGGCCGGTGATTGAGCCGAGGATGCCGGAGCAGATCACCAACGGAGCCCGCCATCCCTGCCTTGTCATCCCACGCGCCGAACACGACCCGCCCGATTCGGGACAGCACGAGCGCACCCGCACACATCGCACACGGCTCGAGCGTCACGACGAGTGTGCAATCGTCGAGGCGCCACCGGCCGAGGACGCGCGACGCGTCGCGCAACGCGAGGATCTCGGCATGGGCAGTGGGGTCCTGATCGCGGACGGTGCGGTTCGACGCGCGCGCAATGATGCCGTCACCGCGAACGACGACGGCGCCAACAGGCACGTCGCCGGCGGCGGCCGCTTCGGCCGCGCCAGCGAGTGCGTCGCGCATCCAGCTCGCGTCGCTCAGAACCCGGAGGTCTTGCGAAGCGTCAACGGCCCGCCGCTACCGGCTCTTCGTGCCGAGCCTCGGCCTTCGCGAACACGATCTCCCCGTCCGGTCCTTCGGTCGCGACGATGTGGTCGCCCTCCGAGAACCGGCCGTCGAGCACCGCGAGGGCGAGCGGGTTCTGAATCAGACGCTGGATCGCTCGCTTGAGCGGGCGGGCCCCGAACGTCGGGTCGTACCCCTCGGTCGTGAGGAGTCGCTTCGCGTCCGCACTGAGCTCGAGCGTGATCTTCTTTTCCGCCAGCAGCGCCCGCAGCCGAGCGAGTTGGAGCTCCACGATCTGCTCGAGGTGCGCCGGCGACAGCGGACGGAACACGATGATGTCGTCGACGCGGTTCAGGAACTCCGGGCGGAAGTGGTGACGCAACGCCGCGACGACCTGCGTCTCGACCTCGGCCCAGTCCGCCGTTCCGCGCTCGAGGATGATCTGACTTCCGACGTTCGACGTCATGATGATGACGGTATTGCGGAAGTCGACCGTGCGCCCCTGTGAGTCGGTGAGCCGACCGTCGTCGAGGATCTGCAGCAGGATGTTGAACACGTCCGGGTGCGCCTTCTCGACTTCGTCGAACAGCAGCACCGAGTACGGGCGCCGCCTAACGGCTTCCGTGAGCTGACCGCCCTCCTCGAAGCCGACGTATCCCGGCGGCGCCCCGATGAGGCGTGCGACGGCGTGCTTCTCCATGTACTCCGACATGTCGATGCGCACCATCGCGTGCTCGTCGTCGAACAGGAATTCGGCGAGCGCGCGCGCCGTCTCGGTCTTCCCGACGCCCGTCGGGCCGAGGAAGATGAACGATCCGATGGGCCGGTTCGGGTCCTGAAGGCCCGCACGCGACCGGCGTACGGCGTTCGACACCGCCTCGACCGCCTCGCGCTGCCCGACGACGCGGTTCGCGAGCTCGTCCTCGAGCTTCGTGAGGCGCTCTCGCTCGCTCTCGAGCATGCGCGTGATGGGAATGCCGGTCCACCGCGACACCACCTCGGCGATGTCGTCTGCGGTCACCTCTTCCTTCAGGAACTGCGGCCGCCCGGCGGCGCTCGCCAGCTTCTGCTCGGCGTCGCGCATCTGCTGCTCGAGCTGCGGGACCTTGCCGTACGTGATCTCGGCAGCCCGGCCGAGGTCGCCGCGCCGAGTCGCCTGGTCGGCCTCGATGCGGGCCTGCTCGATCTCCTGCTTGATGCGGCCGACGGCGCCTAACGTCTCCTTCTCCTGCTGCCACTGCGCCTTCATGCCTGACGAGCGCTCCTTGAGCTCGGCGAGCTCGCGCTCGAGCACCTCCCGTCGCTCGACGGACGCCGGGTCCTTCTCCTTCTGCAGCGCCTGTCGCTCGATCTCGAGCTGCACGATGCGACGCTCGACCTCATCGATCTCCTGAGGCATCGAGTCGATCTCGATGCGCAACCGCGACGCCGCCTCGTCCACGAGGTCGATCGCCTTGTCAGGCAGGAAACGGTCGCCGATGTACCGGTTCGAGAGCGTCGCGGCCGCGACGACGGCGGCATCGGTGATGCGGACGCCGTGGTGCGCCTCGTATCGCTCCTTCAGCCCGCGCAGGATCGCGATCGTGTTCTCGACCGATGGCTCGCCGACGAAGACCGGCTGGAACCGCCGCTCGAGGGCCGCGTCCTTCTCGATGTACTTGCGGTACTCGTCGAGCGTCGTCGCGCCGACCACGCGCAGCTCGCCCCGCGCGAGCATGGGCTTGAGCATGTTGCCCGCGTCCATCGCCCCTTCGGCCTTCCCCGCGCCGACGAGCGTGTGCAGCTCGTCGATGAAGACGACGAACTGGCCCTGACTATCGGTGATCTCCTTGAGCACCGCCTTGAGCCGCTCCTCGAACTCACCGCGATACTTGGCGCCCGCGATCAGCGCGCCGAGATCGAGGCCGATGAGCCGCTTGTTCCGAAGGCTCTCCGGGACGTCACCGTTCACGATGCGCTGTGCGAGCCCTTCGGCGATGGCGGTCTTGCCGACGCCAGGCTCGCCAATGAGCACGGGGTTGTTCTTCGTGCGACGCGAGAGCACCTGCATGACGCGGCGAATCTCCTCGTCCCGTCCGATCACCGGATCGAGCTTGCCCTTCCGCGCCGCGTCGGTGAGATCGCGCGTGTAGCGCTGCAGCGCCTGATACTGATTCTCGGGCGTTTGATCGGTGACGCGATGCGAACCGCGCACTGCCTGGAGCGCCTCGAGCAGCGCGTCGCGCGTTGCGCCGAGCGCCGACAGCACCGTGCGCGTCTCGGTGCCCTTCGTATCGGAGAGCGCGAGGAGCAGATGCTCGGTCGAGACGTACTCGTCACCCAGCCCTTTCGCCTCGCCCTCGGCCTTGTCGAGAACCTGGTTGAGCTCGCGCGAGAGCGATGGCTGCGCCTCGCTCTGCTTCGGGAAGCGGGACGTCTCTCGGTCGACCTGCTCGCGAAGCTGCGTGACGTTGACGCCGAGCTTCTGGAGAATAGGAACGACAATGCCTTCGTCCTGACCCAACAATGCCGACAGCAGATGCAGGTCGTAGACGAGTGGATTGCCGCTTCGCCGCGCCCGGGCGATCGCGTCGTTCAGCGCTTCAGCGGATTTTACGGTCAGGCGGTCAGCGTTGATCATTCGGGACACCGGGGTCGGAAGTCGTCAGCCGGCAGCGACGCGCGTCCATCACGCCCCGCTTCGTCTGTACCGATCGAATTACTCGGTTCTCGGGGGCAACCGCAATGCCGCCCAGGATGCGCCGTTATGGCGCACTCGTGCGACTTGCGCGTGGTCAGCTGCCCGGCGTTTGTGCCCGGGAGGCAGCAACGCCGCGAAGTGCCGTTGCGGCGTCATCCACGAGGCGAGTCACGACGCGCGCCGCCGCCGCGGACAACGCCTCGACCACGGATCCCATGCTCCGGGAGATGGCGACAGGCTCGACGACTCGCGCGGACCCGCTCCATACGACCGAATCATCGGCGAGGCGGACGAGCTGAACCGCCAGCGACACCGCTGCGGATACCGACCCGGGCGCGTCCACCTCGTCGAACTCGCGTACGGCGCCGCGCCAGGCGTATTCCTCACCCCGCGACGCGCCGGGGTCGAACACGACCTGCCCTGAGGTCAGCGGGCGCGCTCTCATGACCGATTCGGTCAACGCCCCGAGCATCTCGCCGAGTGGAATCGCCCACTCGCGAGACGGGTACGTGCCGTACTGGGCGACGCCGACGCGATACACGATGCCGCCGCTCCCATAGATCCCGGGCGTGTCGTAATGCGCGATGGTGATCGCTCCCGACAGCGGCGGAGGCACCGCATCGCGACGGGCGAGCGAGACCGAGTCCGCTGGAGCGAGTCGATAGTATTCCCGCGGCGGAAGCGAGCCGCGGATGCATCCGGCTCCCAGGCCGACCACCGCGAGCGCCGCGGCCGATCGCCACGTTGCCCGGTCAATCACGAATCGCGGGGCCCGATGGTTTCGGTGGCAGATCGCGCCGCTTGAGCCAGCTCGTGGGGTCGCGCTCCAGCCGCGCCGAGAGCCGCGACACGTTCTCCGACGCCGAGCTGAGGTTCCGAACGAGCTGTGAGACGCCTCCGCCTTCACCGAGTGCGGTACGAAGCTCGGCAACCAGCGCTCGCGTTTCGCGGAACGTCTCGATCGCGTCCCGCTGCGCGGACGATAAGCCCGGCCGCGCTTCGGCAACCGCGGTGTCGATGGTACCAACGAGCCGCTCCGAGCGCGCGAGCAACACCGCGAGCTGGCGCGATGCATCGTCGAGTCGGGCAAGCAGGCGCTCGGACCCTTCCGTTGCGCCTCGCACGAGCGTGTCCGCACGCGCGAGCGTGGTATCGAGTCGCGCGAGCGGATTCGCCGCAGCGAGGCGATCGAGTGCAGCGAACATGCTATCGGCGTGATCGAGAGACTCTCCGAGGCGGCGCATCGCGTCCTGAACACTGATGGTCTGCTCTGACGGAACGGTCGCACCATCACCGAGCAGGACCCCGCGGCCATCGCCTGGCTCGAGCGCGAGGTACGGTTGCCCGAGCAGGCCAAGCTGTGTGATGCTCGCGCGCGTGTCGGCTCTGACAGGCGTGGACCGCCGCACGCGATAGCGCACGCGAATGATCGATGGTGGCGCGGTGCCGATGTCGAGCGCACTCACGGAACCAACGCGCACGCCGCCGTAGCGCACCTCGTCGCCGACGTTCAATCCCGCGACATTCGCGAACTCGGACTGGTACTCGCGCTGCGTCTCGAAAAACGTCGGCCGGCGCGCGAAGAGCAGCAGCGCGATGAACGCGACGGCGCCGGCGCCAACGAGGATCGCGACGCGCGACCGCTCGGGGCCTCTCACGCCGCACCTCGGCGATCGATGAGGCGTCGGACCTCCGTGTGCGGACTGCGCCGGAGCCGGTCGATATCCCCGGACTCGGCGATCGCTCCATGCGCGAGAACCGAGATCGTCACTCCCGGGCGGACGGCGTACCGAACCTCCTGTGAGCAGATGAGCATCGCAAAGCCGTACCGTTCCTGGAGCCCATCGAGCGTGTCGTCGAGCTCTGAAGCGCCATGCGAGTCCAGCCCGTGCCCGGGCTCGTCGATGAGCAGGATCGACGGCTGAAGAACCACCGCACGTGCAATGGCCGCGCGCCGCCGGTCGAGACGCGACACCGTGTCCGGGGTTCGCTCGATCCCTCCGGCCAGACCGACCTGACGCATCAGCTCCGCGCAGGCGTCGCGCGCATCGTTCGCGCTCATGTCCGTGTGCTCGACGAGCGGCAACTCGACGTTCTCGAGCAGCGAGAGGCGTGACACGAGCGCCGAGCTGTCGAACACGACGCCCACGTGACGGCGTGCCCGGCGGACCGCAGCATCATCCGGCCGAGCCGCGTCGAACGCTTCCCCATCGATGGCCACCGTCCCGCGTTTGGCGCGCTCGAGTCCGAGAATGAGGCGAAGCAACAGCGACTTCCCGGCGTGAATCGCGCCAAGCACCACGTGCGTAGCGCCGGCCGGCACGGCGATCGACACGTCGCGAAGCACCGCGTGGTCGGCCGGGCCCGTGAGGTCGCGGACGTCGAGGGCGATCTCGTGGCGGCCGTCGGGCCGCGCGCGGTCACGCTCGTTAGGCACGCCGCGAGCAGCCAGGGGACTCACGTGAGCCCGGGGATGAAGTACACGATCGCGTTGACGACGGTGTCGGCCGCGAGCACGCCGATGAGGCAGTGGACGACCGCGCGCGTGGCCGCGGTGCCGATGCCGCTGATTCGTCCGCGCGCGACCGCCAGCCCTTCGTCGGCGGCGATGAGCCCGATGATGAGCGCGAACACGACCGACTTGATCAACCCGACGGCGACGTCCCGAGTCGCGAACGCCTCGTGGAGGTGCTCCAGGTAGAGCCCCGTGTTGTACCCGAGGACAACGGACGTGCCCAGCCAACCCCCCACGACCGCAAGCGCGATCGCGAGCGAGGTCAGGAGCGGGAGCGCGATCAGCAAAGCGGCGAGCTTCGGGACGACCAGGTATTTCACCGGGTCGAGTCCCATCACGCGGAGCGCGTCGGTCTCGCCGTTCGCGTTCATCGACGCGAACTCGCCAGCGATCGCCGCCGCGCTTCGAGCGACGATGAGTATCGCGACGACGACCGGGCCGATCTCGCGCGCCACGAACCATGCGAGTGCGCGCGCGGACATGACCTCGGCGCCGTATGGCGCTAACTGATATGCAACCTGAAAGACGGTGATCAGTCCGACGAGTATCGCTGACGCGACGACGAGACGGATTGCACCGACGCCGATCGCGTCGACCTCTCGCATGACGCCAGCCGCGAGCGGCGCCGGCCGGCGCCGTGCGTTGGGCGTGATGACCGATGCGAGTCCGGTCAGGGCTCGCGATGCGAGCTCGCCGCGCGTAACGAACCGGCCGCTCGTCGTCGTCGCGATGGCCGGACCGCCGTCGGTCGCGGACGCGTCCGCGGTCGTCACGCTCGCTTGACGCATCCGCGACCACCGTCTAGCCTTGCGGCCACATGCACATCGCGATCGTCGTCAGGCATCTCGTCGTCGTCGTCCTCGTCGTGTCCGCGGCCTGTCGCCGTGGGCAACCGGCGAGCAGCGTCAGCGACTCGACGTTCGTGGCCGTGATGGCCGATCTGAAACGGGTCCATGAGGCTACGGGACTCGACTCCGCGCAGCGCGCGACCCGGCGCGACTCGATCTTGCAAAGTCGGGGCCTCACAGCGGCTCGACTCGACTCGGCGGCGCGGGCGTTGGCGCGAAATCCGCACCAGGCGCAAACGGTGTGGCAAGCCATCGATCGACGAGCAGCCGATACGACGGCGGCGGTACGGCCCGACAGCGCGCCGTTGAAGTAAGGCCGGCGACCCGCACATAACGACAACGCCCTCCGATTTTCGGAGGGCGTTGCGTTCGCCGATACTGCCGTTGACCGGTTACTTGGTCACCAGCATTCGTCTTACTTCGCTCGAGTTGTCAATCCGCAACTCGTACAGATAGACGCCCGACGCGACTTCCTTTCTGGAGTCCTGGTACTTGCCGTCCCAGTACGCGACGTAGTCTCCGCACGTCAACATGATGTTGGCGATTGGTCGACCACCTGCCACGCCTCCTGTCCCGCCCTGCAGAATCGGAACCGCCACCAACTGCGACAGAATGTTGTAGATCCGCAGGGAAACTTTGTACTGCCTGCCCGGATCCGTACAGCCTTCGTCGCCGATCGTGAATGGGATCCGGGTTTCAGGGTTGAAAGGGTTCGGATAGTTCTGCTTCAGAACCCCGGGTTTTCTTTCACGGCCAGGGTTCTTACCTCCCTGCGCCGACAGGACACTTGGCATGAGCGCGCTGAGCACGAGCACAACAGCGAGTGCCCCCCAACGAAGCTTCATGTGGCCTTCTCCAACAGACGAAATAGGTCCGAGACGCTAACTCCTGAGCCAGGTTGACGGTTAACGAGCCTTTCTGGCGCGAACATAGGATTGGCGAAAACGCTTGTCAAGCAATTGGATCACTAGTTTTTCGCCGCCTAACCCACACTTTGGTGCGCTCGCCGGTGAGCTAGGCACCGTGAATTACCCTCCCGCTAGACCGCCGTTCCGTGATGCCGTGCCGGTCGCAGTACTCGAGAAACGGAATAAGGAACTTCCGAGACAGCCCGATCACATCCCGAAGCTCGCTCGGCGTATACTCCCTGCCCGGAGCCATCCCTCCCCGCAAACGAGCCACGAGCTCGTCTACGGCCTCCCTCGAGTAATAACGGTCCGATTCGACGGCGACTATCACCCCCTCACGCTCCAGCATTCGAAGCAGTGGAGCAACCGACGGGCCGTGCGTCGCGCCAAGCTCCGAGAGGCTGGGAGGCTCGGCGCCCGCCGACCGCAGTGAGTCCGAGAGCGAGGATTTCAGCGCCTCCTGCTCGTTCGACAACCGCGGCGCCCATTCGGGTTGCCGAATCAGCCCGCCATCGACGACCGCGAGCCCGCGCGTCTTCGCGGTCTGGAGCGCATCGTCCACCAGGTCGGCGTGCCCGGGCACCTGCGCGCGCATCGTTTGCAGCGTCGCTCCGGGATCGAGCGGGTGCTGCGCATGGTGACTCTCAATCAGCCGAACGAGGGTTGCGATGGCCCGTTCTCGCTCGGCCGCATCGAACAGCCGCCGACCAAGCCGGACCGGGGCGTCTCGGAGCTCCGCGATGGTTGCCGAGACAGCCTCCGGCGCGACTCCGATGCGAACCGGCACGTCGTCCAGCGAGAGTCCGTCGCCCCCGGCTTCCGCGAGCGCGAGCGCCAGGCGCTCCGCGGGCGTCGAGCGAGACGACGTCCATGGCTTCGGCCGGCGGTGCGACGGGTACGGGTCCATGACTACGCCGCCGCCCAGCGTCCCGATGGGCGAGCCACCGCGGATGACGAAGCGATCGCCGGCGCGGGCAACGACCGGTGCATCGAGCACGACGCGTGCGGGCTTGGACTCGCCTGCCGACAGTGGGCCGCCTGGCGTCACCACGCGTGCGCCGACTTCCGTGGTCCCGAGGTGAAAGCGAACCGTGGCGCGTGGCGAAAGGAGCGTGCTGTTTCCGGCGAGCAGCCGCACGTCCGCACGAAGAACCCGCGTCGAGTGCCATCCCTGGTCCGCGACGAGGACGGCGCCCCGCGAAATGGCATCGTGGTCCACGCCCGCGAGCGCGACAGCCAGCCGCATGCCCGGTCTGGCTGCGTCTACCGAGCTGCCATGCGCCTGAAGACCCCGCACCCGCACCGAGCGGGAGTCGGGGAGCACGCGCACCGAGTCATCACGCGAGATGCGCCCACTCCAGACCGTGCCGGTGACGACCGTCCCCGTGCCGCGAACGGTGAACACACGGTCGACCGGCATTCGAAACACGTCATCCGCCGATCGCGGGCCCACGGTTTCAGCGGCGCGAGCGATGGCGTCCCGCAGCTCGCCGAGCCCCTGCCCCGTGACAACCGATGTCGGGACGACCGCGGCACCGGCCAACGCCGTGCCCGTGAGCGTTTCCGCCAGGTCGAGCCGAACCAGATCGAGCCAATCATCGTCCACGAGATCGCGCTTCGTGAGAGCGACGACTCCACCGCGAATCCCGAGCAGCCCGAGGATCGCCAGATGCTCGCGCGTCTGCGGCATCACGCCCTCATCGGCCGCGACGATGAGCAGCGCGAGATCGATCCCGGTGGCGCCGGCCAGCATGGTGCGCACGAACGCCTCGTGTCCCGGCACATCCACCACACCGACCACGCCAACGTTAGGCACCTCGAGCGGCGCGAACCCCAGGTCGATCGTGATCCCGCGACGCTTCTCTTCCGGGAGTCGATCGGTGTCGACGCCGGTCAGCGCGCGAACAAGCGCGGTCTTGCCGTGGTCGATGTGGCCGGCGGTTCCGATGATCACGGCGTGACGCCCGCGGCGGGTATGGCGGCGACCGCGTTCCAGCTGCTCCGCTCCCACACGTCGTACGCTCGCAGCGGCCGGCCATCCGCCAGATGCTCGGCCAGAAACTCGCGCAGGAGGCGCTGATGGGCGCGCCGCTCGGGCGCGGCGGCCAGCGGCGCGAACGTTCCGGCGATCCACGCGCGGAGCGCAGCGCGCGCGTCCGCCGGCAACAGTCGGCTGGTTCGCGCGAGCTGCGCGCAGCGCCCGCACAGCACCCCACCCGACGGATGGCTGAACGACGCGACGACGTCGGTCGCGACGGTCGCATGACACATGGCGCACAGGTCCACCGACGGCGCGAAGCCGAGGTGGGCGATGAGTCGCCACGCGCCGGCGAGCGCGGCATCCGCACTCTCACCGGTGGCACTTTCCCCGATCGCGTCGAACGTCGCCACCAGCGCGTCGTACAGCTCCGCGTGCGACTCGCCGGACGTGAATCGCATCGCGAGCTCGGCGATGGCCGACGCGGCGGTGAACCGATCGAGGTCGGCGGCGAGCTGCCCGCGCGAGCGCGCCACGTCGAACGACGCGAGCGTGTGCAGCTCGCGTCCGGCCTTCACGAAGATCTCGGCGGTTCCGGAGGCGAACAGATCGAGCGCGGTGCCGTACCGGCTTTTCGACCGCCGCGCACCACGCGCGAGGACGGACTGGACCCCGGCTTCGCGCGTCGCGATGCGGAAGATCCGCGACGTCTCGAGGTAATCGAACGCGTGGAGGACAACAGCATCGGTCCGAAGCGGCGGCATGAAGAGAAATGTATGCGCCGGCGACCGCGAAACGGCGCGAAGTCTCAAACGGCGCGAAGTCCCAAACGACGCGAAGTCCCAAACGGCGCGAAGTCCCAAACGGCGCCACGTTCCAAACGGCGCGAGGTCCCGAACGACGCGAACTGCTGAAACGACGCGAGGTCCCAAACGACGCGAGGTCCCAAACGGCGCGGAACGACGACGGCACCGGTGAACGCCAGGGGACGGGACCTAACGCCGTTCCCCCGGTCCCAGTCCCCAGTCCCTAGTCCCTAGTCCCTAGTCCCGCGTCCCTAGTCCCTTGTCCCTAGTCCCTTGTCCCTAGTCC
>Ga0075420_100004851_pt1 | contig 11789 bp, 9 predicted proteins | sample SoiMetdeltSBSDD4_FD_75296 | JGI IMG/M metagenome (GOLD analysis project Ga0075420, IMG submission 75296) | Bulk soil microbial communities from a Populus tree surrounding site in Tennessee, USA - Soil MetaG P. deltoides SBSDD4 | ecosystem: Environmental > Terrestrial > Soil > Tree plantation... | reverse complement strand
CTAATGGCAGCATTTCATTTAGCGCGACCAATGTAATTGCTAGAACTGCCGCAGCCGAGCCGAAAATAGTTGCTAACAACTTGCTGTCGACCTTTCTACTTTTGCTTGCAACATATCCTATGGGTCCAAGATAAACAGCGCCTATAAGCAAGCTTGATATTGCTCCTGCCAAAATTGCACCAACCTCGCCGCCTCCTACTGCTGTATAAGCGCGCTCTGCGGACATCAATATTCCAAATAGCGGATACAACGCTACCTTGACGGTTGCCTGTAGCCAGGGCTGCTCTCTTTCATATTCTGCAACCTGCGGACTGAATGAATAATAGACAGTGTTGAAGACCTTCATGAACGCGGTACCAGATGCTGTTGACAAGATGTAGTGGTCGCGGAAGTGGCGCAAGTATTGCACTTGAGGTGTCAACTCAGAGCCAAACGCAGCTGTTGCAATGAGACATTGGGATGGAGTTGGCTGAGACTGTGGATTTGGATTGCCGGTTCCCTGTTGCACTATTAAGTCTATCCTACTGCTTTCGCCCTGACTGTTGATGTTGTTTGCAGCCAGCGTGACCGTTCCTGCCTTTGAGAAGGTGTAATCATAGGAATAGGTGCCAAAGTCAGACGACATGTGGTTGCTGTGAATCTCATTTCCATCTTGTATCAAGACAAGATCAAACGACGATCCCCTGATGAGGTCGCCCGTAGTGGGATCTTGGATGTTCATGACAAACGTTGTTGGAATACCTGTTTCAATTATGTCCGGGCCCCAAGACAGCTGGAAGAGGAACTTTTCGCCTGGCAGAGACAGTATGTCAAGTGGGAATTTCGGCTTCTCTGTTGGCGCAAGCGTAAACACTGCAATTTCGCTGTCACTTATTTTCTCGGCAAAGCGGTGCAGCATGGCGTTATTGACTACAAAATGTACGATGCGGTTCTGCTCAGAGGTGTAGTCGTCAATAATCACTGCTTGCGCCTCAAGCTCTCTACCATTTAACGTCCCACGATAGCTGTTCGTCTGCAACTCTTCAATAGTCTTTGGGAACTGAACTTCCAAATGGAGCACAGGCACTTGATCTACGTAAGTGTGTTCCCACGTAAACGGCATTTCAAACTTGATCGTCTTGTTAGAATAGTTGAAATTACTAATCTCATCATAGTACGTCTTGACCACCATTTGTTTCTCACCCTGCGGCGTTTGCACACCAAACATGTATGACGTGCCAATGCTAACAAAGAGATCAAACTTTTGGTCGGACACTGCTGCAAGTCCAGGACTGTTCTTCTCAATAACCACTGTAATGTGGTACAGTCCTCCTGCTGTAAGGATCCTGCTGCGCAATTCAACCGGGTTGCTCTGGCTCACTTCTATCTGCTCACTTGGCTTAGCTTGGCCGTTTACTTCCCAGCCTTGTATATCCCTGTCTGGGATCAGGTTCGCCTTGGCAACACCGTCAGATGATCTGAATCGCTGGTCAAGCAGAATTTCGTTATTCAGTTCAACAACTATTCTGAAGTCAATACCAGGAATCGAAGAATTACTGGTTGGGTCGTCAAGTGCTCTTACTATAAAGGTGGGCTCACTGCTGGGAACCTGATCGAGAAATGTGGGATTTATGGATGCTTCTACTAAAACCTCTTTATCAGAAATGGTAATGGGAAGCGACATATCAGTTCCAAGGCCGTGGCCATATGCAATAGTGAGAGATGAAATAAGAATAACAAGCAGTAGAGTCAGCGAAGCAGAATATCGCTTAAGAAGGCGGTACATGGTTGGTGCATATATCAGTTGAGATTTATGAGTATATAAAGCACTAAAACGACTCAAATGTGAATGGGAAAAATGGACATTTCTTATATTTTGGATCCTCGGCATGAAAAGCTGTTTACTATAGTCTCAATGCTACAATTCAGGGTTTCACAAAAACTTTGAACCCTATACTATCCGGGGGTACTTTTACGTATGTAGAAACCAAGCCCTGGAGAATCCCTAAATTAGTAGCAAGCTCTGCAAGAAGCCCTCTAGCAATGATTCAATATCAATGCACATATATCGGTATCACATAGGGCCACAACGCTTTGGTTCACTATAACTTTACACAACTATCCATTGCGTTTCATTAGTTGGAAATGACCAGCGGTTTCCATTTTCTTTATTAGGGTTTATTCGTTTGTTTTCCCACATTTGTGCATATGTTTCAAATTAATGAAGTATAACCAAACAGTCTCGAATTGGTAGAATAAGGTTCTGGCTTAGTATTTCATAGTGCTTTCTATGCTTGTAATTCTCATAAAATCATAAAAAAGTAAACAATCTAAAGCAGACTGTGTTAGCATCTAAAAGCGGGCTACTACTCCCCTTCTCCCCGAAGACCCACGTAATCCCTCTGTTGCCGCTAACACAGTCTTCTTAAGTAAACTGAAGAATGTGATACTTATGCATTATTGCACTTCAGCAATGTTATTTCGTATTCTTCGTTTGAAATAATGTTATCTAGCATAATAACGACTCCCCCGAGTGTGGTTTTTATCACATTTTTCTTTTTAGATAATTTACGACAAGTCTTGTAAATATTCTTGCTGCCATCAGTCGAGCTATTTTGCTTGGTAGAGCAAATGCATTAAATAGCCTTTCATCTTTACGATATTCGCTAGTCATGAAATGCGCATGCTGTGGCGGGGACATGCTACCTGAAAAGGATATTGGCAACTCGCTAGTATACAAATGTGGAGAATGCGGATTAACCGACAGCAGAGTAAAGAAGAATCAGGGGAAAATAGTTGATATTGGCTGAGGTAGTCAATCATAAAATAGTCTAGTCTTTCTAATATATATCAAGAAATAATGAGTCTACTCCATTGTAGTAGTAGTAGTAGAAAAATTCTATCAGGCACTAATATATCTATTCGTAGTAAAACTAACAGTCATTATCAAAGTTTGAAGTATTGAATATCTGGAATCGTTAAACGTTCCTAAATAATAGGTGCGTTATGATCAGAGATTGCATGCTGTTGACTGAAACACAATCTTTACGATTTTCAATAACTAGATTTCGATGATGAAAATATTGTATATTTATACACTGTATGTAGTAGGCTACAAAAGAAGGTTACGGCTATATCATTAGACCACATGAGAAAAAAATTTAACAGATAACATCATTACACATACCGACATATAGCTCATTTACATTTTGTGAAAATAAAAATACATAGCTCCAACAGACACTGCTCTCGAAAAGAGCTTAGTAAAAATAGTATCAAGTAAATAGCAGAAATGATTCATTGAATTCTAGCAAAGAGTTTTTTGAAACTATTGCCGCACGCACGACAATATGGAATATCAACAAGTCAATGAATTCTACCAATAGAGAAACTTGCACTCCTTTGCTTTTCTAGACTGTTGCACAGGTCCAACATATCAACGAATATTGTTCATCATTATCATGCCAACTGAAATTTATTAGCTTTCTATTACACTTTGAACATCTATTTCGATTCCTTGTGCGACTGTTATGGGTTCTGACTCTAAGTTTCTTACCACAGCAAAAACAGTGAGTTTTCTCATCAGAACGGAAGAAAATAGCGCATTTTGGACAGTATTTCATACCCTTATCATAAAGGCTGCCATTATGTGCTCGAACAGCCACTCTTTCACACAGATTTCTACAGGGAGCCATATTAGAGGGTCTGCCAAGCTCGCGGTGATGATTGATAAAAGGCAGCCGGCACTACACAGAGAGGGGGGGGCGGTGGGGCCAGTGGGTATATGCCGAATCTTTACCACACTGAGTCCTTCTAGATCGTTGGTAATATCGCTCGACAAGAGATACATGGACATAGATATGGAACAGGTTAAAGCATCCCCATTGTTTGACATCGAGTACGGTGTAAATATATGGAAAATCTTCCGAATAGCATAGCTAAATGAAGACAGTAAGACCAGAATACAAAATGTTCTACCAAGTGAGAGCATAATAACAATAATTGAATAGAAAAGGAAAACAAGAGAGAGAAAAAGAATATAGGATATGATAAAACAAGCTACCTTAGAATAAGTTCAGGTCAAGTCGGCCATAGCCCAGGCAGCGGCCGTCGCCTAATAGAGTGAAGATCCTCTGAATCATGATACCTTTCTGAGTGATTACGGTAGTGTGTGTCTCATTGTATTACTGGGTGTTTGGCTGAGCTAAGAAGAGTCATTTACTATTATATGTTTGAAGAGAAGGAAGACCGAAAGAATATTCTTGATTTTCATGAGTTGACCATAATATTGTCACTATTACTCAATCTCTTCCTATACGGTTCATTCTCTGTATTGTAGAAGTTCTTTTCAGCGATACCTTGATCGTTTACCTCGGTCACTTCTATTGTTCCTGAATATGCAATTTCTACAAGATTGTCTGTTGCCGAACCTCCTTCTGCTATCAAGGCATTATCAAAATCCCGGTCCACTATTACTATACTTGAATTTAGCGTCAAAATATATTCGCTTGACGTTATGTTGGAAAACAAGATATTCTCTAAAATATTACCATAACTTCTTGTTGCATTAATACCGTTAGCAGAGCCTAATATAGTATTATTATAGGCCAAATTGTTCTCTGTCAAGCCATCATCTGGATCTGAGGGATTAAACAGAAGTATTCCTTCTGAGGTTACTGCTTCAATTGTGTTGTCATAGATCTGGTTATTTGATGATTCTGACACTATTATCCCACTAGTTGCATTATAAATTTGATTATTCCTTGCAACCGAATCAGACATGTTTCTTGAGAAGAATATGCCTGCCCTTATGTTGTTTTCTACTTTGTTTCCCTCAATGAGAATATTATGGCAATTAACTGAGCAGATTATCCCTATTGAATTGTGATGAATCCAATTATTTGTAATATTTATGTCATGAGTTCCACTATGGGGATCGACAGCGTAGTTCACGTTATGATGATATTCGTTTCCATCAATTGTGATGTTGTACGCGCCTGTAGAATAAAATGCTCTCCACATATGATGAAATTTGCTGTCTCTTATCTCCATGTCATGAGAAGGTCCATATCCAAAGCGAGAAGATCCCTCTCCAAAAAGATCAAATCCTCTTCGTCCTAGTTCATCATATCCAAGGTATGCAAATTCCGAATTTATTATTTGAGTACCTTCGCTTGCATCAAACTGGATGTACCCACGGCTAACAGAACCAATCCTATCTTGTTGAATAACGTCGTTAGTAGAAGCATCCCAAGATGTTATTTTTACACCATCTACCAGTATTCTTCCATGAACTATTATCCCATTTGCACCACCAATCTTCAAGTATTGTAGATTACCATCCTCATTTGAAGAAGTCATTTCAAAGGTAACGCCATCAGCTACTCGCAAGTTAGCTTTTAGAAGATATTCACCGTCTTCTTCAAGCTTTTCAATCACGGATTGATCATTTATGGTATTAATAACATCTCCAAAAGATGCACGGTCGCAGTCTATAGTAATGGTATTTTCTACTACCTCATAGTCTATACATTCTGCCCCTAGTTCATCAGCAAAGAAGGGTAGTTGTTGATATGATATGCCAGGGAGAGAGAAAAAGAGAACCGTAACTGCTGCGGTGGCATAAAATGATTTAGGAATAATCACCATGATATTACTTCTTTTTATTGTGCGTATAAGATTTATAAATTTAAACGACTCTATTCTTTTTAACATAAGAAGAAATTAGAGTGCTTTTAAAGAAAATTGTATCAAGCTTATTTGCATTCTTCTTCTTTAATGACGCATTTGTCAAGACACTGTTTATGTATATAGCATATATTCCCATATCTCCATCACCCGTTGTTAATGCCTTGTATTTGACAGGAGGGCGGATGATGGTGAGCATCTTTTGGTTGTTTCTGGAAACTTTTTGCGTTAAACCTATAGTCTTTTGATATAGCTCAACTCACAACACAACAACCCTACACAAACAGAGGCGAGAAATCATTAAATAATTTTCCATAATACCACCATCAACAATAGTGACTTTAAAGAGAAAAATTACTACAATTGCCCATCACCCATCAATCATAAGGGATCTGTTAAGCGGCAAGACCAGATCTGAAATACGTATGAAGATACATCAACTAGATGAAAGAGCACGAAAAAATGCCGAGAATTTGGAGGTACGATCTTTTATAAAGAAGAGACTGAAGCAGGTTTCGTATAATTCTTACCGTGTAGATCCAAACGGAAGAATGAGACTCAACAAACTATGTTGTATTGAAGATTGGGAGAACTACGAAGTAAAAGAGATGATTCCAAAGCTACAAGATATTGCATATTATGATAAATGCCAAGGCATACTTGCAAGAAAACCGGGGCAGATCCACAGAAAAGATTGGGAGTGGACACTAGGGATAATTGCTATGAAGAGATTTGGCAAACTGAATACTAATAAAAATAATACGGCGCTAGGAATTGGAGCCGGAAAAGAGCTAATTCTATTTTATCTAGCAAACCATCTTGGCCACCTCTATGCTACTGACCTATATAGCACAAAGGAGTGGGAAAGTTTTGCACCTGCTGATTTTCCAGATAATCCAAGCAAATATTCGCCGTTTCCATATAATCAAAGTGCTTTGACAGCATTAAGAATGGATGGCACCCAGCTGGAATTTCCTTCCGATAGTTTTGATATTGTATTTTCCTTTTCCTCGATTGAGCACTTTGGCGGAGAAGACTATTCTGGTGCGCTAAAAAGTCTAAAAGAAATGGAAAGGGTGCTCAAGCCCGGAGGCATTGCCATAGTGACGACTGAATATATAATTAACAACAAGAACCCGCCTGATCTCACTAATCAATTTTATAACGAGCGTACAATCTATTCACATCTAATTGACAAACTAGATGTAATGAAGCTTGTAGAACCATTAGATTTAACAATATCTCAAAAAACATTAGATAAAGGCATTATTGATGCATCTAATGCTGTGGACTGGGATACAAGCAGAATAGATGATGAATTTAAGCAAACTAACCCTTACGTAGTAATCAAGCTTGGTAACATGTTAGTAACATCAATAATGCTTGTTTTTCAAAAATGAACTGCACCAGCCATCTTTCAGATACATCACCTTGCTTATCTTTACGTTGTTTTGCTGTGATTGTCTATCGTATGCTGTCTGAGTTCTTCTCTAGATGCAAGGAATTGTTACATATTTCACATGAAACGCTGGCATATACACCAGGAGTTGATTCCTAAGACTCACTTTTGATAGAGACTTCCGTACCAGCTCCTCTATAAGAAGAATCACCATGTATCTCTTTTTCATTTGGCAACCATAGCGAACATAATGCATGAGGAGCTATAACCCCTGATGAGCGCCCCAGTATATCCATACCTTCATCTGTTACAATAGCGCAATAGTGGGGTTTGACAAAATATTCACAGTTATAGCAGAAGTACCATTTATGATGATCAGAGTCTTTAAAGTGTTCTACTTCCACATAGCGTGCAGCAATCTTCGGTAGCTTTTTTTGTTGGGTTGCTTCCTGTGGTATAATTCTGAGTACTTGAAACTCTCAGATTCTCTTGACACGGGGTTATATGAGACGACAAATCACAAAAGTAGCAAGGATGCTATCTACTTTTAGAGATACATCGAAATAATATGAGAGAATAGATCCAATGGCAGAATAGGAAGAAGAATAGAGGTATATCACTCCGTACAAGAATAAGCAGTGACTAGCGATACATTAGGAAAAATTGCAGGATACTTTTCAATCTAGTAATAGTTCTAGTTGTACTTGACCAGGGATTGTGTTACTCGCATCAATAGCGAATAACAAGACAAATCGATAAATAATATAAGCAGTGCTTAGGTTTCGGGTTCTCTCCAATCCTGTACCCTACTCTTTACCTTTCAAATATAGAGAAGAGCTGCAGCCAGAGTTTTCAATAAAAATACCCAATTACTTATATAGACTCTACCAATCTTTGTTTGCTTTGCATGAGAATTAAATGGCTTCAAATTTACGAAAACTGCCATTTTTGTTAATGTTGCCTGTTCCATACATTAAGTTGTTGTTGTTGTTGTTGTTGTCTCATCATCATTACTGGTAATCTTATTATTATTATTACCATTGTATATTTCTAAGGCTCTTGCTATTTTCTTTCCGCCGTCGGTTTTTTTCAAAAGAAAGTTTAGTTCCTCGATCCCAAGTGAATGTTCTTCCCTTGAGCCATTTGCATTTTCGAATCGTAATATTAATTCGTTTTTCATAGGGCTTTTTTCCTTTAATTTCCTTATAATTGGCGAATAGTACTTGGCAGTAATTTCTAAAAATATAGTTACCAAGCTTGGATCGTATGCTATGATATTGCTGTTGCCTAGGCTTATAGAACTTTTATTTGCGTCTACTACCAGAGCATCTTTATCATCAACTCTGATTGAAGATAACTTGCTGTATAATGCTAATTGGGATGGTTCGTGATGTAGTATGAGCTCAATCTTATCAAGAACAGCTCTGCCAAGAAGTAGTATCTCTGGAATATCAGTAGCTTCAGCTATGTCTTTGATTCCCAATATGTCTTGTACTTTTCCTTGCTCGCTTGAAGTATAATCTATTCTTGGCAGTTTATTATACTCGAGATAATGTGTTCTAGGCTTTGCAGAAGTGCTGACAGCATTCATAGTAGTAGCAGTACTATAATCGTGGTTTAGTTCTGATATTCTATATTTGATCTGTATCAGATTATCATCTGGTTTGGAGGGGTTATCTACAAGCACTACCAAAAGGTTCTCTTTGCCATCCGTGTTTGCCGAGTAAACATAGTAATCTTCAACATTTACAAACTTTGGTGCTCTCTGACTCTTCAACTCTTTGTCAAGTCCTGGCAAAAAATCAAGGGATTTTTTCAGCTTTTTGATTATTGGGGTCTTCAAGCCCACAGGTATCATTATATCCTTCAAACCAAAATCGGATACCTTTCTTCTTTGGTTCCAAAATTCAATTTCTGTGCTTCTGATTGAGAGAGAATAGGAGATAGATGAGGTGTTCTCAGATAAACTGGAATTATTTGAGGGTAATGTGTTTATCAGCAAAATATTGTAGTGTTTACTGTCCCCAAAGGTGTCATCAATAGATATCTTCAATCCCTTTTGAAGATTGGATGTCATAAGGTAAGGTAATTTTTCATAACCCTTTGAAATCAATTCATTCAAAGGTTCTAATGCACTACTCAAAGACCCTTCAATTCTTGAATAAATGTATCTCCGATAACTATCAGACTGTTTGAGAAACACTTCCCTAGAATGAACAAAGTTACTTCTCAGCGTACTACTTGCTATGACAAATGGATCAGCTTCGCTTGGAATGGAATATCGTTCTCTTAATGGCTCATTATATCTGAGACCAAAATTGCCAAAGATATCTCCGAGAGTGCCAATTAATTGATCTATCTTGGAGACTATTTCAGATTCCAAAGACTCTGCGTTAGCGAGTACCGACCTGAGATGTTCAAAGTCATTGTGCGCTTGGAAGATTATATCCGAAAGACTAGAAAAATCCTTGAGTTGAGATAAGAAATCTATGTTTTGCTCTAATGGAGTATAATCAGCGTAAAGATACCTTCCTCCTTTTCGAAAGTTATTGCCTTTGCCTTCTCCTGTTTTCATGTTATTGTTTTGCTATCAAGTAGGGATATCCATTTCAAGGATATAAATCAAATATTGAAATAAAGAATTAGTGACGACAGATCACTTGTCGATGAGAATTGATATATAATGCCTCAGCAAAGCTCACCGTTTGATGAATAGTGATAACATCATGAGTTCAAATTCCACCTAAATCCTACTTTCTCCTATTTTATATCCCTACCAACTCTTCCCTGATCTCGAAAGCAACCTTTTTCCTGTAAATGATCTGATATCTTCTGAAAATCAACCCTTTCACTGGGTCATATCCTACCTCAATTATCTTCCTAAATGTTTCAAGATGCGAATTAGCGATTATCGTTCCAATGCCTAATTGTTTCTGTCTTATCTGGCGTGCTATCTTTCCAGGTAGATTGCAGACAAAAATCTTACTGTGTGCACTTATGAGCACCCTGCCCGCATCATTCAGTAATACAGACCTTCTAGAAATTGTCTTTTCATTTTCTCTTTGTTCTACTATAGTGACCCTTACTATAGAACTTGTCAGTACACTCAGAACTTGCTCTATGGTACCTGTTTCTGCCAGCAGAGTCTTTTGAGCCAGTCCAAGCTTGATCCCAGATCTTCTTTCAAGTTCAAAAATGTTTTGCAGCATGAAGCTTCCAAAGTCACCTTTTTTCAGAACTGCACCTGCCACAGTATGGTTGTTAGGAAATAAGTGTTATGAAAAGATTATCCTATACGCAAGCATAGAGAGGGCAAATGTTATTGTGCCAATACTGATGGCCTTGAGGCCATTCTCAAGCCTCCCGGCCCGAGCAGAGTTGCCATTTCTCTGCTTTAACAGTTTGTAGGGTCTAGACATCCTGATCTCTGCATAGCTGGCAAATCCTGTCAAGCCTGCCACCGTTAATGCGAGGAGGCTGATCGAATCTGTCTGTATGATATATCCCGCTAACAGTGGCAAAGATCCCCACGACACCGAAAACCAAAAGTCATTGTGAAATAGGCCGCCCCATATCTCATAGTTGTACGCAAACAAAAAGAACCCTTCGAGTATTGCAATGACTGCTAGGAGTGGAACAAAAAATACAATGTAATGGAGTCCGATTGCATAGGCAGCCGTAAGTGTTGCTATCATGATCGTAAACATCTGCGCTTTAGTAAAGTAGATACCCCACGGTTTGGTTTTTTTTGACCCAAGGCTGTCCGCCACGTGAGCGGAAATTCCTAGTGCAAGTGTATAAATCAACGCAATCGCACCGACCCTATCCCATGCTATCTCGCTAGCAAGCATTGAGCCAATAATGGCAAATGAAACACACATTCCAGTGTAGGGCAGAAACAGCAAGCCAACAAAGACGCGAAATCTCGTAGGGCCAAACTTGGGCACGAACCATTCATTCATGCGCGTCGGCTTCTCCGCACTCATGGCTTTTGAGCAGAGACCATAGCAGAGGTGCCGGCGGTGTAGCATCTGCAATTGACGTTCTGAAATTTATCATTCTTAAGTGCAGATATTGTCTGATTAACCCAGTCTGATTTTTTTATGACATCATCCAGCTGCCCAAAAACAACCTTCCATGGAATAACAAACCTTCCTGCTAGTCTGAGCAATTCAAAATATACATTCCATAGGTTGAGTATGAGCCCTCTAGGATAAGTAAAATCATGAAATACTACAATACCACCTGGCCTGAGCACTCTCCAGCATTCGTCAACTACCTTTTGGACGTCGACGTATTTGGCGAGATAGGAGGATACCATTGCATCAAAGGATTCATCCCTGTAGGGCAGGACTTCGGCTGTGCCCTGTGCAATGGGCGCCTTCAGCTTACGCTTCAAGGTGAGGAGGTATTCAAAAGTGAGGTCAATTCCTGTCACGCTTTTGCCTCTCTCTGCTAGCATTGACGATAGGATGCCGGTTCCGCAGGCAAGCTCCAGAATCTGGCTACGGTCGGTGACTGCCCTTATTATTTCATGTTTCCAGGCAATGTCCTGTCCAAACGTCGCCAGCCGCAAGATTAGGTCATAGCTATCGGAGTTGGCACGAGTAAAGAAGCGCATTGTCTGAGCATGACCCTCGTGAACTAGCATTATCAGTGCTATTACAGTCCCACTTACTTTTATGTATTGAAAAGTAAATCAATGCCTTTGAGCCAATAGAAC
>Ga0075420_100004850_pt1 | contig 11791 bp, 8 predicted proteins | sample SoiMetdeltSBSDD4_FD_75296 | JGI IMG/M metagenome (GOLD analysis project Ga0075420, IMG submission 75296) | Bulk soil microbial communities from a Populus tree surrounding site in Tennessee, USA - Soil MetaG P. deltoides SBSDD4 | ecosystem: Environmental > Terrestrial > Soil > Tree plantation... | reverse complement strand
AGCGACCCGAGGGTGAGTGCCTCGACCAGGGGCAGCGCCCCGGCCGCGAGCAGGCTCATCCCCAGCATGATCGCCACCACGCCCGCGTAGCCCTCGACCCAGTGCATCAGGCCGAAGCCGGCCAGCAGCACGGCGGCGGAAAACACCACGATGCCGCGCGCCGCGCCGCTGCGATCGGCCAGCCAGCCCCAGAACGCCGGTGCCGCCACGCGCGCCAGCTGCGGCATCGCCAGCACCACCGCGATCTGGCCGGCGCCGTAGCCGCGCGCCGCCAGGTACAGCGCGAAATACGGCACCAGCGCGCCGGCGTACAGGAAGTAGGCGCAGAAATACGCGGACAGGCGCAGCGCCGGGGTCATTGCGGCGCATCTTACCCAGACGCCGCCGGAACACCGTGCTATAAACGCGCGCCATGCCGCGCTTCGTGCCCTCGCGCACCGCTTTCTACCTGCTGTTCACCGTCTCGGGATTCGCCGGGCTCATCTACGAATCCATCTGGACGCATTACCTGAAGCTGTTCCTCGGGCACGCGGCCTATGCGCAATCGCTGGTGCTGGTGGTGTTCATGGGCGGCATGGCTCTGGGCGCCGCGGTCTGCGGCCGCGTGTCCACGCGGCTGCGCAACCCCCTGGCCGGCTATGCCTTGGTCGAGGCGGTGGTCGGGCTGTGCGCGCTCGGGCTGCACGAAGTGTTCATCGCCGTCACCGACTGGTCCTACGCCAGCCTGCTGCCGGGGCTGGGAGCCGAAGGCCTGGTGCTCGGCGCCAAGCTCGCCGTCTCCTGCCTGCTGATCCTTCCCCAATCCGTCCTCCTCGGCGCCACCTTCCCCCTGATGAGCGCCGGCCTGGTGCGCGCGCATCCTGCCGCTTCGGGCGAGTCGGTGGCGATGCTGTACTTCACCAACAGCCTGGGGGCCGCGGCGGGCGTGCTCGCCAGCGGCTTCCTGCTGATCGAGTGGTTCGGCCTTCCCGGCACCCTGCGCACAGCAGGCGCGATCAACCTCGCGTTGGCGGCCGCCGTGTGGCTGCTGGCCCGGCCCATGCGCGCGCCCGCGATCGCCCCGGCGGCCGGCGGCGCAGCGCATCCGCTGCGGCTGCTGCTCGCGGTCGCATTCCTCACCGGGCTGGCTTCGTTCATCTACGAGATCGGCTGGATCCGCATGCTCTCGCTGGTGCTCGGCTCGTCCACGCATTCGTTCGAGCTGATGCTGTCGACCTTCATCCTGGGCCTGGCGCTCGGCGGGCTTGCCGTGCGGCGGCGCGTCGACGCGAGCGACGCGCCGGAGCGGTTGCTCGGCTGGGTACAGGTGGTGATGGGGCTGCTGGCGCTGGCGACGCTGCTGGTCTACGACCGCAGCTTCGAGCTGATGGAATACCTCATGCAGGGGCTCGCGCGCAACGACGCGGGCTATTTCCTGTTCAACCTCTCCGGGCAGGCGATCGCCGCTCTGGTGATGCTGCCGGCCACCTTCTGCGCCGGCATGACGCTCCCGCTCATCACGGGCGCGCTGCTGCGCCGGGGCGCCGGCGAAGGCGCCATCGGCCAAGTCTATGCCGCCAACACGCTCGGCGCCATAGCCGGCGTACTGATCGCGGTGCATGTCGGATTGCCGCAGTTCGGCCTGAAGGGCGCCCTCCTCCTCGGCAGCCTGGTGGACGCGGGGCTCGGGCTGTATCTGCTGTACCGCTACGCCCCGGTCCGCTCCGCCTTCGCGCCGGCCGCCCTCGCCTGCGCCGCGCTGTTCCTGCCCGTGGCGGCGTGGTTCGATCTGGACGTCAACAAGATGACCGCGGGCGTGTTCCGGCACGGCAACCTGGACAGCTCGCGCGACGCGAAGATCCTCTACGCCCGCGACGGCAAGACCGCGACCGTGCACCTGGTGCAGTACGGCTCGGCGACCAGCATCCGCACCAACGGCAAATCCGACGGCTCGGTCAATCTCACCGGGGAGGCGGAAGGCGACCGCGGCACCGACGAGATCACCATGGTGCTGACCGGCGCCCTGCCCCTCGCCCTCAAACCCGAGGCGAAGAACGCCGCGGTGATCGGCATCGGCACCGGACTGACCACCCATACCCTGCTGCAGGGCCTGCTGCTGGAGCGGGTGGAGACGGTCGAGATCGAATCGGCGATGGCGGAGGCGGCGCGCGGCTTCATGCCGCGCAACGCGTCGGCCTATGCCGACCCGCGCAGCGCGATTCACATCGACGACGCGAAAACCTACTTTTCGTCGCGCAGCCGGCGTTACGACATCGTCATCTCCGAGCCGTCCAACCCCTGGGTGAGCGGCGTCTCGAGCCTGTTCACGCGCGAGTTCTACCGGCGCATCCGCGGCCATCTGGTCCCCGGCGGAGTGCTGGTGCAGTGGTTCCAGCTCTACGAGATCGACACGTCGCTGCTCGCTTCGGTGATGCGCGCACTCGGCGAGGAGTTTCCGCACTACGCCGTGTACGCCCCCACCGATCACGACCTGCTGATCGTCGCGGGCGAGACCGCGCCTCCCGCGCCCCAGGAACGCATCTTCGACCAGCCCGGGCTGGCCAAGGCGCTGCGCACCGTCCACCTGCACGCCATCGGCGACCTGGACGCCCGCTACCTGGGCAACCGGGCGACGCTCGAGCCCTTGTTCGCCAGCTACGGCATGCCCGCCAATTCCGACTACTACCCGGTGCTCGACCTCAACGCCGCCAGGCACCGCTTCACGGAAAAGAGCGCCACCGACGTCGTGGCGCTCCTCAACCTGGGCGTGCCGGTGCTGGAGATGCTCGAGCCGCGCTATGCGCGACGGCCCGTCAGCCCGATGCACAAGGGCGCGTACGCCTTCGAGCGCGTAGAGAATGCGCGCCAGGCCGCCTACGCGCGCGATTTCCTGCTGCGCGACCTGCCGCCGGAACCCGTGGGCATTCCGACCCAGCTGCAGAAGGACCTCGAGGTGGTGAAGCTGCGGCTGTTCGATTGCCGCAATCCGCGCGAGCTCGACGTCTGGCTGCACAGCCTGCTGCGCGTCGCGCGGCTGGTGAACCCCCTGCTGCCGGCCGCGGAGGCGCAATCGCTCTGGGGCGCCGCCCCGGGCGCGGCCTGCGTGCGCACCTTGCGCGGCTTCCAGCGCCAGTGGCTCGCACTGTTCCGCGCGGTCGGTGCGCGCGATGGCGCCGCGATGGCGGAGCTCGGCGCGGCGCTCCTCTCCGCCACGCCGGAACTGCATGCGGATGCGCGCGAATACCTGCTCATGGCGGGCATGACCGGCGCCATCGCATCGCAGCAGCGCGAACTCGCGCGCCGGCTCTGGGAGGAACAGCAGCCCCAGCTGTCGCGCCTCCTCGCACAGCCCGTGTTCCGCCTGCTGCGCTGCCATGCCGGCGCCGGGGACCCGGCGGCATGCGCCGCGGCATTCCGGAGCTACGCGGAAGACTGACGCGCGCCGGGCCGGCGCGCGTCAGCGCCCGCCGCGCTTTTCCGACAGCTTGCGGTGCTGCGGCGCCGGGCCGCGCCCCGCGTAGGGATTGCGGCCGGTGCGGAATTCCACCCGCATCGGCGTGCCGACCAGGGCGAAGCCGTCGCGGAATACCCCTTCCAGGTAGCGCCGGTAGCTGTCGGGCAGCGCGTCGAGCGAATTGCCGTGGATGATGATGCGCGGCGGGTTCTGCCCGCCCTGGTGCGCGTAGCGCAGCTTCGGGCGCCGCAACCCCTTGCGCGGCGGCGGCTGCCGCTCGACCGCGGCGATCAGCGCGCGCGTGAGCTTCGGCGTCGACAGCTTGGCCATCGCCGCGGCGTAGGCGCCGTCCACCGAGCGCATCAGCTCTCCCAGGCCCTTGCCGCTCTTCGCCGACAGGTAGTGCGTCTCGGCGAACCCGAGGAACACCAGCTTCCAGGCGAGCTCCTGCTTGATGCGATCGCGCGCCTCCCTTTGCGTCGCGTCCCACTTGTTCACCGCGACCACCAGCGCGCGGCCGCGCTCCAGGATGTAGCCGGCCACGTGCGCGTCCTGCTCGGACACGCCTTCGGCCGCGTCGAGCACCAGCACGGCGACGTTGGACTGCTCGATCGCCTGCAGCGTCTTCACGATGGAGAATTTTTCGGTCGCCTCGCCCTGCTTGCCGCGCTTGCGCAGGCCTGCGGTATCGATCAGCGTGTAGTGCCGGCCGGCGCGCTCGAACGGCACCTCGATCGCGTCGCGCGTGGTGCCGGGCTCGCCGAAGGCGATCACGCGCTCCTCCCCCACCAGCGCATTCACCAGCGTGGACTTGCCGACATTCGGCCGCCCGACGATCGCCACGCGCGGGTGCTTGTCGCGCGCCTCCTGCGCCTCCTCGTCGGCACGCGGGAATTCCGCCAGCACGCCGTCGATCAGGTCGCCGACGCCGTCGCCGTGCGCAGACGAGATCGGCTGCGGCTGGCCCAGGCCGAGCGCGTGGAATTCCGCCACCGCCGCGTCGCTCGCCATGCCCTCGGTCTTGTTCACCACCAGCCAGACGCGCGCCTTGAGCTTGCGCAGCCGCCGCGCGATTTCAGCGTCGCCGTCGTGCAGCCCCTCGCGGCCGTCGGTGAGAAAAACGATGGCGTCGGCTTCGGCCATCGCCTGCTCGGCCTGGCGCGCCATCTCGACGTAGATTCCTTCGCGCGCGCGCAGTTCCAGTCCGCCGGTGTCGATGACGATGAACGGCCGCTCGCCCAGCCGACCTTCTCCATAGTGGCGGTCGCGCGTCACGCCGGGAACGTCGACGACGATCGCGTCGCGGCGGCGCGTGAGCCGGTTGAACAGGGTCGATTTGCCGACGTTGGGGCGCCCGACGAGGGCGATGACCGGCTTCACGCGGCGCCCGGGCCTAGGGTGCCAGCGCGAACAGGCCGCCGCGCTGCGTCTGCACCAGGAACCCTTCGGGCAGAGGCAGGGGCGCGGCGCGCACGGGACTGCCGTCGGTGCCGGCGCGCCCGACGAACGCGCCGGTGTCGCGCGACAGCAGGTGCACGTAGCCCTGCAGGTCGCCGACGGCGATCTGCTCGCCGAGCGGCACGGGCAGCGAAAGCTGGCGGTGCGCGAGGCGATCCTGTTTCCACAGGCTGCGGCCGTTGGAGCGGTCCAGTGCGTGCACCGCACCGCGGTCGTCGCTGACGTAGGCGGTGCGCGCGTCCGCGCTGACGCCCGTCACGCTGGACAGCTCGCGCGCCCAGAGCTGGCTGCCGTTTTGCGCGTCGAAGCACGCGACCCTGCCCTGGAACGCCGCGGCGCAGACCTCGCGGCCGATCACCACCGGGTCGCCCACCACGTCGGCCACGCGTTCGAGTTCGGTGGCGCCCCTGGGCTGCGCCACAGCCGCCTCCCAGCGCAGGCCGCCATTGGACAGCGCCAGCGCCACCAGCCTGCCGCCCGCGAAGCCGACGTACAGCGTGTCCGCCTGCGGCACCATGCCCGCCGGGCTGCGCACCATCAGTGCCGACGGCGCGCGCTGATAGGCCCAGCGCCGCTTGCCGTCCTCGGCGCCCATCGCGTACACGCGGCTGTCGGCGCTGCGTACCAGCACCAGGTCGCCGTGCACGCGCGGCGCCGCCAGGACTTCGCTCGATACGCGGGCTCGCCAGCGCAGCTTGCCGTCGGCGGCCTCCAGCGCGAATACTTCGCCCCGGTCGCTCGCCACCACCACGGTGCGCGCGTCCGCACCCACGCCGCCCGAGAGCTTCGCATCCAGCGCGATGCGCCAGCGCTCCCGGCCGCCTGCCGCCTCGAGCCGCGCGACGGCGCCGTTGCGCGAGGCGGCGTAGATGCTGTCGCCGGCGAGGGCCGGCTGGAAGGCGAACGCGCCCGCGGCGCCGACCGCGGCCGACCAGAGCTGGCGCGGCTCGCGCGCCGGCTCCAGCGCGGGCAGCTCGGCGGGCTGCGGTCCGGCCGGCGCCGAGCCGAAGCAGCCGGCGAGCGCCGGCAACAGCAGGACCAGCGCCGCGTGCCGCGACATGCTCAGCCGCCGAGCGCGTCCAGGCGCATCTGCACGCTGTCGCGGAAAGCGCCGCCTTCGCCGGCCTTGTCCAGCGCACGCTGGTAGGCGGCACGCGCCTCCGCGGGCTGCTTCTTCGCCGCCAGCACGTCCCCCTGCAATGCCGCGTACTGGGCGGCATAGGCCTCCAGCGGCTTGGCCTCGAGCAGCTTGAGCGCCGCGTCGTATTCCTTCTCGTCGAGCAGCAGCGCCGCCAGCCGCAGCCGCGCCAGGTCGCGCAGGTCCTCGGACCGGGAGCGCTCGATCACCCATTGCAACTGCGCCCTGGCGCTCTTCAGCTCGCCGCGGTCGAAGTGGAAGCGCGCCGACGCCAGGGCCCCCATCGAGGCGTGCAGGGTGCGCGGATACCCCTCGGTCAGGGCGCCGCCCGCGTCGCGCAGCGCCTTGGCATCGCCGGCGCGGGCGGCCGCCGCCAGCGATTCGTAGAGCCGGCTCGCCTGCTGCGCCTCGTTGCGCTGGTACCAGCGCCAGGCGCCCCAGCCTGCGACCGCGATCGCCACGGCGGTGATCGCCATCAGGATCAGGTTGCCGTACTGCCGCCACCAGGCCTTGAGCTCTTCGAGCTTCTCCTGTTCTTCCAGATCGAGGTTCTGCAATGCCATGTCCTAGGATCCCTTGAGTATTTCCTGCAGACGGCCCGCCAGCGCATCGCGGGGGGCGCGCTCCTGCGGGCGCGCATCGCGCAACGGCTTCACCGTCACCGCCGCCGCCTTGAGCTCGTCTTCGCCGACGATCAGCGCCAGCAGCGCGCCGCTCGCATCGGCCTTCTTCATCTGCGCCTTGATATTGCCGGCGCCGGCATGCAGCACCACGGCGAGCCCCGCCGCGCGCAACTCCTCGGCCAGCGTGAACGCGTACGGCAGCGTGCCCTCCCCATGGTGCACCAGATAGGCATGCGGCGGGGGCGCCGCCGCCGCGCGGCCCGCGTCGCGCAACAGCGCGATCAGCCGCTCGACGCCGGCGGCGAAGCCAACTCCCGGCGCCGGCTTGCCGCCGAGTTGCGCGCACAGCCCGTCGTAGCGCCCACCGCCGCACACGGTGCCCTGCGCCCCGAGGCGGTCGGTGATCCACTCGAACACGGTGAGGTTGTAGTAATCCAGGCCGCGCACCAGCCGCGGATTGACCTTGTAGTCCACGCCGCTCGCCGCCAGCAGGCGCCGCAGGCCCTCGAAATGCCCGAGCGACGCATCGCCCAGGTATTTCACCAGCTCGGGGGCCTGCGCCACCACTTCCTGCACTCGCGGGTTCTTCGAGTCCAGGATGCGCAGCGGATTGCTGTGCAGGCGCCGCTGCGCGTCGGCGTCGAGCGCCGGTGCATGGGCCTCGAAGTGGCGCACCAGGTCGGCGCGGTAGCGCGCGCGCTCCTCGGCCGAGCCGATGGTGTTGAGCTCGAGGCGAATGCCCTGCAACCCAAGCTCGCGCCACAACGCGGCGCACATCACGATCAGCTCGGCGTCCACGTCGGGCCCGGCGTAGCCGAGCGCTTCGGCGCCGAACTGGTGGAACTCCCGGTAGCGGCCCTTTTGCGGGCGCTCGTGGCGGTACATCGGCCCCTGGTACCACAGGCGCCTGGGCCCCTCGTACAGCAGGTTGTGCTCGATCGCCGCGCGCACCGTCGAGGCCGTCGCCTCAGGGCGCAGCGTCAGGCTCTCGTCGTTGAGCGCGTCGGTGAAGGTGTACATCTCCTTCTCGACGATATCGGTCACCTCGCCGATGGCGCGGCGGAACAGGCCCGTGTGCTCGAGCAGCGGGGTGCGGATCTGCCGGTAACCGTAGCGCCCGAACCACCCCGCCACCCGGCCTTCGAACCACAGCCAGAGCTCGGCGTCGCCGGGCAAGACGTCGTTCATGCCGCGCACGGCCCGGATCGGCTCGCTCACGGCTCAGGCCGCCTTGACGGGGATGTGCCTGGGGCGCGCGCGCGCGGCGCCGGGGGCGTAGTTCTTCCTGACGTACTCCTCGACCAGCGCCTGGAATTCCTCGGCGATGCGCCCGCCCTTGAGCGTCACCGTCTTCGCGCCGTCCACGTACACCGGCGCCACCGGCAGCTCGTTGGTCCCCGGCAGGCTGATGCCGATATCGGCATGCTTGGATTCGCCGGGTCCGTTGACCACGCAGCCCATCACCGCGACCCGCATGTCCTCCACGCCGGGGTAGCGTTCGCGCCACACCGGCATCTGCGCGCGCAGGTAGGACTGGATGCGGGCGGCGAGTTCCTGGAACAGCGTGCTGGTGGTGCGACCGCAGCCCGGGCAGGCGGCGACCATCGGCGTGAACGAGCGGATGCCGAGGGTCTGCAGGATCTCCTGCGCCACCACCACTTCGCGCGTGCGGTCGCCGCCCGGCTCGGGCGTGAGCGAAATGCGGATCGTGTCGCCGATGCCTTCCTGGAGAAGCACCGCCAGGGCCGCGCTGGAGGCGACGATGCCCTTGGAACCCATGCCCGCCTCGGTGAGGCCGAGATGCAGCGCATAGCCGCAGCGGCGCGCCAATTCGCGGTACACGCCGATCAAGTCCTGCACGCCGCTCATCTTGCAGGAGATGACGATGCGTTCGGCCGGCAGGCCCCAGGCCTCGGCCTGGCGCGCCGATTCCAGCGCAGAGAGGATCACCGCCTCGCGCATCACCTCGGCGGCGTCCAGCGGCTCGGCGCGGCTCGCGTTCTCGTCCATCAGGCGCGCCAGCAGCGCCTGGTCGAGGCTGCCCCAGTTGACGCCGATGCGCACCGGCTTGCCGTGGCGCAGGGCGGCCTCGATCATGGTCGCGAACTGCTCGTCGCGCTTCGCCCCCTTGCCGACGTTGCCGGGGTTGATGCGGTATTTCGCCAGCGCCCAGGCGCAATCCGGGAACTGCGTCAGCAGCTTGTGGCCGTTGAAGTGGAAATCGCCGATCAGCGGCACGTCGCAGCCCATGGCGTCGAGGCGCGCGCGGATGCCGGCGACCTGCGCCGCCGCTTCGGGCGAATTCACCGTGATGCGCACCAGCTCCGAACCGGCACGCCACAGCTCGGCGACCTGGCGCGCGGTGGCCTCGGCATCCGCGGTGTCGGTGTTGGTCATCGACTGCACCACCACCGGCGCGCCCCCGCCGATGGCCACCGGCCCCACCATGACGCGGCTCGACGGCCGGCGCGCGCCCATCGCTATTCCAGCGTGAAGCGCGCGACTTCGACCTTGACGTGCGGCATCAGGTCCACGGGCTTGTCGTTGTAGGAGAGGCGCACGTGCTGCGCATTGCCGATCACTACCGCGAACGGCGGCACGCCGGACACCACCCGATCGGCGCCGGGGGCGTGCAGCTGCGACACCAGCAGCTTGCCGCTGCCGCTGCGAATCTCCACCCATGACTCCCGCTCGAACTGCAGCACGATGCGGCCGCGGCCCGCTTCTCCGTCGCCGTCCTCGGCAGCCGCCACCGGCGCGCGCACCGGCCGGGCCGCCTCCGGCGGCGCCGTCGGCGCCGGCGCAGGGGGCGTCGCAGCGCTCGCCGCCGCCACCCGCACCGGCTCTGCGGGCTGCTGCGCAGCGGACACGAATGTCAGGCGCTCGGTGCCGCGCTCCTGACGCCATTCGAAGGCCACCGCCGCGACCACGGCCAGCAGCGTCAGAGACAACGCGATGTAGGCCAGGTTGGAGCGCCGGCTGCCGTCGGAGAACGGCACCGGCTGGCGGAAGCGCTGCGCCAGGCGTTCCGCGTCCTGCGCCCTGGCGTCGGCGGCGAGCTGCGCCACCAGCGGCTCCGCATCGATGCGCAACAGGCGTGCGTAGCTGCGCACCATGCCGCGCACCGCCGCGCCGCCGGGCAGCCGGTCCAGCGCGTCGCGCTCGAGCGCTTCGAGCTGGCGCGGCGCGAAGCGCAGCTGGCGCGCCGCGTCTTCCAGGCTCAGGCCGGCCGCCTCGCGCGCGCGCGCCAGCACGCTGCCGACCGGTTCCCTGCCGTCGGACGCCGGTGCGGCGGCGCCGGCTTGCGCGCTAGTCATACTCGCCGCGCCGCAAGGCCTGGTACTGCGGCGAATCCGGGAACATGCGCCGCAGCCGGTTGGCGTAGGACAGCTCGTCGGCGCGCGCGCCGCGGCGGCGCTCGATGCGCAGCGCCAGCCACAGCGACTCCGGCGTCGCCTCGGCCACCTGCGCCTGGCGCGCCATCAGGCGGCGCGCCTCGTCGAAGCGCCCCTGGCGGTAGCGCAGCAGCGCCGACTGCAGCAGCGCCGTCGGCTGGCTCGGGTCGATGGTCAGTGCGCGCCCCAGGTTGTCGTCGGCTTCGGCGAGCCGGCCGATGCGCAAGGCACAGGTGCCCGCCGCCGCGTAGCTGCGCGCCGGGGTCGCGTACAGCGGGTTGGCGAGCGCGCGCCGGAAATAGGGCTGCGCCTCGCCCTCCTTGCCGGTCTGGCAGAGGAACCAGCCGTAGTTGTGGTTGATGTCGGGATCTTCCGCTGCGTGGCTCAAGGCCCGCTCGAAGCTCTGCCGCGCGAGGTCGTTTTCCCGCAACTCCATGTACACCAGCCCGAGCACGCCGTGCGCGGTGGCGTAGCTGGCGTCGGCAGCCACGGCGACGCGCGCCTCGTCCAGCGCCACGCCCATGTTGCCGCGGGCGTAGTACAAGGTGGCGAGTTCGGTGTGCACGCGCGCGCGGTTGCGCGGCGTGCCGGCATCCCCCACGATCGCGCCGGCGCCGGAGGCGGGCCCCTCGGGCGCCTGCGTCGCGCAGCCCGCCGCGCACAGCGCCAGCACCAGCCACAGCGCGCGGCTCACGAGCGCAGCTCCGCGACGCGCAGCACCTTCGAGCGCCGCGTGCGGTCGGTGACCTCGCCCGCCAGCTGGCCGCAGGCCGCATCGATGGCGTCGCCGCGGGTCTTGCGCGTGGTCACCGTGACCTCCGCGCGCTGCAGGATTTCGGCGAAGCGCCGGATGCGCTCCGGCGGCGAACGGCGGAACTCGGTCGCCGGAAACGGATTGAAGGGGATCAGATTGAACTTGCAGCTGACGCGCCGGGCGAGCGCCGCCAGCTCGCGCGCCTGCTCGTCGCTGTCGTTCACGCCGTCCAGCATCACGTACTCGAAGGTGATGAAGTCGCGCGGCGCCCTTTCCAGGTAGCGGCGGCAGGCCTGCAGCAGTTCGCGGATCGGGTACTTGCGGTTGACCGGCACCAGGCGGTCGCGCAAGGCGTCGTTCGGAGCGTGCAGCGACACCGCCAGCGCCACCGGGCACTCGTCGCGCAGGCGGTCCATGCCCGGCACCACGCCGGAAGTGGACACGGTCACGCGCCGCCGCGACAGGCCATAGGCGTTGTCGTCGAGCATCAGGCGCAGCGCCGGGATCACCTGGTCCAGATTGAGCAGCGGCTCGCCCATGCCCATCAGCACCACGTTGGTCACCGGCCGCTCGCCCCCGAGCAGGCGGTTGGCGAGCCACAGCTGGCCCACGATTTCCGCCGTGGTCAGATTGCGGCTGAAGCCCTGCTTGCCGGTGGCGCAGAAGGCGCAATCCAGCGTGCAACCCGCCTGGCTCGACACGCACAGCGTGCCGCGCGAAGTCTCCGGAATGAATACGGCGTCCACCGCATTGGCGCCGTCCACCTTGAGCAGCCACTTGCGCGTGCCGTCCTCGGCCACATGGTCGCCGACGATCTGCGGCGCCGCGACCGTCGCATCCTGCGCCAGCTTGGCGCGCATCGCTTTCGCCAGTTCGGTCATGCGCGCGAAATCGCCTTCGCGGCGCTGGTGCACCCACTGCATTACCTGGCGCGCGCGAAACGGCTTCTCGCCCAGCGTCTGGAAATACGCGGCGAGGCCGGCGGCGTCC
>Ga0075420_100004842_pt1 | contig 11801 bp, 6 predicted proteins | sample SoiMetdeltSBSDD4_FD_75296 | JGI IMG/M metagenome (GOLD analysis project Ga0075420, IMG submission 75296) | Bulk soil microbial communities from a Populus tree surrounding site in Tennessee, USA - Soil MetaG P. deltoides SBSDD4 | ecosystem: Environmental > Terrestrial > Soil > Tree plantation... | reverse complement strand
CGGCTGCTGGCCCAGAACGCATACTGGATCGGCCGCGCCCACCTGGCCCGGGGCGAGGTGGACGAGGCAGAGCGGCGCTTCCGGTACGTGCTCGACACCGTCGGCCACGTCGACGCCACCGGCCGCGCCTACGCCACCCACGGCCTGGGTGACGTGGCCCGCCTCACCGGCGACTGGAACGAGGCCGACCGGCACCTGGCCACCGCGTCGGAGCTGGCGTGCCAGGCCGGCGACAACGTCCTCGAGGGCCGCGTCCAGCTGTCCCTGGCCGCGCTGCACCGCGCGTGCGGAGCGCCCGCGCGTACGGCGGCCGCGCTCACCCGCGCCGCCAGCCTCTTCGAGGCGCACGACGCCGCCTACCTACGGGCCACCGCACTGTCCGCCCTCGGCCAAGCGCACGCCGAGCTCGGCCGACCGGACGAGGCACGGGCCGCCTGGACCACGGCATTCGGCCTGTACACCGAGATGGGTCTACCCGAGGCCGACCAGGTCCGCGACCGCCTCGAAGGCCGCAGGACCGAGAACTGACAAGGTGCAGCCTCTGCTGCCCGTCCGCTACGTAGCACTGGCCAATCGCGCCGATGATCTCCTGGGGTGGATCCACTTAACCAGATAAGTGTCATGTTGACACAAAGACCGGCTCGGCGTTACTGTCAACTGGACACGAAGTCAGGCTTCCGCTCGACTCGGCGCCGCGGCACCCAGCCGCCGCGCCCTACCGGGAAAGCCGAGCCGGACAGCGCGTCGACACCATGGCGTGACGGGCGCCCGCCACGCTGGCATCGCCTCACCCACTGTGTCTAGACACAGTGGACATCGGGCCTGACGGCCACGTCTCGCGAAACAGCGCGCCGCGTTCCCGTCTCCCGCCCCGACACCCAGCGCGCACCCCTGAGCCCAACAGTGTTGTGAAAGGAATTCCCATGCGCACCCGCATCAACACCTGGCTGCACCGTCTCGTGTTCGTCGCCGTGCTCCAGGTCGCCGTCTCGCTGCTTGCCAGCGCGACTCCGGCCATGGCCGATGACCCACCGCCGTGCCCCGCAGGCACCAACTGGGACAGCGTGATGCAGCAGTGCCGGTGACCTACGGCCATAAACCTGCTGACCTTCTGGACCAGGTCGCCGGTTGACACGACCACCCACCATCGACCGCGGGCAGGCTCCTCATTTCTGGGGGCCTGCCCGCCTGCGGCTACCGAGAGTCACGGTGGTATGCGCGGAGTCGTACAGATCCGCAAGCGGTGTCTCGCGGACGGCGCACCGTGTCCCGATCCCGGCCCCATGCCCTACTATCGCGCGGGCATCCTCACACAGCCTCCGGCGCATCCCCGCTGCGACCGTTGCCCCGTCTCCCATTGCCGTTCGCGTAACGTAACGCACCGATTGCTCCAGGCAAGATCCGGCTTCAGCCAGACCTACGAAGGAGTACGGTCATTCACCCATCTGGGTGACATTGCTCTTCGTTGGCGGTCGACGGGAAATCCATATTCCACGATGCTCAGGGGCAGTGGGCGAGCATCGCACTGAGCACCTTGACGCCCGGGAGCACACCGCTCAGCCAACCGACAAAGCACCTCATGAAAGATCATTTGACCTCGTAGACTAGGCGGACGCGGGTTCCACCCCGGACGTGTTATCCCGATACATATCGATATGGAAGGTAGTACCCACCAGACACGGCACGGCGTGACCCAGGACCCACTACGGTCCAGCGTCATTAACCAGCGAGATCTCCGATGCTGTGGGTCGTCTGGCGCTCACGCATGCACGCGAAGTAGGCTTCGGCTGAGTGCTCATCCTCGACAACAGCGGGTGAAGCGGTGCACCCGCCGTTAGGTGATTCTTGGGCGCCAGCAATGTCTTTACATTGACTAAGGATGGGGAAGGACCGGTGCCGGGCCCAGGGAGGAAGGATCCCGCAACAGAGCTGCGCTCCTCCCTCGTTGCGGCGCTGATGGATCTGACCTTGTTGAATGCTCTTCCAAACCGCCGGATGCTGCTTACCCTGATACGAGGGGACGTCGTTCGCTTTCCGGACGTGCAGGAGCATACAGAGGCGCGCCTGCACGTAATCGACATCGTGCTCGCCTGCCTGGGCAACCCAGGCGGGTTACGTGCGCTGGGCACCGCGCTGGAGACGATGGCGCCCCATGCCAGTAGCACCCAACGGGTACGCCAGCTCATCGAGTCGGCGACCCTGTCGAGCCTGTTGCCTGAGGGTGATCTTGATCGGGCGCGGGACCTTCTTCGGCGGGTCGGACGCGACGTGCGCCTGCGATCAGCGCTTGCTGACGAGTTTCCCACCCCAGGCACCTCGCCAAAGCCGGTCGCACCACCCGACATCTTCGACGATCTCGCAGCAGAGCAGGCCGGCTCCGATGGGCTGCCGCCAGCAATGCTCTTACTTGAGCGCGCAGCCTCAGGCTGCACCAACAGCCAACTCGCAGTGGAGCTGCGCGAGTGGCTGGACAACCAGGCTGAACGGCTCGAGGTTCAGCGTCAGCTACGCGCGGTACGCGAACGGCTGTCCCCGCAAGCGGCGAGCGACGCTGGGGTCGACACACCAACGCTGGTAGGTCACACCGTCGAGGGGGAGCCCGCCGCTCCTCAGGCCACCCGAGCCAGCGGCCCGGAGCAAAACACGGTAGATTCAGCTGGTTTGGCTGCTCCCGCTGACTCAGATGCACTTCGACACCTCACGCTGCCGGAAACCCTTGAGGGCTACGGCCACATAGGAGAATCGATGTCACCTCCCGCCTCGGTCGCGCTCCGTGACGTTGAGAGGCTGCCCCAGGTGTGGGGAAACGTGCCGCCACGTAACCCCAACTTCACTGGGCGCGAGAGCCTGCTTCGAGACCTTCACGACAGGCTCGCCGTGGAACGTGAGACGGCTGTCCTCCCGCACGCGATCCACGGTATGGGTGGTGTCGGGAAGTCACAGGTGGCGATCGAGTACGTGCACCGTCATCGCGGGGACTATGACCTGATCTGGTGGATTCCGGCAGAGCACGACGGCCAGATCCTGTCGGCGCTGACCGCTCTGGCGCGCCGGTTGGGCCTGGAGGTCAGGGATATCGGAGAGGCCAACACCGCGGTCCCGGCAGTGCGTGAGGCTCTGAGCACGGGAAGTACGCCGTACCAGAACTGGCTGCTCGTGTTTGATAATGCCGAGGATCTGTCCGAGGTCCGGCCACACTTCCCGACCGGTGGGGCCGGGAAGATTCTGGTTACCTCACGCAACCCGGAGTGGGCCGAGGTCGCCCGGTCGCTTGAGGTTAATGTATTTACACGTACGGAAAGTAAGATCTTTCTGACAAAACGCACGCCCGAGCTGACCGAGGAAGAGGCCGACCGGCTCGCCGAGGCGCTCGGCGACCTCCCGCTCGCGGTGGAACAGGCAGCGGCGTGGCGGGTGGCGACTGGCATGTCGGTCGACCAATACCTCCAGCTACTGGAGGAGAAGCGCATCGAGCTGCTCGCGCTGGGCACCTCCCCCAACTACGAGCTGTCCGTCGCTGCCGCGTGGAACGTCTCGCTGGACAAGCTGGAGCAGGTCAACCTGGCCGCGCTGCAGCTGCTGCAGGTCTGTTCCTTCTTCGCGCCAGAGCCCATCTCCCGGGAGCTGTTCGCCGGCTCTCCCAGCGCCCCGATCACCGATCCGCTCGATGAGACGCTGCGTGACCCGATCAAGCTGGCTCGGGCGATCCGTGACATCCAGCGGTACGCGCTGGCCAAGTTCGACCACCGCAACGGCACGTTGCAGATGCACCGCCTGGTGCAGGCCGTGCTGTCTGGCCGGATGGACGAGGAACGTCGGGAGGTGATGCGACGCGGGGCGCACACGCTGCTAGCAAACGGAGACCCCAACAACCCTGCCTTGCCTAGCTACTGGGCGCGTTACCAGGCACTGGGTCCGCACGTCACGGTTTCCCGGGCGGTCATGTCGCACGACCCGAGGGTGCACCAACTGGTCTTCAACATGCTGCAGTTCCTCTTCTACTGGGGCGACCACGAGGGCGGAGCCGCGCTCGCCAAGGAGGTTCACGAACAACGGCGGGCCGACCTCAGCGACGACCACGAGCACACAGTCGCCGTCGCAAAGTGGCGGGCATGGATCCTGTGGGTGCTGGGAAGCTTCAAGGAGGCCCGGCAGATCAACGAACGCTCGTTGGAGCTGTCCCGTGCCGCGTTCGGCGAGAACGACGAGGCCACCCTTGATGCGATGACTCGGGTCGCGGTCGACCTGCGGACTGCCGGTGACTTCACCGGAGCACTGAAGCTGGACCAGGAAGCGGTAGAGAAGTGTCGTCGAGAACTCGGGGAGGACGACCCGGCAACGCTGAGAGCCGCTTTCCACCTGGGCATTAGCCTGCGTCACGTCGGTAGGTTCGCGGAGGCGTGGAAGTTGGACAGCGACACATACCGGCGGCAGTCCGCGGTGATCGGCGAGAACCACGACGAGACCATGCGTACGCTCAACTACTCCACGATGGGCCTGAGAGAGTCGGGAGACTACCTCGGCGCACGCATGCTTCAGGAGAGCGTCTACGAGCGCTTCGTCAAGGTCTTCGGACCCGAGAACCCAGCGACCGTACGCGCCGCCCGTAACCTTGCGGTGGCCCGGCGAAAGGCCGGAGACCACGACGGCGCGCGCAAGCTCGCCGAGGAGGCGCTCGGCAAGTTCCGGGTCCGCTACGGCGACGAGTACCCGGACACCATGGCAACCGCGCTCAACCTCGCCATTGACCTGCGTCAGACCGGAGATCTGGAGGGTGCCCGCGAGCTGGGGGAGCAGACCCTCAAACGGTATGTGAAGGTCTTTGGCGACACGCATCCCCACACCCTCTCGGCCCGGGTCAACCTCGCGATCGTGCTGCGCCTGCTGGGTGACGTGAGCGGCGCTCGCGCGTCCGACGAGGAAACCCTGGAGGCCCTTCACGCCACGCTCGGCCCGGACCATCCGATCAGTCTCGTCTGCGCCACCAACCTCGCCAGCGACCTCCACTCGCTCGGTGAGCACCAAGCCGCCTATGAGCGAGATCGCGACACCCGGGAGCGCTCCCGTCAAAAGCTTGGCGAGGATCACCCGTCAACGCTTGCGTGCAGCCTTAACCTCGCGTTGGACCTGCACGCCCTAGGCCGGACCCAGGAGGCTGACAAGATCCACGCCGATACGATGGTACGGTTCCGGCGCCGCCTCGGTGACAGGCATCCCGCCACGCTCAATGCTCTGCAGAGCATCCGCGCGGACTGCGACATCGACCCGTTGACGCTGTAGCTCCGGTCTGCACTACGCTGATCCCCGCCGGCCCAGCCACCGGGCCAGCTCCAATGGCGAGGGTGAGGCGTGTTCATTAGCGAGTTCCCGGTATAACGCATATACGAGTTCTGGAGTGCGCAGCAGGGGTCGCCACGCTGACGCGTCCTCCGCTGCGGCGAGCGCCAGCCCCAAGCCCGTCCACGCGTCGAGGTCAAAATGATCGCGGGCGATGCGCCTCAGATATCCCGCGACCGCCCGGGTGGGCTCGCCGTTGACCAGGGCAAGGTCGTCACGCGTCACGCCAGGCACCGGCAGGTCCACATCCTGTGCCAGAGCAGCAAGGTCGCGAAGACCGCCCCGACCTGCGAGCCAGGCGCGGTACAGCGTCAGCCGGCCATGCGCCCAGGTTGAGCCTGCTGTGCCGACGTTCGGATCCACCGGCGTCGCGGCGAGCGGGGGTTCGTACCGACGGCGCCAGGCCACGACGGCCTTCTCCACCCATGGCGGGTCGGCGGGGACGTTCCTGATGCGCCAGCCCGCCCGGTGGTCGGCGAAGGCCGCCCATGCGGCTCGCGCCGAGTCAGCGCGGACGGGCTCCGCGAGCCAAGGACGCAGCCGAGCAGTGAGGCCGTTAACGAACCTGGCTCCCAGATCAGTGAGGAGACGCGACCGCGCCAACGCATAGAGGCCCGCCCAGGTCTGGCGGCGGGCGTACGCGAACTCGAAGTCGCCGATCCTCCGGTCCCATTCCGCGCCCTCGTGCCGTTGCCTGCGCCAGAACTCCGTGATGCCGAAGAAGGCGTAAACTCCCTGGACCAGACCGCCGAGTGGGCGCGGGTCCGGGCGCCATGGGGCATAGAGATGCTCACGCTCGTCCTCATGGCAAAGAGTGGTCAGGTGCAGCAGCCCACCGAGCTTGGTGTGCTGGAACTCGTGTACAAGCGCCACCGCAAGGCTCACCGGGTCAGGGGGAGGTGAGATCATTGCTGCGCCGAAACCGTCTCCGGTGGACGCGCTCCATATCGTCCAGGACGCGTCGTAGGCGCGCGGGGCGATCGACGTCAGCCCGGCGGCCATAGCGTCGGCCGTAGCCGGATGCCAGCGGCTCAGTATCTCCCACGACGCTTGCAGCAGGTCTCGCCAGGCGTCCACAGCGTGGTCGTCGAGGCGGCACGGTGCGACCGGGTCAGCCATGTTGCGGTACGGGTCGATATCGTCGAGGCTAAGGGTGAGCCCCCTGCCGTTGGCCCTGCATCCGACCGAGCGCAGTCCCCACCAGTGTGGCTGGTCGGCCTCGGGGTCCGCCGGCACCACCACCTCATGGCCGTGCACACGCAGGCGGCATAGGCCGTGGGCACTGTCGGCCTCCGCAACCGCGCATCCGGTCACCGCTGGAAAGCGCGCGAGCCCCAAGGTCGGCAGCAGGACACCGCCGCAGTGGACCGGCACCCGAGTGCGCAGTGGCATCCCGGCGCGGATCGCCGCGGCGAGGGCAACCGCGTGGACCTGTCCCACCTCGGCCCAGAGGTTCGTCCTCTCGGCGCCTTTCCTGGACTCTCGGAGGGCATACGAGAGCCATATCCCGACCTGCGGATGCAGCAGCACGCTGTCGAGCGCCTGCGGCGCTCTGGCATCTATGTCGCTCAACGCGTTCCACGCCGTCTCGGCGGATGGCAGCGGCCCGAGGAGCGCGGGCCGCGCCGTTGCCCGGTCGAGCAGCTCGCGAAGCAGGAGGAGCCGTCGGCTGTGCTCACCGGCCAGCAGGAGCCGCACCGTTGCCGGCCCGCCCAGACCATGGGCGAGTGCCTCGAAGTGCTCGATCGGAAGCGCGACGTTGGCCGGCGGACCGGCCTGTTGGCGACGCGACTCGGGCACATCGACTCCTCTCGGGTCGAATTCGCCGCCGCCTCAGTCCACTCTCCCTGGGGGCCCCGATTCGTTGATATTGGCGCGTGGGCGTTCGACCTGACGCAGAACACGATCAAGGGATGGACGCAGGACATTCTTGTCACAGTGGCGCAGCTCGACGATGGAGAGTCCGGCGATGTCGATCAATTCAGTTGGTACATGTCGATACGATGGATCCACGGTACTGGTCCCCCCTGGCCGCGTGAAGTTAGTTGATCTGTAACTGTACACACCATAAGGGGCCGACACGAAAGGGGCAGAAATTGATCACTTCATTCGTGTCACCCGCCTCCCCGAGCATCGAGGTCAAGCCAAACCGACCCACCGGAGCCGCCGGTTAGCCGGCACTACGGCGCGGGGACCACGCAGGTTACCTCCATCCAGGCGCAATACGGTTGGCGACGGCGACGGTGTCAACAAGGTGGAAGACAAATGGTGGGACGGCTACCTATCATGGGACGCTCACTCGAACCATCCGCCCTGGACGGTGGCCGTGACCGCGCCGATCCGCGCACCGGAGAAGGGTTGGTGGCTGCGCAGAATGAGATCTGGTTATCGCAGCATTGGCCTTGGCCGGCGACGTGACCGCATGCGGCCAGCCGGCCCGCTTCCATCGCCGCCATCGACCGCGTCCGGTTCGGCGGATCTCTCGGGTATTCCGGGACCTTGAGATAAGGACACCGCCGATGAGCCATAGTCAGACCGATGTCCACGTCGGCATAGTGACGGCGCTTCCCGTCGAGTCCGCCGCCGTCCGGCTGCTCGTCGACGAGCTGCGCTACGAGCCCGCGCCCGGCGACCCCAACCACTACCTGACCGGCCTGCTTCCCAGCAAGGACGAGGGCCAGCCGCACCGGGTCGTGGTAGCCATGCAGACCCAGGACGGCACCAGGAACGCCGCCGCGATCTGCACCGACCTGAGCCGCAGCTTCCCCACCATGCGATGCATCATCATGTGCGGGGTCGCCGGAGGAATCCCGGCCCCGGCGACGCCCGAACGGCACGTGCGGCTCGGTGACATCGTTGTCGCCACCCACGGCGTCATCGACTACGACCATGCGCGCACCATCAACGGCCGCAGTGAGCTTCGGCGTTCGGTCGAAGGGGTCTCCCGCGAGCTGCTACGGGCCGACCGCGAGCTGGAGGTGAAGGAACTCACCGGTCACTGGCCTTGGCGTGAATGGTTGGAGAGTGCGGCGAGGGCACCCGGCTTCGCCCAACCGCCTGACCAGGCGGACGTGCTGATGCGGTTCGGCAGACAGATCGACCACCCACTTCGCAGCCACTCGGGGCACGTCGCCAGCTGGCCACGCGTGCACCGATGCGCGATCGCCAGCGCTGACCGGCTGCTACGCGACGCGGTCCTGCGCGACGAGATAGCTAGCCGGTACCAGGTCCGCGCGGTGGAGATGGAGGCGTCCGGCGTTGCCGTCGGCGCCGGCCTGCACGCCAAAGGGTGGTTCGTGGTCCGTGGCGTTGTCGACTACTGTGACGAGACCAAGAACGACGTATGGCATCCCTACGCCGCGCTGGCTGCGACTGCGTACGTGCGCGCGCTGCTCGCTGAGTGCCGTTCGTTCGCTGACACCTATGGCTCCGATGGGTATCCTCCGGTAGGCCCGGTGCCCGGGCGCAACTACCTGCGTACCCTGGTCGAGGCGTTGCTGACCATCCCCGCGTTCCGGGACGACTACCAGCGCCGCGCGGTGATGGCGCTACTACCGCAGCACATCCGCACCATGGTGCCCGACAACACCACCGCTCGGCTCCACGTGCTGGCGATGGTTCAGACCTGCATCGACGCCTCAGACGGTCAAGAAAGCCTGCGCGATGCCTTGCGAGACGCGCTACCGGCTCAGTCGCTGGATCTTCAACGGGCTGAGGCGGCGATCGACCAGCACTGGCCCTGCTGAGCGCACACGTGAGCACACGCGCGCCTCACTTGTAGACGGCGAAGCGGGGCGGTCGGGTCCCGGTCGGCGGCACCCGGTAGTGCTGCAGCGCGAACTGCATCATCTGCCGGAACGCCGGCCCCGCAACCGTCCCGCCATTACCGGCCGCGGTATGCGCGAAGACCGCGATCACGTACTGCGGCGCATCCGCCGGTGCCATGCCGATGAACGAGGCCACCTCGCCGCTGACGTACCGGCCGTTCTCCACCCGCTGGCCGGTGCCGGTCTTGCCGGCCACCCGGTAGCCGGCCACCGCCGCCGCGGTCCCGGTCGCGTCCGGCACCACCACTACCGCCTCCAGCATCTCCCGCAGCGCCGCCGCGTTGCCGGGGCTCAGCACGCGCCGGGTGGCCGGCGCGGCGGCGTTGACGACCTCGCCGCCGGGCTTGATGGTGGCGCGGACCAGGTGCGGCTGCACCCAGACCCCGTCGTTGGCGATCGCCGCGTAGGCCGCGGCCATCTGCAGCGGGGTCACCGACACCCCGTGCCCCACCGGGATCGACCCGTACGACGAGCCGCTCCAGTTCTCCGGCGGCTGGACCAGGCCCTCCGCCTCGCCGGGCAGCCCGACGCCGGTCGGCACGCCCAGCCCGAAACGCAGCTGGTACTCGTACAGCTTGCGCGGCGTGAGCGCGTCCGCGATGCGGATCGTGCCGACGTTGGAGGAGTAGGCCAGGATCCCGGGCAGCGTCATCCGGGCGCCCGGCGGGTTGGGGTGCACGTCGGAGAAGGTGGTGTCGCCCTTGCGGATGGTCGGGTCGACCACGACCGTCGAGTCCGGCCGCACCACGCCCTCCTGCAGCGCGGCACCGAGCACGACCGCCTTGTGCACCGACCCGGGGTCGACCACGATCCCGGTCGCCGCGTCGCCGCGCTGCGAAGGCGGCACCTTGAACGGGTCGGCCGCGTCGTAGGGCGGGTAGCTCGCCTGGGCCAGCACCTCCCCGGTACGCACGTCCAGCACCACCGCGGCGGCGAAGGTCGCGTTCACGGTACGCATCTGCGCGGACAGGACGTGCTGCACCTCGTACTGGAGGTCACGGTCGATGGTCAGCTGCAGCGAGCTGCCCCGCTGCGCCGGCGTCTCCCGCCGGTACCCGCCCGGGATCTCCTTGGCCAGGTCGCCGACGCCGATCTCGTACGTGCGCTCGCCGTTGACCCCGGCCAGCACGTCGTCGTAGCGGGCCTCCAGCCCGGCCAGGCCGTGCAGGTCGTCGCCGGTGAAGCCGAGCAGGTTCGCGGCCAGGTCGTGGCCTGGCAGCTCACGCCGCTCGTCGCGGCGTACCCCGATGCCCTTGATGTTGAGGGCCTTGACCGCGTCGCCGGTGGCGATGTCCACGCTGCGGGCCAGCCACTCGAACTGCGACGGCCGCCCGTCCGTCCGGTTGTGCGGCAGCAGCTTCGGCAGCAGCTCGCTCGGCGGGATGGCGAGCAGCGGGGACAGCTTCGCGGCCGCCTCCGCCGGGTTGTCGATCATGCTCGGGTCCGCGTAGACGTAGCGCGCCTCGACGCTGCGCGCCAGCACGGCGCCGGAACGGTCGTAGATCGCCCCACGGGGCGCCGCGATCGGCACCGTGTGCAGCCGGTCGGCCAGGCCCCTGGCGGCGTATGTGCTCGCGTCGGTGACCTGCAGCTGTACCAGCCGCAGCCCGATGACCGCGAAGAGCGCGAAGACCAGCACCGTGGCCACGCGCAGCCGGCGCTTCGGCTCGCCCAGCCGCGGCGGGCGCACCGGCCTGCGCGAGACGCGCCGGGCGGGGCGGCCAGGGCGACCCGTGCCGGTGCCCCGCCCGCCCGCACCCCGCCGGGGCGCCTGGCCGGGCAGCAGCTCGCCCAGGCGGACCGCTGACGCGGCCGCGCGGCCCGACCCCAGGGCGGCTGCCCGCCCCTGCCGGCCGGCGGCGCCACGACCAGACCCAGCCGAGCCGCGCCCGGACCCAGCCGCACCGCGGGCAGATCCGGCCGTACCACGACCAGACCCGGCCGTACCGCGACCAGACGCTGCGGCGCGGCGCCCAGGGGTGGCGGCCTGACGGCCGGAGTCCCCGGCACCTCGGCCGGCGGCCACCACCTCCAGCGCCGGGCGGAACGGGTCGGCGGCGCGGCCGGTCCTTGCCTGCGCCGCCTCCCGAACGCTGCGCCCCCTGGGCGTGTAGCGCCGAGCCTGCGACAACGCGCTGCGCAGCGGCACCACCTTGGCGCCGGTCTCGGCCCGCCCGGCCTGGCGCCGCCCGTCGGGGTCCGGCTTCCCGGCCACGGGTCAGCCCCCGCCGGCCGGCGCCTGCTGGCTGGTGATGCTCGGCTGGCTGGTGGCGGGCTGCGGCACGCCCAGCACGCGGCCGTCCGGCATCCGGATGAAGGCCGGCGAGCCCGCCGGCACCAGGCCCAGCCGCCGGGCGGCGGCGGCCAGGTTGCCCGGGGACTCCTGCTCGGCAATCTCCTGCTGCAGCTGCTCCTCCTGCACGTTGAGTACGGTCTGCCGCTGTTCCAGGTCGTGCAGCCGGAACGCGTTCTCGTTGATCTTGGTATTGAGCACCAGCACTCCGAGCACCCCACCGATCACGACGGAGAGCACCAGCAGCACGAACGGCATCCGCGGGGCCACCACGGGCGTCGGCGGCGCCACGCGCAGCCGGGCCCGCAGCGCCGAGCTGGACACTGGCGCCGGCTTCAGCGCCG
>Ga0075420_100004836_pt1 | contig 11805 bp, 8 predicted proteins | sample SoiMetdeltSBSDD4_FD_75296 | JGI IMG/M metagenome (GOLD analysis project Ga0075420, IMG submission 75296) | Bulk soil microbial communities from a Populus tree surrounding site in Tennessee, USA - Soil MetaG P. deltoides SBSDD4 | ecosystem: Environmental > Terrestrial > Soil > Tree plantation... | reverse complement strand
AACAGGTGCGAGCCCCAGGAGATGGGGATCGGCGTCGGGGGGTAGAGGTGGGCCGTGACGACGCCGAGGCCGCCGAGCAGGAACCCCAGGCCGTAGAGCAGCAGGTACGGCCGGACCGGATCGAAGATGGACGATCGGAACTGGTCGGGCGCCAGCAGCAGGATGGCGCCGTTCAGGATGGCCGCGATGCCGACGACGACGGCGAACAGGTCGCCGGTGGCGGGCGTCGGGCCGCGCGACTCGCGCGACGGCGTGCTCACGAGCGGCGCGACGGCCGTGCCGACGGCGAGCACGGTGTAGACGGTCAGGCCGGTCCAGCCGCCGGCGGCGCCCGCGCTCAATCCCAGGAGCAGCAGCGGGACGGCCGCGAGCCCGTGCGCCAGCAAGGTCAGGCGCCGGCCCGGCGAGAGCAGCGCGACGGAGATCAGGGCGCCGCCGCCGAGCAGGCAGAGCAGCCCCCACCAGAGCAGGTATGGCCGCAACAGGCCGTAGGCCGGGCCGATGAACTGGTGCGGGGTGACGAAGGTCAGCGCGCCGACGACGCCGCAGAAACCGCCGACGGCCCACTGCAACAAGCCGAGGCGCAGGGCGACCCGAGGCCGAGCGACCGCGCGCGGCATCACGCTGGCTCTTCTCCTCGAGCGCTCACCCTCCAGATCGCTCGGGACCCCGGGCGCGGCCACAGCCGGCGCACCGCCCCAATCCATCCGGTTTCACTCCGGCCGCCCGAAAAGTCGAAACAGATCGTACTGCAAGCTCCATGCCAGAAACCTGATGGCCGGTGGGTCAGGCCAGGAGGAGGGCGGCCAGGCTCGGTGGGTCGAGGGCGTGCTCGTCGCGCAGGAGCTTCATGGTGCGGTCCCAGAACTGGTGGCCGTCAACGTACTTGTCGAACGCCTGGACCGTCTCGACGACGAGGTCGTCGGTCAGCGCGCCCTCGGCCGCCGCCGCGCCGACCAGGTGGAGCCGCATCAACCCGATCCGGAACGCCAGCAGGGCGTGCTCCTCGGCGAAGGTGCGCTCCGGGTGGTAGGGGAACGTCCCGAGCCAGAGCTGGTTCAGGGCCAGGTGCTCAAACAGGTAGGGGCGCCGGGTGAGGTACGGGTCCAGGTGCTGCCGTCGGGCTTCGGTGTAGGCCGCGCCGACGCGCTCCCCGAGCGGGCCGTCCAGGGACGTCGTCGCGTCGGCGGGGAGGCCCAGGCCGTCGCGCACTCGCTCGACGCAACGCCGATAGCGAGGCGGGAGCTCCGGCATCGCGATCCAGCGGCGGATCCGGCGCAGCAGGAGTCGGTGCGGCCCGCCCGGGCCGTCGCCGGCCCCGAGGCCGCTCTCCTCGACCCAGCACGCCACCGCCGGCAGCCGCTGCTCGGCGAGGTCGAAGGTCGATTCGGCGTCGGGGGCGCGGAAGCCGGCCCCGTCGAGCGAGCCGAGGGCCAGCCCGAGGGCGAGCAGGCGGACCGCGAACGGATGTCCTCGCTGCTGGAGCAGCGCCATGCTCCGAGCGCGGACGAGGTGGTAGTGCCGGCGCGGGTCGTCCTCGTCCGGCTGGTCTGACCAGGGACGATCGATCCAGAAGCGTCCGCGCTCGGCGAGGCGCCGATCGGACGGCACGGACTCGACGGTCAGCGCGTCCTCGGCGAGCAGCGCCAGCCGCGCGACCTCCGGGCAGGAGAGGCGTCCGGCCAGGTCGATCTGGCCCTCGATCCGGGTCGCCTGGCGCGGGAAGGTGTCGCAGGTCGACGGCAGCAATTCCTCGCCGAGGGCGCTCTGGATGGTGCAGAGGTGATCGTCGCCGAAGAACGGGCAGGGCGTGGCGGCAGGAAGGGGGATCAGTGCGGCCGGCCACCCTTCGTCCGGCCAGGCCTCGGGGTTGGGCTGGAGCTGCCCGACCAGGTTGAGGCGCCAGGCTCGCTGATCGCCCTCGACGGTGAGCTGGCGATACGCCTCGGCGGTGGGCGGGTCGACGTCGATGCCGCCCCAGCCGGCGCAGCAGTGGTCCTCGCAGGCTGGCCCGATGCAGCGGAACCGGCCGAGGTAGCGCGGCGCGCGGACGGGCGGCTCGGTCACGGGGACGGCTTCAGCTCCCGAGCTTACGGCGCAGCCTCGGAGCGATCTCGGAGGCGAAGCGCAGCGCCTGGTCGGTGTGGGGGAAATCCATGAAGCGCAGGATGAAGTGGCGCACCCCGATCTCCATCCGCTCTTCGAGGCGCGCGGCGATCTGCTCGGGCGTGCCGACCAGGCGGGTGTCCTCGGTGCTGTGGTGGTAGAGCAGGCTCCGCTCGGCGATGGCGCGCGCTTCGGCCTCGCTGTCCGCCAGCGAGACGACCTGGCACTGCCAGACGTGCAGGATCGAGCTGGGGTCGCGGCCGACGGCCTCGCAGTGCTCGGCGAGCACCTCCGACTTCCGCCGGTACTCGCCGGGCGAGTGGCTGCCGGACTCCCACCAGTCGGCGTGCTTCGCCACGACGCGCAGGGTCAGCTGCTCGCCGCTCCCGCCGATCATGATCGGCGGCACGGGGCTGGGCAGCGGGTTGGCGTACGCCTCGTCGAGGGTGTAGTGCCGCCCCTGGAAGCTGGCCGGCGACTCGGTCCACATCCGCCGGATGATCTGGCAGGCCTCGTCGAGCTGCTGGATGCGGATGGCCGGGCGCGGCATCTCGTAGCCGTACATCCGGTACTCGCTCTCCATCCAGCCGGCGCCGATCCCGAGGATCAGCTTGCCGCCGGTGAGCACCTGCATGGTGGAGGCAGCCTTCGCGAGCAGCGAGGGGTGGCGGTAGTTGTTGCCCATGACGATCTGGCCGTACTGGTACTCCGGGAAGACCGCCGAGAAGTGGACGGTCGCCGTCCAGCACTCCAGGGTGTCGGGCTCGGGCGGCATCCAGTTGGTGCCTGGCACGAAATGGTCGGACAGCCAGACGGAGTCGTACTTGCCGCGCAGGGCCGCGAGGTTGGCTCTGACGGCGGGGAGCCAGGAGGTGGCGGGAGCGCCGGCCGGGTCCCACATCGGCATCCGCCAGCCGAATCGCAGCGGGGCGTCGCGCCCGCTCCCCCGCACGTTGGACGCCGTGACCTGGCCTGTCGCCATGTTCACCCTCTCCTCAGCGACTGTCGTCGGGGAGGATCATAGCCGCCACGAGGGATGGTCAGGCGCGGAGGGCAGCATCTTCAGGAGGGGAGGCGTTCGATGCTGGCGGTGGCGTCGAGCTCGGCGCGCATCTCCTCGATCATCTCTTCGAGGTCCAGCCGAGCGAACTCGGGCAGGTTGCGGGCGCCAGGAACGCCTCAGCCTGGCGGATCGCCTGATTGAGCGCCTTACCCTTTCGATACAGGGCTACGCTGCTGATGGCGGTGACGCCCCGGGTCCTCGGCCGGTCTAACGGCAGCATGTCGAATACCTGGGCCTCGAGCTGTGCTGCTTCGCAGTTCAGGCGCGCTGCGTCCTGCGTTCGCCCTTCGACTGACGCCTGATCGGCACGCCCCATCAGAAGCTCGGCATGGCGATGAATGTCGAGCGACACAATTACGCCTCCACCGTCAAGAAAATGACGCGCGCCCTTCGGAATCCGACGACACCAACGATCGACGGGCACGAGCGCATCCCCGCCCGGACGTGCTCTATTTTCTCACGGATCCGTGCGCGGACCACCCGATCGGTGTCGTCGTTGATGCCCGACACTTCGAGGCTGATCAAGTCATCCCGATCGATGTCGTAGTCATGACTGTCAGGGATCTCAGCTCCGTCCGGAACGAGATAGAAGTCGACTCCGGAGCGGCCCTCGGCACGACGCAAGGCGACGAGTCCAGCATGGGCATCGACGGCAGCCAGAGCAAGGCCGTACGCGCCATCACGAGTTGCGTCATCCTGGTTCGCGCATGAGCGGAGTTGCGCGGGCGTTGGTAGGTCCCAGGTGACAAGATACTCGCCCAGTGGCTCTTGATCGATCTGCACGGACCACACTCGTGGCGAACCACTATGGCGCTCCATGCAGACGGCGGCATTCACCGCAGAGTTATCAGTGATCTCGCGTGCCATTCCAGGGTGCCGAACGTGCAAGCTGTAGATGTCCAGCATCTGCATTGTACGCGGCGGATCGTCGTTCACAGCGTCGGCCGACCCATGAGCTCCTGTCGAGCGGCCGAGTAGAGCCGCGATCGGGCGGGCGTGTCTTTACCGCGACGCTTGCTATCAGCGTGTACGCGGGTCAAGCGCGGAGGGCGGCGACGCCGGGCAGGAGGCGGTCGTCGGTGAGGTCCGGCGGGATGGGCTGGCCGGCGGCCTGGAGGCGCGCGCGTAACGTCGCGGCGATCTGCCCGCCCAGCTCGGAGCGCCTGGCGCGGGTGAGGTACGGGGCACGGAGGAGGAAGTCGCGGGCCAGTCGGACATCGTCCCCGGAGAAGGCGCTGGCGAGGTGTGGCGGCAGCGCCAGGGTGGGGTCTAGCGGTGGCAGCGTGCGGGGCAGCTCGGCGTGACGCTCCCGCACGACTACCGTGCCGGCCGCCAGATCGCCGAGGCGTTGGCCGCGCCGCGTTACCAGGATGCAAATCACGCCGATCATGTACGAGGTCGGCAGCATGTCCACCAGGCGCAGCAGGTTGCGGACGAGCGCGTGGACCAGCGTGACTGGCTCGCCGCGCGTGGTCAGAACGCGGATGCCGGCGACGCGCTTGCCGGGCGTCTGGCCGTTCCAGATCAGCTCGAAGATCAGGAAGTAGCCCCAGGTGAACAGGAAGATCAGGAGGACGGCCACCGCGAGACCGACGCTGAGGACCAGGAAGCCGTCGCGGCCGAGAAGGTCGCGGAAGCTCACGGCGAAGATCGCCCCCCCGAGCCCGAACACGGCGACCAGTGCGGCCACGACGGCGCCCTGGATCAGCATGTCGACCGCCATCGCCATGAACCGCGAGCCGAGGCCCGCCAGGTCGTACTGGAGGTCGATCTGCTCGGGGGTGCGGAGGTCGTAGGAGTCGTCGATCACGAGCGAGCTTGTCGTGGAAGGCGGGCGACGTGCGACGCGTTCTCATATCGGGGGGCCCGTCCGGGCCAGCCTGTCATACTTCTCACGTCCACCCCATCCGTATCTGGCGCGCGGCGCGCGGGCTCGCGCACCGACGCCAGCCGCAGAGTCGAGCACCGGGGGTCGTGGTGGCGAGCGTCGACGATCTCATTCTGACACGCCGGGAGCGCTGGGAGGCGCTGCGGGCGTTGCTGGACCGGGCCGGCAGCGATCCGCGCCGCCTCGATGCTTCCGAGATCGAGCGCCTGAGTCACCTCTATCGTCAGGTCGTCTCGGACCTGGCGCTCGCGCGGCGCGACTTCCCGAACGACCAGGTGGTGGCGTACCTGAACGCGCTGGCTGCCCGGGCGTACCCGCTGGTCTACCGGGCGCCGATCGGCTCGTGGCGGCGGCTCGGGCAGTTCTTCTTGCAGGAGTTCCCGGCCCGGTATCGGGCGTCGGGGTGGTTCGTGCTGACGGCGTTCGTGCTGTTCGCGCTGCCGGCCGTGGCAGGGTTCTTCGTGGTGGTGGGGAACCCGCCGCTCGCCGAGCAGATCCTCCCGCCGGACATCACCCGCGTCGTGCGGGACGGGCGGCTCTGGACCGACATTCCGGGCATCCTCCGGCCGATGGCGGCCTCGGCGATCGCGACGAACAACATCCAGGTCTCGATGATGGCGTTCGCGGGGGGCATCCTGCTCGGGACGTTGACGGTTTACGTGCTGGTCTTCAACGGGCTGCTGCTGGGCTCGATCTTCGGGTACACGCACCTGTATGGGCTGGACGGGAAGCTGGCGGCGTTCGTCTCGCCGCACGGCTACCTGGAGCTGACGGTCATCTTCATCGCGGGTGGGGCCGGGCTGCGGGTGGCCTGGGGGATCGTCCATCCGGGGCTGCTCGGGCGGAGAGATGCGCTGGTCCGGGCCGGTCAGGAGGCGGTCCTGCTGCTGATCGGCGCGCTGCCGATCCTGGTGGTGGCCGGGCTGATCGAGGGGTTCGTCTCGCCGTCCGACCTGCCGGACTGGGTGAAGCTGGTGTTCGGGCTGCTCAGCGGGATCGTGCTGCACGTCTGGCTGATGGGGGCGGGGATCTGGTGGCGGGTCGGGCTCGGGGGGCGGGCGCGCCGGCTGGCCGTGGCGAGGGGGACGTGATGGTGGCGGCATCCGGCGTCTCGCGCGACCGTGGGAGAGGGGAGCGGGGCGTGGTGTGCGCATACCCCCCTGGACAAAACCGCCAAAACCGACAAAACCTCTGAGGTGTTGACGGAGAGGCGCGAGGTGGGTGGGAGCCGTGAGCGTGGCGATGGGCGGTCGGTGCCTGGTTTACCTGCGTTGCCGTCAGGGGCTCCGGGCGGCCTGCTCGGGGTTGGTCAGGGGTTGCGCGGGTGGTGGCTTCAAACGAAGCGGCCGGGACGGCCGCGCTCCCAGCGGGCGGGTCGTCGTGGGGTGATCTCCGAGTACGTTGTCTGGTCAGGGATCGGGTCGGATGGCGTAGGCGTTGAGCAGGGTGCGGGTAGAGGCGTCGAGGGCGACGGCGGAGGGCTCGGTGGCTGAGGAGGAGGGCCGTCAGTCGGGTCAGGGGGCGGGCCGACGGACGGTCGATGAGGTGGGCCGGCAGCCGGGTCAGGGGGCGGAGCGGGTGGTGGCTGAGGGGGCGAGACGGCGGATGGGTGAGGAGGCGTACCGGCGGGCGGCCGAGGAGGTCGTCGGGGGGCTGGGGGTCGATCCGGCGCGCGGCCTGAGCGCCGACGAGGTCACGGTCAGGCTGGAGCAGCACGGCCGCAACGAGCTGCCGGCCGAGCCGCCCATTCCGGCCTGGCGGCGCTTCCTCGGGCAGTTCAAGGATCCCCTGACGATCCTGCTGCTGGTGGCGACCGTCGTCTCGTTCGTGGCGTGGGTGTTCGAGCACGAGACGCCGATCCCGTACGAGGCGATCGTGATCCTGGCGATCGTGATCCTGAACGGGGTCTTGGGTTTCGTGCAGGAGAACCGCGCCGAGCAGGCCGTGGCGGCGCTCCAGGCGATGGCGGCGCCGACTGCCCGGGTCTTGCGGGACGAGCGGCCACAGGACGTGCCGGCCGGCGAGATCGTGCCGGGCGACGTGCTGCTGCTCGAAGAGGGGGACACCGTCGCGGCCGACGCCCGAGTGCTGGAGTCGGTGGTGCTGCGGACGGCCGAGGCGGCGCTGACCGGCGAGAGCAGCCCGGCCGGGAAGTCGACGGAGGCGATCGGCGAGGAGGCCGGCATCGGCGACCGCGCGAACATGGTGTTCAGCGGGACGGCCGTCGCGTCCGGGCGGGGGCGGGCGGTCGTGGTGGCGACCGGGCCGGCGACTGAGCTTGGCAAGATCGCGGGGCGCCTGCAGGGGGCCGAGGAGGAGTCGACGCCGCTCCAGCGCGAACTGGAGCAGGTGGGGAAGCTGCTCGGGATCGCGGTGATCGCCATCGTCGTGATCGTGTCGGCGACGATCTTGCTGACCGAGGGGATCCGGTCGGCCTCGGGGCTGATCGCGGTGCTGCTGCTGGCCGTCTCGCTGGCGGTGGCGGCGGTGCCGGAGGGGCTGACGGCGGTCACGACGATCGTGCTCTCGTTGGGGATGCAGCGGATGGCGCGGCGGAACGTGATCGTGCGGAAGCTGTCGGCCGTCGAGACGCTGGGGTCGACGACCGAGATCTGCACCGACAAGACTGGGACGCTGACGCGGAACGAGATGACGGTGCGGGTGGTGGTGACGGCAAGTGGCCGGACCGACCTGACGGGGATCGGGTACGAGCCGGTGGGGGAGGCGCGGAGGGGTGACGGGCCGCTGGAGGATGGGGCGGCGCTAGAGGAGGTCCGGCGGACGCTGACGGCGGCGGCGCTGGCGAACAACGCCTCGCTCCAGGAGCAAGATCAGGGCTGGACGGTGCTAGGCGACCCGACGGAGGGGGCGCTGATCGTGGCGGCGCACAAGGTGGGGCGGCCGGCCGAGGCGCTGGCTGCCCGGTTCGAGCGGGTGGGGGAGATCCCGTTCTCGTCCGAGCGGAAGCTGATGACGACGGCGAACCTGGACGCCGAGCACGAGGACACGGCGTACGTGCTCTCGAAAGGGGCGCCGGACGTGCTGCTCTCTCGCTGCGAGCGGGAGTGGGCGGCCGGCCGGGAGCGGCCGCTCTCCGAGGAGCGTCGCCGCGAGATTTTGCAGACGGTGGAGTCGCTGGCCGGCGAGGCGCTACGGACGCTGGGGGTGGCGTTCCGGAGCGCGGAGCCGTCGTACTTCTGGGAGGGGGTGCCGGACGAGGCCGAGGCGGAGCTGGTCTGGCTCGGGATCATCGGGATGATCGATCCGCCGCGACCCGAAGCGACCGACTCGGTGCGGCTGGCGATGGCGGCCGGGATTCGCCCGATCATGATCACGGGCGACCACCCGGCGACGGCGGCGGCGATCGCGGCGGAGATCGGGATCGTCGAGACCGGGACGGCGGCGGTCACCGGGCCGGAGCTGGAGCGGACGGACGACGAGCGGCTGCGGGGGGTAGTGCGGGAGTGCTCGGTGTACGCCCGGGTGGCGCCGGAGCACAAGCTGCGGATCGTGCGGGCCTTGAAGGCGAACGGGCGGATCGTGGCGATGACGGGCGACGGGGTGAACGACGCGCCGGCGTTGCGGGCGGCCGACATCGGGGTGGCGATGGGGATCACGGGGACGGACGTCTCGAAGGGGGCGGCCGACATGATCCTGACGGACGACAACTTCGCGTCGATCGTCTCGGCGGTGGAGGAGGGGCGCTCGATCTTCGCCAACATCCAGAAGTTCCTGATGTTCTTGCTCTCGTCGAACGTCGGCGAGGTGCTGGTGATGTTCCTGGGAGTGATGCTGGCGGGGGTGCTGGGGCTGCGGCAGATGGGCGAGGACGGGGGGCTGATCGCGCCGCTGCTGGCGGTCCAGATCCTCTGGGTGAACCTGCTGACGGACGCGGCTCCGGCGCTGGCGCTGGGAGTGGAGCCGTCCGATCCGGACCGGATGAGTCGGCCGCCGCGAGACCCGTCGTCGAGCGTCATCACGCGTGAGATGTGGGCGGCGATGCTGTTGATCGGCCTGATCGTGGCAGTGGGGACGCTGGGGGTGTTGGACTGGGCGCTGCCGGGCGGGCTGATCGACGGGAACGAGGACGTGGGGCGGGCGCGGACGCTGGCGTTCACGACGCTGGTGTTCTTCCAGCTGGTGAACGTGTTCAACGCGCGCTCGGACCGGGCGAGCGCGCTCTGGCGGCCGTTCTCGAACAAGTGGATCTGGGGGGCGGTGGGGATCTCGGTGGTTCTTCAGATCCTGGTGATCTACGTGCCGTTCTTGCAAGCGGCGTTCGGGACCTCTCCGCTGAGCGTGCTGGACTGGCTGGTCTGCCTGGCGGTCTCAAGCCTGGTGTTGTGGCCGATCGAGGCGTTGAAGTGGGTGGCGCGGCGGCAGGGTGGCGAAGCAGTGTAATAGTGGGAAATCGTTGTCCGGACGTGTGTTTTCGTGGTCCGGACGCGACCGAAGCCGGCCGGGCGGCGGGTATCTGACGGGCTGACTCGAAGTGGGCAGGCTGGCGATTGGGTTCGTTCCTCGGGATTCGCGGTTTGTGGAGCGATCGGGTGGGCATGGACGGGGCTCCCTCGAAGGATGGTCTGGTAGGGACTACCCGTGAGGCTGGTGTGAGGCTGAGCCAGATGAGCTTCGGCCCCGAGCATCATGCCTTCCTCGGAGTTCGCTGGACTCCGGCGCTGCGCGCCCATGGGGGCCCTTCCGCTGCGCGGCGCGAATCACGCCTACCACGGGGCCCCGCCCTTCGGGCTTCCCCGCGGCATCGGCTGCGACGCCGCTGTGCCGCGCAGCGCCGACGTGCCGCGAAGCGGTGCGTTGGTAGGCATGATTGCAGTGGTAGGGATGGTCGTCCGAAGGACGAGGTTCGCGGGGCCGCGCCCCGACGTCGCCACGGCCTCTCCCGCATGCGGGAGAGGGGAGTCCAGGCGTCACCGCATGGTCCACCGGTTCAGACGGCTGCGAGTTCGTTATGGGGCAGTGGTAGATCGCTGCTCACACGAGCATTGATCCATCGGAGCATGTTGAGGTGACGGATCGCCTCCGCAACGTCGTGGTCGTTGAGCGGAGGCCTTCGCCGTTGCTTCCAGCCCTTGACAGCGTTGAAGATCTCCATTTCAGTGGGACGGGCCGTGCTCCGGGAGCGCTGCGACTACTGGGCCGCCAAGCTTGCGCCGTCGTTCAGCCCGGCTGAGCACGTCGCCATGGACCTGCGCTACCGGTACAGCCTGGCCCAGATCGAGCTGGCGACCGACGTGATTTTCCACCAGCCGTCGCCATTGCCGGCGCTGTTCCGGCGTGCGGTCGAGCTCGGCCTGTTGCTCGGTGGCGCGGACCGGACGGCCCACCCGTTCGGTCGCCAGATCACGGCCCGCTACGGGGGCAAGCTCCAGACGGTGCTGGACCGCCGCAACGAAGGTCACCCGGTCCTGCGCTCCTACTACCAGACCTCGTTCGTCAAGCAGTACGAGAAGGCCGAGACCCTGCTGCGCACCGAGACCTGCATCTTAGCCTGCCCCGACGCAGGAGGGGACCCCTACCACCTGAACGTCGGCCGCCGTCTGGAGAACCTGCCGAAGCTCGTCGAGCGGATGGCGGAGACCAACCAGCGCTTCCTGGACGCCCAGGCCGAGCTGCTCGCCTGCACCGTCGACCAGGGTGAGCTGGCTCGTCTCGCCCAGCCCGTTCAGGTCGGCCAAGGCCGCGTGCCCGGGATCCGCCTCCATGATGATCGGCTGATCCGCCTGCTCGACGTCCTGCTCCACCCCGGCAGCTTCGTCGCTGACTGGACGTCCCGTGACGTCCTGGCTCGGCTGCTCGACCGTCACCGCCTCACCGAGACCGACTACCGCTTGACCCAGCTCCGCTACGACCTTGGTAAGCTCCGCGCTCGTGGCCTGGTCGAGCGGATCGGCCGGACCCGCCGCTACCGGCTCACCACGCGCGGGCTGAAGCTCGGCGTCCTCCTGGTCAAGCTCCGCACCCGCCTGCTCGGCCCGCTTGCCACGCTCGCCACCGCTCCCGCCTCCAAACCCGAGACCACCACCGACAGCGCGGTCGAAGCCGCCTTCCGTCAGGTCGACCGCGCCATCGATCACCTCTGCGCCACGCTCCGCCTCAAGCCCGTCGCGTAAACAGAATCTGCGTTACGGAGCCTGAAAGGGTCTACGGGTGGTCCGGTGGGAAGGTCATTGGCGAGATGCTGGTAGCTTGCCTTGAACGGCAGCAGCCTGGCAGGGACAAGCACCAGGCTATCCGGATGAGCTCGTCTGAGTGCTCGGGGCGGGGGAGTGAACTTCTGCGGTTTCACTGGCCCACCGCCTTCCAGCCTACCACGCAGGGCGTGAAAACGGGGCGAGGGCCGAGCGGACAACCGCTCGGCCCTCGCCCCTCAGGCTCGTCCCTCCGGTTAGACGGCGACGGCCAGCATCCGATCGATCGAGAGGCGCGCGCGGTCGGCCATCTCGGGGTCGACCTCGACGGTCGGGGACATCTCCAGCAGTGTCTGGTGCAGCTTCCGGAGCGTGATCTGCTTCATGTACTTGCAGACCGCCGCCCGGTCGGCCGCCAGGAACCGCTTCTCGGGGATCTCCTTCTCCAGCCGGTGGAGGATGCCGACCTCGGTGGCTACCAGGAACAGCTCCTTCGGGCTGCGCTTGGCGTGGGTCACCATCCCCTCGGTGGAGAGGATGTAGGTGCTGTCGGCCGATAGCATGCCGGCCTGCTTGCCGTAGACGTACTGGCTGCTGCA
>Ga0075420_100004834_pt1 | contig 11812 bp, 12 predicted proteins | sample SoiMetdeltSBSDD4_FD_75296 | JGI IMG/M metagenome (GOLD analysis project Ga0075420, IMG submission 75296) | Bulk soil microbial communities from a Populus tree surrounding site in Tennessee, USA - Soil MetaG P. deltoides SBSDD4 | ecosystem: Environmental > Terrestrial > Soil > Tree plantation... | reverse complement strand
TCGAACGGCTGATCGCCAATCCCATGCCAATTCCATTGGGTTTGGTGGTGTAGAACGCGTCGAAAAGCCGATCGAAATTCTCAAGGTCCAGCCCCGGGCCCGAATCTCGCACCGCCACCAGTACTTCGTTCGAGCTATCTTTCTCGGTGACGATCAGCAGCTGGCGCCGCGCTGCCGGAACTGCCTCCATTGCTTCCATAGCATTGACGATCAAATTGAGGATCACTTGCTGCAGCTGGATCCGATCTCCCGAAACAAGCGGCAGATCGCCGGCAAAATGAGTCTGTAGCGAAACGCCATTCTTCTGCACCTCGCTGCGCGTCAGGCCGATCACGTCGCGGATTGTCTCGTTGATGTTCAGCCGCTCGTCCTGCGGCGGTGTCTTCTTGACCAGAGCACGTATCCGCTTGATGATTTCACCCGCGCGGTGGCTGTCCTTGACGATACCGCTGAGAGCTTCTCGGGCCTCCTCCAGGTCGGGCGGTTGGGCAGCGAGCCAGCGCAAGGCAGCATCGGCATTGGCACCCACAGCGGCGAGCGGCTGGTTGACCTCGTGGGCGATGGAAGCCGCGAGCTCGCCCAAAGTCGTCAAGCGACTGACATGCGCAAGCGCCGCTTGGGCCTGCTCCAGTTCTTCCTGTGCTAGCTTGCGTGCGGTGATGTCGGTGATGCTCACCAGAACGCTGTCGAATTTCCCCGGCTCCGCCGGAAACGTGACTGTCAAGAGTACATTCAGTCTGTCATCACTCAAGGTTCGAAGAACGGTCTCCGCAGCGAAGGAGTTTCGCCCTTCGGCGATCGCGATCAGTTCGCCGGCAAACACGGCTTCGGTGTCCGGCGTGAACACCTTGTGCAGCGAGACCAAGAGCTCGTCCTTGCTCCGCGCTCCGAACAATTTGACGGTCGCATCGTTGACGTCGATGACCTTCACCATTGCGATGGCTTGCCGAACGAATTCCGGTTGCTCGGCCAGATAGCGGGGGAAGTCGCCAATGCCCTGCGCCTTGAGATCATCGATGGCTGCCCTGACTTCGGAGAAATCTTCCTCCCAAATCGACACGCCCGTCGTCTGAAAGATGTTACGATATCTCCGCTCGCTCCTCTGCAGCTCTGCGTCCGCCCGCTTGCGCTCGGTGATGTCGTTGTTGGTCTCCAGGGTTCCGATCGCGCGCCCCCGCTCATCCTGCTGCAGCGACCATCGGCTGGCCGCGACCACTTGCGTTCCGTCTCGCCTGCTGTGGACAAGCTCTCCTTCCCAGCGGCCGGTCCGCAGCACCCTTGCGGTGAGCTCCTCGAGCGGTGCAGGGAAGACCGTGTGCAGGAGCTGGTGGGATACCTTGCCGACCGCCTCCTCGCGCGTCCATCCGTACAGCTCCTCGGCGCCACGATTCCAGTAGGTGATCAGTTCGTTCCGGTCACGTACGAAGACGCCGTCGTGGGCGACGTCGAGAAGACTGGCTTGCTCTTTCAGCACCATCTCTGCCGATTGATTTTTCACAACCAGGAAAGTCGTGATTCCAAGCGCGGTTAGACTCAGGAAGCGGTTGAGCAGGGCTAAGCTGGTCCACGGATCACCAGGAGAGAGGAAGTGGCTCAATACCGTCAATGCCGCGCATCCCAACGACACGAGCACGACACCACGCGCCCGACAGAAGCGGGCCGCCATCAGCACAACGGGGACGAAGAGTATTCCGACGGCGACCCCGACGTCGGAAATCGTGTCGAGAACGAAAATTGCGGTCGCGGCCGCGGCGGTCGCAACAGGAAGACCGTATGCGCGGGCAATTGCCCGAGCGGGCCCCTTACGCTCCATTAACGCTGTGCCCGTTTGCTTGGATCATGCCTTCCTGAGATTATCGCCCTCCGCGGACTAACGCCATCCGCGGCCTGGACCGCCAAAACCGTTTGGGCGCGGCCGGGTCTTTAACACTGTACGGTGTGAAATCGAGGCCCCTTCACCCGGGCGATCATCGGAGCTGTTCGACCCAGCCGAAAACGCCGCGGCGGCGGGCGTAATCACCTCTTCGACATAGTCTTGACTACGCCAACGACAGCCATCAGCAACGATCGGTCGCAAGCGATGGGCAGGTATGGCCGTGCTTCTCCCGCCACCTCGGGCCGGGGCCGCGCATATAGTGCAATTCGGGCCGGTACCGGTCGAAGAGCTTGCTCATCAGCGTCTGCCAATGCTCTTGCCCTACCAGGACCTGAAAGATACCCGCCAGCGGGCCAGGCGTATATGCGGCTGTCGTCGGGTTGCGCATGTCGATCATGCCCATCAAATGACCGATGGCTCGGCTTGATGCTTGCCCGGCATTGCCGCGCTTGGCTCGTCGTTGTCGAATTTTCGATCTGCCGAGACGGCTGCCGTTTCCTCCGTCTCGACTGGTCCGGCGCAACCCTGTTTTCGGAGAGCCGTTGTCCGCAATTTTGAGGACAATTTCCCAGCAGCTGTCCCTGGATTGAATAGGTCAAGGTGATCCAACCAAAGGCCGGTCGCTGTGCCCACCGGCCTTTGTCGGCATTCAAGCGAAACCTCGCGGAGGCACCTGATTTCGCAATGCCGTTAGCGAGATATCGCCTCCGCGGTAATCGACGCAGAACCGGAATTCGCCGGCCTCAGTCGCAGTCGTATTGCCAGCGCGGACGGTAATAATTCGGCCAGCAGCCGTCGTCGTAACCGCCGTAGTACGGCACGCCGACGCCACCGCCGAAATGTCGCGCGCCACCGAAGTGGCCGCCGCCAAATCCACCGCCGAAATGGCCGCCGCCGCCAAAATGACCGCCGCCCCCCATGTGACCGCCGCCACCCATGTGACCCCCGCCGCCACCGCCACGCGCCAACGCATCGGTCGCAACGGCACCGCTTCCCAACACTATGGCCGCGAGCACGCTCGCGACCTTCAGCAGGTTGAACATCATTGCAGAACCCTTTCTTTGCTCGATCTCACGCCGAGGAGCGCTGTTGCGGCAGCCGCCATTCGCGTGATCTCGTCGCCCGCTCCAGGCATGTAGGTGCCGCCGCCAGGCATGTTTGTGCGCGATTGCCGACGCTTACGGGCACTTGCGGCAATACGCCGTGCCCGGGGATGAAATTCTCGGGTGCGCGTGCAGCGAGCCGCGGTCATCGCCTGTTTTGTGATTGGCGCAAAATCGGCCCAATGACGGCAATCCCGGCGAAGTCGTTACCAGCCTGATCACTACATTCCGATCACCGCTTGGTGGCTTCGACGGGAGCGCCGTTGGGCAGACAAGCCCCAGCAACGGACCGAACATGAAACCCTACCTCCTCATGCTGCTGGTCGGCGCGATCTCGGTGCTATCCGATCTGATCGGTCGAAGCAGGCAATCAGCCGTCGCCGTCAACGCCAACGCCCGACGCGGACGCCGCCACCAGCGGCAAGACGCGCTCTGAGAGGATATCCGCCATGCGCCTCGCAGCCTGGCTCGCACTGGCGATCCCGTTCCTGCTCCTGGGCTTTCCAGCGCAGGCGCAGGAAGTCGAGGTCGGCACCCACCTCGTCTGCGACACGCAGGCGCAGGTGGAGCGGTTGGTCGCCCTGTACGAGGGGGATGCGCAGACCGCCGTCGACGCCGTCAACGCCGAGGTGCACGACCCCACCGCCTGCGCCGTTTCCACCATAGCCTATGTGCGCGGGCACCAACTCACCACCGCCAGGAGTAAGGACGCCGCCTTCCAGATCGTCCCAATCCTCGTTCTTGGTGTCGTCACTGAGGCGGGGCTCGAAACCGTGACTCCGGCGGCGCTCTTCTCGCTGTTCGAGATCGAGGAGCTTGGCGTTTAGCGCGAGCAGCGCTCATCGCATGCCGCTCGCGGCGAAATGCCGATGTACTCGAACCAACTCCACTATCTGCCCCTCAACCCGACCTTCTTCTCCATCCTGGTCGGCGTGTTCCTCGCGCTGGTGTTGCTGATCCAGCTGGGCATCCTGCGCTACGCCTATATGCGTATCGGTGTCGGTTCGGCTGTCGACCTGCTGTTGCTGCTGGGCTCGCTGCTCGGCAGCTACATCAACATCCCGGTGGCCGAGCTGCCCGGTCAGGACCTCCTGTCGGGACGGGAAGTCACCTATTTCGGCGTCCACTATGTGGTGCCGGTCGTGGTCGACTGGCCCGGAACCGTGATCGCAGTCAATGTCGGTGGCGCCCTCATCCCCGGCCTGATGTCGCTCTATCTCCTCATCAAGAACCGGTTGTGGGGTGTGGGCCTTCTGGCCACCGCCTGCGTCAGCGCGATATGCCATTGGCTCGCCCGTCCGGTTGCGGGCGTTGGAATTGCGCTGCCCGTGTTCGTTCCGGTCTTGACCACGGCTGTCGTGGCGTTGCTGCTGTCGCGCCGGCAGGCCGCGCCGCTGGCCTACATCAGCGGCAGCCTCGGCACGCTCATCGGGGCGGATCTGCTCAATCTCGGCAGCTTGCGGGGGTCAGGAGCGCCGATCGCCTCCATCGGTGGCGCCGGGATCTTCGACGGCATCTTTCTGACCGGCATCCTGGCGGTGTTGATCGCCAGTCTCTCCCGACGACGCGAAAGGGCGGATCCGGCTCCCAAGCTCGAGCAACGAAGCCCGTGACCATTGGCGAGGACATGGATGAAAATCGACCTGACCAATAGACATGCCGTCATCACCGGTTCGACTTCCGGAATCGGACTTGCGATCGCGCACGGGCTTGCCGAGGCCGGCGCGGCGGTCGTCATCAACGGCCGACGCCAGAGCACCGTGGACGCCGCGACGAAGCGGCTCCTGGAACGCCTGCCGCAAGCGAAAGTCGAAGGCATCGCCGCCGATCTGTCCCAGCCGGAGGGCGTCGCCGCCTTCGTTGAACGCGCGCGCCAGACCGACATTTTGGTCAACAATCTCGGAATCTTCGAGCCCCAGTCGTTCGACACCATCACCGACGGCGACTGGCAGCGATTCTTTGACACCAATGTCATGAGCGGCGTCCGCCTGTCGCGCCATTACCTGCCGTCGATGGTGCGCCGCGGCTGGGGGCGGATCGTCTTCATCTCCAGCGAGTCGGGCCTCAACATTCCGGTCGAGATGATCCACTACGGCGTGACCAAGACGGCGCAGCTCGCGCTATCGCGCGGACTGGCGGAGTCGGTCGCCGGCAGCGGCGTGACGGTGAACGCGGTACTGCCCGGCCCGACCCGCTCCGACGGCGTGGTGGAATTTTTCGCCAAGCTCGCAAGAGAGCAGGGCCTGTCGGAAGCGGAGCTCGAACGGGAATTCATCGCCAGGAACCGTCCGAGCTCGCTGATCCGGCGCCTGGCGACGGTAGACGAAGTGGCCAACATGGTGGTCTACGTCTGCTCGCCGCAGGCATCCGCCACGACCGGCGCGGCGTTGCGCGTCGATGGTGGTGTCGTGCGCTCGATTGCATGACTCCTCGACATCGAAGGGCGGAGTAGGCGCGGGGGCAAATTTCGCGGGGCAGTTGCTGCGCCGTCCTGACGTTGCAGATACGAGCCGGCGAGAGCGTGTTCCCGATTTTGCAGCAAAACCTCGCCAACCACCGCAATGCCGGCGAAGCCATTTCCTGGCTCGTTGCTAGATACCCGTCCTGCAAATGGACTTCACCGAAGCAGCGGACGGCTTGCCGACGGCTCGCCGTTCACCTCGGGCCAGGCACGTCGCCTTATGGGAGTTCCGCGATGAATGTCGTCGTCCAGCTGATTCTTCTTGTTTTGCTCGGTTTTCCGGTGCCGGCAGCGGCACAGGAGGGTTACCACGGTCACGACCATGACCGATGGCACGCCGAGTTCTATTCGAAACTCATGCGGCCGGACACCAAGACCTCTTGCTGCAATCTGGCGGATTGCCGTCCGACCGAGGTCCGCAGCGTCGCCGACCACTATGAGGTGATGAAGGACGGCCGCTGGATCAGCGTGCCGTTCGACAAGATCGTCAAGGTCACGGCCCCCGATGGAGGAGCCCACATTTGCGCTCCCCCGTCCGCGGGCACGTCCTTCGACCCCGACTACGTCTTCTGCATCGTCATGCCCCTCGAGACATGAGGGATACGGCACGTCGCCGCACCCGGAGCATCGGAGCCCACGTCATGGATCACATCACACGTCGCAACATCTTGGCGGCGACAACTGCCGGAGGCCTGCTGATGGCGGCGACGGCTGCGAGCGCGCAAACCGGCGATTCCATACCGCAGCCCCGCCGCCCCGGTCACGGCGGCACCGATCCCGGGCCGCGCAACCTCACGCTCGACCGGCAGAACCCCGACCTGCTGGTGCCGCCCTCGACCGATCACGGCACGTTGCCGAACCTGCGCTTCTCCTTCTCCGATGCGCACATGCGGCAGGAGACCGGCGGCTGGACCCGCCAGGTGACGACCCGCGAGCTCGGCGTCTCCAAGGACATCGCGGGCGTCAACATGCGGCTGAATGCAGGCGGCGTGCGCGAGCTGCATTGGCACAAGGCTGGCGAGTGGGCCTACATGCTCTACGGCACGGCGCGGATCACGGCCGTCGACGCCGACGGGCGCAACTTCGTCGACGACGTCGGGGCTGGGGATCTGTGGTATTTCCCGGCCGGCATTCCGCACTCCATCCAGGGCCTCAATCCGGACGGCTGCGAATTTCTTCTGGTGTTCGACGATGGCGACTTCGATGAGGACAACACCTTCCTGATCACCGATTGGTTCAAGCATACGCCGAACGAGGTGCTGGGCAAGAATTTCGGAGTATCGGCCTCGTTGTTCGGGCACACGCCCGACCCCAGCGAGCGCTACATCTTCCCTGCTCCCGTGCCCGGACCGCTCGGCTCCGACAAGATCGCGGGCGCGACTGCGGCGCCGCGCAGCTTCAGCCACCGGCTGATGGCGCAGCAACCGATCAAGACAAAAAGCGGAACGGTGCGGATCAGCGATTCCAGCGTGTTCCCGGCCAGCACCACGATCGCCGCAGCGCTGGTCGAGGTCGATCCGGGTGGAATGAGGGAGCTGCATTGGCACCCCAACACCAACGAATGGCAATATTACATCGAGGGCCAGGCGCGCATGGGCGTGTTCGGCGCCTCCGGTCAGGCGCGCACCTTCGACTACCGAGCCGGCGACGTCGGCTACGTGCCCTTCGCCATGGGCCATTACATCGAGAATACCGGGACCACGCCGCTGCGCTTCCTGGAGATGTTCAAGAGCAGCTACTACGCGGATGTGTCGCTGGACACCTGGATGGCGTTGACCCCGCCGGAGCTGGTGAAGGCCCACTTGAATCTGGATTCGCAGGTTATGAGCGCGTTGCGCAAGCAGAAGGTGCCGGTGGTACCCGCCTAGACCCGGTGCAAAGGGCTGAAATGCCCGCTCTCGAGCTTCCATGAAAGGAACCAAACATGACGACGACCAAGCCTGCCACGCCAAGCAGTCAGCCGCACCTCCATCTTCACGGCCGGGAGATCCAGGCCTTCGGTACCGTGCGGCTGTTCCCGCTCGGGCTGTCGTACGACGCGCGGATGTACTCCTGCCAGCGGCTCAATCAGATTCTCGCCGATACGCAAATCCTTTATGCCTTCTACAAGAAGCATCATTGGCTGATGCGGGGGCCGACATTCTACCAGCTTCACCTCTTGCTCGATAAACATGCCGGCGAGCAGCTCGAGCTGATCGACGCGATCGCCGAGCGGGTGCAGACGCTGGGCGGGGTTGCGGTCGGCGATCCGCGCCACACCGCGGAGATCACGCGTATCCGCCGCGCTCCGAACGGATGCGAGGAGGTGCCGGCCATGCTCTCCCGCCTGCTCGAGGCGCACGAGATGATCCTCACCGATGCCCACGACGCGGCCGCGCGGGTAGCCCAGCAAGGCGACGACGGCACCAACGATCTGATCGTCTCGGACGTGATCCGAACCGGGGAGCTGCAGGTGTGGTTCATCGCCGAGTACCTGGTCGAGGTTCCCTGGGAACTGACCTCGCAGGCCCACGACAAGGTCGCCGGACGTGCATCACGCGTTGCGGCGCGTCCGCAGAGCGACGCGAATCGCCGAGGCGATGGCCAAGGGCGGCCGAGGCCTGAGGCGTGAGACGATGGCGAGTTGTGACGTCATCGCCCTCGCGGTTTGATGCAAGGACGGGCCAATCGCAGCAACATCCACCAAGTCATTTCCAGCAGGATCGATACATTCGGCTTACCCGGTTATCCTCCTCGCTCCTTCGAACCGGGCTCACTGCGGTCGGCCTCCTCCTCCCCCGGGGCCGACCGCGCACTTTGTCTTAGTCGAGTCTGACTGGCCGGCACCCAACGTCCGATCGGCACGTCGACGACGTCACAAGTTCGCACAAGGCGGAGCAATCTCGGTCAAGCACTTCTGCGAATACTTGAGAGAGGTAAATCATCAACCCCTTCACAGAGATGTGCAATATGAAGATCCTTGCTATCAAGACGCTCGTGGGCGCAGTGGCGCTTGCGACGCTCACCACCGCCCCTGTATTGGCCCAATCGACGCGCGGCCCAGCTCCTGAGGATGGCTACGGCTCGCATTACGATCAGCCCATCACCAGAAATCCGGATGATGTGGTCATCGGCGGCAAAGTAGTTGGCCGCGATCCGGACCCTTTTATTCGAGGCCAAAGCGCGGCTACGAGTTGGGTAGCCCGACGGACTGATCGCTACGCGATCACCACCACAAGCCGCCATGGCGCCGGCTTGTGTTGAGTCAACGGCGAAGGAAGGCATCCCATGAGCACGATAACGACTCGAGATGGCACCGAGATCTTTTACAAGGACTGGGGCAAAGGTCAGCCCATCGTGTTCAGCCATGGCTGGCCGCTGTCGGCCGACGACTGGGATGCGCAGATGCTGTACTTCCTCAAGCACGGCTATCGTGTCATCGCTCATGACCGCCGAGGCCACGGTCGGTCCACTCAGGTGAGCGACGGTCACGACATGGATCACTATGCTGACGACCTGGCGGCGCTGACCGCGCATCTCGACCTGAAGAATGCCATTCATGTTGGCCATTCCACCGGCGGTGGCGAGGTGGCTCACTATCTGGGACGGCATGGCGAGAGCAGGGTGGCGAAGGCGGTCCTGATCAGTGCGGTGCCGCCGCTGATGGTGAAGACAGCGGCCAATCCAGGTGGCCTTCCCAAGGAAGTGTTCGACGGATTGCAGGCGCAGCTCGCGGCAAACCGCTCGCAATTCTATCGCGACCTGCCGGCGGGACCTTTCTATGGCTTCAACCGGCCGGGGGTGAAAGCCTCGGAGGCGATCATCCAAAACTGGTGGAGGCAGGGCATGATGGGTGGCGCGAAGGCACATTACGAGGGCATCGTCGCCTTCTCGCAGACCGATTTCACCGACGACCTCAAGAAAATCACAGTGCCGGTCCTGGTGATGCATGGCGACGACGATCAGATCGTTCCCTATGCCGACTCCGCACCACTGTCGGCAAAGCTACTGAAGAACGGGACGCTGAAAACCTACAAGGGCTTCCCCCATGGCATGCCAACCACGCAGGCAGAGACAATCAATGCCGACCTGCTGGTCTTCCTGAAGGCGTAACGGTGAGGGGCGTAGGACCACGTCACGGAAGACTGATCGCTATGGGACCATAACCCAAGCCCGGCCAGGGCGCCGGCTTGTGTTGAGTCCACGAGGGTCGGCCCGCCGGCTCGCGCCTGTCCTGATTGATCGAGGGCGGATGACGGCAGCGCCACTCCGACCGAGTTCACCGAATAACACTATTGGGCAGATTCGGGCAAGATCGAAACAAACACAACAAGACGCCGGACGCGCGCTGAGCCGCCCTGCGGTAGCTTCGCCGCATAGGCTCTGGACAGCGCCCAAGCCGCGCCCAAGCCCTGAACCGCATCCGGGTGGCAGATATGAATCTTCCTGCAAAGTTGATCGCCGGATTGGGCGCATCCAGTCTGGCCGGCGCCATGGTCGCGGCTGTCGTTCTGGCGATCACATTCACGGCGGACTCCCGCAGCGCCAGGGGGGCGAGTCACGACCATGCTGGCGCTTTTTCAATGTGCGTTGCTGCGTCAGCTGCCTCTCAACCGAGCTTCTATTCCGACATGACGGAAGTGAATTCGCGCATGCACGAGGCAATGGAGATCGTGCCGAGCGGTGACGTCGACCATGACTTCGTGCGGATGATGATTCCGCATCATCAGGGCGCGATGGATATGGCTCTCGTACTGCTGAAATACGGGCGCGACGAAAGGCTCAAGCGCCTCGCGCAGTCGATCGTCGTCGAGCAGGGGCAAGAGATCGCCTACCTGCACACGCTGTTCGGCAGCTCGCCCGCGGAGGCGTCCACCTTGCATCACAGCGCTGACCAATGAGGAGATACCGATGAACCGCGGCCGCTTGCTTCTCTCGATCGTGCTTATGCTCGTCGGCACGCCCGCGGGCGCCGGCCAAGCGCCCTTTGCGGCCGGCGCGCAGGATTTTCCGGTCGGGGGGCGCGACCGGGTCTACGCCGCCGAGCAGTTTTCCAACACCGTCTCGGTGATCGACCCGTCGACCAACAAGAACCTTGGCGTCATTCGCCTCGGCGATCCGCAGCCAATGAACCTGTCGCCTCTCTACAAGGGTCAGGTTCTCGTCCATGGGCTCGGCTTCTCGCCCGACCGCAAGACGCTAGCCGTGGTGTCGATCGCCTCCAATTCGGTCACCTTCGTCGATACCGCCACCAACCGGGTCAAGCACACAACCTATGTTGGACGCTCGCCGCATGAGGCGTTCTTTACCCAGGATGGCAGCGAGGTCTGGGTTTCGGTCCGTGGCGAGGACTACATCGCCGTCCTCGACGGCGCGACCTTCGCAGAGAAATCGCGCATCACGGTTCCGAATGGGCCGGGCATGACCATCTTCTCACCCGATGGGCGCTACGGCTACGTGTGCTCCAGCTTTACCCCGGAAACCGTCGTGGTGAGCACGGAGACTCACGAGATCGTTGGGCGCGTGAAACAGGTCTCGCCGTTCTGCCCCAATATTGCTGCCTCGCCCGATGGCGACCAGGTCTGGCTGACCCTGAAGGACGTCGGCAAGGTGATGGTCTTCGCGGCCAAGCCGCCGTTCCAGGTGCTTCGCGTCCTCGACACCGGACCGATCACCAACCACGTCAATTTCGTACGGACCGCGCGCGGCCAGTTCGCCTATGTCACGATCGGCGGACTCAACCAGGTGAAGGCCTTTCGGACCGCCGATTTCGAGCAAGTCGCGACCATTCCCGTCGGCGACCTGCCGCATGGGATATGGCCTTCCGGCGACGGCACGCGCGTCTATGTTGGAATCGAGAATGGAGATGCGGTGACTGCAATCGATACGTCCACCAACCGGGTTGTTGCCACGATCCCGAACGGACAGGCGGCACAAGCGCTGGTCTACGTTCCGGCGGCTGCTCCCACGCAATCTGCCGGAACCGAGAGCTTGCAGCCGCTTGGTCTCGCCGGCGCCGCAACGCATTTGGCGCTTGCTGCGCCCGGCAGCGCCAACTCTACAACCGTTTCGTTGTTCGACCAGGGGCTCACGCAAGTGCTGCAGGCCGCGGTCGCCGGTCTCGAGCCGGCCAGGCCCTACATGCTCGCGCTCACGTCGAACCCAGACGGGACCGGGCAGATTGAGCCGATCGCTCAATTCATGACCAATCCCGCCGGCGCGCAGATCGTCAATGCGGTTGGGCCTATCCGCCAGATCGTCGATCCGGCGACACAAGCTCGCGACGTACGCAGATACTTGGTTGTGATCGCCGTCGAGAACGGGAAGCCTGGCCGGCCGGCGCAACTCCAGCAATCCGGAGCCTCGACATCGGGCGCTCGATAGCATGGCGCG
>Ga0075420_100004831_pt1 | contig 11815 bp, 10 predicted proteins | sample SoiMetdeltSBSDD4_FD_75296 | JGI IMG/M metagenome (GOLD analysis project Ga0075420, IMG submission 75296) | Bulk soil microbial communities from a Populus tree surrounding site in Tennessee, USA - Soil MetaG P. deltoides SBSDD4 | ecosystem: Environmental > Terrestrial > Soil > Tree plantation... | reverse complement strand
CTGCTGATCCTCGTTGTACAGTCGCGCGCCACCGGCCGCATGAAGAAAGAAACAGGCGAGGAAGAGGATCAAAAACGCAAGGCCCAGCGAATTTTCGTAGACGCGCAGGACCCACCCGCCGCGTCGAACCGGCCAGGGCGCGTCTTTCTTGGTCTTTGAATTCCGCGGGTCGCGGTCGACCGCCTCCTTCTGATAGAGCTTCTTCGATTCGGCCGAGCCTTTCTGGTACAGAAACACCGTCAGCGTTATGAACATGAACATCTGCAGGAACTCCGACTCCCAGTTTTCCATCGTTGCTTCGACGAAATGGGCGGTCGTGAGGTATTCCGCGAACGTGACCTCGGGGCGACCGTGCTCGCGCTGATCTTCGTTGTATTCGATCTGGCCGAAGAGTGCCTGGCCGACCATGAAGCTCACAAAGAAGAGTCCCAGCCACACGATCGAAAGGCCGTGCTCGTGGAAAAAGCTCCCTTTCTTCACCGACCTTGCTCTCACCATCCACCTTTCCTGTTTGCTGTTCGACAGATGCCAAAAACATCGTGAGCTGGATTCGAATGTCGTCCAGGCTCATACTGATTGTCGCAGGTTCCATCGGGATCGACTTGGGGGCGCCCGCGTGACGAGGTTCGTCTCAGCCCTTGCAGTTGCCATCGTGCTGCTCGCGCCGGGCATCGCGTCATCGCAAGCGTACCCGGCGAGGCCGCTTCGCCTGATCGTGCCGTCGGCACCCGGAGGCAGTCCGGACATCAACGCGCGCGAGCTTGCGAACGAGCTCACCCGGCAGATGGGCCAGCAGGTCGTCGTCGAGAACCGGCCGGGCGCGAGCGGCATCCTCGGCTACGAGCTGCTTGCACGTGCGACGCCCGACGGCTATACGTTCGGTTACATCTCGAACTTCATCGCCACGAATCCGACGCTCTATTCGAAGCTTCCCTACGATTTCTTCAGAGATTTCGAGCCGGTCGTCTGGTACTTTCGCGGGCTGAACGTGCTTACGGTATCGCCGTCGGTGCCTGCGCGCTCGGTGAAAGATCTGATCGAGCTCGCGCGCGCCAGACCGGGCAAGTTGTCGTTCGGAAGCTCCGGCATCGGGGCGACACCGCATCTCTCGATGGAGCTCTTCAAGAGCATGACCGAGACCGCGATCGTGCATGTGCCATACAAAGGCACGCAGCAGGCGGTCACGGATCTCATCGCCGGGCAGATCGACATCCTCTGCGACAACCTCGCTTCGATGCTGCCGCACGTGCGGTCCGGACGGGTGCGCGGTCTCGCCATCACCTCGCTCGCGCGGTCCGCCGCGATACCCGAGCTGCCGACGCTCGACGAGTCGGGCCTGCCGGGTTACGAGCTGACGGGCTGGTCGGGCATGGCCGTACCGCGCGGTGTTCCGCGCGCGATCGTGCTGCGCCTGAATGGCGAGATCAACAAGGCGCTGGCGTCGCCGCAGGTGACGAAGGGCATGGCGTTTCGAGGCGGCACGCCAGTTGGCGGAACGCCGGAAGAATTCGCCGAACACGTGCGCAAGGAGACGGAGAGGCTCGGCAAGCTCATCAAGGCAGTCGGAATCAAACCGCAGTAAGCGAGCTGCCGTCCCGAAGCACCGCAAGGAGGGCCGTTATGCAAAGCGTACGGCTTTTCGCTGCGCTGGCATGGCTGCCGGTTTCAGCTGGCGGTGCGCTCCGGCGGTCCAGTGAAAGCGATCGGTATACCGGGTCAGTAGCTCCCGGAAGGGATGAGTTTCCTTTGCGAAGGCCGAGTGCTGGGGTTGTCGCTGTGGTTCTTTGTTTGGCGCGGGCGCGCGCGTCGAATCGCATCGACGCGGCCGAACCCCTCGGGGCACAGCATTTGCACCGTTTTTGCGGAGCGCCACACCACCCATGATGCCGCGGTGCGCACCCACAATGGACCGGCGCATCGAGGCGCAACACGCACCGTCGTCGGGTGATTGACGGGCGAACCGTGGCGCAGCGTCCCGTAAACCAAGCGTCAAGGAGGCCGACAATGGCTGAGCGAGATCGATACCGTTATTGGAATGAAGAGCAGCACCGACGTGAGCCCGATCGTTCGTGGTCGCGCGATAGTCAGCAACAAAGCTGGCAGGATCCACGCGGGTCGCAATGGGCACCGGAGAGTAATTACGACGCCCAAATCAGGTATGGCGAGCGGCAGTACGGCGGGCCCCGCGATCAGGAGGCGGAATATCGCGGCTACCGCTCACAAGCGCCGTATCGAGGCGACCAGCCGTCGGGCTATGGCGGTTATGGCTCACCGACAGGCTATCGCGATGAATCTCACCGCGAATATGGGCCAAGCGGAGAATTGTCCGGCGTTACCGGCTATCGCCCGCAAGCAGAATACGGCGGCGGATGGCGGAGCGAGCAGGACGCACGCCAGCGTGCCCGCATTTTCCGACGCGGACCCAAGGGCTACAAACGTTCCGATGACCGCATCCGCGAAGATGTGTGCGAACGTCTGATGCACAGCGATCTCGACGTGAGCGACGTGACCGTGATAGTTATGGAAGGCACGGTGATCCTGGAGGGCACCGTTCCCGAGCGCCGTACGAAGCACGGAATCGAAGACATTGCGGAGCAGTCCCTGGGCGTGACCGACGTCGATAACAAGATTCGCATTTCGCGCCCGGCGTCCGAAACGAGCTGGAGCGGCAGGCGCGAGTCGTCCGAGGTGGATGGCCTCAATCGTTGTCTGCGAAGCGAGCTTTCGGCGATCGAAACGTATCGGCAGGCGCTCGACCGCGATCGTAACCAGTTTGGCGCGGAGCTCGAGTTCCAGCGGCTCTCCGACATTCTGCGCGATCACGAAGACGCCGCGGCCCGATTGCGTGAAGGGATCATGAGATCGGGTGGCGAACCTTCGAACGATTCAGGGGCATGGGGCACGTGGTCGAAGATCATCATGGGCGCCGCCAGGCTGTTCGGTGAGAAGGCTGCCTTGAAAGCATCGAAGGAGGGCGAGGAGAGTGGACTCGAGGAGTACCAACGGTTGCTGCGCAATTCGAATGCCCCTCCCGAGGTGTACGACCTCGCGGCCGAGCTCATGGCACGCCAGCAGCGGCACATCCGCGAGCTGGATAGCCTCATGGCTGCGTTAGAGCGCAGGTAGTAAGCGCCGCGCGCTCGTGGGCATCGGTGTTCTCGCGCTCGTACGACTCTCGCCCGAGCGCGTTGCTGCACTGACCGCCGCGGGCTACGACGTTCGCGAGGGGGCGAACCACGCAAGCCGCGTGGACGCCCTCCGCGAGAGCGCCGATTCTGTCAGGGCCGTTCTTACGAACGGGCGGTGGGGTCTCACCGGCGCCGAGATGGATTTACTTCCGAAGCTGGAGATCGTCTGCGCCGTCGGTGCTGGTTACGAGGCAGTCGATCTGGACACAGCGCGGCGTCGCGGCATCGCGGTCGCCAATTCTCCCGACACGAATGCATCTGCAGTCGCCGACTCGGCCATGATGCTGCTCATGGCGACGAGCCGGCACCTGCTTCAGGCCGATCGTTTCGTGCGTGCAGGCGGATGGCAGGATCAGTGGCGTATCGACACGCCCACTTTATCGGGCAAGCGTCTTGGCATTCTCGGCCTGGGAACGATCGGCAGCCAGATCGCCCACCGCGCGGCCTGCGGCTTCGATATGGAGGTGGGCTATCACAATCGCGCCGCTGTCGCGGGGTCGCCATATCGTTATTTCGTCAATCTCACGGAGCTCGCGACCTGGGCAGATTTTCTGATCGCGGCTGCGCCGGGCGGAGAGGGCACGCGGCACCTCATCGACGCTGACGTCCTCCGCGCATTGGGGCCAAAGGGCTATGTCGTGAATGTGGGTCGCGGCACGGTCATCGACACGGTGGCACTGATCGATGCACTGAAGTCAAAAAGAATTGCGGGCGCGGGCCTGGATGTGCTCGAAGGCGAACCCAGCGTCCCGCCGAAGCTTCAGGAGCTTCTGCAATTCGACAACGTGGTGATCACGCCGCACATCGCCGGGCGCGCACCCGAGGCGCGCACCGCGGCGACGGCATTGATTATCGAGAATCTGAACGCCCACTTCGGGGGTAAGCCGCTGGTATCGCCGGTGCTGCCCAAAAGCTGACGCCGACGATTACGACGAGGTCACTACGCGCCGGATGAGCGCGGCAGCGGGCGGAGTGCCGGCGATTACGTCGGCGGACGCGATGGGCCGCGCATTGCGTGCGCTCGGGGCAAAGCGCATCGGGCTCGTCTCACCGTATTCGGAAGAAGTCAACGCGCGGGCGCGGCTGCTGGAGGAGATGCCGGCGGGGTGACAACGGTTCGGCTCCCCTACCTTCAACGCGAATCCCTGGATGTAGGTTCACACAGCTGAATGTAGTCGTGTCACACGGATATCTGCGAAACAATCGACCGCTTGGCTTACTGCGGCTTGATCCCCATCGTCCTGATCACCTTCGTCCACTTCGCCACTTCCGTCCTGATCATCGAAGCGACTTCTTCGGACGTGGCGGGCGAAGGCTCGAGGCCTTGCTTCTCGAGGAGCTCCGACGCATCGGGCTGTCTCAATCCTTTGGCGATTTCGCCATTCAGGCTTTTCAAGATAGCCGCAGGCGTGCCGGCCGGTGCGAACAACGCGGTCCATGAATTGACCTCGTAGCCCGGCACGCCCGCCTCAGCGATCGTCGGCACATCGCGGAAGAAGGGCGAACGTTTTGCCGTGCTGACACCCAGCACCCGCAACTTCCCGGAGTTCAGCAGCGGCGTGGCCGTTTGCGAAGCAACGAACATGATGTGCACTTCACCGCCGACGAGCGCTGTGAACGCTGGACCGCCGCCCTTGTAAGGGACGTGTGTGAGCCGCACGCCGGCAAGATTTCCGAACAGCTCGGCTGCCACATGATTGCTGGTTCCCGTGCCGCCGGAGCTGTAGTTGAGATCGCCTGGCCGGGCTTTCGCGAGAGCGATAAGTGCTTTCACCGAGCGCACCGGGAGAGACGGATGGCTTACGAGTAGAAGCGGATAGGACGCGAGCGTCGCGACTGCTTCGAAGTCTCTTGCCGGGTCGTACGAGGCGTTCCCAAGAGCAGCGTTCATCACGAACGCGCTCGGGGTTGCAAGCAGCGTGTAACCATCCGCAGCCGATTTCGCGACGTACTCCGTGCCGACCATTCCGCCTGCGCCCGGTCTGTTCTCGATGACAACTGGACGCCCATAGGCTGCGGTCAGTTTTTGCGCGACGAGCCGCGCGATCGGCTCGACGCTGCCGCCCGACTGGAACGGCACCACGATGCGAAGCGGCTTGGCGGGATAGGTTTGTGCGCGAGCGATGGCCGGCAGAAGGGCCATCGCGACGGCTGCCCAGCAAAGCATTGTCTCTTTCCACGTAATGGAACTCATCGTGACCAGGTATCCCCCGCAAGCTAGAATCAAAACGTATCACATCCGCATTTTGCCGAGGGAATCACCGTGAAGAACCCGCGCCTCACCGGATATATCGCAAGTGCACTGGTCCCGTACAACGCCGACTTGAGCATCAACGAGCAGGAGTACGTGAAGCATCTGAAGGAGATCAGCAAGGCGGACCGGTTGTGCGCAGTCTACGTCAACGCCCTGGTGGGCGAAGTCTTCTCGCTCGAACCGGACGAGCGCCGGCGGCTTCTCACGCTGGCGAGACAAACGGTTCCTTCGAATATCCCCATCATGTCCGGCGTCATCGGCAATCGCATGTCCGAGCTCGTCCAGGCAGCACACGAGGCGAGAGAGGCCGGCGCGGACGTGATCGAGGTCATGCCGCCTTTCGATGTCCTTTGGCTCCGAAGGCTCATGGAGCGCGAGGACGTGCCGTATCACTTCTTCAAGGAGCTCGCGAAAGAAGTGAACATGCCGATCTCGGTCTTCAAGTACTCGGCCGAGCGGGGCCTCGCGTATTCGAACGAAACGCTGGCCAGAATCGCCGACGACATCGAGCAGGTCGTCGCGATGAAGACGTCGTGCATGACTTGCGCAGACTACTACCAGGTGTGGAACAGGCTCAAAGGCAAGCTCTCGATCTTTGTCACCGGTGCAGACACGGTGGACATGCTCGGCATGATGATGATCGGTTCCGACGGCGCGCAGGCCGGCATCATGGCGCTCGGCCGGCAGAACTGGAGCCGTTTCATCGGATACTGCCTCGAGGGCAAATACACGGAAGCGCGCAACGTCTACATCGAAAAATGCGCACCGATTGCAGACCACATTTTCGGCGCGCCGCTGCGCACTTCACGCCCGCATCGCTCGGGCTCGACGACGGCGCTCATCAAGGAGGCTCTCGTCGCGACCGGCGTGTTCACGAGCGCGCGCGTGAGACCGCCGGATGTGGGTGCAAACAAGGAGGAGCGCGACGAAGTGATAAATCTGCTGAGGCGCCTCGAATTGCTGCCGCAGTAGCGAAGCGAAGCTCCGATAGCCTCGACTCATAATCCTCGAGCGGCGGTCGAACAGACGGACTCGCCGTACGCGGCGGCGCGACTCGCCGTGACGCTTGCGCTCATGACCATCGGCGCGTGCGGCATGTACATCGTGCCGGTGGTCCTGCCCGCTGTACAAGCGGAGTTTGGCGTCCCCCGCGCCGACGCGACGCTGCCCTACTCGCTGCTCATGATCAGCTTTGGCGTCGGCGGGCTTCTCATGGGCCGGCTGGCAGACCGTCACGGGATCATGGTCCCGCTTCTCATCGCCGGAGCCGCCCTCGGCCTCGGGTTCGGCCTCGCGGCCACGACGACGAGCCTGACGCCTTTCATGCTCGTCCACGGTCTTTTCATCGGGCTGCTGGGCAGCGCGGCCATGTTTGCGCCGCTCATCGCGGACACGTCGCTGTGGTGGGTGCGCCGACGCGGTATCGCCGTCGCGATCTGCGCGAGCGGCAACTATCTGGGGGGAGCGATCTGGCCGCCGGTAATCCAGTATTTCGTCGAGCAAGTCGGCTGGAGGCAGACCTATTTCGGGCTCGGCCTTTTCTGTTTCGTGGCGGTGACGGCGCTCGCGCTCCTCATGCGACGGCGGCCGCCGATTACCTTGCCCGCTGCCCGCGCGAAGGTAGCCGCGCCTGCCGCATCCCCATTCGGCCTCACGTCCGCACAGGCCCAGACGCTGCTCTGCATTGCGGCGATTGGGTGCTGTGTCGCGATGTCGATGCCCCAGGTACACATCGTCGCGTACTGCGCCGATCTCGGTTACGGCGCGGCCCGCGGCGCGCAGATGCTTTCGGTCATGATGGCGTTCGGCATTGTCAGCCGGCTCATCTCGGGCATGATCTGCGACCGCATCGGCGGCCTGCGCACGCTCCTGCTCGGCTCAGCGCTGCAAGGCGTGGCATTGCTTCTTTTCCTGCCGTTCGACTCGCTCAGCTCGCTCTACGTGATTGCCGCGCTCTTCGGACTGTTCCAGGGCGGGATCGTGCCGTCGTATGCCATCATTGTCCGCGAGCATTTCCCGGCATCCGAAGCGAGCACGCGGGTGGGTCTGGTCATCATGTGCACGCTCGTCGGAATGGCGCTCGGCGGCTGGATGTCGGGAAAGGTCTTCGACATCACGGGCTCGTATCACGCGGCGTTCGTGAACGGCATCGCGTGGAACGCGCTCAACCTTTCCATTGCCGTATTTCTGCTGTACCGCACACAGCTTCTCGCGCGGCGAGCGGCGGGGCCGTCGGCGGCGTAGCGATGGGGACAGACCACTAGCTGCGTGCGCTGCGGCTTAGTGGTCCGTCCCCTTAGTCACATCCCAAGCCATTCCGCTTTGTTCGATCCCAGCACCGGCGACGGCTTGTCCCAGTACGGCTTCGTCTCGGACATTCTCAAGACCGGCCCGAGGTGCTTGAGCGCGCCGTGGCCGCCTTTCGATTCGATCATGATCGCGTCGAGCTCGGCATCGGAGAGTCCCATTTCGGGCTGCGAATACGCGACTTTGCCTTGCTTGTAGATATACATGCCCGAGCGGCAGAGCGACACGCGAACGTGATACGAACCGCCTTCGCGCGCTCGGCGGGCGAGGGCGAGCAGCACGCCGTAAGCACCGTTGTAGCCCGTCGTATAGTCGCAGGCGGACGCGGGCAGGAGCTTCGGCCGTTCGTCTCCGTTATCGAGGCATATGCCGGTCGCGCATTGCGCGATCTGCTCCCATCCGCCCCGGTTCGAGAACGGCCCGCCGTGCCCATAGCAGCTGATCGAAACGTAGATGATGCCCGGACGTTCCTTCGCGAGCTGCTCCGGCGTGAGCCCGTGTTTGTCCATGATGCCGGGACGGTAACCCTGGCTGAACACGTCCGCGCTTCGGATGAGCTTCTTGAGCGCCGCCAGGTCGTCCGCTTTGGTGAGATCGAGAAAACAGCTTCGCTTGCCGTGGCTCGTGTCCTTTACGTGCTCGGGCACTTGCGGCAGATGCCTGGCCGCGATCATCAGCACGTCTGCACCGTTTTCGGCGAGCGTGCGCGCTGCCATCGGCCCGGCGAGGATGCGCGTGAGATCGAGCACTTTGATGCCCGAGAGCGGCCGATCGCCTTTCGGGAACGGGATCGGATCGGTGTCGCCGATTTTCGTGATCTCGATGAGCGGCTTGGCAGACAGCATTTTTCCGTGCGGATGCTCGAGCCATTCCGCGTTCGAGCGCACGATGGAGCCGCACGCGCGCGCTGCGGCGATCGCTTCCTCGAGATCGTGCGAGTCCCACTTTGCGATCGCTCTCGCGACGGCTTCGGCGGTCGATTCGCAACCGAGCACACCGATCACGCGATCGTGCAAATGAGGCAGATTGAAATGCGGCAGGTACCAGCGACCGTCCTTGCAGCGCCACGGCTGCGTGATCGAACGCATGTGCACCATGGACGGTGTCGCCGGCACGCGTTCCCAGCTGCCGCCCGCGGCAGGCTGGCTGAGATACTTCGAGCTGTTGCACGTAGCGGCCGCATGACGCGCATCGATCGCGACTTTCTGGCGGCGGCCGGTTTTCATCTCGTGTATGTCGGTGACGGCAACGCCGATGCCGGCAAGAATGTTCGCCGTCGTCTCGCCAACCTTGAAGCACGTTGAGAAGACGGGATCGCGTCCTGTGATCGTCACTTCGCCGGGCTCGGGCATGCCGCGCCCGCGAATGCGCATGATCTCTTCGAATCCGGGGTTCATGAATGAATCCTTTCGATGTGTCGCGTTACTTGCGGATCTCACACGCCCGAATTCGAAAGCCCGCCATTGATGTGCAGCGTCTGGCCGGTCATGTACGCGCCGGCGGGACCGCAGAGGCTGCGCACGATGCCGGCGATCTCGAACGGCGTTCCCCTGCGGCCCAGTGGAATCTGTTTCGAGCGGTCGACCACCGCTCTCTCGCGGGAAGTTTCGATCTGGCCCGGCGAAATGCAATTCACACGGATGCCCCATTCGGCGAGATCCTGCGCGAGCGCCTTCGTGAGCCCTACGACGCCGTGCTTGGATGCGGCGACGTGCGCCCGTTCCTTGAGCCCCAGCAAGGCAGTGACGCCCGCAAAGGTGATGATGCGTCCGTCGCCGGCCTGCTTGAGCGCCGGCAGACACGCTTTGGTCAGGAGGAAGACGCTGTCGAGATTGGTGGACAGAACCCGCCGCCAGTCATCGAAGCCGATCTCGTCGAAATGCACGTGTTCCCGAAGCGCGGCATTCAAGACCAGGATGTCGAGCCGGCCGAAACGTTTCAGCACCGCATCCACCATGGAGCGTATCTGTGCGGCATCTGCAACGTCAGCGACATAGGCGTCGGCATCCGTCCCGAGCGCTTTGATCTCCTGGGCGACGCCGCGGGCCTCCCCGAGATTCGAGCGTGTGTTTACGGCGACTTTCGCACCACCCGACGCAAGGGACAGCGCAATGGCGCGTCCGATGTTGCGCCCGGCACCCGTGACGAGCGCTACTTTGCCGGCGAACTCGTCGCCTTTGTGCATCCCTGCTTCGGTCATGGCTTTGCTCCGGTGAATGTTTGTTCAGGAAAAAATAGGCATGCGCGTTGTCGGTGCCCCATCACGTTTTGAGACGCGGGAAGAGCCGCAGCGCATTATCTCGATCGATCGCCATCCGCTCGCCTGCGCTGAAACCGCCTTTCGCCAGGTCGTTGCTCACTTTTCTGCCGTCCCAGAAGGGGTAGTCGGTGCCATAGAGCACCTGCGAAGGCGGAATGATCGCAAGCAGCGCTTTCAGTGCGCCTTCGTGGTGACCCTGTGCGGTGTCGTAATAGAACTTGCGCAGCTCGTGCATGAGGCCGTTCGGCAGCACGTTCTTGCGGTCTTTCTCGATTTCCTCGCGCTGGAAGCGTGAAAGCAGAAACGGCGTGACGCCGCCGCTGTGAGAAAAGATCCACTGGATGTCCGGATATTTTGCCGCGCCGCCTTGAAAGATGAGACTGATCATCGTGCGCGTCGTGTCCACCGGACCCTCGATCGCGTTGATCGAGATGTAGGGCATGATCTTCGCGCAGCACGCCGGCGTCGCGGGGTGCGTATAGACGACGGCTTTGCGCCGGTTGAGCTCTTCTAGGATGGGGAAGAAAGCGGGGTCTCCGAGCAGCCTGCCGCCGTAGCTCGTCCACAAGTAAATACCGTCGGCTTTCAGCGCGTCGTAGGCGTATTCGATTTCCCGCAGGCTTCCTTCGATATCGGGGAACGGAATGGACGCGAACGATCCGAAGCGCCCGGGATGGTCCCGCATCAGCTGTGCCGCGTATTCATTGGATATCCGCGCGATCTTGCGCGATCCCGCCACGTCGCCGCCCCACGCCTGCATCCCGGGATTGATGAGCGACGTGAAGCAGGTGGCGGTGCCGCTCTTTTCCATTTCCTCGAGCGTGCCCTCCACCGACCACTTTGCGTGGCCTAGCATCAGCGCTTTCAGCTCTTTCGAGTAGCCCGGCGGGGCAAAGTGGTGGTGCACGTCGATGCGATACGGCTTGCCAGCGGCCACCGTTCCGGCCGTCTGGCAGCCCGGCAGCAGCGCGGCCGCGCCGAGCGCGCCGACTGCCGAGAGAAACCGCCGGCGTGACGCTCGTTCCATATCGGCATCCGTTTCGAATTCCATCCTGTCTCCTCCTGAAGATCGTTACCTACGAGAAAACCTCATCTATCATGTACGAATACGGGAGGCGTCGACAATGGGTAGCGATATGAGAATGGCAGACATGATCAACCACCTCTGGACGCACAAGACGCAGGACCATCCGGTCTTTGCCGACGAAGAGCTCATGATCGAGCGCGGCGAGGGTGTCCATATCTGGACCGCTCGCGGCAAGAAGCTCATCGACGGCTTCGCGGGGCTGGCGGTTGTGCATGTGGGTCACGGGCGCGCGGAGATCGCGGATGCGATCCGCGAGCAGGCCGCAAAGCTTGCGTACTATCCGACGACGCGTCAGTTTTCGAATCCGCCCGCGGCGCAGCTCGCGGCGAAGCTTGCCACGCTCACACCCGGCGATCTCGATTACACGTTCTATGCTGTCAGCGGCGCCGAAGCGAACGAGCGGTCGGTGCAGATTGCGCGGCATTACTGGCTGCAGGTCGGCCGTCCGCAGAAGTACAAGATCGTCGCGCTGCAAGGCGGCTATCACGGCGGCACGATCGGCACGTTCGGCTTCGGCGGCACGGCGGAGCAGACGAAGGCGTACCAGCCCTATCAGTGGAGTGGCTTCACGAAAGTGGCTATTCCGTGCCCGTTCCGTCAGCGAGGCGCCGGCACCGACGAAGAGCTGGTGCGCCGTTGCGCGGACGCGCTTGCCGACGCGATACGTGCCGCCGATCCCGAAACCGTCGCGGCCGTCATCGTCGAGCCGGTGCAGGGCG
>Ga0075420_100004830_pt1 | contig 11818 bp, 9 predicted proteins | sample SoiMetdeltSBSDD4_FD_75296 | JGI IMG/M metagenome (GOLD analysis project Ga0075420, IMG submission 75296) | Bulk soil microbial communities from a Populus tree surrounding site in Tennessee, USA - Soil MetaG P. deltoides SBSDD4 | ecosystem: Environmental > Terrestrial > Soil > Tree plantation... | reverse complement strand
TCTACCGCGTCGCGCGCGCCTCCTTCGAGTGCACCTACGAGGTCCGAGAGCCCTAGGACGGGCGGGTCACACCGGCGGCAACGCCTTACGTGCCTCGCGGTCGGGGTCGTTCTTCACCGCGCACACGTCGTCCAGCACCATCGTCTCGCCCTGCGCGGACGTGTAGCGCGGCCAGGCGACGAGGCCCTGGACGTTCGGGTCCCCGGTCTTCATGAACTGGACGAGCGCGCCCGCCATCTTCTCCGCGAGCCGGCGCGGACGCGCGCCGCCGCCGGTATGCGTCAGCATCAGGTCCGTGTTGTGGAACCAGAAGCAGATGTCGATGCAGTGGAAGGCGCGCAAGCGGTTGTCGAAGAGGGGCGGCTGCCAGCCGAACCAGCTCATGTAGACGCCGGCGGGCTGCTTGGACTTGGCGTCGGCGAGGGCGACCGCGCTCTGGCGGTTGCTGCTGACGAGCGACCAGATCTCGACGGGCTTCTTGCCGGGATACGCCTTGGCGTAGGCCATCACGACGTCGCGTGCCTTGTCGCCGAAGCCGGGGCCGAAGCCGGCGCGCGCCCGGATCTTCTCGACGACCTCGTCGAGCGTGACGTTCTCGAGCTTCGAATCGGCCCAGCTCGGCGACTGCTCGTCGAAGGTGGAACAGATGATCATCGGGACGTTCGCCGCGGTGGGCGCGGCCTCGGGAGAGTACGGATCCTGGGGCAGGATCTTGCCGTCCACGACCGGGTTGAAGCCGCGCCGGAGGCCCGCACCGCCGGGGCCGAGCTCCTGGTTCAGTTTCTGGTTGGCTTTCGTGGCCGCGGCCAGATAGTCCTTCCACGGCATCGCCTGGAGCTTGTCCATCTCCCCCGCAGCGAAGCCGGCTTCGGCGAGCACGTACGCGCCGAGCTTTTCCGAGACGGCTTTCTCTCCCATCTTCAAAGCCGCGCCGCTCTCCACGACGGCTTTGTGGAAGAGGCCTTTCGCGGACGGCATCGCGGTCAGCGTGCAGACTTTCGCGCCGCCACCGGACTGACCCATGATCGTCACGTTGCCGGGGTCGCCGCCGAAGTTCGCGATGTTGTCGCGGACCCATTCGAGCGACGCCACGATGTCGAGCATGCCGACGTTGCCGGAGGCCGCGAACTTGTCGCCACCCACGCCAGCGAGGTTGCAGTATCCGAGTGGGCCGAGCCGGTGGTTGATGGAAACGAACACCGCGTCGCCCAGGCGCGCGAAGTTCTCGCCGTTGTAGCCGTCGTGCTCGATGGCATTGCCGTTGGCGAAGCCCCCGCCATGAATCCAGAACATGACCGGCCGCTTCTTGCCGTCCTTGAGCGCGGGCGTGAACACGTTGAGCTTCAGGCAGTCTTCGCTGACGTCGTCGTAGTTCCAGTGGTCGCGGAAAGCGCCATGCTGGTTCGAGTAACGGTTCTCCATGTTCTGCGGCGCGGTGTGGCCCCACCAGATCGCCGGACGCACCTCCGTCCAGGGCTTCGGTTTCTGCGGGGGCATGAAGCGGTTGGCTCCCGATGTGTCGGCGCCGTAGGGGACGCCGAGGAAGTAGTGGATCCCGCGCAGCACGTAGCCGCGGACCTTGCCGTGCTGCGTGTCGGCGACCGCGATGTTGTCGCCGATCTGCAGGACCGGGCCGTCGTCGCTTCCGTTCTTGGTCGCGGCGGATGCCGTGCCGCCGATGCCCAGGCCGGCTGCGCTCGCGCCGACTGCGCCGGTTCCGACGGCGTGAAAGAACTTCCGGCGATTCGATTTCATCGTGGCCACTCCAATCCCAGCGTCACGCAAAGCCCCCGGGCTGCTTGCGGCCAGTCTATGCCTCCGCGAGGCTGCGACGCTTCCGGTACGCCCGCGCCGCCGCGTAGCCGAGGAGCAGCGAACCGCCGAACAACGCGAGGCGAACGTCGTTCTCTAGGTGCGGGACGTGGTGCGGCTGGAGAGCCGAGTCCGCGGGATGCTGCGCGTCGTACCAGATCTCGGCGAAGGGTCTCTGGCGATCCATGCGCGCCTCGAACGCTTCGGCCTCGGCGGCATTCGTCGTCTGCCGCCCGAAGCGCCACTGGTTCCCGGGCCGGCTGCGCGGCGGCTCGCCGGGCAGCGCGTATTGATAAGTGACCTCGACCCGGTCCGGATCGCTGCGGGCCCCCACGAACTCGAGCCAACCGGCGACTTGACGAAGATACGGCGCGCGACGGGCGTGACTCCAGCGATCCCATCCGTCCCACGCGAGAGCCCCGCCCGCGGCCAGGGCTCCGAGCGCGGCTATGCCGCCGGTGACGGTCAGGACCTTGCGCCGCTCCGGGAGCGGAAGCGGCCGGTCGCGCATGTCTCGCCGCAGCGCCACCGAGACCTGGACGACGGCGAAGAGCAGACCGAGACCGAAGGCCAACATCGCCCACAGGATTCCGGACGTGCCCATCGCCCGATAGCGGGGCTCGAGCGCCGATTCGCGCGGATCATCGGGGTTGCACCAGACGGTGACGCCGGTTCCCGCGGGCCAGCGCGCGAGAAACTCCTGTGCCTCTTCCGCCGTCGAAAACTCGGGCTGATAGTTGAGCTCGTAGTTGCGGCCGCGGAGCGTCCGGCCCTCCACCTCGTAGACGAACGGGATCGTGGCGCTGTAGTAGGTCACCTTGGTGCGCCTACCGCCGCGCTGACCCTGCTCCACCGTGCCGGCTTCGGTCGTGCCGGGGACCTGGCGCAGTCGCGGCACCAGCTCGCGGTAGCGCCGGTCCTGCGCCAGCATCATCACGACCAGCACGAGCGCCCCGACGCCGATCACCGCCGATGTCGCGAGCATCACGAAACCGAGCGCGCGCGACGACGCCGTCGGCTCCCAGAAGCTACGGGCGTCCACGGTGAAGAGCTTGCGCGGCCGGCGTCCCATGGTGGCCGACGCTAGGCGGCCGCGGACGGAGCGTCAACCCGCGATGCCACTCTGCGCGAGAATCTCCTTCTCGATGACCACGACTCTCCAACCCACACGGCTTCTCTTCGTTTGCTCGGGCAACATCTGCCGATCCCCGCTGGCCGAAGCCATCTTCCTGTCGCTGGCCGCCAAGGCCGGCGTCGCGGCGAGTTACGCCGTCGACTCGGCCGGCACCCACAACTTCCACGAGGGAGACCCGGCCGATCCGCGAACGCGCCGCGTCGGCAAGAGCCACGGCCTCAGCGTCGACTCGCTCGCCCGGCCGGTGGTCGACGCCGACTTCGATCGGTTCGACCTGATCCTCGCCATGGACCGGGGCCACCGCAAAGAGCTCGCCGCCCGAGCGGGCCCGGGCCGCGCCGCGACGATTCGCCTGATGCGCGAGTTCGATCCCGGCGCCGACAGCCAGGACGTGCCTGATCCCTACTACGGCGGTGAAGAAGGCTTCGAGACGATGTACGCGATCCTCGATCCCGCCTGTCGAGGCCTGCTGGAATTCCTCCGCGCTCGATGAAGTTCCTCGAGGCCGCGCTTCGGCGAAGCCTCGGCAGCGACACGCTTCGCCTCGAGGGGATGGCGTCCGCTCCGGGCGGATGCATCCACGAAGCGCGGCGGGTCACCACTTCCGAGGGCGAGTTCTTCGCGAAATGGAGCGCCGAGTGCGCGGGGGACATCTTCCTTCGCGAGGCCGAGGGTCTCGAAGCGCTGCGCGCGGTGGGCTCGCCGATCGTGATCCCTCGCGTCATCGCGGCAGCCGCGCCGCTCGACGGTGATCCGGCATTCCTGATCCTGGAGTACCTGAAGCCGGCGGACCGCGGCGACGACACGAGGCTCGGAGAGGGTCTCGCGGTCCTCCACCGGAGTCACGGGGACGCCTTTGGGTTTCCGTCGCCGAGCTACTGCGGCGCGACGCGCCAGGAAAACGCCTGGGACGACTCCTGGCCCGCGTTCTATCGGGACCGTCGCATCGAGCCGCTGCTGAAGGTCCTCGACCAGCGCGGCTCGCTGACGGCCGGCGATCGGCGATCGTATCGACGGCTCATGGAGCGTCTCCCCGAGCTGCTCGGAGACGACGCGACACCGTCTCTGATTCACGGCGATCTCTGGTCGGGCAACGTCCTGGCGACGACCGAGGGTCCGGCGCTCGTGGACCCCGCGTGCGCGTACGCGAGCCGGGAAATGGAGTTCGGCATCACGACGCTCTTCGGCGGCCTCTCGCAGCGCGCCTTTGCCGCGTATCAAGAGGCTTGGCCCTTGGCGCCGGGGTGGCGCGACCGGAATCCGCTCTACCAGCTCTATCACCTGCTGAACCACGCGGTGCTCTTTGGCGGGCACTACGGCGATCAAGCCCGGCGGATCGCGATCGGGTTCGCGGGTTAGTCGCGCCGCAGAGCCGTCCTCAGCGCGCGGCCTCGCCGACCAACCGGTCGAGCTCGGTCCGGAGCTGATCCCGCAGCGAGCGATGCGCCCGCGAGGCGACCAGGTTCTGGAGCTCGAAAGGGTCTCTCTCCAGGTCGTACATCTCGTCCATGCCCGGCAGCTCGCGGTAGCGGATGTACTTCTGCGTCAGCGTGCGCACCGCGTCGTAGCCCATCCGGTCCATGCGCGGGAAGACCGCGTCGCTGTTGTATTCGACCAGGAACGACGTTCGCCACGCGGGCGTCTCGCCGCGCAGGATCGGGAGCAGCGAGCGGCCGTCGATCGAGGCTGGCGCGGCGATCCCCGCGAGCTCCAGGATCGTCGGGGCGAGATCGATCGTCAGCGCGAACGGCGCGGGCCTCGATCCGGCGCGAACCAGCCGCGGATAGCGAACCAGCAGCGGCAGCCGGATCGATTCCTCGTAGGCGAGCCTGCGCTCCTCGGAGAGGCCGTGCTCGCCGTAGAAGTAGCCGTTGTCGCCGATCAGCAGGATCATCGTGTCGTCGAGCGCGCCGCGCTTCTCGAGTGACTCGAGGATGCGCCCCAACCCTTCGTCGACCGCCGCCAGCATGCGCAGCCGGTCGCGGATCGTCTCGTCGGCGGTGACCGTGCCCGGCCCGAGCGGCGGCAGATTTCCGATCGGCCGCTCCAGCGCCGACTTGCCGCGCGGGGGAACGGCGTAGTTACCGCGGCGCGGCAGCGGCGCATCGGCGTAAAGCGTCCGGTGCCGCTCGGCCGGGATGAAGCCGCCCTCGCCGATCGAGACGACGCTGCCGTCGTCGCGCTGGATCACGTTCGGGTGCAACGCCTTGTGCGAGAGCATCAGGAAGAAGGGCTTCTCGCGGGGCCGCGCGACGAACGCGAGCGCGCGCTCGGTGAGGATGTCGGTGACGTAGCCCTTCACCGTCGCGCTCTTGCCGTTCTCGTGCAGCAGCGGGTCGACCGCCTCGCCCTGGCCCTTCATCGCCACCCAATGGTCGAAGCCCGGCCGGCGCGTCTCGTCGTTGCCCATGTGCCACTTGCCCAGGAACGCCGTCTCGTAGCCGGCCTTTTGCAGCTCGCGCGGAAACGTGGCGAGCGCGTGGCTCTTCGCGCTGCGGTCGGTGTTGTCCAGAATGCCGTGGCGGCGCGTGTATTGCCCGGTCAGGATACTGGCGCGGCTCGGCGAGCAGAGCGGTGTCGTCGCGAACATGTTCTGGAAGAGAGCCCCTTCGCGCGCGAGGCGATCGCTGTGCGGCGTCTTGGCGAACGGATGCCCGGCGGCGCCCAGGTCGTCCCAGCGCAGGTCGTCGACGACGATCAGGATGACGTTCGGGCGCGCGGTCGCGGCGCTGGCCGACGGCGCGGCGAGTGCGATTCCGATCAGGACGCGCCAGAGCGATCGCGAAGGCATCAGCGGGCGAGCTTAGACGCACGCCGCCGGATCGCAAGCTGCGTGGGCGGGTCGGGCTAGCAGCCCGCCGGTCGGAGGACGACGACCCGGCGAGCCAGGCGATCCCGCGCTCCGCCGAGCTCGGCCGAGACGATCGGCAGCGCGCGGCTCCGGATCCGCGAGGCGAGCAGCAGGCCGCCGAGCAGGGAGCCCCGCATCTCGACGGCCGGCACGCCACGCGACGACCGACCCGACCTATGATCGGCCGATGTTCCGGGTTCTCGAGCTCCAGCAGCAACGGGTCGAGCTCTTCGAGGGCAGCGAGCACGTCGGCCCGCCGCCGCCGGGAGTGGTGCGCTGGGTCGACCTCCGCGAGCCGGACGCGACCCAGCTCGAGCTGCTGCGCTCGCGCTTCGATTTCCATCCGCTCACGATCGAGGATTGCGGCCACCTGGACCAGCGCCCCAAGCTCGAGGAGTACCGCAACCACATCTTCCTGGTGACGCAGGGCTTCGCGTGCCCCGGGGACAAAGTGAAGGAGCTGGAGCTCCAGGAGCTGCACTCGTTCATCGGCGAGAGCTTCCTCGTGACCGTGCACGCCGGCAGCATCGCGGCCCTGGAGAAGGCCTGGCTGCGCGTCGCGGGCGATCCGAAGATGCTCGAGCGCGGTGTGAGCTTCGTCTACTACCTGATCGCCGACGGCCTGGTGGACGACAATTTCCCGATCCTCGACCGCGTGGCCGACGAGCTCGACGAGTTGGAGGACGCCGTCCTCAACTCGCCACGGCGTGAGGACCTGCACCGCATCTTCGAGCTCAAGCACCACCTGGTCTCGATGCGCAAGGTGCTGTCCCCGCAGCGCGACGTGCTGGGGATGCTGGCCAAGCGCGGCGACTCGCGGATCGACGAGCGGACGGCGGTGTATCTACGCGACGTGTACGACCACCTTGTGCGCATCAACGAGTCGATCGAGGCCAACCGCGACCTGCTCAGCAACGCGCTCGAGGCCTACCTGTCGGCGGTCAGCCAGCGCACCAACGAGATCATGAAGTACCTGACCCTGATGAGCGCGGTGTTCCTGCCGCTATCGTTCGTGGTCGGATTCTTCGGCCAGAACTTCGACAACCTGCCGCTACTGAAGGACTGGGTCCACTCCGATCAGCTGATGCACGTGATGGTGGCGATATGCGTAGCGGTGCCCGTCGGCATGCTGCTCTGGTTCAAGCACAAAGACTGGCTGTAGCCGGCTTCAGCCCTCGAGCGCGTCCAGCACGCCGCGCATGTAGGCGAAGGATTCCTTGATCCCGCCGACCGGATTCTCGGCGTTGATCTCGTATTCGAGCCCGACGTGGCCGGTGAAGCCGATCTTGTGCAGCGCGCGGAAGAGACCGGGGATGTCGAGCGCACCCTTGCCGACTTCGGTCTGCGAGTCCTTGTCGGTCTTGCTCTTCAGGTCCTTCACGTGGAGGTCGAGCAGCCGCTCCTGGCACTCGGCCACGGTCTTCACCGGGTCGGCGCCGGCGCGAACCGAGTGGCCGATGTCCATGCACAGCCCAAAGCGCTTGTCGCGGCCCTTCAGCAGCTTGAAAGCATCCTGCGGCGCCGGGAACGACTTGTCTTCGGGCCCGTGGTTGTGGATCGCGACCTTGATGTCGAACTCCTGGATCATCTTCTCGATGATGTCGAAGGCGGCCGCGTCGGGCGCGGTCACCATCAGCGGGAACCCGGCGCGGCGCGCGTACTCGAAGGCGGCGCGCACCTGGGCCTCGTCGTTCTTCAAGGTGATCGTGCCCCCGCCCATCACGGTCAGCCCCGCGGCTTCGATCTTCTTGCGTGCGGCGCCGAGCGCGTCGGCCGAATCGGTCATCGGCAGGTGCACGTCCTTGAAGTTGATGTACGCGATGTCCAGATCGCGGCACATCGCGAGCGTCTGGTCGAGGGTGAACTTGCGCATCGAGTACGAGGCAAGCCCGAGCTTCAGCCGCCGCGGGCGGTCGCGCGCAGCCGCGGCCCACGAGAACTTCGGCAGCACCGCCGCGGCACCTGCTGCACCCAGAAACGCGCGCCGAGAGTTCATCCTCATACCAATGGTCTCCTGGTTCGTGGCTCGGGAAAGAGCGTCATGATGGCACGGCGCCCCGCCGCCAACAAGACTCGGGATCGTGGTCGGGCTTCATTCGACGGGCTCCAGCGCGAGCAACCCCGAGGCGGGCACGCCGAAGGCGTGCAGCCGCTTGTCGAGCCGCAGCGTCTCGCTCCTCACGACACGGCCCCGGCAGTCGCGGACGGTCGCCCGGTAGCGGCCCCGGTCCTGTCCGACCGCCACGATCACGTCGGACGAGCTCTTGCCGTTGATCACGTCCAGCCGGGAAGCCCCGCCGTCCCAGCGCACCGCGACGTCGTCGTAGAGGCCGACGATCCGCTTCTCCGCACCCGCCGCGGCGAGCATCGGATAGTTGGCCGCCGGGTGAAAGGCCTCGATCGGAGCATCCAGCAGAATCGCGCGGTTGGCGTTCCAGTAGGCCGTGTAGAACTTCAGCATCTCCAGATGCTCCTTCGGACTCTCGCGCAGCCGCACCGACACTTGTGGAACCGAGAACAGGATGTTCAGGAGCTGGAGCGCCGCCGTCTCCACGGGCTCGCTCGGATGCCACATGATCATGTCGGCGTGGACGGCGGTCGTGCCGCTCAACAGCCGGAGGTCGGTCGTCTTCACGCGATTGGCCACGTACGAGTTCGGGCAGTCGCTGGCGCGGAACATGTTGCCGTACTTGCGGATCAGCGGTCCGATGTAGGGCTGGCGGAACTCGATCATCACGTCGGGCCGGATCTTCGTCAGCTCCGCCAGGATGTCGGTCATCATGCGATCGGTGGCCGCGTTGACCGAGGCGAAGTCGCGGCCGCCCCTGGCCTCGAGCACCGTGTCGGCATCGGCCACGAAGCGGTCGATGAAATCGAGCTTGAAGCCGTCGATGCCCCACTCGCGGATCGCCTTCCTGTAGATCTCGGTCAGGTAGGCGCGAACCTCCGGGAAGCGCGGGTCCAGCACGTACGCGCCCAGCCGCTCGTCGAAGCGCAAGCTCTTGGACTGGAACGGAGCCGCGACTTTCGCGTTCTTGCCGACGAAGGGAACGGCGTACCAGAGCACGACCTTCACGCCCAGGCGGTGCGCGGCATCCACGAAGCCCTTCATGTCGGGAATCCGCTCCGGTTCCCAATCGCCGGTGAACGCGTAACCCCGGCCGGTGTCGAGCGTCTGCCAGCCGTCGTCCACGATGATCGAGTCGAAGCCCAATTCCTTCGCGACCGCCAGCTCCTTCAGCAGCACGTCGGCGTCGACCGACTGGTGGTAGTTGTACCAGGTCGAGTAGACCGGCAGCCGCGCCGGCTCGGGAACCGGCGCGGGCGCGTAGCCGGGCTGCTTCGCCCACCACTCCGCGACGTCGCGCAGCACCCGATGGTACGGAATCCGCCGGCGGTCGACGCGCAGCTCGACCGTGTACTCGGCCAGATCCTCGTGGCGCTCCGAGAAGAAGACGGCTTCGTTGTAGATGAAGCCGTCTTCCTCGCGCACGCCGGCGGCGGTGAGCACCGTGTTCAGCGCGTCCGATACGGCGAAGCTCAGCACGTTGCGGTCGTCGCCGCCGAAGAGGCAGGAGAGCGGCGCCTCGCGCGCGAACATCGAGGCCTGGAGTCGCGACCCCGCCCAGTCCGGCCGAATCGTCTTGTTGAGATGACGGCTCGTGGTCCACTGCCCGATCACGTCGTGCGACGGAACCGCCCAGCGCAGCGTGAAGCGCGGCGGCGGCGCGGGCTGGCCACTCTTGAGCGCCAGCGTGAGTATCTCGAGCCCCTTCTCGATCTCACGGCCGCGCAGCTCCAGCGCGAAACCCTTCAGGTCTCCAAGGACGTGGTAGTCGAGCCCCGACTGGCGCAGCACGACGCGATCCTGCGCGGCGGCGCAGAGCGGCAGCAGACCGGCGGCAAGAACGGCAGCGGCGACCCGTCTCGGCAATTGGAAAACGCTAGCATGACGCCTCACCAGAGGGACCTCCCATGAAATCCAGATCCACGAAACGCAAGGTCGCGATCGTCACCGGCGCCGGCTCCGGCATCGGCCAGGCCGTGGCAACAGCGCTCCTCGAAGACGGCTACCACGTGGTCTTCGCCGGCCGTCGGCTTGAGACCCTGAGCAAGTCGGCAGAGCGGAGTCCCCGAGGGCGCACGCTGCTCGTTCCGACGGACGTGACCGAGCCCGGATCGGTGCGGGCGCTCTTCGCGCGAACCAAGGAGCGCTTCGGCCGGCTCGACGTTCTCTTCAACAACGCCGGCGTCGGCGCGCCTGCGATCCCGCTCGAGGATCTCTCCTTCGAGCAGTGGCGGCGCGTCGTCGACACCAGTCTGACCGGAGCTTTCCTGTGCACCCAGGAGGCCTTCAAGCTGATGAAGAGCCAACGCCCGCGCGGCGGCCGGATCATCAACAACGGCTCGATCTCGGCGTACGCGCCGCGCCCCAACTCGGCTCCCTACACCGCCGCCAAGCACGCGATCACCGGCCTCACCAAGGCGGCGTCCCTCGACGGCAGAAAGTACGACATCGCCTGCGGCCAGATCGACATCGGCAACGCCGCCACCGAGATGACCGCGCGGATGACGAAGGGCATCATCCAAGCCGACGGCCGGATCGCCGTCGAGCCACGCATGGACGTGCAGTGCGTCGCCGACGCCGTCCTGATGATGGCCCGCCTCCCCCTCCACGCAAACGTCCAGTCGATGACGATCCTCGCGACGAAGATGCCCTTCGTCGGCCGCGGCTAGATCAACCACCTGTTCAACGCGACGCCGCGCAGGCGAATTCACTTCGCCGGAGCGGCGGGGGGGTCTGGGGGGCGCGACGCAAGCGCCCCCCAACTCGATGAAGCCGAATTCACTTCGCCGCAGCGGCGGGGGGTCTGGGGGGCGCGACGCAAGCGCCCCCCAGCTCAAAAGAGAAATCGCAACCCGATCTGGGCTTCCCGCGGCGTCAACCGCGTCGCGCTGATCGTCCCGAAAGCCGCGGTCCCGAAGTTGTTGACGGCGGGGTTCGCGAAGTGCGCCTTGTTGAAGACGTTGAAGACGTCGATGCGCAGCTCGAGGGTGCCCTTGCCGATCGTGGTCTTCTTGGAAGCCGAGAGATCGGTATTGAAGACGCTCGGTCCGCGGGCGTCGCCAACCTGGTAGTTTCCGAACTGGAACTGCGCCGGATTCGTGAAGCAGCTCGCGTCCATCCACGCGGTGACCGTGCGCGGCGCGTTGGCCATCGGATCGCACGCCACGTTCGGCCAGTTGCCGCTGCCGGTGTTGAGCTGCGACGACGAGACGAGCACGTTCAGCGGATCGCCGCTGTGGTACATCGTGATCGCGCTGAGCGCCCAGCCCTGAGCCAGCCGGGCGGCGCCCTTTCCGCTCTTGCCGAACGGCAGCTCGTAGGTCGCGCTGAACGTGAAGATGTGCGGGATGTCGATCGACTTGCTGTTGGCGGGCTCGCGGAGCTGCAGGCTCGGGTGCACGCCGACCGACACGATGTCGTCCTCGGTCTTCGAGTAGGTGTACGAGACGAGCGCCTGTAGGCCCTTCGAGAAGCGCTTGTCGATCTTGGCCTGGAGCGCGTTGTACCAGGTGTTGCCGGCGCCGTCCCGCTGGTTGATGGTGGTGATCGTGGGCGCGACCGAGAAATAGGGGCGGCGCTGCTGCACGGCGCCGGGGCCGGGCGCCGGCACGTTCACGTTGAAGCTCCGGAAGATGTTGGTGCCGCGCGTCCCGACGTAGCTCAAATCCACCATCGTGTTCCAACCCAGCTCGCGCTGGATGCCGGCGTTCCACATCTTCACGGTGTCTTCGTGGAAGTCCTTCGGGATGTAGAAGACGGCGAACCCGGCCGGCGGCTGCAGCGTCGGCGTGACCGCGACGGGCGAGAAGCTCGGCAGACCCTCGACGCTCACGCTGCGGAACGGCGTGAACGTGGTCGGCGACGAGATGTCGATCTGCTGGAAGAACGGGTAGTTGCGTTCGCTGGTGCCGCCGCTGGCTCCGAAGTTGTCGGCGAAGTAGCTGATCCCGAA
>Ga0075420_100004829_pt1 | contig 11818 bp, 9 predicted proteins | sample SoiMetdeltSBSDD4_FD_75296 | JGI IMG/M metagenome (GOLD analysis project Ga0075420, IMG submission 75296) | Bulk soil microbial communities from a Populus tree surrounding site in Tennessee, USA - Soil MetaG P. deltoides SBSDD4 | ecosystem: Environmental > Terrestrial > Soil > Tree plantation... | reverse complement strand
GCCACGCTCGGGCTCTTCCTGAGCCTGCTCGTGATCCTCGTTTGCCGCACGACGCTCGGCGATGCGTTCGAGACCTGGGGCTGGCGCATACCGTTTCTTCTGTCGATCGTGCTGCTCGCGGTGTCGGTGTACATCCGGCTGCAACTCGACGAATCGCCGGTGTTTCAGGCGATGAAGGCCGAGGGCTCGCATTCGCGCGCGCCGCTCAGGGAGTCGTTTGCCGAGTGGGGTAACCTGCGGATCGTGCTGCTCGCGCTCTTCGGTGCCACCGCGGGGCAGGCGGTCGTCTGGTATACGGGTCAGTTCTACGCGCTCTTCTTCCTCACGCAGACGCTCAAGGTCGATCCGCTCGCCGCAAACCTGCTGATCGCCGCGGCGCTCGTGATCGGCACGCCGTTGTTCGTGGTGTTCGGCGCGCTTTCCGATCGCATCGGCCGCAAGGCGGTGATCATGGCCGGCTGCCTGCTCGCGGCTGTGCTCTACTTCCCGGTCTTCAAGGCCATCACCCATTTCGCGAATCCGGCGCTCGAAGCCGCGTCGCGGGCCACGCCAGTAACGGTGATCGCGGCTCCCGGGAGCTGCAGCTTCCAGTTCGACCCGCTTGGGCGCGCCCGCTTCGTCGACTCCTGCGACATCGCGCGCGCCGCGCTCGCCCGAGCGGGTGTGCCGTATGCGAACCAGGCCGCTGCCGATGCCGGTGTCGCGCGCATCCGCGTCGGCGACGTCGAGCTCCCTTCTTTCGACGGCCGGGCACTGGAAGCGGCGACGCTCAAGACGAGGAGCACGGAATTCTCGACGGCAGTGGGTGCGGCGCTCGCGAAGGCGGGCTATCCGACGCGCGCAGACCCGGATCGGATCGATTACCCGATGGTGCTCGCGCTGCTGACGTTGCTCGTGCTGCTGGTCACCATGGTCTATGGGCCGATCGCCGCGTGGCTGGTTGAGCTCTTTCCGGCGCGCATCCGCTATACCTCGCTGTCACTTCCCTACCACATCGGCAACGGCTGGTTCGGCGGTTTCCTGCCCACGGTCTCGTTTGCGCTGGTCGCGATGACCGGCGACATCTACTACGGTCTCTGGTACCCGGTGATCGTCGCGACGATGACGCTCGTCGTGGGAACCCTCTTCCTGCGTGAGACACACGGCACCGAGGAGAGGATCCGGGCGGCCACCAGCGCTTCCGGATAGCGTACCAGCCGGGCGAGACGGCACGATGGAACTCGAAGCACTGCGCTTGAGCCTGTATGTCGCACTCCGCAGCGTCATATTCAGCCTTCCACTCGCGATCGTGATCGCATACTTCCTCTCGCGTTCGCGATTCCTCGGGCGGACCGTGCTCGATGCGATCGTGCATCTGCCGCTGGTGCTGCCGCCCGTTGTTGTGGGCTACGTATTGCTGCTTGTGTTCGGCACGCGAGGTGCGCTCGGCGCGTGGCTCGAATCAACCTTCGGCATCCGCCTCGCCTTTACGTCCGCGGGCGCCGCACTCGCCACAGCCGTCATGACCTTTCCGCTCATGGTGCGCGCGATACGACTGTCGCTCGAGTCGATCGATCCCGGGCTCGAGGACGCGGCGCGTACCCTGGGCGCGGGTCCGGTCGATCGGTTCTGGACGATCACGTTGCCGCTGATGGCGCCCGGCATCGTCGCCGGCGCGATCATCGCCTTTGCGGCGGGCCTCGGCGAGTTCGGCGCCGTGATCACCTTCGCGTCGAACATACCCGGCGAGACGCGCACGCTGCCGCTTGCGCTGTACACAGCGTTGCAGTCGCCGGGTGGCGATGCGCTCGCCGCGCGGCTGGCGGGGCTGTCGTTCCTGCTCGGGCTCTCCGGATTGGTGCTCGCGGAGTGGGTATCGCGAGTGCTGCGGCGGCGAATCGGGCGTTGATGCATGCTCGAAGTCGACGTCAGCCTGAGCCGCGGCGATTTCGACCTCGAAGCCACATTCGCGGCGCCCACGCCGGGCGTAACGGCCCTCTTCGGCCGTTCCGGCAGCGGCAAGACCACGGTGATAAACCTGATTGCAGGGCTATTCCTGCCGGATCGCGGCCGCATTGCGCTCGACGGCGCGGTCCTCCACGACACGTCTCGAAACTACTCGTTGCCGCCGCAGCGGCGGCGGATCGGCTATGTGTTCCAGGATCCGCTGCTGTTCCCGCATTTCGACGTCGCCGGCAACCTGCGTTACGGACAGCGCCGCGCGCAGCCTCGCGGCACCGAGGCGGAGCTCGCCGATGCCGTGGAGTTGCTCGGCCTAGGCGCATTGCTCCGCCGCCGGCCACACGAGCTGTCGGGCGGAGAGCGCCAGCGGGTGGCGCTCGGGCGCGCGCTGCTGTCGCGGCCGCGACTTCTGCTGCTCGACGAACCGCTGGCCTCGCTTGACGCGGCGCGGCGCGGAGAGCTGCTGCCCTGGTTCGAGGCCTTGCGCGACCGGCACGCGATCCCGATCGTCTATGTGAGCCATGAATTCGAGGAAGTCGTCCGACTCGCGAGCCACGTCGTGCTCCTCGAGCAGGGTCGGGTCGCCGCCGAGGGCGACGTGGCCCGGATCGCGATGGTGCCGGAGCTGCGCGCGGTGCTCGGGCCGGAGCTGGCGGGTTCGGTCGTCGACGGGCAGGTCGAATCGACCGACCCTGGCACCGGCCTCGCGCAGATCCGCGTCGGGCACAGCGCGATCACTGCATCGGGTACCGGGCTCCGCGCCGGGCAGGCGGTCCGGCTGCAGGTGCTCGCGCGCGATCTCGTGCTCGCAACACACAAGCCCACAGGCTTGAGCATACGGAACGAAATCGACGGCACGATCCGAGCGATCGTCGACGACGGCCCGGAGGCGGTACTCGTCGAAATCGACGTCGGCGGCCCACTGCTGCTGGCGCGCGTCACGCGTCCGGCCGCATCCGACCTCGCACTCGCGCCGGGGCGGCGCGTCTGGGTGCTGGTCAAGGCAACGTCGCTGCGCGGTCATGTCCACGCACGACGCTGACACTCCGACAGGCGGCACGTCGTCGCGGCGTCCCCCGCCTACGACTTCACTGCCCCCGATTGCGCTGCGCTCGCGTTACCTTCCATTCTCCGTCGTCGAGCTGCAGCTCGATCGACAGCTGCTCGACGTCGGCGGCAAGATCGAAGGAGCTGTCTTCAGTTGCTTCGCGGCCGAGCGACCCCACCGTGAGATCCACGCGCGCCATGTCGCGGTATGGGAACTCGATGTTGTCGATTCGGGTGAGCAGGCGGATCGACTGGTTGGCGATGAGATACCCGTGGACGTAGTGCCGCAGCTCGCGGCTGTCGCGTCCGCGGTCGTCGTGATAGTCGGGCGAGACCAGGTGCATCAGCGCGGACAGGTCGCGTGCCTCGGCGGCCGCCTCGCCTGTTTCAATCACCGCGCGAACCTGGCTTTCGGGTGACTGAGCGCCGCCGCATGCCCAGGTCAGCAGCACCGCTCCGGCGACGGCGAATCCGGTGCGGTTGCGTTGGGAAGGCGCCGACATGCGCCCTCAGAGTAACCTCTCAGAGAAACGCCTGCGAGTTGTGCAGGGCATACCCGAGAGAACCCATGACGATAGTCATCGCGAGCGTGAGCCCGGCAATCATGCGAGCCAGGAATGTGCCATTGGAGTTGCGCTTGGACATGTCCTGTCCTCCTTCGTAAGCCAAACCATCCGACGGCGGCGAGACTACGGCGTTCCATTGGATACATAAATGGCAATAATCGGTATTCTCCATTCACGATTTTGGAATAATCGACCCGGCTTGCGACTAGCCGCCTGTAGACTGCGTCCGGCTGTGACGGGGCCCGCAACAAAGAGGGGAGCTCGCTTTTGTCGACCACCGCTCGCGTGCTGATCGGGCTGGCGCTCGGGATTGTGGCGGGCGCCCTGTCAACGCTCGCCGGCGACGATTTCGCGGCGCGACTCGTGGCGCTCGTTTCTCCTGTCGGCACGCTGTGGCTCAACGCGCTGCGCATGACGGTCGTGCCTCTCGTGGTTTCCCTCGTCATCGTCGGAGTGGCGGACGCGAGCAGCGCCGCTGCAGCCGGCCGGGCGACGGCGCTCGCGCTCGGATTGTTCGTCGCGTTGACCGCCGCAGTAGCTGTCGCCACGGCGCTGGCGGCGCCCGCTGTGTATGCGCTGTGGCCGGGCGGACCGGTGAGCCCGGACGCTCTGCTCCCCGTTGACGGCGGGTCCGCACCCGCAGTACCCGGGCTGGCGGAACAGCTCGCAAACCTGCTGCCGTCGAACGCGATCGCGGCAGCCGCCGGCAACGCGATGGTCCCGCTGGTACTCTTTGCGCTCATCGTCGGTTTCGCGCTCACGCGCCTGCCTGCGGCGCAGCGCGCGTCGCTCGTCGAGCTCCTCCGGACGATTGCGCAGACCATGCTCGTGATCGTCGGCTGGGTGCTCATGGTTGCGCCCCTGGGCGTATTCGCACTCATCCTGCCGGTGGCTGCGCGCACGGGTTCCGGCTTGATCGGCGCGGCCGGCTGGCTCGTATTCGTGCAGTCGTGCTTACAGGGCGCGGTGCTGCTCGCGATGTATCCGGTGGCCGTCTGGCTCGGCGGAGTTGAGTTCGGGCGCTTTGCGCGTGCGGCAGCGCCGGCGCAGGGCGTCGGCTTCGGCACGCAGTCGTCGCTTGCCACCCTGCCGGTCATGCTGGAAGCCGCGACTCGCGGGCTGCAGATACCGGCGCGCATCGCGGGGGTGATACTGCCGCTCGCAGTCTCGCTGTTCCGGGTAACGAGTCCCGCGAATACGCTTGGCTCTGCGTGTTTCGTCGCGTGGCTCTACGGCGTCGACCTGTCGATGTTTCAGCTCGCAGCCGGCGGGCTGGTCGCGATCGTCATCGCGTTGGGATCGGTCAGCCTGCCCGGCCAGGTCACGTTCGCTGCATCTAACATCCCCGTTCTACTCGCCATGGGGCTGCCGCTGGAACCGGCCGCGCTGATGCTCGCGCTCGATCCCATACCCGATGCCGTTCGCACTGCGGGCAACGTCACGGGCGATCTCGCGGTCACCACCGTAGTGGGGCGGTACGACGCGAGGCTCGCCGCGCCGGTCAAGGGCGCCGCACCCGGCACGGAGGCCGCGACGTGATTGCGCGATCCGTGTTCCTCTGTGCAATCGTGCTCGCCGGATGCGCGGCCGATCCACCGGCCGATGTCGACCGCCCCGATTCTACGACGGCGCAGTTGGTGAATCGCGTGGCGCAGCGCTACCTGGCCGAGACGGCGCTGATCGGTCTGTCGGTGGCCGTGGCGCGTGACGGGCGGATCGTGCACGAATCGGGGTACGGCCTGGCACGCCGCGCACCCGACCTCGCGGCGGACGCCACCGTGCCTTTCGAGCTGTTCTCGATCGCGAAGCCCGTGACCGCGGTGCTGCTGCTCCGTCTGGCCGAGCGCGGTCTGGTCGACCTGGATCAGCCGTCCGGCACTTACGTGTCGGGGCTGCCGCCCGGGTACGCTTCCGCGACCCTGCGACAGCTCCTGCGCCACAGCTCGGGCAATGCCGAGATCGTGATCGACGAGCTGGATCCCGACCCGCAGTACGCACATGCACCGTCGCGAGACGACGTGCTCGCGTGGCTCGCGACCGGCGAACGATCCTCCGCGCCGGATGAGACGTGGATCTACGCGTCCTCAGGCTACGTCGCGTCCAAGATCGTCGCAGAGGCTGTCACGCAGCGGCCACTCGGTGAGCTGATCCGCGACGAGATGGCGATACCGCTCGCGCTCGGTCACTTCGCATCGTGTCCTGACCTGCGCGAGCATTCGCTCTCCTACGTCGCAGCGAGCGGGACGACGACGTCGGTCCCGGCGATCGATGCCGGATGGCTCGGAGACGCGGGCGCTCTCTGCGCCACCACCGGAGACATCGCGCGCTGGTGGCTCGCCGTGCGCTCGGGGCGCGTCATCGCGCCCGCATCGCTGCAGGAGTGGACCACGCCCGTCGAGCTGGAGCGCAACGCCTCCCACGCGCAGTTCGGCTACGGTCTCGGCGTGCAACTCGGAGCCTGGCGCGGACACACAGTGATCGGCCACACGGGCGACGGCGCGGGTGGTACGTCCGTACTCGCCGAGTATCCCGACGACAGGCTGCTCATCGTCGTCGCAACCAACACGACCGGCCGGGACGTGCCGCATGCGATCGAAATCCAGGCGGCGATCGCCGCCGAGCTGCTCGGTCTGCCGCCTGCCAAACCTGCAACCGCGAGCATCGAGCCCGCTGCGCTCGTCACCGTGCCCGGCCTGTACCGCTCGCGCGAGGGCAGCTTCTGCGTCGAAGCGTCCGGCGACCGACTGCGGGTCTCCGCCGACGAGGAACAGACGGTCGAGCTGTCGCACCAGGGTGGCGGACGATTCCTGCGCCCGGGAGACGGGGACGGGATCGAATATTTCCTCGGCTGGCCCGACAGGAGCGAGTGGTTCGCCTATGCGTGGTTCGGGCTGCCGACGGACCTCGCCACGAAGGAATCCGAGACCTGCCCCTGAGGACATACCGATGCCTGATTCCGAGATCGATCCACGATTGCAGGCGTTGCTCGATAAGCAGGAGATCTACGAGCTCGTCTGCGCCTACTGCAACGCGGCAGATCGCCACGATCACGCCAGGATGCGCTCGCTCTACCACGAGGACGCGATCGACGAGCACGGGTCACTCTTCAGCGGCCCTGCGATGCAGTTCATCGAGCGGCTGCCGGAAATACAGGCGCCCATGGAGATCCTCCACCACAACGTCACCACGGTGAACATCGCACTTGATGGCGACTACGCCGAGGGTGAGATCTATCTGATCGCGATGCACAAGTTCCGCACGCCCGAGGGGCCGGCGGAGCTGCTGATAGGGGGGCGGTATTTCGACCGGTATAAGCGGCGCGATGGACGATGGAAGTTCCAGCACCGGGCGATCGTCGCGGACTGGGCGCACGTGCACCAGCCCTCGATCATCGACATGGGACACCCCATGGTCGAGGGCGCCCGCATCGGAGCACCGGGTGTCGACGACCCCTCCTACGGCTTTTTCCGACTGCTCAGGCGGGGCTGACGGAGTAGCGTCTTGCCCGTTCCCGGGCAGCCGTTTGTCATAAGCATGCAGAGCGCCGGCTGATCGGGGACGGCTGGATTTATTGCGAGTGCTGGGTTTTCATAGCGTCAAAGAACAGACGGGTCATCCGTGAGCAGAAATCAATGGCGGGCTCGCGTGGGAAGCGTGCTGCTCGCTCTTCTCGTGCCACTCGGGACGGGCACGCACGCGGCCACGGTGCCGAACGGCTTCGTCGACAGCATCTTCGTCGGGGTGCCGTCCGATGTGACTGCGATGAAGTTCGCTCCCGACGGGCGCCTGTTCGTTAGCCAGCAGAGCGGGAAGCTGCGCGTGGTTCAGGACGGGACGCTGCTCGCCACACCGTTCGTCACGCTCCCGGTCGACGACTCGGGGGAGCGCGGGCTGCTGGGTGTCGCCTTCGACCCCGACTTCGAGACCAACGGTTTCGTCTATGTCTATTACACAGCAACCAGTCCGACCGTCCACAACCGGGTGAGCCGCTTTACCGCGAACGGCAACGTAACCGTGCCCGGCAGCGAGGTCGTCATTTTCAACCTCAACACGCTGTCCGACGCGGACAACCACAACGGCGGGGCGATCCACTTCGGCAACGACGGCAAGCTGTACATTGCCGTGGGTGACAACGGGACCGGGCCTAATTCGCAATCGCTCGGCAACCTCTTCGGCAAGATGCTGCGAATCAATCGCGACGGCAGCATCCCGGTGGACAACCCGTTTTTCGATACGGCATCGGGGGTCAATCGCGCGATCTGGGCGCTCGGCGTGCGCAATCCGTTCACGACCGCAATTCAGCGCAGCACCGGGCGCCTGTTCATCAATGACGTGGGCGGGTCGAGCTGGGAGGAAATCAACGAGGGAGCACCCGGCGCGAACTACGGCTGGCCCCTTGCGGAAGGTCCGTCGAGCGATCCCGATTTCACCAACCCGTTTCACTACTATGGCCGCAGCGACGGCTGCGCTATCACCGGCGGAGCGTTCTACGAATCGGCAGCGCTCGCGTTTCCGACTGCGTATCACGGCGACTACTTCTACGCGGATTATTGCTCGGGGTGGGTTCGCAGGATCGACCCGGTCACCGGCGCCGACGTCGCATTCGCAGCTGGCATCGGATTCCCCGTCGATCTCAAGGTGGGCCCCGACGGCGCGCTCTATTACCTCGCCCGCGGGGATGCGCTCGTCGGCCGGATCAGTTACGCGAACGCCGAGCCGCCGTCAATCACGGTGCAACCCGCGGACCGAACGGTGCCTGTGGGACAATCGGCCTCGTTCACGGTGGGTGCCAGCGGCAGCGCTCCACTCGTCTACCAGTGGCGACGCAACGGCAACGTGATCGGCGGGGCGAACGGCTCGAGCCACACCGTCGCCAACCCGCAGCTCTCGCACAGCGGCGCGCTTTTCGACGTCGTCGTGTCGAACTCCTTCGGATCGGCCACCAGCGATACGGCGCAACTCGTCGTCACGCAGAACTCGGTACCCGCTGCGGCGATCACGCAACCGGTGAGCGGCACGACTTACGCAGGCGCCGTCACGATCAACTACGCGGGCACCGGCAACGACGCAGAGGACGGAATCCTGCCCGCCAGCGCCTTTACGTGGTGGGTCGACCTGCACCACGACACGCACATGCATCCGCAGGTGCCGCGAGTGAGCGGCTCCAAGACCGGCTCGTTCACGATCCCGACCAACGATGAAACTTCACCTGACGTCTTCTACCGCATCCATCTGGAGGTGACGGATTCGGGCGGACTCACGCAATCGGTGAGTCGCGACATCCAGCCGCGCAAGTCCACGATCACGCTGGCCACCAACCCCGCCGGGCTTCAGCTGCGGCTCGATGGCCAGCCGGTCACGGCACCGCACACCTTCGTGGGCGTCGAGGGCATCGTCCGCAGCCTCGAAGCGGTATCGCCCCAGGGCGCGAGCTGGGTCTTCTCATCCTGGTCGGACGGCGGCGGCCGTGTGCACGACATCTCGACTCCGGTGGCGAACACGACGTATACGGCGCAGTTCGTCGCTCAACCCGCGGTGTCGATTGGCATCGCCAACGTGTCGATGTTCGAGGGCAATTTCGGCACCAACATCGCCTTGTTCCCGGTAACCCTCTCCGGTGCGAGTGCGACGCCGGTCGATGTCGCCTGGAAGACCACCAACGGCTCGGCGACTTCCAGCAGTGACTACACGTCGGGCAACGGCACGGTCACCTTCCCCGCAGGCAGCACCTCGCGCACGATCGCGGTCACGATAAACGGCGACACCGCGGTGGAGGCGAAGGAAGTCTTCTACGTCGACTTGTCCGCGCCGTCCGGCGCTACCATCGCCGACGCACGCGCGGTGGGGTCCATCAAGAACGACGATGGAACCGGAACGATCGCCTTCGGCGCATCGACGTATCAAAAATACGAGAACGGCGGCAGTGCGACGATCACCGTGACGCGCAGTGGTGGGCTGGGCGGAGGAATGACGGCCCAGTACGCGACCACGAACGGGACGGCGAGCGCAGGCACCGACTACACGGCAACGAGCGGCACCCTGGCCTTCGCCGCGGGTGTGACCTCGTTGAGCTTCCAGGTCCCGATCACGAACGACACACGCGACGAAGTCACCGAGACCGTGAACCTCTCGCTCAGCAACCCGGCCGGCGGTGCCGTGCTCGGCACACGCCGCACCGCGTCACTCGGCATCGTCGACAACGACACCGGCGGCGTGCTCACTTTCAGCTCCGGCGCGTACGAGCGCAGCGAAAGCGGCGGTAACGCAACCATCAAGGTGCTGCGCACGGGAGGCGCCGCCAGCGGCGTCACGGTCCACTACACGACCTCCGCGGCAACCGCAAACGCGAACGAGGACTATACTCCTGCGACGGGAACGCTCAGTTTCGCGGCCGGTCAGACCTCCGCAAGCTTCTCAGTCGCGCTCAGGAAAGATACGGTCAACGAGGCGAACGAAACGGTGAATCTGGTACTCGCCAATCCGACCGGCGGCGCAAAGCTGGGCAGTCAGCCCACCGCCATACTCACCATCCTCGACGACGAGTGAGCGCGATAGCGCGCGCCCGATGACCGCGACTGCCGCCGACGCGACCGCCGCCGTTCCGCGCGGCCGCTTGCCGCGCCAGGTCCCCTACATCATCGCGAACGAGGGATGCGAGCGCTTCAGCTTCTACGGGATGCGCAACATCCTGACGCCGTTCCTGGTCGGCAGCCTGCTGCTGTACGCGCCGGAAGCCGAGCGCGCGGGACTCGCCAAGGAGGTCTTCCACACCTTCGTCATCGGCGTCTACTTCTTCCCGCTGCTCGGCGGCTGGCTCGCCGACCGGTTCTTCGGCAAGTACCACACGGTGCTGTGGCTCTCGCTCGTGTACTGCGCAGGCCACGCCTGTCTTGCGGCGTTCGACGACAACCGCACGGGCTTCTACACCGGTCTCTTCCTGATCGCGCTGGGGTCCGGAGGCATCAAGCCGCTGGTGGCGTCCTTCGTCGGCGATCAGTTCGACCAGAGCAACAAGCACCTCGCGAAGATCGTCTTCGACGCCTTCTACTGGATCATCAACTTCGGCTCGTTCTTCGCCTCGCTCCTGATGCCGATATTCCTGCGCAACTACGGGCCGAGTGTCGCCTTTGGCATCCCTGGCGTCCTGATGTTCGTAGCCACGGCCGTGTTCTGGGCCGGACGACGCAGGTACGTGCGCCTGCCGCCCGCCCCGCCGAATCCGGACTCGTTCCTGCGCGTCGCGCGCAGCGCGCTCCTGGCGCAGGCGCCAGGCCAGGGGCGCCCTGGACTGACGGTCGCCGCCGTGGGCGCGTTGCTCGCGCTGGGCGCGCTCTCGCTGATGGGCCGGCTCGGCATGGTCTCCTCGGTTTGTCTCGCGCTCGTGCTGCTGCTGGCCTTTGGCGGCGCGGGCACCTGGATGCAACTCGAGCGAGCGCGCGTCGCCCACCCGGGTGCCGCCGTCGACGGCGTGCGCGGGGTGCTGCGCATCCTGATCGTATTTGCGCTCGTCACGCCCTTCTGGTCGCTGTTCGACCAGAAGGCGTCGACTTGGGTCCTGCAGGCGGACGAAATGCTCAAGCCTGCGTGGTTTCAGTCGGCGCAGATGCAGGCGCTCAACCCGGCGCTGGTGATGATCCTGATCCCTTTCAACAACCTGGTGCTGTACCCGGCACTGCGACGCCTGGGAGTCGAGCCGACGGCCCTGCGACGTATGGGTTTCGGAATAGCGTTCTCGGGGCTTGCCTGGATCGCCGCCGGCGCGATTCAACTCGCGCTGGACGGCGGCGATGCGGTGTCGATCGTGTGGCAGGTGCTGCCCTACGCGCTGCTCACCTTCGGCGAAGTGCTGGTGTCGGCCACCGGCCTCGAGTTCGCCTATAGCCAGGCGCCCGCGTCGATGAAGGGCGTGATCATGGCGTTCTGGAATCTGTCCGTGACGATCGGCAATCTCTGGGTGCTGCTCGCGAATTCGAGCGTCCGAAATGAAAACGTCATCTCCCGTATTGCAGCAACCGGCTTGAGTGAAACCTCGTTCCTCATGTTCTTCTTCGCGGGCTTCGCGCTCGTGGTCGCGCTCGTCTTCGCTCTCTACGCAAGAGCGTATCCCATGCAGGACCACTATCGCTCGGCTTGAGTCGACGGCACGAAACTATACCGGCTGTCAGCAAAAGTCGGCGATCGGCGACGCTTTTCGATGAACTCTCCGTCGATTTGTCTGTAGGCCAAGTCGTACCTTCCGTATCAGTGCTCCGCCTACAGCCGCG
>Ga0075420_100004827_pt1 | contig 11821 bp, 8 predicted proteins | sample SoiMetdeltSBSDD4_FD_75296 | JGI IMG/M metagenome (GOLD analysis project Ga0075420, IMG submission 75296) | Bulk soil microbial communities from a Populus tree surrounding site in Tennessee, USA - Soil MetaG P. deltoides SBSDD4 | ecosystem: Environmental > Terrestrial > Soil > Tree plantation... | reverse complement strand
GCCGAGCCGAAGACGTAGAGGAACAGCAGCGTGAACATGATCGGCTGGATGGTGACGTCGAGGAGCCGTTCGGGTACCCGGGGGATGGTGCGGAGGCCCCGGCCGACCAGCAGTGCGGTCTCGCCGGACGTAGCGGCGGAAGGACCCAGGGCGGGTACCGAGCTCGGGCACCAGCCGCCGCTCGGCGCTGGGCGCTTCCTCGGCCCCGGGGCGCACGAGCGTCGAGGTCGAGGGGCTCATGCCGCCGTCCCTGCGGTCAGCGCGAGGAACGCGTCGTCCAGCGTCGGGCGTCGCAGCGCCACCTCGTCGAGCGGGACGCCGGTGGCTCGTAACGCGGCGGCGATGTGGGCCAGGTCGGCCGATCCGCCGGGCGCGGGGATCGACACCGAGCGCCGTTCCCGGAGCACCTGCAGTTCGAACGCCCCGTCCAGTGCGGCAACCAGCTGGTCCAGCGCCGCGGTGTCGACGGCGACGACGTCGACCCGCTGCTCGCCGATCCGGGACTTGAGGTCGGTCGGTGTCCCGGTCGCCACCACACGGCCGTGGTCGAGCAGGACGATCCGGTCGGCCAGGACGTCGGCCTCCTCCAGGTACTGGGTGGTCAGCAGCAGGGTGACGCCCGCGGCCACCAGGTCGCGCATGGTCGACCAGACCATCTGCCGGCTGCGGGGATCGAGGCCGGTGGTGGGCTCGTCGAGCACGAGCAGCTCGGGCTGCACCACGAGGCTGGCGGCCAGGTCGACGCGGCGGCGCTGACCTCCGGACAGGTTCTTGATCAACGTGTCACGGACCTCGCCGAGGTCGAGGCGATCGACGAGCTGGCCCACGATGCGGAGGGCCGTCGCCCGCCGGAAGCCCCGCAGCCGGGCCATCAGCGTCAGGTTCTCGCGGGCGGTCAGGTTGTCCTCGAGGGCCGCGAACTGGCCGGTCAGCGAGATCCGGCGCCGCACCTCGTCGCCCTGCGAGACCGGGTCGAAGCCGCAGACGCGGGCCGTCCCCGCCGACGGCGCCTCGAGTGTGGCCAGCATCCGGACCGTCGTGGTCTTGCCGGCGCCGTTGGGCCCGAGCAGGGCGACGACGGTCTGCGCCGCCACCTCGAGGTCGAGCCCGTCGACCGCCACGACGTCGCCGTACCGCCTGGTCAGGCCGTGCGTTGTGACAGCAAGGGGTGCGGTCATGGAGTCTCCGTTCTCGAAGGGGGAAGGGGAGGGAGGAATCCTTCTGTCGCTGAAAACGTATAGTGACTGAAGTTCTACCGCAACAGAACCTTCGGTAGGCTGAGGTCGTGAGCCCGGAGCACGAGTCCGTCGATCGGAGCGTGGTCGCCGAGGTGCTGCGGCCGGTGATCGAGGGGTTCCTGACCGCCGGTCCCGCGGCCTCGACGCCCGAGGGCCTGCGCGACCGGAAGAAGCGGCTGCTCCGCCAGCTGATCTCCGACACGGCGACCGCCCTGTTCCTGGAGCGCGGCTTCGACGAGGTGACGGTCAGCGAGATCGCCGAGGCGTGTGACGTGTCGGAGAAGACGGTCTTCAACTACTTCCCGACCAAGGAGGCGCTGCTCCTGGACCGGGAGGAGTACATGGCGGCGATGCTCGCCGAGGCGCTGCGCGACCGGGGCGACGGCGTCTCGTTGACCGAGGCGGTCGTGGCGGCGATCGAAGCGGACGTCAACCTGGACTACGACCGCTGGGCTCAGACCGAGGATCCGTCGCGGGCACTCGCGATGGTGCGACGGTTCGCCGCGCTGATCCAGGAGACCCCCGCGCTGCAGGCCGCCCTCCAGGCGATGAACGAGCGCCTCACGCAGGTGGCGGCCCGGACCCTCGCCGACCGGGCGGGGATCGACCCCGAAGATCCCGAGCCACAGCTCGCCGCCGCCACCGTGCTCGCCCTGTGGAGTGCCCAGTTCCGGGCCCTGCAGCGCTACGCCGACGGCAGCAAGAGCATGGAGGCCGTCCGCGCCGCCGTCCTGGAGGACGTCCATCGTGCGGCGCGGGTCGCCGACAGTGGCCTGTCCGCCTTCAACCTCGTCGTCCAGCCCTCCAGCCGCCAGCAGCTCCGGCAGGCCGCCGACGCCGCGAACGAGGCCCGCAAGCAGGTCGTCGTCGCGGTGAAGCAGGCCCGCGACGCCTGGCGCCAGGTCGTCCAGGAGGCCAAGGCCCACCACCACGCCGAGCCTGAGCACCCGCGGCCGGCCTCCCGAGGCCGGGGCCGGCCGACGTCCCGTCGTCTGTGAAGGAGAACGGCCCCATAGGGGCCGAACGTCTGCAAAGACGCCGGGGACAAGGGGCGCCGTCGGGCCTCAGGGCCAGGCGGCCCAGCTGACGATGTCGACGGCTACCACCGGCCCGGGCGGGCGGTCGCGCTGGTACTGCGGGTACTTCGCCACCAGTAGCTCCAGGGCCCGGTCGTTCTCGGCGCCCGGCTCGAGGATCCGCCCCGCGCCGTCGACCCGGATCCACCACAGGGTCGACCAGTCCTCGCCGTAGTGGTCGACCAGCAGGCAGGCCCGGGGGTGAGCCCGGATGTTCTCCAGGCGGCGCAGCGCGAGGGTCGACTTCGGCTTGGCGTCGACCGCCGAGTAGAGGGTCTCGCCGTCGAGCACGAAGCAACAAGGCACCAGGTGGGGGCGGCCGTCGGGGCGGACGGTGGCCAGCCGACCCACCCGGGCCTCGGCCATCCGCCGGTACATCGCCGTGCGTTCCACCGACCTCGACCCTACGACCGCGGAGCACAGTAGAACTCGTTGCACTTCTTGTTACTCAGGCGTAGGGTCCGAGAGAAGGGGAATCGCCGGCGCTGGGCGGGCATGCCACAAGGCACCGGTCGGACAGAGGGGGAGTCATGTCGAAGCGCCGCACTGGACGCCTCGCGCTCGTCGTCGTGGCCATGCTGCTGGCCGCCTGCAACGGCCTGACCGTCGATCAATCCGGGGTCTACACGTCCTCACCGACCCAAGAGATCACGGGCAAGGTGACCGTGGGCGACGGCGACGCCCTGGTGGCTGTCACGGCCAACGGCATCCCGGCCACCGTCGACGGCGAGAACTGGTCGGTGGACGTGCCCCTGGACGGCGCTGCGATCTTCAACCCGGTGCTGGTCGAGGCCCGGTTCCGGTCCGGAGCCGTCTTCCGGGAGCGGCGCACGGTGGTCTTCGGCGACGGTGACACGGCGACCGTCCTCCCCGCCGGCGCGGTGATGAACGACGCCGTCGGCCTGCGGATCAACGAGAGCTCGTTCGCGAAGCTCGGGCCGACCATCGAGTCGCTGACCACCATCGATCCCGGCGCGATCGCGCCCGCGGGCACGGTCGTGCTGGACGCCTGCCAGCAGTCGGTCTTCGGCGTGTGCACCGTCTACACCAGGGCCGTCATCGCTGCGCCGCCGACCATCGCCGGGTTCGACGTCGCGCTCAACAGCCATGCCGGCGCCGTCCAGGCCGTGGTCACGCTCCAGAGCTTCCACCTGGACCTCGACGTCAACGCCCGGGTCTTCGGGGTGCCGGTCAACTGCGACCTGGAGGTGACCGCGGACTCCATCGGCATCGACGGCAACTACACCCTTCGCCCCGACCCGACCGATCCGGAGTTCCTCGACGTCAACCTGGTCGGGGCCACACCGGCGGTGACGCTCAACGGCTTCGACCACGACTTCACCGGGGGCGTGTGCTCCGTGCCCGGCATCGAGCAGATCGTGAACCTGTTCCTCGGCGACGTGCAGTCGATGATGCGCAACAACCTGACGACCATGCTCGGCGACCCCGACGGCGCCGGACCGGTGGATTCGCCGGTCGCCGACGCCACCGAGGGTGCGCTGGCCAACATCCACATCGCCGGGCCGATCGGCGAGGCCCTCGGGCTGGACCTCGACTCCGACGTCACCAGGGTGGACGTCGACGAGGCGGGTCTCGGCCTCCGGGCGACGGCCTCCTTCAACGCCAGCGAGGTCGCGCCGGGCGCGCCGGACCTGACCGGCTCGGTGGCCTGGGGCGAGGTGCTCGGCCCGCTCGGCGCCACGACGCCGACCGGCCAGGCCTTCGATGTCGCGGTCGGCGCCTCGGCCAGCGGGTTCAACCAACTCCTCGGCGGCGAGGTCGAGCGGGGCCTCCTCAACGTGGATATCACCCAGCTCAACGGCCAACCGTTGACGCTCCGGTCACTGCTCGACCTCATCGGGGCCGGCGGCCTCATCACCCAGGACCGGCCGATCACCATCCAGCTGCGGCCGGAGGTGGCGCCGATCATCACCGAGGCGGCGGGGCCCAACGGGGCGCTCGCCGAGCTCCGGCTGGCCGGCTACCGGGCAACCCTGCGCACGACCGACGCCACCAACGCGGTGCTGCTGGACGTGGTCATGGACTTCCGGACCGGCGTCACCATGGTCTTCGCCGACGGGCAGCTGAAGTTCGCCTTCGACGTGCCCGCGGACGCGGACTTCGACGCCACCATCGTGCGGAACGCCTTCGGGCTGCCCGACCCCGTCGTCGAGAGCGCGCTCCGCGCGCTGACCCCGCAGGTGTTCGGCTCGGTGCAGGATGCCCTGCCCGGCTTCCCGCTCCCGGAGTTCGTCGGGATGGGGCTCCAGCCGGTCGAGGTCGGTCGGGTCGGCTCGGGCCTGGTCCTGTTCGCCAACCTGGTCCCGGGGGCCTGATCGCCGGTTCGTGATCCGCCGCGCCGGCGTTCGTCCGTCGCCTGCTCGCCTCGCGCGACGGACGGACGCCGTGCGACGAGGCGGTGTGCCTACGTGCCTGCGCCGTCAGCCGGCGCGCTCAGCCGACAGCGACCCCGTCCACCAGCACCTGGACCCGGTCGTCGTAGAAGGCGACGAGACCGGCGACGCGCTGGCTCTCGGGGAGCGGCGTCGGGTAGCTCCACGCCACGTCGCGCGACTCCTGGCCGTCGACCCAGGCCGAGAAGTGCTCGGCCCGGCCCTTGTACGGGCAGTGGGTCACCGTGTCGGATCGCCGGAGGAGGTCCATCCGGGTGTCGACCTTCGGCACGTACCACCGTGTCGGCAGGCCGGTCTCGAACAGGGCGTGGGCTCCGGTCGTGTCGGCGAGGACCACCTCGCCCAGGCGGACCTCGACGTGCCGGGAGGTCGGCAGGATGTCGATCCGCGCGTACGGGCTGCGGACGTGGGTGAACACCTCCTCGTCCTCCTCGAACCAGGCGCTCATGCTCGGCCAGTCCAGCTTGACGTGGTCGACGATCTCGGGGATGGGCGACTCGGTGTAGACCAGCGCCGCGTCCTTGGCCGTCGAGCCGGCCACGGTCACGGTGTGGACGTCGGCGTCGCCGCGGCTCGGCGAATGGTGGACCTCGCCGGTCGGCTCGAGCTCGGCCCGGAAGTCAGCCAGGGGCAGGTAGTAGGTCGGGAAGTACGGCACCTCCCAGACCAGGAGGGGGTGGAGGGTGTCGACCACCAGCTGCCCCTCGAGGTAGGCCCGCACCCGCTTGGCGCTCCGCTCGGTCCGGACCCGGCCACGTTCTGTCGATGCCATGGTTCCTCCAACGGCTCGGGCGGCGCCGAGATTCCTCGCGAGAGGCGGTGGCCGCGAGGGAGCGTCAGTCGACGCGACGGGCCGTGTAGAAGAGGCAGTCGCGCCGGGTCTGCTGGACCGTCGTCGTCATCATGAGCGGCGTGACGTCGGTCGCGAGGACCAGGTCGCCGTGGGGCGTGAGGTGGAGCAGCTCGCTGGTCACCTCGTGGCCGGACATGTCGCAGGCCAGCAGCGGCATCGCCGCTCCCGGCTCCACGCGGCCGATCGGGGACCCGGCCGGCAGGTGGCCGAAGTTGTAGGCGTCCAGCCCGGGGACGATGACGAAGTCTGTCCCGTCGTGGACCGTGCCGCCGAAGGAGAACTCGACCTCGGGACGCACGGTCACCCGGTGGAGCAGCTCGAGCATGCGGTGGGGACGGGGGCGGTTGTCGGCCGCGGGCGGCCCGAAGCTCTCGGTCGCGAGGAAGCGGTCGACGACCGCCGACGCGAACTCTCGGCCCGCAGGCACGTGGGGCGGCCCGCACTCCACCGACACGGCCGGGCAGGTTGCCCCCAGCGCCTCCATCAGCGTGTGGGCATGGAGCCCCCACAGCAGCACCGTGTCGGCGCACAGCGAGGCCAGCAGCTGGCCCTCCGGGCTCAGCCGGGTGAGGATCGAGTAGTAGGGATTGCGGCTGCTGTTGTTGTGGAGGTCGACGGCAGCCTCCAGGTCGGCCGACCGCAGCTCGTCGAGGATCCCCGCGGCGCAACGGCGCATCTCGGTGGTCGCGGCGGCTGTCGGGTCCAGGTCCCAGACCCGGTTGAAGTCCTCCTGGTCGTCGAGGTGACGGTGGGCGTACAGGCCCTCCTCCGTGGCGGCGCGCACGTTGCCGATCAGCACCCACAGGTCGAAGGGGAAGCGCTCGCCCAGTCGCAGTAGGTCGACCACCGCCTGGAAGCCGGCGGGCTCGTTCCCGTGCAGGAGGCAGGACACCAATCGGGCCTTCGGCGTGCCGACCGTGCTCGCGGCAGGGATCCGTACCAGTACCGGCTTGCCCTCGAACGCCTCGAGGATCTCCCGGTCCGACCCTTCGAGCAGCGGTTTCAGCTCCTCATAGCCCTCGAACCGGTGGTACATGCGCCATTGCATGTGCATGGTTCGACACGCTACTGGCTGACGGATGCCGCCGTGGTCTCATATGCCGTCCGAACGTCCTCGGTGCGCGTGACAAGCCCATGTCGACCGCGCCACCGCTGCTCAGGTAGCACCGGGATCCTTAGACTTGTCCTGACCTGGAGCGTCCCGGGGGGAGGCCGGCCCATGGGTCGGGACATCGAGACCACCGAGTTCACGCCCGAGGACCGACTGCGGTTCCGTCAGAAGGTCAAGGCGAACCTCGCCGCCCTGCGCGAGCTGGTCGACAGCGGCAGCTTCGAGACCGGCCGCCGGACCTGTGGCGTGGAGATGGAGGTCTACATCACGGACCCCGCGGGCTCGGCGGTGCCGATGAACGCCAAGCTGCTCGAACGCATCGCGTCGGCCGACTTCCAGACCGAGCTGGCCCAGTTCACCATCGAGTTCGACGTGAAGCCGCGGCTGCTCACCGGCCACGTCTTCCACACCATCGACACCGAGCTCCGCCGCTCGCTGAACCACGCCCACGACATCGCCGAGGAGCTCGGCGGTCACGTGATGATCATCGGGATCCTGCCGACACTCACCGAGGGCGACTTCACCGAGGACCGCATGTCCTCCAACCAGCGCTACAAGGCGCTCAACGACATGATCCTCGGCAGCCGCGGCGAGGACATCGTGATCGACATCGAGGGCGTCGACCAGCTCGAGGTCCACTCCAAGAACATCCTGTACGAGGCGGCCTGCACGTCGATGCAGCTCCACCTGCAGGTCGACCCCCACGACTTCGGGCTGTACTGGAACGCCGCGCAGACGCTGTCGGCTCCGCTGGTGGCGGTCGGTGCCAACTCGCCCTTCCTCCTCGGCCGCCAGCTCCACCACGAGACGCGCATCCGGCTCTTCGAGCAGGCCATCGAGACCCGCACCGAGGAGCTCGTGCAGCAGGGCGTGCGGCCGCGGGTGTGGTTCGGGGAGAAGTGGCTGGACGAGGGCGAGGGCCTCTGGGACCTGTTCGACGAGAACGTCCGGTACTTCCCCGCGCTGCTGCCGATCTGCGAGGACGAGGACCCGCTGGCCATGGTGGTCGAGGGGGAGGTGCCCCGGCTGCCCGAGCTCACCCTCCACAACGGGACCATCTACCGGTGGAACCGTCCGGTGTACGAGGTGGTCCGGGGGCGGCCACACATGCGCATCGAGAACCGGGTGCTGCCGGCGGGCCCGTCGGTCCCCGACTCGGTGGCCAACGCCGCCTTCTGCTACGGGCTGCTCCACGGTCTCGCCTCACGGCCCCGGCCCCACCTCTGGGAGCAGATGAGCTTCGCCACGGCGTCCGACAACTTCTACACCGCCGCGCGGGACGGGCTCGGCGCCCGGCTGTACTGGCCCCGCATCGGGGCCCAGGTCCCGGTGTCCGAGCTGATCCTGCGGCACCTGCTTCCGCTGGCGCGGGACGGGCTGGTGGAGTGGGGGGTCGACGCGGGCGACGTCGACTACTACCTGGGCATCATCGCCGAGCGCACGCTGTCGGGCATGGGCGGCGCCGGCTGGCAGATCGCCACCTTGCGCAAGCTCGTCGACGACGGGCTCGACCGCGAGGACGCCATCCGGGAGATGGTGCGCATCTACCACCAGCGCTCGTACGCCAGCACGCCCGTGCACACCTGGCCTGTCGGGGGTTGACCTGCCCGAGCCGGAGAACGCTGGTGTGCCCGCCCGGACACCGCGAGCACCCCCACCTACCCTCGGGAGCGCGTGAGGCCGACTGAGGATCTAGGGCTCCGTTTCAAGCCGCCCACACTTCGGCGCCCCAGCCTCGTACGCCCGCGACTTCTCGCGAGGGTGCGCGACCGGTTCTCGGCCCGTGTCACGGTCATCGTCGCTCCGGCGGGGTTCGGCAAGACGACGCTGCTGGCCCAGGCCGTCGCCGAGAACCAGCTCGACCCGCTCGGTTCGGACTTCTGGTTGACCTGCGGCAGTGACGACAGCGCGGGTTCGTCTCTTGCCCAGGGTCTCTGCCGGGCGATGGATGTCCCGCCTGCCCGAGGCGTCGACGACGCGATCGAGAAGGTCGTCGAGACGGTCTGGCATCACGCACCCCGCGATGTCGCGTTCGTCATCGACGACATCCACGAGATCACCGGGAAGTCGACGGGCGCCGATGCGCTCGCCCAGCTCCTGGCGTCGGCGCCTCGCAACGGGCACTTCGTCTTCTGCGGCCGGCGTGCTCCGCCGGTCGCCCTGTCACGCCTCGAGGTCGAAGGGGACGTCATCCGCCTCGCCGAGTCGGAGCTGCTGTTCAGCCAGGACGAGCTCGCCGCGTTTGCGACTGCGAGGAACGTGCCCGGCGATCGGCTCACAGGCTGCGGAGGCTGGCCTGCCCTCGCCGAGCTGTCGGCGAGCTCGGTCGGCGGAGTCGAGGGCGACTACCTCTGGGAGGAGGTCCTCGAGCGGATCCGACCGGACCGCCGTCGCGAGCTGGCGCTGCTGGCTCACGTCGGCCCGGTCGACGACGCGCTGGCCACATCGGTCCTGGGACGGGAGACGGACGTTGCGGAGCTCATGGGGGAGCTCCCGCTGGTGGCAGTGACCGCGGACGGCGCTCGGCAGCTACATCCCCTGTGGCGACCACATCTCGCGCCGATGGTGGACGAGAGCGAGATCGCCGAGGCGCGGCGACGAGCGGGCACCGAGACGGCACGGGCGGGAGACCTCACGACCGCGATCCGGTTGCTGACCGACGCCGGGGCATGGGACCAGGTCACGCATCTGATCGCTGACGTGTTGGCGGTGCCCGATCCACGCCTGCCCGGTGACGTCGTCGAGGGATGGATGAGTCGTCTGCCCGAGACGATGAAGGACGGGCCGCTGGCCCAGCTCCTTCGGGCTGCGTGCGGCACGTGGAGTGAGCCCGTCGGCGCCGAGCTCGCCTTGGAGGCGGCCGCGAAGGCCTTCCGACTGGACCAGAACCTCGCCGGCGAGATGGCCTGTCTCGCCCAGCTCGCTCGGCTGGCCTGGATATTCGAACGACCGGAGAAGATCATCGGGATCGCGGCCCGGCTGTTCGAGCTCGAATCGCTGGAGTACGACAAGGCACGACCGCTCGCCTGCTTGGCGAGGGCGGCCATCGCCCAGCCGATGGGCAACTGGGAAGCGGCGCTGACCGAGCTCGACAGCGTCCCGGCGCGGTCTCTGAGCGCACCCTGGCAGAGCGTGGCCGAATGGCTGAGGTCGATGTGCCTGAACCACCTCGGTCGACCGGGCGAGGCACTGACAGCCATCCGCCGGGCACGCGACTCGGACAGCCCCCTGCCGGTGCCGGCCCTCGAGGCGGTACGGCTGCACGCTCTGTGGCTTCGCGGCGAGATCGATGACGTCGTCCACGAGCTCCCGGCGTTCCTGTCCCGTGTCTCTGCCACCGGGCTCAGCGACTTCGTCGCCTACATGACGGCTGCGGGGAGCATGGTGGCTGCGATCGCCGGCCGGACCGAGGACGCGACGAAGCATCTCGAACACGCCCGTCGTGCCGCCCCGTCCTCCCCGGCTGTGCCGATGGTCGATGCGAACCTCGCCATCGCCGAGGCCACGCTGGCGGTGGCCTCGGCCGACGAGCCGAGAGCGGTCCGCCTCCTCGAGCACCACCTCCAGGGCTCACCACCACTGGAGACCGGTCTGACCGCCCTCGTCCACCACACGATGCTCGCCCTGTGGTACGTCCTCGTTCCCGACAGCCGCCGGACGTGGGATCACGCCCCGCTGGGGCCGTGCTTCGTCGTGAGCCGCTCGCTCGCCCGAGATCTCGTTGCGGTCCGACAGACGGGGCGGCTGCCGGCCGGGGCCTCACGGCTCCCTGCACCCAGGGTCGTGCGGAGCGCCCTCCCGGTCCCCTGGGCGACGGAGCTCGCCCTGGCCCACATCGCTACGGGCACGGAAGACGGCTGGGCACTGCTCGAATCGCTGTGGCCTGTGGCGCAGGTCGATGTGCGACGCCACGCCACCGAGACCGGGAGACCCTTGAGCCGACCGGCACGGACGGCGCTCGCCCGGCTCCCGGTGCCGCCACCCGGGCGCCTCGAGCTCAAGCTGTTGGGCCCGGTCGAGCTTCGACGCGACGGGGTCCTGGTCGAGTTGCCCGACTGGCGCCGGGTGCGGGTCCGCTCGCTGCTCGCCCACCTCGTGCTCCACGGATCGGTGAGCCGCGAACGACTCGCGGCGGACCTCTGGCCCACCCTCGATGTCGAGTCCCGATCGCACAACCTCCGGGTGAACCTCGCCCATCTCCGGCGTGTCCTGGAACCAGACCGTGCCGACCGCGATGCCTCGTTCCTGATCCGGACGCATGGCGGGAACCTCGTGCTCCACCACGACGGGTGGCTGGACACCGACGTCTGGCTCTTCGACGAGCTCTGGCAACGGGCTGCCGCAGCCGACGATCAGGGACTGCCATCAGCCGCGCTCGATGCGATGCGTCAGGCCGTCCCCCTGTGGCGCGACGATCCGAGCGAGTTGGCCGACAACGGCTGGGCGCTGCCTGATGTCGAGGAACGCCGTCTCCGCCTGGTTCGCATGGCCACCCGGGCCGGCGAGCTGCTGTTGGCACGGGATGACGCCGACTCCGCCCGCCACATGGGCGAGCGGGCGCTGAGGATCGATCCGTGGTGTGAGCCGGCCTACCGCATCGTGGCCGCGGCCCATGTGGCGCTGGGCGACCACCGGTCGGCCGACAAGGTCATCGAGCGGTACCGGGCCGCCCGCGCGGACCTCGGCCTCGACCCCTGACCCGGTTGACGGCTCGTTGACGGTCGGTTGGCGGGGAGTTCGTACGGTGCCTGCTCCGAACCTGTTCATGACCATCTGGAGGATGAGTGCGATATCGTTTGAGACACCCGCTGGCTCGGCGCGTCGGTGCCTTGGCCGCAATGCTGGTGGTGGTCCTCGGAGGGCTGATGCTGCCCACGCGGCCGGCGGCCGCGGAGCCCTGCACGATCAACATCGGCGGCAAGTGGGCCTCGTACGTCTGCGGTTACGGGGTGACGAGATTCGACTACCAGGGACGCGACCACGTGTTCCTCATCGGCTCTGACAACCACGACGTGTGGCACATCTGGGAGACCGGGGTCAACACCTACACCTACAGCGACTGGACCAGCCTCGGCGGCACGGCCCGGAGCGGGGTGCGGTACAACATCAGCGGTGCCAACAACGAGGTC
>Ga0075420_100004822_pt1 | contig 11825 bp, 8 predicted proteins | sample SoiMetdeltSBSDD4_FD_75296 | JGI IMG/M metagenome (GOLD analysis project Ga0075420, IMG submission 75296) | Bulk soil microbial communities from a Populus tree surrounding site in Tennessee, USA - Soil MetaG P. deltoides SBSDD4 | ecosystem: Environmental > Terrestrial > Soil > Tree plantation... | reverse complement strand
TGATCAGCAGTGGCGAGTCCCTGTCGGTCGGCAGCATCGCAGCCACCTCCCTCCGAGGCAATCAGCCTGATGTCTCCACTTTGACCATGCCACGGTCCCCGCTTCCTGCGGAAGAGCCAATCGTTGTCCAACGTTGACCGAAGCCAGACGATCCTGGCTTCCGATTCGGGCTGACTCGAAGGGGGCTTGACCGAGATTGGCTTCGTTCCGTCGGGCATAGGGTGTGTCGGTCGTCAAGTGGTGCCGAGGCATCGCGGTGGACCTCTGGGTGGGCTGCTCTGACGGAGATACCCGCGACGGCGGTCTTGTCTGTCCCCAGGCTCTAGAGTTCGGGGCGCGGTTGGTGCAAGAAGATCGTTCATGAAGGTGGCGACCATTCGCTCGGTGCGGCTGGACCTGGTGTCGATGGCGCCGGCGTTCCTGCGGGCCTCGCTGGAGGGCCGGCTGGACGAGGCCGCCCGGCTGCTCGGCGCGGCGCTCCCGCAAGATTGGCCCGGCGACCGCGAGCGCACGGTCCGCTGGCGCCTGGACGACCTGGCCGTCAATCCGGCCGCCCAGCCCTGGCTGCTGCGCGCCATCGTGCTGCGCGAGCCGGAACCACGGATGATCGGGCACGTCGGCTTCCACGACCCGCCCGGCCCCGAACGAAAGGTCGAGGTCGGCTACTCCGTCTGGCCGGAGTACCGTCGTCAGGGATACGCGGAGGAAGCGGTCGAGGCGCTGTTCGCCTGGGCCGAGCGCGAGCACGGCATTCGGCGCTTCGTCGCCTCGGTCGGCCCGTGGAACGCGCCGTCGCTGGGGCTGGTCAGGAAGCTCGGCTTCGTCCAGACCGGCGTCCAAATCGACGAGCTCGACGGCGAGGAGCTGGTCTTCGAGCTGGATCGGCGCCCCGGTCCGGGCCTCGTGCAGCCGTCCGATCGCTGAGTCGGTACGCCTTTCGGGGCGGGCGTTAGGGTTTGATGAAGCACCCCTGCCAAACCAGGACTGGGAGGCGTGGCCGCCATATACTCCGAGTAGGACTCGTCATCTTCACCGTCATCAAGGCAGCCAACGCCAGGAGAGGTTCGGAGGCATCGACGATGAGCTTCGATCGCATGAACGAAATGGATTGGACGTATGGGCGGGGGATGACCCAGGCCCAGCGCGGCACGATCGTCGGGCAGGTGATGGGCCTGCTGGCCTTCTCGCTGCTGTTCACGGCGGGCGGCTACCTCGTCGGACGGGCACTCGGCCCGCTCGGCATGATCATCGGCATCGTCGGATCACTGGCCACTGTGCTGGCGCTCAGCTTCGCCCGCACCAAGATGTCGTCAGGGGTCGCCCTCGGCGTCTTCTACCTGTTCAGCGTCTTCGAGGGGATGACGCTCGGTTTGATCATCGATAGCTACCTGGCGCGCGGCATGGGTATGGTCGTGGTGAACGCCGCGACGACCACGGCCGGCCTGGTGCTGGTGCTGAGCGCCTACGCCTGGACCACCAAGCGCGACCTGAGCGGCATGGGTACCTACCTGATGGCCGGCCTGCTGGCGGTGCTCCTGGCCGGGCTCGTGATGATGGTGCTCAGTCTGTTCGGGGTCCCGATGGGGATCTTCGGGTTCCTGCTGTCGGTGGTCACGGCGGTCCTGTTCTCGGGCTTCGTGATGTACGACATGCAGCGCCTGAAGAACGCGCAGATGGGCGTCGACGATCCGATCATGCTGGCCGTCGGCATCTACCTGAGTATTTTCAACCTGTTCCTGGCGATCCTGCGGATCTTTGGGTTCCTGAGCAGCAGCGACGAGTAACGCCGTTGCTCTACTGACCGGCAGAGGGTCGGGCTCCCGATCCCCATCGGCCACGACGCGCGAGGGTGCCGCTCCAGTAACGGGGCGGCGCCCTTCGTGTGTCTTCGCTACCCGGGATTGCACGTTCTCTCGCAACGCGCTACCATGGCGCGACGCACGCCGACACGACCCCGTCAGGGTGCCGATGGCTGGTCCCTCGACGTACGACCGGGCGTACGGCGGACGTCGTCTGAGAGGGGAGCGTGGCGCGCTGGTCCGGGGTCGCATCGCCGCCCGCGCCGAACGTCCTGGCGCGGGTCGCCGTCGTGGTCTTGCAGCTCGCCGTCCTCGTCGCCTCGGCCGGCCCGGACAACCCGGCGACCGCCGCGACGATCACCAACGGCGGCTTCACCACCAGCGCGACCGTCTCGGCGTCCAACGTCTCGCCCGGCGGCACGATCACCTTCACCGCTCGGGTGACGAGCAGCACCACCCGGACGGTCCTGGTCGACGTCGAGCTGTACGGCCCAACCTCCATCCGGCTCGAACAGCTCGCGCTCGACAACGAGGCGTTCACGGCCGGCGTCGAGCGGACGTTCCCCGTGTCCTGGAACGTCCCGGCCGGCGCCGCCATCGGCGGGTACACCGTCAAGGTCGGTATTTACACGCCGGCGTTTGGGCAGCACCTCCACTGGAACGACAGCGCCGGCTTCTTCACGGTCGGCATGGCGACGCCACCGCCGCCGGGCGGCCCGATCCGGATCATGCCGCTCGGCGACTCGCTGACGGACGGCTTCACCGTGAACGGGGGCTACCGGATCGATCTCTGGACGCTGCTCGCCTCTCAGCACAGCGTGGACTTTGTCGGTTCGCGCTACAACGGCGTCCCCGGCCTGCTGGACAAGGACCACGAGGGCCATCCCGGCTGGCGGATCGACGAGCTGGCCGGCGGGGTGACGCCGTGGCTGCTCGCCTACCGGCCGCAGATCGTCCTGCTCCTGATCGGCACGAACGACATGGTCCAGAATTTCGACGTCGCCGGGGCGCCGTCCCGGCTGAGCGCGCTGATCGACCAGATCAGGACGGCCGTGCCCGATGCCGCGATCGTGGTCTCGTCGTTGCCCCGCGTCAGCGATGCCGCGACGCTGGCCCGAATCCAGGCGTACAACAGCCAGATCCCGGGCATCGTCGCGTCCAAGGGCAGCAAGGTGAGCTACGTCAACGCCTTCGCCGCCATCGAGCCCGTCCACCTCGCGGCCGACGGCACGCATCTGACCCACAACGGCTACGGCAAGCTCGCGACCGTCTGGTATCCGACCGTCGACGCGATCCTCGACGTGCTGGCGCCGCCGCCGCCCGCCACCCCGACGGCCCTGCCCGTCTGCTCATCACCGCAGCGCGTCGCCGTCTCGACCGCGAAGGGGATGCCCGGTCAATTGCTGGCGACGGTTACCGCGCTGGGCGCGGGCAACGGGCTGCGCGAGATCCGCATCGGCGACGCCCAGAACGCGATCGTGACGGTCGCCGGGCAGTCCGGACGGGGGAATTTCACGGTCCCGCTGCCGTCGGAGCCGGCGAGCGTGTCGTTCGCCGTGGTCAGGGACCCGCCGGGGCAGCGCGTGCAGGTACCGTTCGTCGCCGTCGACCGCTGCGGGGACTGGAACAGTTTCGTGGGCGGCGGCCCCCTGGCGTTCTAGCAGGTTCCTGAAGGACCCCTGTCAGCGCGGCAGCCGGGTCGGTACCGGCTGCCGAAGCCGATCTCGCGAGCCCTTGAAGCGCCCGGCCGCGTCTGAGAACGATGATTCGCCTGCTGCCAGGCCGCGCGTTCCGGGCTCGCTCCGCACCCGCCTGCGCTCGACCTCGCTCCCGGCTACCATCACGATACCCGGCGACGCGGCGCGTCCGGAGGGGCTTCCCTCCGGATCGCGGACGTAGGAGAGGATTTCTTCGATGGCAACGCCCGAGGGTGACCTCGTTCAGCCCCGGCAAGGACAGGGATACAGCGCACGGTGGTCTTCGCACGATGAGAGCCCGACGCGTCAACGCATCAGGCGCGAGGTCTACGGCGACGACTATCCCGTAGAGGCCGATCCCCGCAGCTACGTGACCGTGACGGAGCTGCGCGCGATTGCCCGCGACCTCGACGTTGGGCCGCGGCGGACGATCGTCGACCTCGGCTGCGGCCAGGGAGGGCCGAGCCTCTGGGTAGCCCGAGAGACGGGGGCCGAACTGGTGGGCGTCGATCTGTCGAGTGTGGGAATCAAGCGCGCCGAGGAGCGTGCCGTTGAGCTTGGGCTCGGCGACCGCGCACGCTTCCGGGTGGCCGACATCACGGCAACCGGGCTTCGCGACGCGAGCTTCGACGGTGCGATGAGTGTGGACGTGCTGTGGGCCGTGCCGGACAAGCTGGCGGCGCTCAAGGAAGCCGCCCGCATCCTGAAGCCGGGGGCCCGGCTGGCGTTCACGAACTGGGACCGCGACCTCACGCCGCCAGGCTACCTGCCGCCACTCGCCGATCATCGGCCCCTGCTGGAGCAGGCCGGCTTCGAGATTGAGAGGTATCACGTGCAGCCCGATGCTGAGACGAAGCGGCGCGCCGTCTACGAGGCGGTCGTGGCCGCCGAGCACAACCTGGTGCAGGAGATGGGCGAGGAGGCCGCGGCGCGGCTGATGTTCGAAGCCAGGGGTACGCTCGGCCTCACCGATGGCGTGGACTACCTTGCGCACAGTCGGCGCATCTACGTGGTCGCTCGCAACACGCGCTCCTCTCCGGAGGCTTATGACTAGACCCATCGGGTTGCCCGAGCAGGGTACGGACGATGACTGAGCACATCGAGACGGTCATAGTCGGGGGCGGCCAGGCCGGCCTGGCGATGAGTTATTGCCTGCGCCAACTCGGTCGCGAGCACGTCGTCCTGGAGCGAGGCCGACTGGCCGAGCGCTGGCGGAGCGAGCGTTGGGATTCGCTGACCCTGCTGACGCCCAACTGGATGACCCAACTGCCCGGCTACGGCTATCGAGGCGATGACCCGCACGGCTTCGTCAGTCGAGATGCCGTGATCCACTATCTGGAAAGCTACGCCGCCTTCTTCCGTCCGCCGTTGCGGTGCGGCGTCCGGGTCGAGTCGGTCAGGCAGAAGCCGGGCGAGAGCCGCTACGTCGTCCGGACCGATGCCGGCACGATCGAGGCGCTCAACGTCGTCGTCGCGACCGGCCCGTTCCAGCGGCCCCGCATCCCGCCGCAGAGCGCCCTGCTCCCCGGCGCCGTGCTGCAACTCCATTCGCGCGATTACCGGAACCCCACGCAGCTCCCCTCGGGTGCCGTGCTCGTGGTGGGATCCGGCGCCTCCGGCCTGCAGATCTGCGAGGATCTGCACCGGAGCGGACGCACGGTCTACCTGGCCGTCGGTCGGTGCAATCGGTGGCCGCGTCGCTATCGTGAGGCGGACATCTTCGTGTGGCTACAGGGTCTGGGTCTCATGGATACCGTCGGCCTGCAGTCGTTTATCGGCCCCGAGTACGGCTGCACCGGCGTGCTGACGGGCGTCGGCGGCGGCCACGACCTCGACTACGGTCGCCTCGCGGCCGCGGGCGTGACCTTGCTGGGCCATCTCCGGGGCGCGGCGGATGGTAGGCTCGTGTTCGCCGGCGACCTGCACGAGAGCCTTGCGCTCTGGGACGAGTCCTGGGATATCCTCAGGGACATGATCGAGGCCCACATCCAGAAGACCGGGCTGGACCTGCCGCCGGAGGCCACCCCATCTCGGGCCGCATCACGGGCCTGGCGGGATCAGACACCGGTCCTCGAGGTCGATCTGGCAGCCAGCAGCATCAGCGCTGTCATCTGGGCGACGGGCTTCATCCACGACTACGGCTGGCTCGAGGTCCCGGTCCTTGATGGTGGCGGCGGCCCTATCCAGCAACGTGGCGTCACCGGTTCGGCTGGCCTCTATTTCCTGGGGCTGAGACGGATGCACACGCCGAAGTCCGGGTTCCTGTTCGGCGTTGGCGAGGATGCCGTGTACCTCGCCGACCAGATCGCGACAAGGGCGAGAAGGTAGCGCGCGACCGTACCTGCACGCTCGGCACTGCCTTTCAGCAGCCTGTTCAGGCGACGCCGGGCCCGGTCCGCCCTCGTCGCGTGGGCGGCTCCGCTGCGACCGGGAGTGTGCCCCCGGGAACAGCTCGACGGTCAACCGTGGGACAGCGTGTCCAATGGGCGGTTTCCTAGGCTGAAAGAGAAGCATGCTTGTCCCCGCTAGCAAGCCGGGCCGCCGTCGGCCAGGCTCGCACCGTCATTTCTTATGGAGAGAGTTCTATGCACCGCTATCCGCTGTCTCCCCGGCACGCCCGCCAACGGAACCGACCGTTCGTCCCGATCGCCGGCCGATCGAGCCGGAGCTCGCTGATCCTCGGTGCCCTGCTGCTCGCCGGCTCGACGCTCGGCGTCGTCGCCACGACGAACACGTCGCCGACGATCACCAATCTCAGCCTCAGCGCCTCGGTGATCGACGAAGGGCAAGAGGTGACCGTCACCGGTGCGTTCACCGATCCCGACGACACGGACACCCACACCGTCCAGCTCGATTGGCGCGAGCCGAACCTCGATCAGCAGAAGGTCGTTCTGGCGCCCGGACAGAAGTCGTTCCAGGTCACCCACAAGTTCAAGGACAACCAGTACCCGAGCCCCATCAGGGTGTCGATCATCGACCACCAGCCCGGGGTCGATCCGAACGACAATACGGGCGGCGTCGGCGCCGACTGGGAGTACCTGCCGCTGACCGTCAACAACGTCGCCCCGACGTTCGCCAAGGGCGTCGAGGTCAAGAAGTTCGCGCTCCAGCCCGGCAAGGTGGTGATCGAGGGGAACGTCGTCGATCCGGGCGCCGATACGCTCCAGGTCACGGCGGCCTGGGGAAGCTCCCAGCAATTCCCGGGGCTCGGCAGCAGCCCCTGCTCGCTGGTGAAGGGCCACTTCCGCTGCGAGCACACGTACCCCTCGACGCCGCGCACCTACACCGCCACGGTGCGCGTGCAGGACGAGGACGGCGGCCACAACACGCACAACCTGCGCATCCAGATCCCCTGATTGCCGATCGCGCCCGGCAGCCGATCGCCCACCGTCCGAGGCGGCATCCTGTGACGCGCAGGCTGCCGCCTCGGATCGTGTACGGTTAGAACCTACCGACGAGATCGCGCCGGACCCGGGTCGGGGTGGCGGCGCCGGGAGGGAGCGGCAACGTGCAGATCGGGATCATGGGTCTGCCGGGCTCGGGGAAGACCACCGTCTTCAACGCGCTCGCACACGCCCGCGCGGCGGTGGGCGGCTACTCCGCGCCGAGCGCGGAGCCGAACCTGGCCGTCGTCAAGGTGCCCGATCCGCGCCTGGACCAGCTGGCGCCGCTGTTCGAGCCCCAGAAGTTCACGCCGGCCGAGGTCCAGTACGTCGACGTCGCCGGGATCGTGCGGGGATCCGGCAAGGAGAGCGCCGGATCGTTGCTGGCCCACCTCAGGAACGTGGACGTCCTGCTCCAGGTGGTCCGGGCGTTCGGGAGCGCCGCCAGCCAGGGCACGGACCCGACGCCGCTGGAGGACGTCGAGGCCGTCAGCCTCGAATTGATCCTGGCCGACCTCGACGTGGTCGAGAAGCGGCTCGACCGGCTCCAGAAGGAAGCGAAGCTCAACAAGGGCACGCCCCAGGAGCGGCTGGCCCGCGAGCAGGAGCTGGAGCTGTTCACGCGGCTCCAGGCGACCCTCGCCGCCGAGCGCCCCCTCCGCGAGATCGACCTCATGGTTGCCGAGGAGCGCGCCCTGCGCGGCTACGGCCTGCTGACCGCCAAGCCGCTGCTGGTCCTGTTCAATGTGGACGAGCCCGGTCCGGCCGCCGACGCCCTGGTGGAGCAGGTCGGCGGGACGCTCGGGGCGAACGCCGAGGCCGTCGGCCTGGCCGGCAAGCTGGAGATGGAGCTGGCGGAGCTGCCGGACGAGGAGGCCGCCGAGTTCATGGAGATGTACGGGATCACGGAGTCCGGGCTGGCTCGGGTGATCCAGATCTCGTACCGGCTGGCGCGGCTGCTCTCCTTCTTCACCGTCGGCGCCGACGAGTGCCGGGCCTGGACGATCCGCGCCAACAGCACGGCCGTGGACGCGGCCGGCGCGATCCACAGCGACCTGGCCCGGGGCTTCATCCGCGCCGAGGTGATCCATTGGGACCTGCTCCTTGAGGCGCAGACCTACGCCGAGGCCCGCAAGCGCGGCCAGCTCCGCTCCGAAGGGAAGGCGTACCAGGTTCAGGACGGCGACGTCTTGAACATCCTCTTCAACGTGTGACGCCCGGCACAGCGCCCCGCCGCCAGCGTCCGGCATGCTGGCTCTGATGCGTTGACCGTCTCCTGGTACGGTGGTACAGTGAGCCCGTCGACGGGCAACTTGGGGGGGCAAACCTCGCCCCGGTGTGGGCCGGGCGAGGAGCGCGGGGACTGACGCCATGATGACTGACGTGTGGACGAAGCGAGAAGCCGGGCCGCTCGCCGTCTACTGCCACGAGGGCTCGTACGCGTGCGACACCTGCGAGGCCGTCGTCGAGCGGTACCTGAAGGCGCTCGACGACGTCTGCCTCTTCCTGGACGTCAAGCGCGCCTCCCTCCCGACCATCTCCGTCTACCTCTGCGAAGTGCTCGACCTGGCCGCGGACGGCCAGACGCCGAGCGGGAACACCCAGCTCGACCTCGAGAGCGCGACCATCCGGACCGTCGTCACGTCGGAGTCGCCGGGGGCCTACCCGGAGTTCGAGCTGACGCTGCTGGTGCTCCACCTCACCCAGGGGCGATCCACTCCGGAAGGGCGGTTCTGGGAGGAAGGGCTGGCCGGCTACCTGGCCGGACGTGGCGGGGCCTCCTACTACGCCGAGGCGCCGGCCCGCGTCCAGAAGCTCCGCGAGGAGGGGCAGCTCCGGCCGCTGCCGGTCGTCGTCAGGCAGTACCAGGGGCACCGCTCGCCGGTCGCCACGACGACCGCAGTCGCCTTCGTGACCTACCTGATCGAGTGGCGCGGCGGCGAGCGCTACCGCCGGTTCCTCGCCAGCGCGCGCCGGGGCGACGCCGACGCCGTCAGCCGCACCTACGGCCGGCCGATCTCCGGCCTGGACCAAGCCTGGAGCCGCCGGATCGAGGCGACCGCGCAGGCCGGGGGTGGCAAGGCGCTCTCGGCGATCAAGGGCACGATGGAGTTCTATCGGCCGTACACCCTCTCGCTGATCGGCGTCGTCGTCACGATCTTCCTGGCCCTCAGCTTCGACCTGTTCATCCCGCAGGCGTTGAAGTTCTTGATCGACAACGTGCTCGGGCACCGCCCGATGCCGTACTCGGTGCCCGGCCTGATCGCCAGGGGCGAGGTCATCCAGCCGGGCACCGAGACGTTCTGGCTGTTCGCGCTGCTCGGCGGCATGATCTTCATGTTCATCGTCAACGCGCTGGCCCGGCTGAAGCAGGCCTCGCTGGTGGCGAACGTCAGCCAGGGCGTCGTCTACGACCTGCGGATGCGGTTCCTGGAGCACCTCCAGCGGCTGCCGCTCTCGTTCCACTCCCGGACGCCGTCCAACGAGATCGTCCAGCGCTTCCAGACCGACATCGCGTACGTCGCGGCGGCGTTCTCGGCCGGCATGGTGCCGATGGTCTCGAACGGCGTCGCGATGGTGCTGTTCGGGTTCACGCTGATCTCGTTGAACCCGCTGCTCTCGATCGTGGCGCTGGCCGGCCTGCCGATCTTCGCCTACTCCTACCGCCAGGGGCGCGCCACGCTGCGGATCAACCAGCGCGAGACGGCGCGTCGGAACCAGGAGATCCAGCAGACGGTCATCGAGAACCTGAGCGCCCAGCCGCTGCTGAAGACCTGGAACCAGCAGCCGTCGGTGATGGAGCGGTTCCGCGAGAAGCTGACCAACAACAAAGAGCTGAACATCCGCAACTCGATGATCACCCAGGCGTTCGCGCGGGCCACCGTGCTGATCACCAACGGCGCCCAGGTGGCCGTGCTGGTGGCCGGCGGCCTGGCGGTGATCTGGTCGAACGGCGACGCGCTGACCCCCGGCGGCCTGATGGCGTTCTACGTCCTCCTGCTGCGCCTCTACGGTCCGGCCGGCCTGTTCGCGGGGGCGTTCCAGACCCTGACGCTCTCGGCGGACGGGCTGGACAAGTTCTCGGCGGTCCTGAACCGGAAGGCCGAGGCGGACGCGCCGAACGCCGTCACGCTCGGGCCGCTCCGCGCGGCGATCCGCTTCGAGGGGCTCGGCTACGCGCCGACGAAGGGCAAGAGCCTGCTGAAGGATCTCGACGTCGAGATCGCGCGCGGCTCGAAGATCGCGTTCGTCGGGCCGACCGGCGCCGGCAAGGCCGCGTTGATGCAGATCCTGCCCCGCGTGGCCGACCCGACCGAGGGGAGGGTCACCTGGGACGGCGTCGACCTGGCGCAGGCGACGCGCCAGTCCGTCCGCGACCAGATCATCGTCCTGCCGCAGGACACGTTCATCCTGAACCTGACGATCTACGAGAACATCCTGGTCGGCCGGCCGAATGCCAATGGCACCGAGGTGATCGAGGCGGCGAAGGGCGCCGGGGTGCACGAGTGGGCGACCGGCCTGCCGGGCGGCTACGACACGATCGTCAGCGACCGCGACACGGCGGTGAGCACGCCGAACCGCCAGCGCATCGCCGCCGCTCGCGCGCTCCTGCGAAATGACGCCTCGCTGGTGCTGATGGAGGACGCGTTCTCGGCGCTCGACGCCGCCGAGCAGCGCGAGATCGAGCGGCGGCTGCGCGGCCCCGACGGCGACCGCACGATCGTCAAGGTCGCTCAGCGGCTGGGCGGCGTCACCGACGCCGACGAGATCATCGTGCTGGATGCGGGTGAGATCGTCGAGCGGGGCACCGACGATGACTTGCGCGAGCGACGGGGCCTCTACGCGCAGCTGATCGCTGATGAGCTTGGCGAGGCGGCGGTCAGCGGCGCCCGCCAGGCGGTGCGACGGCTCAGCAAGCTGGAGCCGTTCTCCAGCCTGCCACCGGAGGTGCTGGAGGAGACGGCGCGCCTGCTGCTCTACGCCGAGCGCGCCCCCGGCGAGGTCCTCTGCCGCCAGGGCAGCGTCGGCGACGAGCTGTTCATCATCGGGCGCGGCGACCTCGAGATTGTCGTCAACGACGAGGAGGGGAACGAGCGCATCGTCGCCTTCCTCCACGAGGGCGACTACACGGGGGAGATCAGCTTCTTGCGCCGGATCCCCCGCACGGCGACGGTCCGCGCCCAGACGAACGTCGAGGTCCACATCCTGCGCCGGCTCGACTTCGACGCTTTGCTGGAGCGGCTCGGCACGGTCACGCTGACCCACCTCGAGGACACGGCCCAGGCCCGGATCGAGGACACCCGCCAGAAGCTGGCGGCGGTTTCGGGCGGCTCGAGCTGAAAACGGGAATACGGGGACGCCTGCCGGTGGTTTTCTCTATCGAAGCGATCCGATGGGTCCACATCGGATCGCCGAGAGGGAGCCGTGCCGGTTGTGACCGTCGCCCCGAGACAAGGGTATAGTCAGAGCGTCATGACGCTCTCTGAATCCCCCCGCCCACCGCGCGCGGGCGTCCCCACCGAGGAGCGTGAGTCGTTCTTCGAGCGCGAGGTCATGCAGCACCTCGACGCGTTGTACCGGACGGCCCTGCGGATGACGCGCAACCCCCAGGACGCCGAAGACCTCGTCCAGGAGACGATGCTGCGCGCGTTCCGCTTCCTCGATCGGTTCGAGCCGGGCACAAATCTCAGAGCCTGGCTGTTCAAGATCCTGACGAACACCTACATCAACCGGTACCGCAAGGCGTCTTCGGAGCCGAGAGTCGACTCGCTCGACGACGCCGAGGAGCTGTCGCTGTACCGGTACCTCGACAACGAGGCGGCCTCACGCGGCGGAAGCGTCGAGGCGCAGGTCCTCGATCGGTTCGCCGAGCAGGACATCAAGGCGGCGATCGAGGCGTTGCCGGCGCAGTACCGGATCACGGTGCTGCTGGCCGACGTCGAGGG
>Ga0075420_100004820_pt1 | contig 11825 bp, 8 predicted proteins | sample SoiMetdeltSBSDD4_FD_75296 | JGI IMG/M metagenome (GOLD analysis project Ga0075420, IMG submission 75296) | Bulk soil microbial communities from a Populus tree surrounding site in Tennessee, USA - Soil MetaG P. deltoides SBSDD4 | ecosystem: Environmental > Terrestrial > Soil > Tree plantation... | reverse complement strand
TCGCGCCCAAGCACCGTGTCGCGTGCCCGATAGACTTCGCCCATGCCGCCGGCGGCGACGGGGGCGATCACTTCATAGATGTCGATCCGGAATCCAGGGGTGAATTGCATGTTTCGTCAATTCACTGCCCTTTCCCGTTGAACCCAGAAACGCTCACGCAGGACTCGTTTCAGAATTTTGCCGGACCCGCCCTTCGGCAGCTCAGTGTCTGAGAACTCGATGCGGCGCGGAGTTTTGTAGTTGGCGAGAGAGAGACGGCAATGGGTGATCAGGTCGGCTGCGCTGAGAACCCATCCTGGCTTCAGCGCCACGCACGCCGCCACGAGTTCGCCCCACTGGCGATCGGGGATGCCGAACACCGCCACCTCGCGAACCGCTGGATGCGCAGCGATCACCGCCTCGACCTCGCCGGAATAGACGTTCTCGCCGCCCGTGACGATCATGTCCTTCAGACGGTCAAGGAGATAGCAGTATCCGTCTGCATCCTGATAACCGACATCTCCCGTCCGAAACAGTCCGTCCCGGAACGCACGGTTCGTCTCCTCCGGACTGTTCCAGTAGCCGCGCATCACGTTCTCGCCGCGCGCCACGAATTCACCAGGATGGCCGGCCTCGACTTCCCGTCCTGACTCGTCCACGACGCGCACGTCGATCCCCGGAGACGGTCTGCCGCACGACGTGAGCCTCGTCTCGGTGTGCTCGTGGTCTTGCAATCCCGTGAGGAAACCGGTTTCGCTGAGTCCATACACCTGAATGAGTTTGAGATTGGGGAGCATCGTCCTCGTCCGGTGGATGAGGTCAGGCGCGATCGGCGATCCGCCATAGCCGACTTGCTCGAGGCTCGTGAAGTCGTAGGTCTTGAGGTCCGGGAATTGGGTCAACAGGTTGATCATCGTCGGCACCAACACCGTGTGCGTCACCCGTTCGCGTTCGACCGCCTCGCAAAAGCCTTGCACGCTGAACTTCGGAATCGTCACCTGACACGCACCGACAGCTGGTGAGCCGAAAATGAAGGGAAAGTCGGCGATGTGAAACATCGGCGCGGCGTGGAGATAGACGCCCCCTTCTTTGTACGGCATCCAGTACATGACGTGGCCCAGATTCTCGAGCACGTTGGCATGCGTGAGCACCACACCCTTGGGGCGACCAGTGGTGCCGCTGGTGTAAATCAGAGCGAGGACCGCCGCCGGATCGTAAATGGGCTCAGGAAACGAACCGCCCTGAGCGTCGAGTGGTTCTTCGTCGAGCACCAACTGCCATTCGAGCGGCACAGTCGGAGCAGCCATCGACGAATGGCGAATCAGGCCGCGCGGGCTGGCGTCCTGGAGCACGTGATCGATCTCTGTGGCCGAGAGCCGCGTGTTCAGGGGTACCGCGATCACTCCCAGCCAGGCGCACGCATACAGGAGCTCGATGTAATCGGGTTCGTTCGGAAGGAGAAGGGCCAACCGGTCACCAACGCCGAAGCCATGTGCTCGCAAGGATCGGGCGATGCCGCCGACACGAGTATGAAGCTCACGAAACGTCGAGCGCCGTTCGGCGGACGCGAGCGCCGTCCGTTCGGCATAGAAACGCGCACCCCGCTCGAGCGAGTGTGTATAGATCATATAGACGCGAACGACGCCTCAATCGCGTCCAGCGCTCCAGGAAAATCTGAATCGAAGCGAAAGCGCGCCAGATCTGCGATCGTGATCATGGCGAGGTCGTGCCGCTTGCAGAACCCGACGAGGTCAGGCACGCGCGCCATCGTGCCATCGTCATTGAGAATCTCGCAGATCACACCGGCGGGAGAGAAACCGGCGAGACTGGCCAGATCGACCGCGGCCTCGGTGTGGCCCCGGCGCTCGAGCACGCCGCCGGCGCGGGCTCGAATCGGGAAGACGTGCCCCGGGACTGCGAAATCTTCCCGCCGGCTGCCGGCCTCGATCGCCGCCTTGATCGTTTGCGCTCGATCGTAGGCGGAGATACCGGTGGTGGCACCCCGCCCCTTGATGTCAATGGACACGGTGAACGCGGTACCGCCCAACGCATCGTCGTCCGACACGACCTGCCCCAGCCTCAACTCATCGAGTCTCTGTCCGGTCATCGCCAGGCAGATCAGGCCACGCGCGTGGGTCGCCATGAAGTTCACGGCCTGCGGAGTAATCGTTTCCGCCGCCATGATCAGATCGCCTTCGTTCTCTCTGTCTTCGTCGTCGACGACGACGACCATGCGTCCGGCTTTCAGCTGATGAATCGCGTCTTCGACAGCGGCAAACTCGAACCCGTCGGCTCGCTCTTCATCCGCGGGGCGGTCACGTTGCCTGAGGCTGAGCGCGTGTCCCATCTTCTCCTTCTTGGTACGAAGGTACGCAAAGGAGTGTCGGTTCGGTGACACCTCGCAAGGAATCTGAGCGACAACCGCGATGCCAGCCTCGGACAACGCGCGCGTTTTGTCGGGGTTATTCGACAGCAGCCGGACTCGCTCGACGCCCAGGTATCGCAGAATCGCGATGGGCAGCCGGTAGTCTCTGTCATCAGCACTGAAGCCCAACACGTCGTTGGCCTCGAGCGTGTTCAGGCCTAGGTCCTGCAACCGGTACGCCTGCAGCTTCGCCATCAGACCGATGCCGCGTCCTTCTTGATGCTCGTAGATCAAGAGTCCGCGTCCCTCGCTGGCAATAGCCTCCAGGGCCATCTCCAACTGTTCGCCGCAATCGCAACGGAGCGACCCGAGCACCTCGCCGGTGAAGCATTGCGAATGAATGCGTACGAGTGGAGCGTCGCCGGTTGGGTCGCCCAGTGTGAGTGCGAGCGCCGTCTCGATTCCTCGCTCGGCGGTAAATACGTCGCGCTCGAAGCCTATGGCCTCACACACTCCCCAGCGTGTCGGCATCCGCGTGGAGGCCACTCGTCGGAGCCTCCCTCCCTGTGCGGCTCTGTTCATGATGACGGCCTACCTTGCGGTCGCAGGCGTCTTTGTTCTGGTGAAGTCCGGCCGACGCTTCTCAATGAACGCCGCGAAGGCTTCGTTTGCCTCGGTCGAGCGTACTCGCACGGCGAACTCCGTGTTTTCCAATTTCACGGCTTGCGCAAGCTGTTCGCGCCCGGCCTGCTTCAGCAAGCGCTTGCAGGCCTGCAGTGCGTCGGGGGGCTTCTCCGCCAGCTTCCGCGCCGTTTCAGTCGCAGTTGCCAGAAGTGAGTGATCAGCCACGACCTGCGTGGCCAATCCAAGCTCCGTTGCCCGCCACGCATCGAATGGCTGTCCCAGGAGGAAGAGCTCCGCGGCGCGGACGTAACCGAAACGCAACGGCAGCAGGTAACTGCTCCCGAATTCGGGGACGAGTGCCAGGTTGACGAAGGGCAGCTGAAACCGCGCGCTCTCACCCGCGTACACGAAGTCGCAGTGCGCCAACATCGTGGTTCCACCCCCAATCGCCGCACCGTGCACGGCGGCGACCAGCGGCTTCTCGAAATTGATCAGCGCGCTCATCAATCGCGCCTGGGGGCTTTCACCCGGACCTGGAGGATTCTTCACGAAGTCCTCCAAGTCGTTGCCCGCACTGAACGAATCTCCCGCGCCATGCCACAGCACGACTCGGATGTCATCATCCTTGGCCGCAGCATCGAGCACGTCCGCCATGGCGATGTACATGCTCGACGTCATCGCATTCTTCTTTGCCGGACGATTCAGCTGAACATCCAGGATGCTCCCGGAGCGTTGCGTAGCAATGTCACCCATGACGCCTCAACTCCTTTATCGCGTCGACTCTTGCGCGACTCTGACATCGGGGACGACTCTGCTCGCCCGGAACCCCTCGATCTGCGTCGCGTCGAAGCCGAGTTGTCGGAGAATCTCGTCATTGTGTTCGCCGATTTCTGGAGCTCGCCGGGCCGGCACCTTGTCAACGCCATGAACCTGCAGCGGACTGCTGATCGTGAGTTGCAGTTTTCCGCCAGCTCCTTCGAGCGGAACGACGATGTCGTTTGCACGTAGCTGAGGATCGCCGACGACTTCGAGCGGCGCGCGCACGACGCCGAACGTGATGTGACCCTGCTCGAGGACCTCACGCCAGTGGGCGATTGGCTGCGAGGCAAACGCGTCGTCTAGAATGGCCGTGAGTGCCTTGGAGTTCGCGACGAGCTGCGCCGGAGTGGCGAACCGCGCATCGGTCAGGAGATCGGGGCGGCCGATTCCCTTGGCGAGGGCCGGCCATTTGTCGGGCGTGATCACGATCACGAACCAACTCTCGTCCTGGCTCTCGTACACGTTGAACGTTGCATTGGGCGGGTTCAGGCGATCGTGGAGAGGGTAGAAATTCGCATCGACCAGCGCGCCCTGAATCGCGACCGCCGTGGCCCAGATTCCCGACGCGAGCAGCGATGTCGTGACGTACGAGCCTTCGCCGGTGCGCTCGCGCCGGTAGAGCGCCGTGACGATCGCTGAATACAGGCTCACTGCTGTCGCGTGATCGCCGCTACCGGCCACGGGTAGTGTCGGCGGTGCGCCCGCATCTCTTGTCAGCGACAGCAGTCCGGTCCTGGCCCAGTACGCCGTGATGTCGAAGCCCGGAAGATCGGCGTCAGGGCCTTTGTCGCCGTAGCCCGAGACGTCCGCATAGATGACGCGCGGGTTCACCTGCTTCACGTCGTCATAGGTGAGCTTCAGTTTTCTGCGCGCGGGCGGTGGGGTGTTGACGATGACCACGTCCGCCCACTTCACGAGTCGTTCGACGATCGCTCCAGCCTGCGGTGATTTGAGATCGAGTGCGAGCCCCCGCTTGTTGCGATTGTTCAAGTGCCAGGGGTAGTTGTCTTTCGCGCGCGGCTGCGGCGGAATCTTGTAGCCGATTCTCCACGTGTCGCCGTTCGGCGGTTCAACCTTGATCACGTCAGCGCCGAAGTCCGACAAGATCACCGCCGCTCCTGGACCAGCGATGAAGCTCGCGAAGTCCACGACTTTCAATCCCGAAAAAATGTTGTCGGTCGCCATTACGATCTCCTTCACACTCACCGGCTCGTGAACTTCGGCGCGCGTTTCTCCAGAAAGGCCGACGTGCCTTCTTTCTTGTCTTCCGTGGAGGCGCAGATCGCGAAGAACGAGCTTTCGATCACCAGGCCCTCGGCCACGCTCGCTTCGAGTCCCTTGTCCACCGCTTCGAGGGCGAACTTCACCGCGAGCGGGGCGTTCGCAAAGATCTGTTGCAGGATGGCCTCGGCACGCGCGATGAGGCCGTCCGCGGGCACGACCTCGTTGACGAGCCCGATGCGGTAGGCCTCCGCCGCGTCGATCATCCCGCCGGAAAGAATCAGCTGCAGCGCCCGGCCCCTCCCCACGAGCCGAGGCAGGCGCTGCGTGCCTCCGTAGCCCGGTATGACCCCGAGCTTGACCTCGGGCTGACCGAACTTCGCGCTGTCGGTTGCGAGCCTGATGCTACAGGCCATCGCCAGCTCGCAACCGCCGCCGAGGGCGAAGCCGTTCACGGCGGCAATCACCGGCTTGCCAAGGGACTCGATCAGGCTCGTCACCGCTTGACCGTTGCTCGTCATCTCCGCCGCTTCGACGGCCGTCACTTTGGCGAGCTCGGCGATGTCGGCGCCGGCGACGAATGATTTGCCGCCTCCGCCGGTCAGGATCACGCCGCGCACCGTTTCGTCCTGGCGCGCCTCCTCGAAGACCACCCGAAGTTCGCGCACGGTTCTCGCGTTGAGTGCGTTGAGCACCTTCGGACGATTCACAGTGACGTAGGCGATGGCGCCTTTCTTCTCGTACAGAACGTTCTCGAGCGCGGTCGCCGTGGCTGTTGAACTCATGGTTCTGTCTCCTACACGAACGCGCTCAATCCGGTGATGGCCTTGCCGATGATCAGGTTCTGCATCTGGTAGGTGCCTTCGTAGGTGTAGAACGCCTCCGCATCCGCGAAGAAGCGGCCGACACCGTAGTCAACGGAGATGCCGTTGCCGCCGCAGATCTCCCGCGCCCACGCGACAGTCTCGCGGCACTTTGAGGTGCAGAACGCCTTGGCGACCGACGCATGCGGGTCCGTCAGCTTGCCTTCCTCGTACAGTTGCGCCATGCGCGTCACCATGCACTGGCAGGCGGTGATGTTGCTGATCATCTTGGCGAGGAGATCCTGAATCATCTGGAACGAGGCGATCGGCTTGCCGAACTGCAGCCGCTCCTGCGCGTACTTGAGCGCGTGCTCGTACGCTCCCATCTGGCAGCCGGTTGACATCCATGCCACGGCGTAGCGCGTGATCCTCAACACGCGCGCCGTGTCGCGAAACGACGTGTCGCCCTGCAGGCGGTTGGCTTCTGGCACGCGGCAATCCTTCATCGTGATGTGACCGTTCTGGACCACCTTCAGTGCCATCTTGTCGGTGATCTTCTCAACGCTGAACCCCGGCGTCGTCTTGTTCTCGACGATGAAGCCTTTGACCTGGTTGTCGGCGACGTCGCGCGCCCAGATGATCGAAATGTCACACCAGGGTGAATTGCCGATCCATTTCTTCTCTCCGTTCAAGACCCAGGTGTCGCCCTCGCGCTTCGCCGTCGTCGTCATGCCGGCGGAGGTTCCAGAGCCGACCAGCGGTTCCGTGAGGCCGAAGCAGCCAATCTTTTCCAGGCGCGCCATCGGCGGCAGCCACTTCTGCTTCTGCTCTTCCGATCCGCCGAGATAGATGCTGCCCATCGCCAACCCGGCGTGGACGCCGAAGAACGTCGAGATCGACGGATCGATGCGCGCGAGCTCCATCTGAATGAAGCCCATAAGCGCGAGACTTTTCCCACGGCCGCCGTAACCCTTGATCGCAATGCCGCCGATGTTCAGCTCCTTGAAGGCCGGCAGCAGCTCGAAGGGAAATGCGTCGTCGAGCCAGTACTTCCCGATGACCGGCGCGACCTTGCTCTCCAAGAACGCGCGTACGCCTTTCAGAATCTCTTGTTCGTCAGCGTTCAACGTCGACGTGACGTCGTAGAAATCGCTGTTCGGTGCTGGCAGCGGCTTGCGCGGCTTGGCGTCTTTGCCAGGTGCTGTGGCTGCCGTTGGTGTTGCTGTGGCTGTCGGTGTCACGTGATTACTCCCTCTCTCCGAGCTCGGTCTGGCTCAATCTGGCGTAGGCGACGCCGGTCAGGTTCCCTTGCACCAAGGTCAACGCACGTTTTTCCGAGCCGTCGAGATGTGCCGAATAGAGCGAGCCGCCGAGGTCGGCGAAGAACATCCGGCGTCCTTTGAGGTCGAGAGCGAGGCCAATGCCCTCCATCAGACCACTGACCAGAATCTCCGGTTGATGCCCGTTGCGGGATGCCTCGTCCATGTGCGCGCGGCTGACCGTGTTACCTCGCGGGGCGTCGCCGCGATCGGTCCAGTAGATCAGACGCGTGTCGAGATCGAGATCGAGATCGATCGGCTCCGGCAGACGGTCGAACACGACTTCGATGTCGCTGCGGCTTGCGGGAGTCTCACCCTTCGGGATGTCGAGGTTCGCGCGGAAAATGCTGCCTTCGCCGGCGTTGTCGGGACCCTTCTGCGTCCAATACACCTGGCGGCGTTCGGAATCGACGGCGATGCCGACGCACCACTTCCTCGCGTCGCGGCCCGGACGCGCGTCGCCCTGACTGGTATCGACGAGCGTTTCGATCTGCGAGCCGTCGAGGTTCGCGCGCATGACGCGCATCCCTTCGCGATCACACCAATACAACTTGCCGCCCGTCTTATCGAGCTGCAGTTGCTTCGGTGTGAACGTCGCGCCCTCGGGCACAATCGTCCGGCGATTTCCTCCATCGAGATCCACGCGCTCGATCGAGCCGTCGTTCGCGCTGGGATTCCCCATGTTCGTCCAGTAGATGTGGCCAGCCTCGACGTCCACCACGATGCCGTCGGGCAGTCGCTCGAGTCCCTCGATGAGGACCTCGGGGTCGGAACCATCGGGATTCACGGACACCATTCGGCCGCCACTCATATTCAGATAGAACACGCGCTCGGCGGCGCCGTTGTCGTGATGAGCCGCACGGCGCGATCCGGTACCGCGGCGAAGCGCGAGCAGCCCCAGCAACACTTCGTCTCGCTCGTGTGCCAGTTGGTCGACAGAGCGGCCGGCCGCTTCCTGCAGGACGCCATCGACGATGGTCTGCTTGAGTTCCGGTGTGACCGTCGGCGTCCCGAGCGCCTTCCAGATGCCTTCGAGCGGTCCCATGAGGTGATCCATGAAATGACGGATCCCGCCCTCGCCGCCGCCGAGATGCCACAGCATGCTCTGCCCCATGACGCCCCAACGCAGACCAGGTCCCCAGGAGACGGCGGTATCGGCATCGGCGACGCTCAGCACGCCCTGCTCGATGAGGTACACGACCTCGCGATACAGCGCTCCTGCCAAGCGGTTCGCAACGTGGCCGGTGACCTCCTTGTGCAGATGAATCGTCTTCTTGCCGATCGAGTCGTAGAACGCGATGGCGCGCTGGATTGCCTCGGGGGATGTCTTCGTGCCACCGACGACTTCGACCAGCGGAATGATGTGCGGCGGGTTGAACGGATGTCCGACGAGGACGCGCTCCGGGTGTTTGCAGTTCGTCTGCATGACCGTCGGCGTGATCCCGGATGAACTCGACGCGATGATCGAATCAACGGGAGTCGCCGCGTCCATGTCCGCGAACAACTTGATCTTGAAATCCGGACGTTCCGGCCCGTTCTCCTGGACGAAATCGGCACTCGCCAGCGCCTTCTTCATGTCCGTGGTGAACGACAGCCGATCGCGTGCTGCACCCGCGGAGAGACCGATCTGGGTGAGCCCGGGCCAGGCTTCGTCGACGTACTTACGCAGATTCGCCTCCGCGTTCGGGGCCGGGTCTGTTGCGATCACGTCGAAGCCGCGCGCAAGGTATTGCGCCGCCCAGCTCGCACCGATGACTCCAGTTCCCACAATCGCGATGCGACGGACTGGTTTGTTCAAACTCATAGTTGCTTTCACCTGACTGTCTCGCCTGAATGCGTGACGCCACACAGAAGGGGCAACGGCGATGCCGACACTCGAACCTTCACAAACCGTCCAGAATCAGCAGAGCACGGAGGGATGGTGCGAGACGACTGTGTGACCACACGCACTTGTGTGGCGCGGTTGCGTACCGATGACGCGCTCGCACGTGTGCGACTCGGCGATAGGCAATTTGGAAACGCCTGCCCAATGTCGCGTCGCAATGGTGGCCCGAATGTTGCGCCGGTCGACGCTCATGTCCTCTTCGCCTGTGCCCATTGGATCCGCCGCACCTGCGGCCAAATCGCCGCCAGCCAAAACCGATCCGCCTCCCGCTCCTCCTCGCAGCGGGTCCCGATGGCGGACGTACGTGACGCCCATTCTGGTGGTGCTACTCGCCGCGGCCGTGTTGATGACGATCACCCGGAACTGGAATGCGTGGGAAGGTGGCAAGCTCGAACAGGTCACCGACGATGCGTACGTGCGCGGTGATCTGACTCCGCTCAGCACAAAGGTGGCAGGCATCGTGCGCGTGGTGCACGTGGCCGACTTTCAACGGGTTCAGACCGGCGATCTCCTCGTCGAATTACAGGACGACGATTACCGGGCGCAGGTGAATCAGGCGAATGCAGCAGTCGAGGCGGCTCGTGCCGCGATCGAAAACAATCGACGCCAACGCGAATTGCAGGACGTGCGCATCAACAAAGCGCTGGCAGGAGTCGATCAGGCGGAAGCGCAGATTGCCGCGGCCGAAGCGGGCAAGGACGCCGTACAGGCTGAATTGGTTCGCGCCCGCTCCGAACGAGCGCGCCAGGAGGGGCTGTATCAGACTCGCGCGGCAACACAGCGGAACGTCGAGGCCGCGGTCGCCGACGACGATCGCCTGGCCGCACAGTTCTCGAGCCGCGACGCCGATCTCAATCAGGCGCGGACGCTGCTGCACAGCAACGAGCTCGCGGTGGAAGCCGAGCGCCGCAGCAAGACCGTCCTCGAATCGCAGGAGATGCAACTTCAGGCCGACCTTCGAGCGAGACAGGCGAGCCTCGCAGCAGCCGTCGTGAACCTTGGCTACACGAGAATCTGGGCACCCGGTGACGGCACCGTGGGCGAACGGCAGGTTCGCCCGGGACAGCTCGTTTCTCCCGGCACCCAGGTGATCTCGTTCGTGGATGTCAAGAAGTGGGTACAGGCGAACTATCGCGAAACCCAGTTGACCAACGTCAAGGTTGGTGACCAAGCCGAACTTCGCATTGACGCCTATCCCGGAAAGGTCGCTCGCGGGCACGTGGTGGAGATTGCACCGGCCAGCGGATCACAATTCGCGCTGCTCCCGCCCGACAATGCCACCGGGAACTACACCAAGGTTGTGCAGCGCATTCCGGTCAAGATCGCGCTCGACGATACGACGCTCGCCGCGACATTGCGTCCCGGACTCTCTGTAACTGCCACGGTTCGGACGAGGCGATAACCGAACGCGTATGGCGGCGTCGAGCCTCACAATTCGCCCATCGGCTGCAGACATCGCGCGCGCGGTCGCCGCCGCGATCCCCTCGGAAGTCTCAACCCGCCCTCTGCTCGGGATCGTTGGAGTCGTCATCGGGGCGGGGCTTGTCACGCTCACCGGCCGCATGCTGAGCCTCGGGCTTGCCGATTTACGCGGGCATGTCGGCATCAGCGTCGACAACGGTGCGTGGCTCGACAGCGCGTATAACGCTTCGATCATGTTCATCGGCCCGTTCAGCGTCTACCTCGGAGGGCTGCTCGGACCTCGGCGCGTCCTGCTGTTCGCCGCCGTTGCCTTCGCGCTGACGTGCCTCGCGCTGCCGCTGATCAACAGCTACAGTCTCCTCGTCGCCGCGCTCATCGTCGCCGGTCTGACGTCAGGCACCTTCTACCCGCTCACGCTCACGTTCGCGCTGCGCAACATCCCGCTGCGATATCTTCCCTTCACCCTTGCCTTCTACGCGGTTGCCGTAGACGGATCGTTGAATATCGCGCCGTCGCTGTACGGCTGGTATCGAGATCACCTGTCGTGGCACTGGATGTTCTGGAATTCCGCCGTGATCGCGCCGGTGATGATCGCGTGCATCTACGCCGGTATTCCGCCGCAGCCATCGCGCAAGAGCACCGGCGCAGCGCCGAGCTTCGCCGGCTTCCTCTACCTGAGTGCCGGATTGGCTCTGGTTTTCGCCGCGCTTCAGCAGGGCCAGCGACTCGACTGGTGGCGCTCCGGGGTGTTCAACGGCCTGTTCTGGTCGGGATCGTTCTTCCTGCTCTGTGCGCTGGTGCGCAGGCTCCGGGGGCCGAATCCTCTGGTGGCGCTGCCGTATCTGGTGAAACGGAACACGATCCTCCTTGGCTCCCTGCTCTTCTGGTTCCGATTTACGCTCTGCACCACCCTCATTCTGATTCCGCAGTCGCTCGCCATCAGGGGATTTGAATCCGACCAGATTGGACCGGCGCTCATCTGGAGCGCCGTGCCGCTCATACCGGTCGCGCTCACGGCTGCCCTTCTGCTGCTGCGCAAATTCGATCCGCGCCTGCTCTTCGCAACCGGTCTGGCCTGTACGGCTTTCGCTGCCTGGCTGAATTCGCACTACACCAGTGCGTGGGCGGCTGAGAACTTCTATCGCACCGAGCTACTCGCGGGTGTGGGACAGGCGTTTGCTTTCATCGGACTGGTCAGCTGCTGCGTGCTGCAAGCCGTCTTCACCGGCGCTCTGGCCAAACCAGAGTGGGTCCTGACCTTTTCAGCCTTCCTTCACACCATTCGCCTGTTCGGCGGGACCGCTGGCGCCATCTACATGGGCCACTTCATCAGCGTGCGCGAACAGCTGCACTCGAACCTTCTGGGACTCCATGTCAGCAGTGGCAAC
>Ga0075420_100004817_pt1 | contig 11836 bp, 9 predicted proteins | sample SoiMetdeltSBSDD4_FD_75296 | JGI IMG/M metagenome (GOLD analysis project Ga0075420, IMG submission 75296) | Bulk soil microbial communities from a Populus tree surrounding site in Tennessee, USA - Soil MetaG P. deltoides SBSDD4 | ecosystem: Environmental > Terrestrial > Soil > Tree plantation... | reverse complement strand
GATGCAGTTCGTCGAGGTGGAGCTGGATCCGGGTGAGAGCGCCGTCGCCGAAGCGGGCTCGATGATGTACATGACGCCGGGCATTGCGATGGAGACCGTCTTTGGCGACGGCGGCCAGTCGTCTGGTGGCGGCGTGATGAACGCGATCCTCGGTGCCGGCAAGCGGCTGCTGACTGGTGAGAGCCTGTTCATGACGACGTTCACCAATCAGGGCAACGGCAAGCAGCAGGTGTCGTTCGCGGCGCCGTACCCCGGAAAGATCCTCGCGATGGATCTGAAGCAGCTCGGTGGCACGCTGATTTGTCAGAAGGACTCGTTCCTGTGCGCCGCGCGCGGCATCTCCATTGGCATCGCGTTTCAACGGCGGATCGGCGTCGGGTTGTTCGGCGGCGAAGGGTTCATCATGCAGAAGCTCGAAGGCGACGGCCTCTGCTTCGTGCATGCCGGCGGCACGGTGCATCCGCTCGAACTGAGCGCCGGCCAGACGCTTCGCGTCGACACCGGGTGTCTCGTCGCGCTGCAGCCGACGGTCAGTTACGACATTCAGTACGTCGGCAAGATCAAGACGGCGCTGTTCGGCGGAGAAGGGCTCTTCTACGCAATGCTGACCGGACCCGGACGGGTCTGGCTCCAGTCGCTGCCGTTCAGCCGCATGGCCGATCGTATCTACAAGGCGGCACCCGCGGCGGGTGGATCCAGACGCGAGGGCGGTTCGATCCTCGGCGGGCTTGGCGACTTGCTCGACGGAGATCCGAACTGACCGCTCAGGAGCGCCAGGAGTTTCGCAAGGTCCTGGAGGCACACGCGCAGACGGTGGCGATCTGCGAGGCGTGCGCCGCCACGACGCGTGATCTGGCGGCCGAGGTCGCGCGCGGCGGCGTGCCTCGGCCTGCCGATCTGAAGACCACGATCAGCGAGGCTGAACGAACACTGGTCGACCTGGCCCGCGTCCGCGAAGAGATCGAGCGTCTGATGGCGGCGGTAGGACTGCGCTAGTGCGCACGCCGGTTACGCTGGTTACGGGCGCTGGCGGCGAGATCGGCCACGGCCTCATCACCCGGCTCGCCGGCGCTGGTCGGCCAATCGTCACGATCGATCTGGCACCCCTCGACCCTGAGCGGCACAGGCTGGTCCATCGCGAGTTCACCGGCTCGATCACCGACGCCAACCTGCTGGAGCGCGTGCTCGCGGAATTCGAGGTCGATCTCATCTTCCATCTCGCCGCGCTGCTCTCGACCAGATCCGAGTTCACGCCGATCACCGCGCATCACGTCAACGTCGAGGGCACGCTGACGCTGCTCGAGTTCGCCCAGCGCGAGGGCGAGTCGCACGGCCGACACGTTCGGTTCCTCTATCCGTCGTCCGTTGCCGCGTACGGCCTGCCGGACCTGGCAACGAAAGCGCATGTCGGCTCGATTCGTGAAGACGAGTGGAACACGCCACGCACGATGTACGGCTGCAACAAGTTGTACTGCGAGCATCTTGGCCGCTACTACGCGCGGTTCTACAAACAGCTCGCGGCACACGCGAGCGGGCGGGTGGACTTCCGCTGCCTGCGCTTTCCCGGCTTGATCTCGGCAGTGACCCTGCCATCGGGCGGCACCTCCGACTATGCACCGGAGATGCTGCATGCCGCGGCCCGCGGCGACCGATACACCTGTTTCGTCCGCCCCGACACGCGCATTCCCTTCATGACGATGCCCGACGCGGTGAACGCGATGCTGATGCTGGCCGATGCACCGCGCGAGCGGCTGACACGCACGGCCTACAACGTCAGGGCCTTCAGTCCCAGTGCGAAGGACATCTGCGACGTCGTGGCGGCGGCGTTCCCGCAGGCGTCGATCGGCTGGGAAACCGACCTCAAGCGTCAGGCGATCGTGGACTCGTGGCCCGAGGACGTCGATGACGGCGCGGCGCGGCGAGACTGGGGATTTGCTCCGGTGTACGATTTCCAGAGCGCGTTTGACCAGTACTTGATTCCACAGATCCGGGAGCGCTACCGATGAAACGCGTACACCTCTGGGCCGCGTGTCTGGCGGCCATGCTGATTATTCCGGGTTACCACCCCATTGGCGTTGTCCCCGGCGACCTTAATCCGGCCATCGTCCTGTCTGCGGAGAACGACGCGATGAATGCACTGGCGGAGCGCTACGTGAAGCTCGTGCTGGCTCTGGGTCAGCACGACGCCGACTACGTGGACGCGTACTACGGTCCGCCTGAATGGCGCAAAGAAGCCGAGACCGCGAAGCGCACTCTCGATCAGATCGACAAGGACGCGCTCACGCTCCAGCAGTCCTTGACAACTGCGGCTCCCGCCGCCGGGGCAGACGACATTGTCCGCCTCCGACACACGTATCTGACGAAGCAGATGAGCGCGTTGCGGAATCGCGTGGCGATGCTCGGCGGCAAGAAGCTGACGTTCGATGAGGAGTCGAAGGCACTCTACGACGCCACGGCGCCGACCAACGATCCCGCGGTATTCGAGCGGACGGTGGAGGAGTTGGGCAGGCGGCTGCCCGGGACCGGATCGGTGTTGGAGCGATACGACGCGTTCCGCAGCCAGTTCGTGATCCCGCGCGACAGGCTCGATGCCACCTTCAAGGCGGCGATCGAAGGCTGCCGCAGCCGCACGCTCCAGCACATGACGCTGCCGCCGGGCGAGAGCTTCACGGTCGAGTACGTCACGAACAAGAGCTGGAGCGGATACAACTGGTATCAGGGTCAGTACAAAAGCCTGATTCAGGTGAATACCGACCTGCCGATCTACGTGGACCGGGCAATCGACCTCGCCTGCCACGAGGGCTACCCGGGCCATCACGTCTACAACATGCTGCTGGAGAAGAACCTGCTCCGAGATCGCGGATGGGCCGAATTCTCCGTGTACGCGCTGTTCTCGCCCCAGTCGCTGATCGCCGAAGGGACCGCCAACTTCGGCATCGACGTCGCGTTTCCGACTCGAGATCGTCTGGCCTTCGAGCGCAACACGATCTTTCCTGCGGCTGGTCTCGATCCGGCCCGCGCCGCGGAGTACTACGACGTGCTCGCACTCGTCGATCGCCTCTCGTATGCGGGCAACGAGGCCGCGCGCCGGTACATCAACGGCCAGCTCGATGCGACAGGCGCGGCGGGCTGGCTGGAGCGCTATGGACTGTACTCGCCGCCGCGTGCCGCACAGCGCGTGCGGTTCATCGACCAGTACCGCAGCTACGTGATCAACTACAACCTGGGCAAGGACATGGTGAAGCGCTACGTCGAATCGAAGGGCGGCACGGCGGCGAATGCCGCGAAGCGCTGGCAGATCTTCGAACAGCTCCTGTCATCACCGCGTTTGCCATCTGGGCTGGTTGGTGGTTAGTGGTTGGTAGTTGGTTGGTGGTGCTTGGTTTTAGCCGGACCATACGCGAATGATCTGCATCGAGATCAGCGAGCCTGGTGGACCCGAGGTCCTCAAACCAGTCGAACGCCCCGATCCGGAGCCTGGTCCGGGCGACGTGCTCATTCGCGTCGCCGCCGCCGGCATCAACCGGCCTGATGTCCTGCAGCGCCGTGGCGCGTATCCGCCGCCGGCTGGGGCGAGCGACATCCCGGGGCTCGAAGTCTCCGGCACAATCGCTGGTGTTGGCGCGGGAGTGGACGGCTGGCGGATCGGGGACGCCGTCTGCGCGCTCGTCTCTGGCGGCGGCTACGCGACGATGTGCGTTGCGCCAGCGCCGCAGTGCCTGCGCGTGCCGGCGACGCTGGATCTGATCGCGGCTGCGGCGATTCCTGAAACATTCTTCACCGTCTGGACCAACGTGTTCGACCGCGGCCGCCTTCAGGCGGGCGAGACGGCGCTCTTTCACGGAGGCACGAGCGGTATCGGCACGACTGCCATTCAACTTGCCTCGGCGCGCGGAGCGATCGTGTTTGCCACCGCCGGGTCCGATGACAAAGTGCGTGCCTGCGAGGCGCTCGGCGCACGACGTGCGATCAACTACCGGACGCAGGACTTTGTCGACGTGATCCGCGAGCTCACTGGCGGCAAGGGTGTCAATCTGATCCTCGACATCATGGGCGGCAGTTACGTCAACCGCAATCTCGCGGCGCTCGCCGTCGATGGGCGGCTCGTGCAGATCGGCCTCATGGGAGGCGAGACGGCCAGCGTCGATCTCCGGCGCGTGCTGGGACGTCGACTGACGATCACCGGATCCACGCTCCGGCCGCGGCCGGTGGAGGAGAAGGGCGCGATTGCCGCCGCGCTCGCCCGCGAAGTCTGGCCGGCCCTCGAACAGGGCATCGTCAAGCCGGTCGTCTACAGGACATTTCCGCTGACCGATGCCGCCGGCGCCCATCGCCTGATGGAGTCGAGCCAGCACGTCGGAAAGATAGTACTCGTCGCGCAGACGTAACAGTCGCGCGCCGTTCCGGACGTATCATGAGGTTTCTGAACGATCCTCTTGTCGGCCGGACTATCGCGCAATACGAGATCCTGACGCGCGTCGGCGGCGGCGCCATGGGCGTCGTCTACCGCGCACGCGATACGAAGCTCGGACGCGTCGTCGCGCTGAAGTTCCTTCCTCAGCAGTGGCGTGACGACGAGAACGCCAAGCAGCGGTTCCTGCGCGAAGCCCAGGCCGCATCGGCGACGGACCATCCCAACATCTGCACGATCCACGACATCGAGGCGGCCGCCGACGGGCAGTTGTTCATCGTCATGGCGCTGTACGAGGGCAGGACGCTCAAGCAGCGGCTCGAGAGCGGACCGCTGGCCATCGACGAAGCCCTCGACATCGCGACACAGATCGCCGACGGCCTGGCAAAGGCGCACGCCCAAGGTGTCGTGCATCGCGACATCAAACCAGGCAACATCATGGTGACCGAGGATGGTGTGCGCATCCTCGACTTCGGACTCGCGACCTTCGTCGATGCGCTGAAGCTGACGGGGGAGAACGTTTCGTTCGGAACGCCCGCGTACATGTCGCCGGAACAAGTGCGCGGCGAGGCCGCGGACGCGCGGTCGGACGTCTGGGCGGCAGGTGCGGTGCTCTACGAGATGCTTGCCGGACACGCACCGTTCCAGGGCGCCTATGCCGAGGCGGTGGGATACGCGATCCGCCACGAGTCTCCGATATCGCTTCGCACGGATCGTCCTGAAGTTCGCGAGGACATCGAGCAGCTCGTGTTCCGGGCGCTGCACAAGGATCCCAACGTCAGATTTCAATCCGGTCGCGCCTTCGCCCGGGCGTTGCGTCAGGCCCGCGGTCTGTCGGTGCCGCTCGACCTTCGGACCGAGGCGCTGCCGGTGCCCGATGTGCCACGCCCGCGCGTCCGAGAGCGACGGCGCACACGACCGCGCGCGTTCATAGCCGTGGCCGCGGCAGTGGTGCTCGTGCTTGGTGTGCCAGCCGTGTGGCTGCTGCGTCCGAACGAGCGATCGGCTGTGATGGTCGCGCCGGTGGTCAACCAGACTGGCCGCGCCGAGCTCGACGCCTACCGGCTGGCGCTGACGGAGATTGCGACCGACAGACTCGCCCAGTCGCGCGATGTGCGTCCGGTCTCGTATCGCCGGCTGCTCCAGGCCCTGCAACGCTTCTCGCGCGGAACCGGCGGCGATGTCACGAGCCGCGACGCCCTGCAGTCGATGGCGACCGATGCCGGCGCTGGGGTGATCATTCTTCCCACGCTGCTGTACGACAACGCGAGCGGGTCCTGGCGGGCGCGCGTCGAATTCCGCGACGCGCGAACAGCGATCAATTTGCGCGTTGCCGAGACGAAGCCCGTCGTGTCGTCGCTGAGCAAGGACACCGCGTACGGATTGATGACGGCAGTGACGGACCTCGTTGACGAGTACTTCGCGTCTTCACGAACGAAGGTGCTCGCATCGATGGGAACGATCTTTGACCGGCGCGGCGAGCGCATGCGCGCCGCGTCTCTGCGGACGCTCGATGCGGTCGAGGCGTACGAGCGAGGCATGCGGGCGTATGAATCGCTTGAATACGCCGATGCGCTGCAGGCGTTTCAGGCGGCGGCCGGCCTCGACACGCGGCACCCGCTTCCGGCGGCTTGGATCAGCCGCGTCGCCCGGCTGATGACGCAATGGGAGATGGCGAGGGAGGCAGGCGCGAAAGCTGTCGGCCTGATCACTGGCCAGACGCCCCCGTCGGACGCGTTGTTTGCGCGGGCTGTCTTCGCGGAGGCCGATCGCCAGAACGATGAGGCCGGCGAGTTGTATCGGACCCTGGCCGGGAGGTTCGCCGATGAACCCTTGTGGCTGCTGGAACTGGCCGCGTTTCAAGACCGCGCTGGCCAGACCGCAGGCGCGGTGAGCAGCTATCACGCGCTCCTCGCCCGGGAGGCGCGAATGATCCGTCCGCACCTCGAGCTCTGTCGGCTCTATAACTCGACCCGCATGAACGAGTCGGGTCTGGCGCGTCAGCACGGCGCACGGGCCCGGGAACTGTACGTGGCTGCCGGCGACCGCATCGGCGAGGGTCTCGCCATGCTCTGTCTCGCCGACATCCTTCGTGTCGGATCGCCCGACGATCGCGCCGAAGCGCGAAAGAATGCCGAGGGCGCGGCGGCGTTGTTCGAGCGTGCTGGCGCGCAGTACAACCTCGCGCGGGCGTTCCACTACATGGCTGTGACGCGTGCACGCGAGGACCCAGCCGGCGCGATCGTCGAATGGGAGCGATCGCTGGCGATTGCCGAAAAGGTAAAGAACACGGCGCTTGAAGCGACCGTGCTGCTGAACCTCGGCACCGCGAACGGCGAGCTGGGCAATCGCACGCAGGCCGTCGAGTACTACCGGCGCACCGCACGCGCCAACGAAGCGAGAGGCGATGAACAGGGCGCCGCCTACTACCTCGCCAACGCCGGGGCGCTGCTGATTGCCTATGGCACCCGGCCGGACGAAGGCCTGCGCGACGCACAGAATGCCCTCGCCGTCGTGCAGAACATCGACAAGAACTTCGAGGCGTTCTGCCTGCGGACGATCGCGAAGTATTACCGCCATGTCGGCAACCGGGCCGAGGCGGAGCGGCTTCTGCAACGGGCCGAGGCGATCGCCCGCGAGCGGAATCTGCCCGAGGATAGTGCGGCGGTGGCCGCGGAACTCGGCCGCGTGTATCTGGACTTCAGCGACTACGAGCGCGCACAGGCGTCGCTGCGACAGGCGATGGAGAAGGAAAGCGGCGCCGATCGTCTCGAGGCGCAGATTTCGCTGGCGCGTGCCCAGGTCATGCTCGGCGACTTCGCCTCGGCGCGTGCACGGCTGAACGAAGTCGCCAGCGTCGTTGATGCCCCGCGCAACCGGCGATTGATACCGCAGTTGTACGTGACTCGCGGGCTGCTGGCCTTTGAGTCAGGGCAACCGGCGGCGGCGCGCGCCGAGTTCGCTCGTGCCGCCGCTCGGGGAACGACGGAGCTGATTGACCCGGCCAGCGTCGAGGCGCGGGCGTATGTGGGATGGCTCGATGCGCAGGCGGGGCGACTGGCGGACGGCAAAGCCGCGATCACGGCCAGCCTCGACGATGCACGACGGATGCGCCGCGTTGCCCTCGAAGCCCGCTGTCGCACCCTGCTCGCCGGTGTTCACCTCCTTGAAAAGCGTGCTCAGGATGCGATGGCCATCGTCGCTGCGGTCACGCTCGACGGTCTTGGTCCCGAACTGCAGGCCGTGGTCCACCAGGTGCGGGCTGAGTCGTATCTGGCTGGCGGCGATCGGGAGGCTGCGCGCCGCGAATGGGCGCTTCGCGACGAGCAGGTTCAACGTGTGCGGCAGACGCTCTCGAAGGCTGACGGGCTCGCGCGTCGCGCCAGCATGACCATCCTTCTCGCGAATCCGGTTGTTCGGTGATCGCCTCGGATGCGTTTGTACGTGGAGCGGGGATTGGTCTGGGACGTGAACGCATGGAGGTGACGTGATGGGAGACGGCGAATACGTTGGCAATGCGAGTGTGCATTGGAGTGTCGATCACGCCGATGGTCGGAAGGTCAGAGTCCAGCCGAATCACCCCCGGCGGCCGCGAAACGGCGATCAGTTCGACCTGGCGTCTGATACGAAGGTATTCGGACGGGATGCCAAGACGGTCCAACACTTCGATGTGACGCTTCGATTCGAATCGAAGGCCGACGCCCGGACGCAGCTCCAGGCGGCGCTTGCGGCCATCGACGTCGCTCCCAACGGGACGAGCTTTTTTTTGAGTTTCAGGGTTCCGGCGACAGTCAACGGGCAGCAGCGACCCGATCCCGACAGCGGTCCGCGCCCCGATGTCGGCATCCGCTGGTAGTGGCCATCGCGGCGGTGCTGTTTACGGACCGAACAGCAGCCGCCGCAGCCGGCCGCCGAATGTCTCCTTGCGCGTGGCCAGCGGCGTGAGCGCCACCGCCAGATCGCTGGCCGACGCGTAGCGATCACTGGCGCGTTTGGCGAGCAGGCGGTGCACGATGGGCTCGAGCAGCCGGTGCTGAGGCGCGAGCATCGTCAACGGGTCCGGATCCTTATCCAGCACGTTCGATACGGTCTCGGACGGGGAGGCTCCGGCAAACGGAAGCCTCCCCGTTGCCATCTCGTACATCACCACGCCGAGCGAGAAGAGATCGCTTCGTGGATCGAGTGGGAGCTGCAGAATCCGCTCGGGCGCCATGTAGTTCGCCGTTCCCATTGGCCGTCCCGGAATCGTCGATCCCTCGGGCCCCAGTTCGCCGGTGTCAGCCGTCCGAAAGCGCCGGGCCAGTCCGAAGTCCAGCACCTTGACGGTGCCTGAGTCAGACACGACAAGATTGCCCGGCTTGATGTCGCGGTGCACGATGCCTTTGCCATGCGCTGCGCTCAAGGCGCTGGTGATTTGCAGGCCCATGTCCGCAATCTGTGGCGTGGTCAGGGTACGCCGCGCCATATACGTCTTCAGGTTCACACCCTCGACGCACTCCATCGCGATGAAGACCTGCCCTTCATGCTCGTCGATGTCGTAAATGGTGCAGATGTTCCCGTGAGTGAGCGTGGCGATCGTGTCGGCTTCGCGGCGGAAGCGCCGCACGGCGTCGGGATCGTCAGCCAGCTCGTCTGGAAGAAATTTGAGCGCCACTTTACGCCGCAACCGCGTATCCTCGGCTTCATACACGACACCCATGCCGCCCATGCCGAGCTTGCCGGTGATTTGGTAGTGGCTGATCCTGCTGTCGAGCATGATTGGGGCTGCTGGCAGAATACACGGCCCCACGACGCGGCTTGCACACTTTGTCGGTCATCGGGTCGTGACTGTGCGCAGAACGGACCAAGTCCGTCGCTATCATTGCAAGAGTCTTGCATGTTATGAGTTCCCTGACGCCCGAGGACGAACGTGAATACCATCTGCTCAGCGACGAGCCGACCATCGAACTGGTGGTTCGTGCGCGGACGGGCGACCGTCAGGCGGTTGAAGCCCTCCTGCAGCGCTGCATCCCGCAATTGAAACGCTGGGCGCATGGCAGGCTGCCGTCGGCGGCCCGCAACACCCTCGACACCAACGACCTGGTTCAGGAAACGGTGCTGCACGTACTGCGGAGGCTCGACTCGTTCCAGCCTCGTCATGTTGGTGCGATGCAGGCCTATCTTCGTCAGTCGGTCATGAATCGGATTCGCGACGAGGTGCGGCGCATCGGGCGTCACCCTGCGTCATGCGAGCTTCCCGACGACATGCCCTCTGAGGAGCCGTCACCGCTCGAGCACGCCGTGAAGTCCGAAGCCGTCTCGAAGTATTACCAGGCGTTGTCGGGCCTCAGCCTCCGCGACCGGCAGCTGATCGTGGCGCGGATCGAGGCGCAGTGGAGCTATGACGAGATCGCCAATTACTTCAACATGCCGACGCCGGATGCGGCGCGTATGGCCGTCTCACGCGCACTGCGTCGCCTGTTGGATTCGCTGAAGGAGGAACGCGGAGGCGACACGCCTCCGCGGCCAGGGCCTCAATCCGCGTAGACCACCGTGCGGGTGCTGGTATGCGCCCGCAGAACGTCGGACGTCAGGCGCTTGCTCAGATACACCTTCGACTGGCGGTTATCGTGCGTGTTCGCTTCGTACTTGATCACGTTGAATTCGAGCTGGTCGAGCGTCCCACGCATGTCGTAGAAGCAGTTCTTGGTCTTGACGACGACTTCGTGAAAGCCGGCGGCATGCGCCCAGGCTTCTGACTCCTCGGTCAGCGCGCGGAAGTGACCCTGGCCGCGCCAGTCGCGGCGGGTCCCGCCAATCCAGCTATAGAGCACTCTTCGGCCGTCGAACTCGACGCAGTCATGGAGACGTGCCACCAGGTCGACGAGTTTGGGCTCGCTCTCGTGCAGGCGGATTTCGTGCACGATCTTGAACGCGACGGGTGCGACCATGCCGGGATCGTCGGGCAGGCGCGCTTCGGCGATCAGGATCAGGAACTCACGGTCGCGTAAACGCGCGGTGATTTCCGACGCGGATTTCTTCCGCGGGAACTCGCCGAAGTATTCCTCGATGTATTGGATTTCGAGCGCGCCGGTCTCGAGGGGGTACTGCTTGATCAGATATTCCATCAATGCTCAATGCCCAATGCCCAATGCCCAATGCTCAATGCCCCAAGTGGCGCAATTGGCGACGGCCCAGGCCTCGATCCTAACCCAACCTTTGCCTTTTGACCTTTGACCTTCAGCTGTCGTACCCCAGGTTGGGCCGGAGCCAGCGTTCGGCCTCCTCGACGCCAATGCCCTTGCGTACGGCGTAACTCTCGACCTGATCGCGGCCGATGCGGCCGACAGTGAAGTAGCGGGCCTGCGGATGCGCGAAGTACAAGCCGCTCACTGAAGCCGCCGGCGTCATCGCCCCGTTCTCGGTGAGCGCGATCCCGGCCCGTTCCGCCTGCAGCAGGTCGAACAATTTGTACTTTTCGCTGTGATCGGGACAGGCCGGATAGCCGAAGGCCGGCCGGATGCCGCGGTAGCGTTCGGCGATCAAATCCTGGCTTGACAACTGTTCGCCGGCGCCGTAGCCCCAGTCGGCGCGTGCACGGGCGTGCAGCCACTCGGCGCTCGCTTCGGCGAGGCGATCGGCCAGCGCCTTGACCATGATGGCGTGATAGTCGTCCAGATCGCGCTCGAAGGCGGTGGCCAACTCCTCAGCGCCGAGCCCGGCGGTGATCGCAAATGCCCCGATGTAGTCCTCGAGTCCGCTGTCTGCCGGCGCGACGAAGTCGGCAAGCGAGAGGTTCGGCGCGCCATCGGACTGCTGCTCCTGCTGGCGCAGCATGTTGAAGCGGAGGAGTTCGCGCGTCTCACCATCACCGTAGTGTCCGGCTTTAGCCGGACCGGGCTGATAGACGACGATATCGTCGCCCGCCGACTGCGCGGGCCAGAAGCCATACACACCGCGAACGGTGAGCAGTCGCTCGCGCACGATCCGGTCGAGCAGCGTGCGTCCATGCTCGTAGAGCTCACGCGCCGAGGCGCCGTACTGCGGATGATCGAGAATCGCGGGGAAGCGACCCTTGAGCTCCCAGGCCGTGAAGAAGAATGTCCAGTCGATGTAGGGCACGATGGTCTCGAGGGAGACCTCGATGAGTCGACTGCCCGTGAACGAGGGGACAGCCAGGTCGGCCGCGGTCGGTTTCGTCTCGAGACGCTTCTTCGCAGCGTCGAGCCATGGGAGCAGCGGCCGTCGCTTGAGCGCCGCGTGCTGCTGGCGAACGCGCTCTTGATCGGCCTTGATCTCTTGATCGAAGCCGGCGCGGTCGGTGGCACTCAACAGGCGTGACACGACGTCCACGGCCCGCGAGGCATCGACGACGTGGACGACCGGCTGCGACCCATACTCGGGGGCAATCTTCACTGCCGTGTGCGGGCGGCTGGTCGTGGCTCC
>Ga0075420_100004811_pt1 | contig 11845 bp, 10 predicted proteins | sample SoiMetdeltSBSDD4_FD_75296 | JGI IMG/M metagenome (GOLD analysis project Ga0075420, IMG submission 75296) | Bulk soil microbial communities from a Populus tree surrounding site in Tennessee, USA - Soil MetaG P. deltoides SBSDD4 | ecosystem: Environmental > Terrestrial > Soil > Tree plantation... | reverse complement strand
ATCGCGGACTTCAAAGTCACCCCGGTGCGGTAGCAGCCATCAGCCATCAGCCATCAGCCATCAGCCATCAGCCATCAGCCATCAGCCATCAGCTTGCTGACGGCTGGTCGCTGATGGCTAACCGACAAATTCGGCCGCCACCCGAGCGGTGTTCACGTGCACCTGCACCGTGTCGGCAATGTCCCGGCCGTAGCCGCCGGCGATCGTGATCGCGACCGGGATTCCCACCTCGCGACAGGCTTCCAACACCATCGCGTCCCGGCGCGCGAGGCCGTCGAACGTTAGGCAGAGGCGGCCGAGGCGGTCCCCCTCGTGGGGGTCTGCGCCGGCAAGATAGACGATCAGGTCAGCCGTCGCGGTCTTGAGAACGCCGGGAAGGACCTTCGCCAGCGTGTCGAGGTAGACGTCGTCCCCGGTGCCGTCGGCCAACTCGACATCGAGTGAGCCTGCGACCTTGTTGAACGGGAAGTTCCGGCCGCCGTGCATGCTGAACGTGAAAACGCTCGGGTCACCGTCGAAGATTGCGTGCGTGCCATTGCCCTGATGCACGTCGAGGTCGATGATGGCGGCGCGGCGGATGCGCCCGACGCGCTGCAGCATCCGGATTGCCACCGCGACGTCGTTGAAGACACAGAACCCCTCGCCTCGATCGGGGAACGCGTGATGCGTGCCGCCGGCGAGGTTCATCGTCACGCCATGCTCGAGTGCTGCCGTGGCGGCTTCGCACGTGCCACCCACGGCGCGGAACGATCGCTCGACCAGCGCCTCCGACCACGGCAATCCGATGCGACGCTGCTCTGCGGCGCTCAGCGACCCGGTGACAAGGTCGTCGATGTAGCGCTCGGTGTGGACGAGCCGGAGCATCTCGCGGCTCGCTCGCTCCGGCTCATGCAGGGCTGTTCGCGGCACGATCCCCGCCGCGACCACCGCATCCCGCAACAGCGCGTACTTCGCGATCGGAAAGCGGTGGCCAGTCGGAAGGGGGATGGTGTAGCGCGCCGATGTCCAGCAATGGAGAGGCATCGTTATGCGGGCGCCGCGAGACGCAGCACCCGTGTGCCTCACATGGCAGGCGTGGTGCCGGGCGCTTTGTAGACGACGCCGTTCTTCATCACGAACACGGGTCGCTCCATCGCCTTGATGTCGGTGAGCGGGTCGCCAGGCACGGCGACGACGTCAGCCCATTTGCCCCTCGCGAGCGTGCCGACGTTCTTATCCCAGCCGAGGAGCTTCGCCGCGTTGCTCGTGCCGGCGACGATCGCCTGCATCGGCGTCAACCCGCCCCATTCGACGAGTAACGTGAACTCGTGGCCGTTCGCGCCGTGTGCTCCGACACCGGCATCCGTTCCGAGCGCGATGGGCACCTTGGTGGCGGCGGCGATCTTCACCGCGTTCCGCATCGCCGCAGCCGCTGCGAGCGCCTTCTCGGCGCGCAATCCCTTCAGGACGCCGCTCTTCGCCGCCTTCTCGGCCGCCTCGCCGGCCATGAGCGTCGGGACGAGGTAGGTTCCGCGCTGCGCCATCAGCCGCGCGCCGTCCTCATCGAGGAAGGCCCCATGCTCGATCGACGCGACGCCCGCCCGCGTCGCGATCTTGATCCCCTCGGTGCCGTGCGCATGCGCGGCGACCCTCCGCTCGAGCTTCTCGGCCTCGTCGACCATGGCCTTCAGCTCATCGTAGTTGTACTGCGTCGTGCCGACCGCATCTCCCTCGGAGAGGACGCCCCCAGTCGCGCAGGTCTTGATCACGTCGGCGCCGTACTTCACCTGGTAGCGCACGGCGGCGCGGATCTGATCGGGGCTGTCGGCGATGCCGGTCTTGAAGTCTCGGTCCTGGAGCCCGGGCTTGAACCGGTTTTCATCGCAGTGGCCGCCGGTGATCCCTAACGGGTGCGCGGCCGTCTGCATGCGCGGGCCGATGATCCACCCTTCGTTGATCGCTTTGCGGAGGGCGATGTCGTCGAAATTGGGCGAGCCGAGGTTGCGGACGCCGGTGAATCCGGCGAGCAACGTGTTCCGTACGCTGCCCACGGCGAGGATCGCACCGAACGAGTCGATGTCGCGCACGGCGGCGTCGTCGGCGGCGGGGTCACCCAACGTGCGGCCAATGACGTGGGTGTGAGCATCGAGAAACCCGGGCAGGAGCGTCGCGTTCCCGAGATCGATGGTGCGCGCCCCGGAGGGCACGCTCACCGAACCGTCCCGTCCGACGGCAACAATCCGGTCATCCGTCACCACGACGACGCCGTTCTGGAGCGGCGCGGCGCCGGTGCCGTCGATGACGCGTGCCGCCTTGAGCACGACCGTCCCCGACCCTTTCGTCGGGTTCGTCGGCGCCTGGGACACGGCAACTGCAGGAATAAGCAATGCGGTCAGCAGAACATTTCTCATGCTCGACTCAGTCAAGAGAGTTGAACGATCACAGCGGAAGTGCCAGCGTGCCGTCACGATCCTCGCCGGCCTAACGTCGCCCGGACGGTGACCCGCTGCCCGCCACGAAGGACGACGATGTCGACCGTGTCGCCGGGCTGGTGCGCGTATAGCGCGTCCGTATAGGCGTAGAGGTCCTTCACCGGCTTCCCGCCGAGCTCGACGATGATGTCGCCTGCCTTGAGCCCGGCCTTGTCGGCCGGACTGTCCGCGCGAACGCCGGTCAGTCGCACACCGGTCACTTCCGTGGCACCCATGTCGGGAATCGACCCGAGATACGCGCTCGTCCCGGCGCGCGACGATGTCGTCGGCGCAGCCGCGACGGCCCGCACGAACGTCAGCGGGGCGGGGCGGTCGGCCACGTCCCGCGTGATCCGCTCCGCAAGACTCACGACACTCGCGATCCCGGCGCCGTTCACCTTGTCGGCGTCGTCGGTGGCCTTGTGGTAGTCGTCGTGTACGTTGGTAAAGAAGTGCAGTACTGGCAGGTTCTTCGCGTAGAACGAGCTGTGATCCGACGCGCCGAACCCGTCGCCCGTCCCCGTGATGGTGAGGGCGTCGGATGTCACGTTCGCGCGAGCGATGATGTCGCTCCACTCCGACGCGGTCGCGACGCCATACACGATGAGCCGGTTGTCGCGCAGACGACCGACCATGTCGAAGTTGAGCATCGCCCGCACCTTGTCGAGCGGTACGGGGAGCGAGTCGACGAAGTACTGGGACCCGAGGAGCCCGAGCTCCTCACCGCTGAACGTGACGAAGACCACCGAGCGTTTCGGCGGACTACGGCGCAACAGGCGCGCGAGCTCGATGACCGCCGCCGTGCCCGACGCGTTGTCGTCGGCGCCGTTGCGAATCGCGTTCTTCGCATCCGGGTCCAGCGCACCCATGGTCGTCCGACCAAGGTGATCGAAGTGCGCGCCGATGATCACGTATTCATCGCGGAGCGTGGCATCGGTGCCACGCACGATCCCAACAACGTTCTGGGTTGGCATGGCGGATGGCAGACCGGCGTGCGCGGCCGCAACGGAGCGCGCCACGAACGGCTGGACGAATCGGCCGTCGCAACTCGCGCGGTCCCGGCGAGTTACCGACCCGCAAACCCGCCGGTCCGCGGCTGTAAGCACCGGCGTCAGGCCGATTCGTTCGAACCGACGGCTGATGTAAGCCGCGGCCGAATCATTGCCAGGACTCCCGGTGGCTCGGCCTTCGAGCGCGTCACTGGCGAGGTATCGAACGTCGGCGAGGATCGATGCCGTGTCGGGTACGGCCGCTCGCACGTCGGGCGTCGGAACCGATGCGGCCCCGCGACATGCCGCCGAGACGAGAAGACCCGCCAGGAGAAAAGAGGCAACGCGCGACGGCGTCGAGCTTGGATTCATGTGATCTGTACCGCTACGTAAAGGGTGTCGGGACGGAATCTTACGAGCGGGACACATTGCCGGACAGGCCACGCGCCGCCTGGTGACCCACCGTATCCATGAGGGTGTGCCAAGCGTCTCTAATGGGACAGTTCTCATTTTTTCGAATGGGTTTCGAGCCGCATGTCTAGTAGCGCAGCATCGTTTCCCGCTCGTTTCGCCGAGCTCGTGTATCTCCTTGCAAACCAGCCGGATGCGACGGCGGAGCAGGAGAGCGCGCTCGACGCCGCGGCGAGCGCGGTCGCCGACCGCTACGCGTCGCTCACCACGAGCCAGCTCAACGTCGACCTGCTGGACGTAGGGCAGACGATGGTGGGGGTACATCTCCACGAGCTCGTGATGCGCATGTCGTCCCATGCGGCCCATCAGATCGACTTTCTTGCCAAGGCGCCCCGGTCGGAAATCCTCGGCGTGGCGCGGATCCTCGCCAGCGACGCACGCCCTAACGACGACGGTGCGGCATTCGATGAGAAGCTTGTGGAGCTCGCCCCGACGCTCGTCGAGGTCCACCTCGGCCGCAACGGGTTTGTGCGAACAGGAAGTCTGACGCCGCCGGCAACGGAACGCGTCGGCACGCCACCGGTTCGGACACCCACTCCGTTCCGCGGGACGCCTGCGTTCGGCACACCGACGCCGTCACGCGCGGGGACCGCAGTTCCGTCGCCGAATCAGCCGGTGCGGGCCACGCCCGTGCGCGGCGGCCCCGCCGTTGCGCCCGGGGACGACGCGCGTATTCCGGCCGTGGGGTCGGCGTTTCACCATGGCGCGCCGCGGACGCCGCCGCCGCCGGCCGCCGTGATCCGAGACGAGTCGTCGCGGATCATCGAGGGGGCGATCAAGATCAAGGCGCTCGCCCAGATGTCGGACGATGAGCTCATCGACCGGCTGCGCGCCGCCGTCACGCCGCAGGACGTGCGGGGCCTGCTGGACGAGCTGGTCGACGTCGCCGAGGCGCGCGCCGCGGAGCGCCGATGGGAGATTGTGACGCGGATCTTCCACACGTTCATGAAGGGGGAGGCGGCGGCGGAAGACGATGCGGAGCTTCGCCGGGCCCATTCGATTGGGCTTCGCCGCATTGCAAAGCCGACGCTCATCCGCGGCATCGCGAGCCTCCTGCCGCGACGCCTGGAGCTCCGCGACGCCCTGCAGGACGTGCTGCTTCGCCTGGGCCCGGACGGTGCCGAAGCGGTCATCGACCTGCTGACGAACTCCGACGTCCTGACCGACCGCCGCGCCTACCTCGCGTTGCTCGTGAAATGTCGGGACGCCGTGCCGACGCTCATCCACTTGTTAGGCGACAACCGCTGGTACGTCGTGCGGAACGCCGCCGACCTCCTCGGCGAGATGCGAGCGCCGGAGGCCGAGAACGCCTTGGTGGACATCGTGGCGCACCGCGAGGAGCGGGTCCGCCGCTCAGTCGCCACGGCGCTGGCGCGGCTCGGCACAGCGCGGTCCATGCAGGCAGCGCAACAGATGCTCGCCGACCCGGTGCCCGAAGTGCGCGTGCATGCGGTGCAGGCACTGGGGGCGACGAAATGGCCGCGCGCGGTGCCGGTGCTGTCACGGGCGCTCGACACGGAGCAGGACGGCGAGGTGCAGGCGGTGATCCTCGCGGCCCTCGGGCGCCAAGCGTCGAATGAAGCCGTGGCGCGCCTAACGAAGGCGGCAGAACCGGAGGGCCGCCTGTTCAAGCGGAAGCCGACGACCCTGCGGGTGTCGGCTGTGCAGGCGCTGGCCGAGGCGAACACGCCGGCAGCGCTGGCGGCGCTCAAGCGGTTCGCCGAGGACAAGGAGCGTGAGGTGCGCGACGCAGCGGTGCGCGCGCTGCGGCCGAAGACCGAGTCCTGAGTGTCAAGGAGAAATTGGGGCAGACTCGAATTAGCGGGAAATTGGGGTCAGACACCAATTACCCAATGAGTCAGAGGTCCCGAGTAGTGTTGGGGTAATTGGTGTCTGACCCCAATTGCCAGGAATCGCTCATTCGAGTCTGACCCCAATTTCTATCGCGCCGTGAAATCCGTCTCCCGAGTCACGGCGCGGCACGTCTCGGCGATCAGCGCTGCGGTCCGATCGAGGTCCTCCAGGCTGACCATCTCGTTCGGGGAGTGCATGTAGCGGTTCGGAACCGAGATCAGCCCCGTCGCGACGCCTTCGCGGGCCACATGGATCGCGTCCGCATCCGTCCACGACTCGCGCCCCGCCGCGTGGATCGTGAAGGGGATCGACAGTCGCACGGCCGCGTCGCGGAGAAGCGTGAAGACGACCGGTGAGATGATCGAGCCGCGGGTGAGCACCGGACCGCCCCCGATCTCGTGCGCGCCATGCTCCTTCTTCTCGGCGCCGGGGTAGTCGGTGGCATGCGTGACGTCGACGACAAGCGCCATCTGTGGTCCAATCCGCGTGGCGCTCACACGTGCGCCGCCGCCGTGGTACGCGATCTCTTCCTGGGTCGTGGCGACCGCCACCACGCGAGCGGAACCGGGGTTGTCGGCGTAGCGCCGTAAGGCCTCCAGAACCACGAACGCGCCGATCCGATCGTCGATCGACCGCGACACGATGCGGCCATTCGGGAAGTCCAGCGTGCGCGAGTCAATGACACCCGCATCGCCGACGCTCACGCGCCGCTCGGCATCCTCGCGCGAGGTGGCGCCGATGTCGACCCAGAGATCGGTGATCTCGGACGCCTTCTTCCGATCGTCGGGTTTGATGATGTGAATCGGCTTCTTCCCGATCACTCCCAGGACGTCGCCGTCGCGTCCCATCAACCGAATGCGCTGACCGACCAGCACCTGCGCGTCCCATCCGCCGATAGGGCCAATGTAGAGGAAGCCCTCGTCATCGATGTACGTCACGATGAGGCCGATCTCGTCGATGTGGCCGGCAAGCATGATCGTCGGCGAGCCGTCCCTGTTGACCACCGCCATGGTATTGCCGGCGACGTCGGTCGCGACGTCGGCGAACTCGCGCGCCTCGTTCCGCCAGACACGAGCGGGTGCGGATTCGAACCCGGACGGGCCGGGCGTGTCGAGCAGACGCTCGAGAAAGGCAGTGGACGTTTCAGTGAGCATACGGGCGTACATTGATGGAATGACGATCATCTACATCTTAATCGGGCTCGGCGCCGGCGTGCTGTCGGGCCTTTTTGGAATCGGCGGCGGCGTGGTGATCGTGCCCGCGCTGATGCTCGTCGCGAGCATGTCGCCGATCGCGGCGACCGGTACCGCGCTCGGTGCCCTGCTGCTGCCGGTCGGGGCGCTGGGCGCGTGGGCGTACTACAAGAACGGTCACCTGGATGTGCGCGCGGCGCTCCTCATCTCGCTGGGCCTGTTCCTCGGCGCGTTCTTCGGCGCACGGCTCGCGATGATGCTGACGCCGCTGCAACTCAAGCGCGCGTTCGCGGTGTTCCTCGTGCTGGTTGCAATCCGCGTGTGGACAGTGAAGTGATCGAAGGCGCGGAGTCGAGGGATGACCCTATGCGACGCGACGCGCAGTCGCTGGATCGGGTGCTCCGAAAAGGTTGGGGCTGAAGATCCGCGCGAGCACTTCGATGCCATCGACCACGCGCGGACCGGGACGGCTCAGAAAGGCGTTCGCATCGACAGCCCAGACCTGGCGGTCCCGAGCCCAGCTCCACTCGGGGAGCGCGAGCACGCGCGCCGCGTCACGGACGGCGCGCTCGAGATCGTACCCACACGGGCCAATGATGATGACCTCCGGACCGGCGGTGTGCACCATCTCATGAGTCCGCGTCGATGAGTGCTCGCCCGGCTTCGCGAGCACGTCTGCGCCGCCAGCGCGGTGCACCATCTCGGGCACCCAATGGCCGGCTGCGAACAACGGCTCCGTCCACTCGATGACGGCGACCCGTGGGCGCGGCGCACGTGCTGCCTTGAGCGTCTCGTGGATCGCGCGCATGCGGGAGCGCGCGTCGGCCACAAGTGTATCGGCGCGGTCCTCGACACCGAGCGCGACTGCGACGCGGCGGATGTCGTCGAATATTCCATCGAGGGTCGTTGCGCCGAGTGTCACGACGTTCGGGCGAGGCTCCAGCCGCGCTGCGACCGCGCGCACCTCGCCCTCACTCACGGCGCACACGTCACACACGACCTGCGTGACCATGAGATCGGGCGCGAGCGCACGGACACGATCCTCGCGCACGTCGTAGAGCGGCCGGCCGCCGTCGACCAGGTCGCGCACCTGAGTGTCCACGGTGCTGGGCGCGGCCTTCGATTCGATCGCACTCGACGTCACGACGTCGCGGGACCGAACGACCGGTGGATAATCGCACTCGTGCGAAACGCCAACGATGGCGTCGGCGTAGCCGAGGGCGGCGACGATCTCCGTCGCCGAGGGCAGGAACGAGACAACGCGCATGCCTAACGGGAATCGCGAATCGGAAAGATGAAGTACGTCAGCAGGAGACACGCCACACCGTACAGGTACCACTGCCGGTCCCCGAGCAGCATCCAGAAGAGGCCTCCGTAGATGGCCGTCGCTTCGCCGAGCGCCCAGGCGATGACGGCGAACGTGGCTCGTCGCTCCGGCGACGCGCGGCCGGCGGCGAGGAACAGGCCGAGCGTACCGAGCGTCGCGAGTGTCCACACCGCTTGCCCGGCGACGCGCAGCGCCCGCGGGTCGACGTCGTATGACGGCGCCCCCGACCGGCGGAGGTACCACACCACTGCGCCGAACACGAGCCCGCCCACGAGCAGGGCGATGCGAATCAGTCCCAGCGTGCGAGTCGCGCTCGAGTTGGCTGGCGCCGGCGATCGTGCGTGGCCCGGCATCAGCGCCGCGTCATGGAACGACTGCCCGCCGCTCATACACGGCCTTGCCGCCCACATAGGTGGCGAGGACCTGCGTTTTCAACACGAGCTCCGGCGCGACGCGCATGATGTCCTGGTCGAGCACCACGAAGTCCGCCAGCTTGCCCGGCGTCAGCGACCCCATGAGCTGTTCCTGAAACGCCGCGTACGCGGGCCACAGCGTGATCGATCGCAGTGCTTCCTCGCGCGTCATGCGCTGCTCGGGGTGCCATCCTGATGGTGGCCAGTTGCGGGCATCCTGTCGCGAGAACGCCGCGTGGAACGAGATGAGCGGGTTGACCTCCTCGACCGGGAAGTCGCTTCCGTTCGGGATGATCGACCCGTTGTCGAGCAGCGATCGCCACGCGTACGCACCTAACAAGCGCGTTGAGCCGAGTCGTGTCCCCGCCCAGTACATGTCGCTCGTCTGGTGACTCGCCTGCATCGACGGAATGACGCCGAGCGATGCGAACCGCGGAATATCGTCGGGGCTGATCACCTGCGCGTGCTCGATGCGGAAGCGATGATCCGCGACCGGCACGGCGCGCAGCGCCTGCTCGTACGCGTCGAGCACGACGCGATTGCCCCGATCGCCAATTGCGTGCGTGTTGATCTGGAACCCGGCGCGCAGGCCCCGCTCCGCCACCGCACGGATGTGTGACGGCTGCCCGACGAACAGACCGGTGTTCTTGGGGTCGTCGCTGTACGCGTCGAGCAGCGCCGCGCCACGAGAGCCGAGCGCACCATCCACGTACAGCTTCACGCTGCGGACCCAGAGCGTGTTGTCGTACCCGCCCACGAGCGGACCGCGAGCGAACCATCGTGCGAGCGCCGCCGAGTCGTCGGCGATCATCGCGTACATCCGGAAGTTGAGTGCCCCGGCCTTTCCGAGCTCCTCGTAGATGTCGAGGTCCTGCGAGGACGAGCCGGCGTCGTGCACGCCGGTCAGTCCCCACTTCTGCGCCTCGGCGATTGCCGCCTGCACCTGCGCTTTCACCTCATCACGCGTGGGGCGGGGGATCACGCGACTCACGAGCCCCTGCGCGTTGTCGACGAACACGCCCGCCGGCGCACCGCCCGATGTCCGCTCGATGTGTCCGCCTTCCGGGTCACGCGATGCGGCCGTCACCCCAGCAGCTTTCATCGCGGCGGCGTTCGCGAGTCCCGCGTGACCGTCCACGCGCGTGAGGTACACCGGATGGTTCGGCACGGCGGCCGTCAGCTTGTCGTGGGTGGGGAACGCGGTGTTACCCCAATCGTTCTGATCCCAGCCGCGCCCGGTGACCCACGTTCCCGCTGGGACCGTCTTCGCTCGTTCCGCCACGCGCGCGACGACTTCGTCGTACGACGCGGTGCCTGTCAGATCGACGATGCGAAGCGCCAGGCCAAGGTTGCTCACGTGGCCGTGCGCGTCGACCATGCCGGGAATCACCGTACGCCCGGCGAGATCGACCACGCGGGTGCTTCCCCCTCGCAGGGCGAGCGCGCGATTCGTCGAGCCGACGAACTGCACCTTCCCGCCCCGGATCGCCATCGCGTCAGCGAGCGGATGCGACTCATCGACCGTGTAGATGCGGGCGTTCGTGACGATGAGGTCGGCGGGTTGCTGCGCGGGTTGCTGCGCCGCGAGCACCGCGGGAAGGACGAGGAGTACGATGCGCATGAGTGAAGGCTGTGCTGGTCTCCGTCGGAGGACGCACTTCACGACTGCGCCAAATATGGGACGGTGGACGCTACGGCGTCACCCGTCGGATGTGAACCGCGATCGCGAGTGACGGCTCAGCGCCGCCGCAGACGGGCCGTCGAGAACGCTGCGATCTGCAAGGTGTGGTTTTGCTCGTCCAAGCGGCCGTCAGCTCCCGAGGACTGCAGCATATAGCCGACCTCGAGCCGCAGTGAAGTGCTCGCGCGGAAGCCTAGCGCAACGGCGGCGCGGTTCTGATCCACCGCCACATCACCGGCGTAGCCGCCGAAGCTGGCAAAGACTTCGTCGGAGGCAGCGAGGTACATGTCGCGACCGCGGGCACCCGGCGCAAGAGGAATCGACGCGCGGAGACCGTACCGCATCCGCTCGGCCGTCACGTACGTCTCGCCGAGTCGTGCGCCCGCGTCGTCGATCTCAACGCCCGGCAGCCACCGATGCTCCGCGCGGTACCGGTGCGCGAACGCCACTGGCCCCAGTTCGTGTGCGAGCTGTGCACTGAACCAGGCGCGATGCTCGGGTTGGCGCGGCGAGAGAGGATCACCGCCGTCGTCTCGGGCGACCATCAGCGCGTAGCCAGCCGACAGCTTCACGCGCGAATTCAGGGCGTACGACGCTCCCGGTCTGATGAGGAGCTGCCGTTGGTGGTCGGCGTCCTGGGTGAGACGGAGCTGTGAGTCGAACACGAGGCCCGCGCGACGCGACACGGCGTGGTCGCCGCCGTATACGATCCAGATCGAATGACGCGCAGCTTCGGTCGGGGTGGTCACCTGCGCGGCGAGTGGGGCGCTAACAGCCAGCAGGCCTGCAGCGGCGCAGGCGAGGGGTCTGGGCATGCTCGTTTCGTCAGCTCTCGGGCAACACGAGACGTTCGCGGAGACTCATGTCGTCAAGACCACCGCGCGCACGTGCTCGCAACACGTGACCAGGAGCGTGAGTTACGTCACGATGTGCCGCGACCGAGCATCACCCTAACGAGGCGCCGCATTCGGCCCCGGCCACTTCACAGCCCGCTCAGCGGATCTCGAAAAAGCCCGGAATGACCACGAATTCGCCGGCCATGATCGGTATGCTGAACACCGACACATCCATTCGACCGGCCGTGCCCGTGGTGCGTTGAACGAAGTCGACCTTCGCGATCGCGCCTTCGGAGGTCTTCTTGTCGCTAAAGGTCAGGACCAATCCCCCGGCGGAAGCGCTACCAGTGGCGATCCCGCGCACCGTACCGGTGACCGTCACTGGGTTCGTCAGCGGTGCCTGGAACACCAACCGCAGGGTGAACGGAACGCTCAGTGCTGTGGGCGGCACGCCTGGGGGGACGTCCAACACGGTAATCAGACCGAAGCCATTGGGCGCGGAGGACCCACCATTAACGGCCGAGATGGCATTGACGGCCCCGATGCCATTCACGGCGTTGATGCCGAAATCCAGGCCCGCGCTCACCCCGTCCAGGCTCGTATACATGAGCGTGAAGCCGTTGACCGTGAT
>Ga0075420_100004810_pt1 | contig 11846 bp, 12 predicted proteins | sample SoiMetdeltSBSDD4_FD_75296 | JGI IMG/M metagenome (GOLD analysis project Ga0075420, IMG submission 75296) | Bulk soil microbial communities from a Populus tree surrounding site in Tennessee, USA - Soil MetaG P. deltoides SBSDD4 | ecosystem: Environmental > Terrestrial > Soil > Tree plantation... | reverse complement strand
GCTCGAACTGGTCGAACAGAGAAGGGTCGTCCGCCATGCGAGCCTCCGCTCCGGGGCCTCCCGGAGTGCGTGCTGGAGCCGGCCGGCCCGGCTCGTCGCCCGCAGTATACCGAGGAGCAGCGCGCGCCTACTCGCCCGGGGCGCGGGTCCAGGTCCGATCCGTGTAGAGGTCGCCGGCGAGCGCCAGCATCTCGGCGTGCAGCGCCTGCGCCGCGTCGAGCCGGCGCCGCAGGTCGGCCGGGCTGCCGTCGCCGTTCATCAGGGCGTCGACGCGCGCCATGAAGTCCCTCGGCACGATCTCAAACTCCGCGACGTCGCGGTAGACGTACTTGTCGTTCATGTAGAACGTCTCGTTGAGCGCGTAGAGCGCCTGGATCAGCTCGGTGGCGGCGCGCGTGAGATACCCCGCCACCAGGTACGCCTCGCCGCGCTCCGGCGCCCGCTTGGCGTTCGCCGCCGTGAACTGGGCGCCCCAGAGCCAGCCGCTCACCGCCCGACGCTTCATCACCTCCGGATAGACCGCCACCTTCTCTTTGAGCGCCGCGACGATACCCTCCGGATCCCACAGCGCGTACCAGCAGCGCGCCTCGGCGCAATAGATCTGGGGATGGAAGCCGTACGGCGCCTGCTGCCAGAAGTCGGACCGGCTTCGCCCCGATGCCGTCAGGACGTCGTCGATGGTGGCGGTCATGAAGTCGAGGTCGCGGTAGAGGAAGTCGACCCGCTGCCCCTCGATCGTCAGCCAGGCGCCGCCGTTCACCCACTGGCCCCAGATCCCGAGGTCGGTCACGACCGGCTCGGGCGTGTCATTCAGCCGCCGGGCGATCTCGCGGACGGCACCGACGTCGAGCGGATCGTCGGCCCGGTAGCACAGGCCAAGATCGACGTCGGAGTCCGGCCGCTGGCGCCCCGACGCCCACGATCCACCCAGGACGACGGCCACCATGCCGCCGACCTTGCTCAGGTCGGCGACGATCGGCGCGACGTCGAAGCCCTCGGGGAGCGGCGCGTTCACCGGCGGCCTCCCAGCGGTTGCCCGCCCGCGCTCAGCGGAAGATCGGCTGCGTCCAGAGCCGCCGACCGTCCGGGGCGGTCGCCCGGACCCGCGCGTAGGCACCGGCCGCCGTCAGGCGAAACGTCGCGCTCCCTCCGGTTGCCGCGTCGAGGACGGCGCCGCCCGGCCCGATCAGCTCGAAGGTCGCGCTGGCCTCGGCCAGCTCCAGCCGCACCTCGGCGGGCGATGCCTCGTACCCGGCCAGCTCCAGCCCCGACGAGCAGTAGAACCGCCCGGCCCGCAGCGCTTCCAGGACGTCCCCCAGGCGGGCCGCCTCGGCCTCCACCTGGAGCCAGCCCCGGCCGGGGTTCGCGTAGAACTTGCCCCAGCTCTGGAAGTGGTGGGCGTCGTCCGACGCCACGCCCCAGACTCGCCGGCCGGACGCCAGCAGCGCGTCCCAGATCGCGTCGGTGGACGGGTGCGTCTCGTCGCCCTCATTGTGGACGGCGCTATGGCCGTTCGCGACCTCCAGCAGGCCGACCTCGCCGGACGCCAGCAGGTCGTCGATCGTCAGCGCGTACAGGTAGTTCGGGTGGTTGACGTGCGCGACGCCGCCCTGGGCCAGAATCCGTTCGATCGCCCAGCGGACCCGCTCGGAGGTGCCTTCCGTGACATCTTTCTCCATCAGGCTCTTACCCGGCCACGGCGGCGCGATCAGCTCGGTCACGCCCAGGCCGTTGACGTGGACGGCGGCCATCGTGACCTCCTCGCCCTGCCAGACCGGCAGGCTCCCGCGCTGGAGCTTCGCGAGGTGGTCCTCGGGGATCAGCACGTTGTGGTCGGTCAGGAAGAGGAAGTCGTAGCCCTGCGCCTCGTACCAGTCGACCACGGTTTCGGGCGGGCTGTCCCCGTCGCTGTACCGGGTGTGGGTGTGGGTGTTCCCCTTGAGCCAGCGGCGTGCCATCGGCCCGGACCTCGCGCGATGCGTCGGCGAGGCGATCGTCCGCGCTCGCCGCGCCGGTGAGGGTACCCGACGGGTGCGCCCCGTAGCAGGACATAAAGAGACGCGGCCGTGTTGGGAGGCCACGGCCGCGTCCGCTACCAGCGGGGGAGGGCCGCTGGCGATCCCATGCTTCCTGGGGAGCGGGGTCGCCGTCGGCTCGGCTCCGACGGCGACCCCTCACAGAAGGGGATGGCAGTAGTATGCGGCCCGCGCAAGCCGGCGCCTACGGTCAGAGCGGCCAATGTTGGCCGAGGCCGTGTTGTGCAGTCCGCACGAATCCGGACCGTGCCGCTCCGGGGCCTCGCCATCAGCCACACACGGCGGCCGGATCACCGAGCGGCGTGCCTGGCCGGGGCCTCCTCGTCCGTCAGGAGGGCCCGAGCGGCGGCGAGCCGCCGGCGCTCGCCGGGGTCGAGGTCGCGCCCGTCCAGGTCGGCGAGCCGCCGGCGCCACTCGTCGCGGGCCTGAGCGGCCAGCGCCTCCGTCACCCCGTCCCGGTCGATCCGGTCCAGCCAGGCCAGGTCGCGCTCCAGCAGCGCGACCTGGAGCTCGACCTCGGTGTAGCGCGCCGCGACGCTCGGCAGCCGCTCGGCCTTCGCCTCGGGGTACGCCGTCGCTTCGACCAGCTCCAGCGGCTCCAGGTGGAACACCCCCGCCAGCAGCACGATCGTGCGCTCGCTCGGGACGCTGATCCCCATCTCCAGGTGGGAGACGGCCACCCGCGAGATGGCGAGGCGGTCGGCCAGCTCCTGCTGGGTCCAGCCCAGCTCGCAGCGCAGGCGGCCGATCCGCTGCCCGAGCGTCTCGCCCGGGGGGAAGGCCCGCAGGCCCTCGCCCGGCGAGCGCCCGCCGCCGTCAGGCACCGTGGGCAGCCGGTTGTCGCGTGAGCCGGCGCACCAGCTCGAGGTCGGCGTCCACCATCCGCTGCACCAGGCTCGGGAAGTCGATACTCGGCCGCCAGCCCAGCTTCTCGCGGGCTTTGCTCGGGTCGCCGATCAGCAGATCGACCTCGGCCGGCCGCATGAACCGTTCATCCTGCACGACGTACTCCCGGTAGTCGAGCCCCACGTAGTCGAAGGCGATCTCGGCGAACTCCTGGACGCTGTGCGTCTCGCCGGTCGAGACGACGTAATCGTCCGGCTCGTCCTGCTGGAGCATCATCCACATCGCTTGCACGTAGTCGGGCGCCCAGCCCCAGTCGCGGCGTGCCTCCAGATTGCCCAGCCGCAGCTCGCGGTCCAGCCCCAGCTTGATCCGCGCCACGCCGTTGGCGATCTTCCGCGTCGAGAACTCCAGGCCGCGCCGGGGCGACTCGTGATTGAAGAGGATGCCAGAGGTGGCGTGCAGGCCGTAGCTCTCGCGGTAGTTGACGGTGATCCAGTGGCCGTACACCTTGGCCACGCCGTACGGGCTACGCGGGTAGAACGGCGTCGTCTCGCGTTGCGGCACTTCGCGGACCTTGCCGAACATCTCCGACGACGACGCCTGGTAGAAGCGGATGTCGGGATCGGCCACGCGGATCGCGTCCAGCAGCCGGGTCACGCCGAGCGCCGTGACCTCGCCCGTGAACACCGACTGCTTCCAGGACGTCGGCACGAACGACTGCGCGGCCAGGTTGTAGATCTCGGTCGGTCGGTGCTCGCGCAGCGCGGTCACCAGCGACATCTCGTCCAGCAGGTCGCCGCTGACGAACGTGATGCGGTCCTGGATCTGGCTGATCCGCTCGAAGTTGACGGTGCTCGTGCGCCGGAGCAGCCCGAGCACCTCGTAGCCCTGGTCCAGGAGGAATTCGGCCAGGTACGAGCCGTCCTGTCCTGTTATGCCGGTGATCAACGCGCGTCGCTTCATGGGGCCTCCTGCCGGTGCCCCGAGTGCCGCTGCTGCCCGGGGACGGTGCCGGCGTCGCGCTCCCAGCGTACGGCCGCGCATCACGCCGCGTCTGCTAAGCAGCTTAGCCGGACGCTACCGCTTCCGGGGCGCGGTCTCCGGGAGCGGCGGACTGGCGAGCGCCGCGTCCAGGTCCGGCGGGAACTGTGCCAGGATCCAGCCGGCGTCGAGCCGCTGCCGGCGGTAGTCGCCGCCGGCAAACGCGACGTAATCGAGCGTCCTGATGTCCATCGGCAGGTTCGCCTCGGCCGGGAAGTAGCGGTTGTGCCGCTCGACCAGCTCGTTGATCGGCCGGAAATCGAAGCGCTCGGCGTGCTGCCGCCAGCCGGCCGCGAAGCGTGGCCGATCCCCGCGCACCTGCTTCGCCATCAGGTGCCACTCGACCCGGAGCTCGGCGGTCGCCGCCAGGGTCAGGTCGTGGATCCGCTTCAGCCGGCGCGACCAGGCCGGCGCCCCGCCGACCGCCAGCGCCTTGACGCGATCCTGGAGGCTGATCAGCGAGCTCGGCACGTGCTCGCTGAGGTTCTTCTCGTGGCCCGGCCGGGTCGGAACCTCGCCGAGGCGGGCCTCCTCGGCGCGCGCTCGCCGCTGGAAACGTCGCGAAAGCCGCGCCGCCGCCACCGATCCGAAGATCGCGCCCATGTCTTCCATGCGATGAGGATACCGGCCGGGCGGCGCCGGCTGCTCGCACGTCGCGGGGGGATCGCCGAGGCTACGTCGCGGGACCCAGCAGGCCGCCCAGCGCCGGATCGATCGTCGCCAGGCCGGCGGCGTACACTGGCCCCGGGATCGAGTAGAGCAGCACCCCGACCGCCGCCACGATCATCAGCACCAGCCAGAGGTGCACGAACGCCTGCGGCCCGACGACGCCCGACCCGGCGTCCGCCTCGGCCACGGGCTGGGGACGGGCCTGGGCATTCGGCTCCTGGCGTCGCGTCGCAGCCATCCGCCTGATCCTTCCGTGAACTGCCTGTGACCCCAGTCTAGGGCGTCGCCGTGGCCCGGTCCGTCCGCGACAGCACACCAGATCTGTGCCCCCGGGCACAGGCCGGGCCGCCCGGCGCTCAGGCCTGGCCGGACCGGCCGGCGGCCCGAAGCTGTCGATTGACGATCTCGTCCAGCTTGCCGGCGAACCGGCCGCGATCCCGCGCGTTGAGGGGCGGCGGCCCGCCGCCATACTCGCCGTAGCCGCGCAGGTACTGGGCGATCTCTCGGCTGGCGAGCAGGCCGCCCAGCGCGTCCGGCGTGTACTCCTTGCCCCGGAAGTCGATGCAGACCGCCCCCTTGTCGACCACCCGGCCCGCCAGCAAGATGTCGGCAGTGGTGACGATGTCCGTGCTCGTCGCCTGGTCCGCGATCCAGTCGTCGACGGCGTCGAGGCCCCCGGGGACGTGCACGAAGGTGACGTCGCCCTGGTCCGGCACCCGCAGCCGTGCATTCGCCACGACCAGGACCGGCAGGCTGTAGCGGGCGGCGACCCGGTAGATCTGGTCCTTGACCGGGCAGGCGTCGGCGTCGACCAGGATCCTCACCGGGCTGGCGTCCCCAGGTCGGCGGGGGATGAGGGAGACCGAGGGTCGGGGGCAGATCGCTGACGCGCGTCCATGGAGGCAGTGTACCCGCGGCCGGCCGCCTCGCGCGGCGTTCCAGGGGGCCGCGCGCCGTACAATCCGGTACGTGCAGGTGCAAATCGTCTCGTCCCGCGTTGGCGGCGGCCATCAGAGCGTCGCGCAGGCGTTGCGCGAGGCGCTCCTTCAGGTCCAGCCGGACCCGATCCAGGTCTGGATCGACGACCTCTACGTCAACCTGAGTCGACGCCCGGCCGCGCGGTTCCCCTGGTTCTACGCCACGGTGACCCGCCGCTATCCCTGGCTCTGGCGCTACATCTTCGACGTCACGAATCGGCCGCCGAGCGGGCCGCGCTACAACTGGATCGGCGACGTGATCGGCGGCCCGGCCCTGGGCCGGCTGATCGCCGAGCGGCGGCCGGACGCGGTGGTGACGGTGCTGCCGGGGACCACCGGCTTCATCGCCCGGTCGGTCATCCGCAGCGGCATCGCCGCCAACATCGAGGTCGTCGTGACCGACTGGGCGGACGTCCACCTCGGCTGGGCCTCGACGTTCCCGGCCCAGTACACCGTCCCCACCGACAACGCCGTCCGGACGCTCACCTCGGTCGGCATCCCGCCCTCGTGCGTCGACCGGCACGGGTTCCCGGTCCGCGAGCAGTTCAGCAAGGTCGAGCGGGGGCCGAAGGCGAAGCGCCGGGCCCGCGAGCGGCTGAACCTGCCCCAGGACCGCTACCTGATCCTGGCGATGGCCGGTACCGAGGGCTCGCCGGCGGCGCTGGCGCACCTCGGCGCGGTGGCTCGGGCGCCGCTCGACGCCGATCTCGTCGTCGTCTGCGGGCGGAACCGGCGGCTGTTCCGCCGGGTCGAGCGGCTGGAAGCCGTGAACCCCGTTCGGCCGCTGGCGTTCGTCGAGAACGTCGCCGATCTGATGGTCGCGTCGGATGTGCTGCTCACGAAGACCGGCGGCGTGACCCTGGCCGAGGCCTTCTGCTGCGGCCTGCCGGTCCTGGCGTTCGACCCGCTGCCCGGGCAGGAGGAGGGGAACGCGCGGTACGCCGTGGCGTGCGGCGCCGCCGAGCTCGCGACCTCGCCGGCGCACCTGGCGACGCTGGCGACCGAGCTTCGCCGGTCGCCGGAGCGTCGCGCCGCGTTGTCCGCCGCCGGCCGGTGCCTGGCCTCGCCCGGCGCCGCCATGGACACGGCCCGAGCGATCGTCGAGCGGATCCGGCACGCCGCGCCCGAAGGGGCCGGCCACGCCTGAGGGTGGTCCGTTTCTTGACAGCGTCGTCAGGAACTGCGAACCGTGCCCGGGCGCCAACCGTATGTCACCGTAAGGGCTCGTGCCGAGCGCGGTCTCCAGGGCTCGGTCCAGGACGGCGCGGGCCACCACCGCGGAGGGAGTCACTCGTGCAAGCGCTGGAGCGCCTTCACCCCGGCTACGGGATCGCGATCGTGCGGATCATGGCGGGCATCGTGCTGCTCCAGGCCGGCTACGCGAAGTGGACGGGTCCGGGCATCGCGGGCATCACCGGGTTCTATGGCAACGTCGGCATCCCGGCCCCCGGCGTCATGGCGCCGCTCCTGATGACGTTCGAGGTCGTCGGCGGCATCCTCCTGATCATCGGCCTGTTCACCCGTTTCGTCGGCGCCGCGATGATCGTCGAGTTCCTGGTCGCCGGGCTGGCCGTGAGCCTGCCGTCGCAGATGGGCTGGAACGCCGCCCGCCTCGACTTCCTGCTGGCCGCGTGCGGCGCGCTCTTCCTGTTCGCCGGGTCCGGCCCGCTCTCGGCGGATTCGCTGTTGCTGGGACGGCGAGGCCGCGCGGCGGCGGTCGGCGCGCCGTCGTTCTAACGTAGCACGCTCGGCCGGTCCGTTCGCGGATGGCGCTGCTGTCGGTCTTCGCTATCTCCGGACCCGCAACTGATGTCGAGCGGCTCGGCTGAGCGCCGATGCTGCCGGGCCCAGGCGACGACAGCGCGGGTCTCCTCCGGCGTGAGGCGGCGCATGCGCGGCGGTCCCGGATGCCCTGTACGCGCCGTCCGGAACCGCTACGCCTTGACACTCTCGGGGGCCGGTCCTAGAATCGGTCAGCCCATCTTTTTCCTGGCGCGTGACCGTTTGCCGTCGTTCCGGAGCGAGGTCGCTCCGAGTCGAAATCAGGGCTGATCGTTGGCAGGCCCCCCGGAGAGGGGCAACGCCGAGCGGAGCAGCGGTTTCGCGGGCATCGAGCCCACACGTCACCTGGGAGAAGTCGACCATGAGCGAAGAAGCTCCACAGCGGGTCATCGGCCGCCGCGCATTCCTGCGATCGACGGCGTTGCTCGCCGCGGCCATCAGCCTGACTGCCGCCTGCGCCCCGAGCTCGCCGGCCCCATCGAAGCCGGCCGAGCCGGCCAAGCCCGCCGAGCCGGCCAAGCCGGCCGCCCCGGCCGCGACCACCGCCCCGGCCGCCGCTGCCCCGGCCAAGCCCGCCGAGGCCGCGAAGCCGGCCGCCGACGCCAAGCCCGCCGCGCAGGCGGCCCCGGCCGCGCCGGCCGGGCTGCCCACCATCCCGCGCAACCGGACCCTGATGTACGTCTCGGGGAGCTCGGTGCAGCAGGGCAAGTTCACCGAGCACGAGCTCTGGAACCCGTACGCCGTCGGCGCCAACCACCAGGGCGGCTCGATGCTCATCTACGAGCCGCTGGCGTTCTACAGCGCGTTCGCCGATAAGGAGATCATGTGGCTGGCTGAGAGCTACCAGTACAGCCAGGATCTCAAGACCCTGACCATTAAGACGCGGTCCGGCATCACCTGGAGCGACGGCAAGCCGTTCAGCGCCGAAGATGTCGCGTACACGTTTAATGCCCTGCGCGACCTCGGGCCGAAGGTCAGGTGGGGCGTCGACGTCGCGCAGTTCGTCCAGGAGGCGAAGGCGACCGACCCCAACACCTGCGTCATCACCTTCAAGGTGCCGGCGCCACGGTTCTGGGACTTCATCGTCTACAAGTACGACATCGGCGTCTACATCGTCCCTAAGCACGTCTACGACGGCCAGGACTGGACCTCGTTCCGGGCCTTTGATCCGGCCAACGGCCTCCCGGTCACGACCGGCCCCTGGGAGGTCAAGGTCGGAACGCCCGAGCAGAAGGTGCTCGACCGACGACCGGACTGGTGGGCGGCGAAGGCCGGCCTGGCCAAGCTGCCACGCGTCGAGCGACTGGTCATGACGCCGAATGTGGGCGAGCAGCAGCTTGCGCAGGCGGTCATCTCGAATCAGGCCGACTTCACCACGAGTCTGCAGGCGGCCACCTTCCCGACGGTGCTGGCCCAGAACCCGAAGATCATCACCCACTCCGGCCGGGAGAAGCCGTACGGCTATGTCGACTGGTGGCCGATCTCGCTCTACGTCAACAACACGGTCCCACCGTATGACAAGCCGGATGTGCGCTGGGCGCTCAGCTACTACATGAACCGTCAGCAGATCGTCGACGTTGGCTGGGCCGGTGCCGGAACGCTCTATCCGGTGACGATGCCGTCGTACCCGCCGCTGCGGCCGTACGTCGACTCGATCAAGGACCTGCTCGAGAAGTACCCCACGCTCGAATTCGACGTGAAAAAGGGCGACGCCCTGCTCGAAAAGAACGGATTCAAGAAGGGCAGCGACGGTATCTGGGTCGATACGACCGGCAAGCCGATGAAGTTCGAGATCCTCGGTACGTCGGGATTCTCGGCGGTCGGCCCGGTCGTCCAGGAGCTGTTGAAGCGGGCCGGCGTGGACGCGACCTACGTCCAGCCGCCTGACTCCGACAACCGCTTCTTCAAGGGCGAGTACACCGCCAAGCTGTACGGCCACGGCGGCAGCATCAAGGACCCGTACCTGACGCTGCGGCTGTACCAGACCGCCACGACGGCCGTTCCGGGCGCTCACCTCGCGAACTTCCCGAAGTGGAGCAACGCCGAGTACGACAAGGTCGTGGACGAGATGGCGACCACGCCGACCGACAACAAGGCGAAGATCACCGAACTGTACCGGAAGGCGATGGAGATCTGGCTGCCGGAGATGCCGGACATCATCCTGACCGAGTTCTACCATCGCATCCCGATGAACGAGACGTACTGGAAGGGCTGGCCGACAAAGGACAACAACTACGTCAACGGAGCCTTCTGGCACCTGACCCACCAGCTGGTGCTCAACGAGCTCGACCCGGTCCAATAGCGGGGCGTTGGGTTTTGGGTTTTGGGGGGCAGGCTTGCCACTCCCCACGACCCAGAACCCAACACCTGAAACCCGACGTGTGGGGCACCCATGCCGATCGACTACGTGCTGAAACGGATCGCTTTCTTCATCATCATTGTCTGGCTCGCCGCGACCCTCAACTTCTTCATTCCGCGCCTGTCGAGCCAGAATCCGGTCCGCGAGCGCCTGATCGAGCAGGCCGTTCTCGGCGGATACGTGCACGCCGGCATGGACGAGATGGTCCAGGAGTACGAGCGCCGTTTCGGCTTGGATCAGCCGCTCTTCGTCCAGTACGTCCGGTATATGAGCGACGTGCTCCGGGGCGACTTCAACTATTCGATCGCCAACTTTCCGCGCACGGTGCGCGAAATGATGGCCGACGCGCTCCCATGGACGATCGGCCTGCTCTCGGTCACCACGATCCTGTCGTTCATCCTGGGGACGCTGCTCGGCGCGTTCATGGGCTGGCCGCGCGCGCCCGCCTACCTGAACTACATCCTCCCACCGCTCCTGGCGATCCACGCCCTGCCGTTCTACCTGTTCGGCCTGGTGCTGATGTACTTCCTGGGGTTCAGGACCGGCTGGTTCCCGATCTTCGGCGGCTACACGGCGGGGCAGATTCCCGAGTTCTCGTTGGCGTTCATCTGGGACGTCATCATGCATGCGATGCTGCCGGCGCTCTCGATCATCCTCGTTTCGGTCGGCGGCTGGGCGCTGACGATGCGCGCGATGGTCGTCACGATCCAGGGCGAAGACTTCATCACCTTCGCGGACGCGAAGGGGTTGAAGGCCAGCACGATCTTCATGCGCTACGCGATCCGCAACACGATGCTGCCCCAGGCGACGGCGTTCGCACTGGCGCTGGGGCAGATCGTCGCGGGCGGCGTCATCGTCGAGGTCATCTTCGGCTACCCGGGCATCGGCTCGGTGCTGTTCGCGGCGATCCGGCAGGCTGACTGGTTCCTGATTCAGGGAATGGTCTTCACGGTCGTCGTGACCATCGCGCTGGCGACGTTGATCCTTGACTTGATCTACCCGAAGCTCGATCCTCGCATCACCTATCGGAGCGCCTGAGATGAGCGTCACGCCCCAGCTCGGCGGGGGGCCGCTCCTGGCGGGCGAGTCGCCCGTGGTGGTCCCGGAGCTCCCGGAGGCCAGCCGCGACGCCGTCAAGCCCGATCGGGTCGGCGCGGTCATCCGCTACCTCAAGCGCAACCCGAGCCTGCCGATCGGGATCGCGATGCTCATGAGCCTGCTGCTGTTCTCGGTCATCGGCAGCTTCCTTGTGGACACCCAGCGCGCCCGTCCGCTCTCGGTGATGGCGATCCAGCCCCCGTCGTGGGAGCTGCCGTTCGGGAGCGACCGCCAGGGCCGCGACCTGCTCGCCGTGATGATCGCCGGGACGCCGCTCACCATCCGGATCGGCGTCATCGCCGGCCTGATCGGCGTCGGCCTCGGGACGGTCCTGGCGTTCGTCAGCGCGTTCTACGGCGGCCTCCTCGACACGATTGTCCGGGGCCTCGTCGACATCGGCCTGACGGTGCCCGGGCTGCTGGTACTCATCATCCTGGCGGTCACGATCCGCGAGGGGATCACCGTCAACCAGATGGCGCTGGTGGTCGCCTGCCTGGCCTGGCTCTACCCGACGCGGGTGATCCGGGCCCAGGTCCTCTCGATGCGCGAGCGCACCTGGGTCCAGGTGGCGAAGCTCTCCGGGATGACCGGCCCGGAGATCATCCTCAAGGAGATGCTGCCCAACCTGTTCCCGTACCTGGCCGCCGCGCTGGTCAACAGCATCTCCGGTGCGGTGCTGGCATCGGTCGGCCTGGAAGCGCTGGGACTCGGGCCGATCGAGTCGCCGACCCTCGGCATGACCGTCTACTGGGTCCAGTTCAACGCCGCGCTCATCAACGGCTGGTGGTGGTGGTGGACGGCGCCGATCGTGGTCCTGTTCATCCTGTTCGTCGGCCTGTTCATGGTCTCGCTCGGACTGGACGAGATCGCGAACCCGCGCCTTCGCAAGACCGTGTGAGGCGGTATGGCGATTCAAGCATCTGATGAGAGAACGCGTGTGAGGTCCGCCGTCCTCGCGGTGCGAGACCTGCGCGTCTACTACCACACGCCGAGAGGTGCCGTCCGCGCCGTCGACGGCGTCACGTTCGACATCAAGGC
>Ga0075420_100004809_pt1 | contig 11846 bp, 11 predicted proteins | sample SoiMetdeltSBSDD4_FD_75296 | JGI IMG/M metagenome (GOLD analysis project Ga0075420, IMG submission 75296) | Bulk soil microbial communities from a Populus tree surrounding site in Tennessee, USA - Soil MetaG P. deltoides SBSDD4 | ecosystem: Environmental > Terrestrial > Soil > Tree plantation... | reverse complement strand
ATGATTCCCTTGGCAGTGGCAGTGTCAGCACCGGAACCATCGATCTGCTGGGCATCCTGTCGACGTCGCAGGCGCTGAGCTCGGAGACCAGCATCACCGGATTGCATGCCAGAGTGGCGCAGGTACTCGGCGCCATGACGGGCGCCACCGATGTAGTTCTGCTGGTGTGGAGCGACGAACACGGCCACTGGCTACTCCCCGCGACAGGCCGCGTCGGTGGCGCGTCGACGAGCGACACACTTCCGATGTCGGTGCTGCGCTACTTGGAACGGACGCGCGAGCCACTCGTCGTGGCCGATGCCGTCAGTGATGATCGTTTCGCCGGCGATCCTTATTTCGCCGATGCCGACTGCTGCTCGCTGCTGGCTGTTCCGATCTTGAGTCGAGGCCGGTTGCGGGCGGTGTTGTTGCTTGAGAACCGGTTGATCCGTGGGGCTTTCACTGCGGAGCGTCTGGATGCGGTGAATTTGATTGCGGGTCAGTTGGCGGTGTCTCTTGATAATGCTCAGTTGTATTCCGAGCTTGCGGCGTCGCGTACGCGGTTGGTTGCTGCTGGTGATCAGACTCGCCGTCAGATCGAGCGGGACTTGCATGACGGCGCTCAGCAGCGGCTTGTGTCGTTGGTGTTGGAGTTGGGTATGGCGCAGGCGGAGGTGTCGACGGAGGATGGTGAGCTTCGGATGCGGCTTGGCCATGCCGGTGAGCAGGCGCGTGAGGCGCTGAAGGAGTTGCGGGATCTGTCGCGTGGGATTCATCCGGCGATTTTGACCGAGGGTGGTCTGGGTAAGGCGTTGCGGGCGATGACGCGTCGCTCGCCGATTTCGGTTGAGCTTGATCTGGGCGTGGAGGATCGGCTGCCCGATCATGTTGAGATCAGCGCGTATTACATTGTGGCCGAGGCGTTGACCAATGCGACCAAGCATTCTGGGGCCTCGGTGGTCAGGGTGTGTGTGACGGCGGAGCAGGGCGGGGGCGCGTTGCGGCTGGAGGTTGTCGATGATGGTGTGGGGGGAGCCGAATTTTCCGGGGGCACCGGCCTTATGGGTTTGAAGGACCGAGTCGACGCCCTGGGCGGCCGTATCGATTTACACAGCCCCCGAGGAGGCGGAACCACATTGCATGTCACGCTTCCGCTCTACCGGGCCGAACATTGAAAAGTTCAGGGCTCGGGCACCGCCGAGGGCCGCGTTTAGTCTCGCCCCTCGTCGGTGCCGAGAGTGACCTCAACGGCGCGGTGGTTACCCGCAGTGTCGCTGAACGCCAGGGCAATTGAGGTGCCAGGCGCCCTTGACTGCACCGCGGCGATTAGGGCATTGCCGCTGTCGATGACGTGGTCACCGGCTTCGGTCACCAGCGCGCCGGGAGTGAGCCCAGCCGCCGCGGCGGGGCTACCGGCCGCCACGTCGACGATTCGAGCACCGCGAGTGGCCATGTCGCTGCTCACCCGCGCGCCCAGCCAGCCATGCGACGCGTGACCTGTGGCGATTAATTCGGCGGCAATACGCATGGCGGGTTGGACCGGAATCGCGAAACCCAGGCCGATCGACCCTTGAGGTGTCAATGCCGCGGTCTCAGCGTTGCCCAATGTGGACCCGGCCGAGTTGATGCCGATGAGCCGACCGTTCAAGTCGACCAGTGCGCCGCCCGAATTGCCTGGGTTGATTGGCGCGTCGGTTTGGATTGCTTCGTATGCCACCACGCCGTGGTCGGCAAGTACGCGTGGGCATACCGGCCGGTTGAGGGCGCTGATGATGCCTTCAGTGACGGTGCCCGCCAGGCCCAGCGGCGATCCCACGGCCACTACTGGCTGACCGACGCGTAGGGTCGCCGAGGAGCCTGCAGAGATCGGGGTAAGGCCCGACAAATGGCGGGCTCGCACCACCGCGATGTCAATTTGCGGATCGGCCGCGACAATGTCGAACTCGGCTGTGCGGCCGTCGTTCAGCGTGACGGCGGTTCGCATCACCGACCCGCGCGGGGCCTGGCTTGCCGCCGCGACGACATGGTAGTTGGTCATGATCAGCCCATTAGCGTCGAGGATGACGCCAGAGCCCACGACGTAATTGTCGTCGTCACCGATCTGCAGTGTCACGACACTGGGCAAGACCTTCGCGGCGACCCGCTCGACCCAGTAGGAAGAGAGGTCGGCCGTCGCCCGCGCACGCGCAGTGCTGGCCGCGAACGCAGGTTCGTTGACAGTGACCGCATGAACCAGCAGAACCACGGCCAGAGCGGTCACCGCGGCCGTGACCGCCACTCCGAGATTCCGCAAAACCTCGAAGGCAAACCGAGTCACTCTTTGCCTCTGCGTGGTCACGGGGATCGCCCGATGAGACGGGGATCTCCGGGCGGGCTTGCGATCTGGCTGTGTAGCCACGGTATGCCGGCCAGCATGCTGAGCTCGAGATCTGCGCATCATCCGGCCCTCATCACCCGTCGTGGACAACGGCGGCAATTGGCACTGACATCGGTTTCTCCTCAATTTCACTTTCGCTTGTGCGCGCCGTGCGCCCGCACGTCGAAGTCCGAGCGACGCAACGAGATCGGCTGTCGCTCAGAATGCCGGGCGTCGAATGTGTCTGTCCTCACCGGCAACGCCAATCGCGATACCCGGCTAGCGGGTAGCGTGGAATGCGCAGCATCTCTGACAAACGCCCAAAAGGTGACTCAGGCAAGGAATAACATTCGCCGCGCCGATGGCTCCGACGTGCAGCCGACGGATTTGGACCGGTACGCCGAACCGGTCAACGCCGTGAGCTATTGCGAGTCTCTCGCAGTCAGTCTCGCCGAAAGCCTTGTGTCAAAACGGCATTGAAAACGAAACAATCCAAAACCGATGAGGTGTGGGGGACTCCTCTAGCGCAGGCCGCCGGGTCCTGACGGCAGTGGTCCTCTCGGCGCCACCGGCGGGGCTGGCGGGGCTGCCCCAGCCGTAGGGTCCTTATCGCATATCCCACGGGCCCGAGGGGGCTGCCATTGCTTGTCGCAGGGATAGGGGGTTGCTGGATCCGCGACGGCTGGCGGCGCGCCGATAAGCACAGTTGCCGCCGAAGCTGCCACCAGTGCAGCTCCCACATAGCGCCGTATTCTCATGGTTTTCCTTGTCGAGTCGTTGATGGCTGGCTGTGATGTCTCCGCGGCGAGAATGCTTAGCATTGCCGCTACGTCCAGAATCCGCGTTGCCACAACAGATGTCATCGCCGCTAACGCCCATCCGGACATCGGGCTAGCAGTAAGAAGGGAAGGGCGTTACTACCTTCCCGGCGCCGTTCGCTTCAACAGTGCCGTCGAGATCACGGTCACGACGCCGTTCGGATAGTCCGTGAGGTAAAGGAACTCGCCATCGGGTGCGAGCGCCATCGCTTCCGGATGTCCATCGACATCAGCACTACCGACGACTACGTTGTCAGCGGTGTCCAACGCCAGAATGGTTCTTCGGACGAAATCGAGTACGTAGGCCCGCTTTCCGTCGGCACTGAGACAAGTCCCGCGAGGCAAGGCCCCTACGACCGCGCTCTTGACAATGTTGGCGGCGGCGTTGAAGACGGTGAGGGACTGCAGATTGGTCACGCAGGCGATTGCGTCGTCGGGGCTTACGGCAATATCTATCGGAGCGTCACCGAACATCCACCGGCTCACGGCGCATGTTCGAAGGTCGATGATGGATATTGCGTTCTTGTGGTAGTGGGTGGAATACAGCCTGGTGCCATCGAAGCTCATCGTCATGCTGTCCGCCGCCAACTCCACCGCAATCTTGTCGACGACACTGTAGGTGGACGTATCGATCACCGAGATCAAGCCGCGCGCGTCGAGATACGAAGCGCCCCTTCGAGACGAGATGTATAGCCGACGGCCGTCCGGACTTAACGCGATGTCGGTAGCGTGTCGGTCGACCGGTATGACAGCGACAGTTGCACCCTCGGCGTTGACGACCGAGATCCAGCTGCCTCCGGTATCCCCGACGATCCCGCTATGGGCCCTGTAGATGTGGCTCCCATCAGGGCTGATAACTTCGGCGTTGCTCCGTTCCAGCATAAAGGTTTTCACTGTGTTGTCCGCGGTCGTGATGACCGACGTCGACCCGTCGTACCCGGTGACGTAGACGCGCGTCCCGTCGGCACTCACGAGAAGGCTCTTCGGGTGAGGGCCGGTGCGATACGAGCCGACGATGTGGTGCAACCGGTTGATGACCTTGACCGAATCATCCACGATGACGTAGATCTGGTTTCCATCGGGGCAAGTCGCGATTTCTCCCGCGTGGCCGCCAAGCGAGATCGTCGCGACGACCGCCTCGCCATTTTGGGCGGGGCCATGGGTTTGGCAGGTGTGTTTGTTTCGGCAGATTGGGCGATCGCGGCCGTGATCGCAGTTGGAGCACGGCATCCCAGCGCCTCTGCTGCCGTTGGCGTCAGGATCGATGGGCAACTGGCTCATGGGTTCTGCCTACCGGGCTTCGGCCGGTATCGGCGAGCTGATCATCGACTCACCACCGTTACGTGTCTGCGCGACACGATCACTAGCTCGCGAGCACCGCTGTCTCGAGTCACGGTCAAGGCGTCGGGGTAAAGCGCCGTCACATATCCGCAGAAGCCCCGTGGACTAGCGTCGGAGACGTGAACGCGCGAGCCGCGAGCCGGCGTGATGCCCACCACCGCGGAGCCGCTGACCACGTCACGAACGTCCATCCTGAAAGCATTGCCCTCCCAGCTTGAAATTTCGTCAGCGCTGACGCCAATCACCGCATCGAGATAGCGCCAACTTGCCGTACTGGTTAACAGGTATCGGCTTGGTCAATGCGCATCTATTGCGGCGTAGAGCCGGTGCTGGGCGGCAGCGTCACTTGCCATGCCGTGACTGCTGCAGCGGGTGCTGCCAAGGCGACTGCTACCGTTGGCACAGCACACTCGGTGCTAGCCAAGGGCGGATTCAAAGGCTACGAGACATCGCTTCCGCGGCCTCGCATTGCGCTGCCCCGTTGGCTGGGATTACCCCCGGGTACCTCCAGGGACGGCATCCCAGCCACCTCCAATTCTTAGGATTAGCACTTCCGCAGTGACGTCAGTGCTGGGATCGTTAAGGAATGGACCAAAGAAGCACGGACTCTACCGCGATGGAGAGTGGCGGCCCCGCGGGGACGCGGTTGCGTGTGGTGGTCGCCGAAGACGATACCCTGCTGCGCGAAGGACTTGCGAGTCTGCTCGAACGCTCGGACTTCGAGGTTGTGGGCCAGGCTGGCGATGCTATTGACCTGCTGCCGCTGGTGCGCGAGAAGTCACCCGATTTGGTCGTCGTGGACATCCGCATGCCGCCGACGAACACCACCGAAGGGCTCGACGCCGCGCGCCAGATTCGACTTGAGTCTCCCGACATCGGCATTTTGGTGCTGTCGGCGCACGTCGAAGTCGAGCACGCGATGGATCTCTTGGAAGGCGGGCATAAGGCCGGCTATTTGCTCAAGAGCCGGGTGGGGGACGTGGCCGACTTCATCGACAGCCTCAAGCGCATCGCGCGAGGGGGCACCGTGGTCGACCCGGAACTCGTCAAGGAGTTGGTGTCTGAACGACGCCGTCACGATCCGCTGGCCGTGCTGAGCACACGCGAACGCGAGGTCCTCGCCCTGATGGCAGAGGGACGTTCCAATGCAGGCATCGGACGCGAACTGTGGGTGACCGAAGGCACCATCGAAAAGCATGTGAGCAGCATCCTCACCAAACTCGACCTGCCCGAAACCGCCAACGACCACCGTCGGGTCCGCGCGGTGATTGCGTTTCTGGACGCTCCTCCGGCTAGTCGTGAATCCGCCGCCGCTACATCAGCGTCGCCGACACCTCGTCGATAACAACCGTTGCGGTGCGCCGGCAGCCAGCGATCGATCTCAAGGAAACGGCAGCGAGCGCATCGGCATCGAGCAAGGGCCGCCCGCACCGTCCTAGCTGGCGGCGAGCAACTGGTGGATGGCATCCGGCGACAGGTCAGCTTTGGCTAAGAACCCTACGGCGGGGCTGGCAGCAATCATGTCGGCATAGTCCTGTTCAGAGTGCGCCGAGGTCAGGATGATTTTAGGACCGCCGTGGGAATTGGGCTGATGCAGCTTCACGGCGAGATGAAAACCGCTTTCGCCGCCCAGATCCACGTCGACGAGGGTGACATCGGGGCGCAACTCTTCCACCCGCTGGATTGCCTCAGCGATTGTCGAGGCGGCACCGATAATCGAGATGCCGCCACGCTCCAACAGTCGCGTGGCTACCTCGATAAATACAGGGTTGTCATCGACGATTACGCAGCGCAACTCCTCTACTCCAGACGCCATCCCTCCAGTGTCGCGCACGCACACGGTGCTGCCCATTGGGGCTAGCTGCAAAACGTTAGTAGGTCTCGTCGTTCTATTTTCGCCATGGAGAGGTCACACCGAGTTGTATGGCCGGCGCTTACGCCACCGCCCGAATAGATGCTGACCGATTGGCGTCAGCTCGGCATCACCGCCACCACCTATACACGCTTGCAGCCAACAGGTAATTCGGTAGCGACTCGGCGATCGTTTGCATGATCAACAAGTCCTTACCGGCTAGCAGCTATTCGCCACTGTTGCTGACGGCCGGTGTTGACGGGCGCTGGCCCCGGCGACATCAGTGCCCGGCGAAGGCAGTCTGAGACAGTGCAAACGGATACTGGGGTTCGACCGCAGCGCGGCAGAGAGCGGAGCATGGACGTGCCCGATTCTCTGCACGAACGGTTCGAGCGTGATGTCGTTCCACTCCGGGAGTCGCTTCACCTTCATGCTTTACGGCTGACGGGGAACCGCGACGACGCGGAGGATTTACTGCAGGACACCATGATGAAGGCGTATGCCGGATTTCACTTGTTTCGACAGGGGTCTTATCTCAAGGCATGGCTGCACCGAATCCTCACCAACACATACATCAACGGCTACCGCAAGAAGCAGCGGGAGCCAAAGCAGTATGCGACCGCGGAGCTCACCGATGAGCAGCTCAGCGAGATCTCCCGCCGGGGGCCGACAGGGCTGCGCTCAGCAGAAGAGCAGGCGTTGGAATCGTTGCCGAACAAGAAGATCAAGGCCGCGATGCTGGCACTGCCCGACGAGTTTCGGCTGGCGGTGTATTACGCGGATATCGAGGGCTTGCCCTGTCGAGAGATCGCTGAAATCATGCAGACCCCAGGTGGGACCGTCGGCTCGCGAATACATCGCGGACGACGCCGGCTGCGCCATCTGCTGGGCAGCTCCGCCGACACGGTCGCATGAGACTTGGCCGTTCACCGTCTGCTTACGTAGGCGCCGACCCGTCGCACTCAATTGCTCGAGCTCGCCGCCACCGGGCACCACGCGGAGCCGGTGCCCAACTGCGCGACACGATTGTCAGCGCCGCAACCGAGTTGTTGATCGAGACCGGATACGCGAAAGCGGTTTCCATTCGTTCGGTCGCTGAGCGGGTCGGGGTGACCTCGCCGGCGATCTATCTTCACTTCGCGGATAAGGACGCCTTGCTCGACGCCGTCTGCGCACAGTATTTCCAAAAGCTCGACGGACAGATGCGGTCCGCGGCCGCTGGGTGCACCAGCACGCTGGAGGTGCTGCACGCCCTCGGAATGGCCTATGTCCGCTTCGCGTTGAAATCCCCAGTGCTGTACCGGATCGCGACAATGGGGGACCCTCGTTCGCCCAGTGATGTTGACACCGTCTTAGCCAACTCCGCGTTTGTCCACCTGCGCGCAATAGTCCAGACGATGATCGACGACGGCACCTACCCGCAGCGGGACGCACACAAAATGGCGCTTGAACTGTGGACGGTTGTCCACGGTGTCGCGGCGCTGCTCGTCGCCAAACCGCACTGGCTGCTAGATGATGTCGAGGAACTGACCGATAAAGTTCTTCGCGCCATGTGCTACGGCCAAATCGCTGCAGGCATAGTCGGATACGACAAGTCCGCGAGCGATGCGATCGATCATCTCATGAGGCTCAAGTCTGAATCGTCGCCTTTCGGCGCAAGTAACTCTAGAACGCGGCCTCCGGCAGGCTCATGATCTCGTCGTCGAGGTTCTCGACGATACCGCGCAGCACGGCGAGATTCGGCAGCACGTTCGCGGCGAAGAACTTGGCCGTCGCGATCTTGCCCCGATAGAACCCTTCGTCGCCCTTCGTTGCGGCAAGCGCTGTTTGCGCAACGTTGGCCTGCACAAGCAGGCGCCAACCGATGATCAAATCGCCGACTCCGAGCAGGAACCGGACCGAGCCGAGCCCGACTTTGTATATCTCCGTGGGCTGCTCGGCCGCAGCCATGAGGTAGCCCGTCAGCGTGGCCGTCATCGCCTGGACATGTTCGAGGGCGGTGCGCAGCTGCTCGGCCTGTGTTTTCAGCTCCGCGTCGCAGCTGTCGATCGTATGGCTGATCTGTGCGGCAACATGTGCCAGCGCCTCGCCGCGGTCGCGAACGATCTTGCGGAAGAACAGGTCCAGAGCCTGGATCGCGGTGGTGCCCTCGTACAGCGAGTCGATCTTGGCGTCGCGGATGTACTGCTCGATCGGGTAGTCCTGCAGGAAGCCCGAGCCGCCGAAGGTCTGCAGCGACTCGGTGAGCAGTTCATAGGCGCGTTCGGAGCCCACGCCCTTGACAACAGGCAACAGCAGGTCGTCCACACGGTGCGCCATAGACGGGTCAGCGCCCGAAACATGGTGAGCGACATCGTCGTTCTGGTGCGCAGCGGCGTACAGGTACAGCGCCCGCAGGCCCTCGGCATAGGCCTTCTGCGTCATCAGGCTGCGGCGCACATCCGGATGGTTGATGATCGTCACGCGCGGCGCCGTCTTGTCGGTCATCTGCGTCATATCGGCGCCCTGCACACGCTCTTTCGCGAACGCCAGCGCGTTCAGGTAGCCGGTGGACAATGTGCCTGACGATTTGACGCCGATCGTCATGCGTGCGTTCTCGATGACCGTGAACATCTGCGCGATGCCGTTGTGAACGTCGCCCACCAGGTATCCGACGGCGGGTATGCCGTGCGCGCCGAACGTCAATTCGCATGTGGGGGAGGACTTCAGGCCCATCTTGTGTTCGAGTCCGGTGGCAAAGACGCCGTTGCGCGGGCCGAGCTCGAGCGTATCGGGGTCGAACAAGTACATCGGCACGTAGAACAGGCTCAGCCCCTTGGTGCCGGGCCCAGCTCCTTCGGGTCGGGCCAGCACCAGGTGGAAGATGTTCTCGGCGGTATCGCCGACGTCGCCGCCGGAGATGAACCGCTTCACACCCTCGATGTGCCACGTTCCGTCTGGTTGAGCGATGGCCTTGGCGCGGCCGGCACCCACGTCGGAACCGGCGTCGGGCTCGGTCAGCACCATCGTCGCCGCCCAGCCCCGCTCCAGGCCCATTGCCGCCCAACGCTTCTGCTGGTCGTTGCCTTCGATGAACAGTGCGTGAGCCATTGCTGGACCCAATGCCCACCAGAAGGGGGCCGACGGATTGGCGCACAGCAGCATCTCGTGGACGGCCCACACCAGAGGCGCGGGCGCCGGCACGCCGCCGATCCCCTCGGCGATGCCGACCCGCCACCACTCGGCGTCCTTGATCGCCTGCACCGACTTGGCCAATTCGCCGGGCACGCTGATGGTGTGACGCTCCGGGTCGAAAACCGGCGGGTTGCGGTCGGCGGCGGCGAACGACTCGGCGACCGGACCCTCCGCCAGCCGGGCGACCTCCTCGAGCATCGTGCGCGCGGTATCGACGTCGAGGTCGCCGTAGCCGCCGGAGTCGAGAACAGCGCCGAGGTTCAACACCTCGAACAGGTTGAACTCGATGTCACGGACATTGGCGATGTAATGCCCCAAGGCTGTTCCCTCCGCTCAGCAAACTTAGGAAAGTGTGGCGGAGCAGGTAAACGTACGCAACCGTAACCACGCGCAACCTACGGTGACGGAACCGTAGGGTACGAGGTCACACCATCGGGTGTGACAGGCATCACACCTCGCAGCCGCAGTCGGGCGCTTGCCCTGCGGCCGGCAGTTCGGCAAGCACCTCGGCACGCGCCGCGTCGAAGCTGAGATAACCCTTGATGGGCAGGCATTCGGGCGGCGGATCCTCATAGCTCCACGCGACATCGTCGACGACAGTGTCGCCGACCACGGCGGCCCAGTACGTCGCGTAGCCCTTGTAGTTGCAATAGGTGCTGGTGTCCGTGCGCCGCAACAGGTCGGTGCGGACAAGAGATGGATCGACATAGAGGCGAGGTTCGAGCGCGGTTTCGAACACGATCACCGTCTGCACGGTGTCGACGAGCGTGGTGCCCGCGACACTGACCCGCAGCCCGCGGTTCGTCGGCCGACAGTCCAGGCGGTGGTACGGGTTCGGCGGATAGTGGACGAGTTGGCGTCCCTCTTCGAGCCAGGTGTCGACCGCGTCCCAGGGCACATGGACATATCCAGGCGCCTGCGGTTCGGGCTCAGTAGGGAGGTCACCGACGTCGTCGGCCAGGAATACGTAACTGAGTGGGTGGTCGCGACGGTGCACCATCAGCGCCCGCTCGGTGTCGATGACTGTCTGTCCGTTGCGGATGGCCTGAACGCGACGCGGATGCGGCTCGACGAAGACGAGATCGTCGGGCAATGCTGACGAGAACCAGCCCGCGGGGTCCTTACTGAGCGGACCACGCCCCGCCACAAGGCTCATGTCCCCAGCTTTACAGACACGGGGTGAAGTGTCACGCCTTGGGCGAATGTTGACCGAAGTCGCATGGCGGGCACACAGAAGCGGTGCAATAGGCGAGAGGTCGTCGGCGAACGGGGTGGGCATGAAGCGACTCAACGGCGTGGACGCGTTGATGCTCTACACCGAGACACCTGAAATCCATATGCACACGTTGAAGATCGGGGTGCTCGACGTGTCCGGCGTCCCGGGCGGCTACAGCTTCGACGTTTTCCGCAGTGTGGCGTTTCCGCGGCTGCATGCCATGGCGCCGTTGCGGCATCAGCTCGTTGACGTCCCATTGAAACTGCACCACCCGATGTGGGTGGTGAACGACGACATCGACTTCGACTATCACGTTCGCCAAGCGAAGGTGCCGGCCCCCGGCGGGCGTCGTGAACTCGATCAGCTGATCGGCGAGATCGCCAGCACGCCTTTGGATCGCAGTCGTCCGCCATGGGAGATGTACGTCGCCGAAGGTCTGGCCGGCGACCGCATCGCGATCATCCACAAGGTGCACCACGTGCTGGCCGACGGCGTCGCCTCGGCCAACCAAATGGCCAAGGCGATGGAGCCTTACCGGCCGTCCTCTGACTTCCGCAATGCAGATGGTTCCGATGCGCCGTGGACGCGCGCGGATCTGCTGAAGGCCGCCGGACGCGATCATGTGGGTCTCATCCGCAAACTGCCGCGGCTGATGCGCGAGACGGCGACCGGGGTGTCGCGGGTCCGTCGCCGGTCCAAGGAGCGTGGCCAGCATCCCGATCTGGCCCGGAATTTCGCCCCGCCGGATTGCTTCATCAACCACGTGGTGAGCTCGGGGCGGCGATTCGCGACGGCGCCGCTTGCCCTTTCCGACGTGAAGGAAACCAGTAAGCACCTCGGGGTGACGCTGAACGACATCGTGCTGGCGATGTCGGCGGGCGCGTTGCGCCGGCTCCTGTTGCGCTACGACGGCCGGGCTGACGCACCGCTCATCGCGGGTGTGCCGGTGAGTTACAACACCTCGCGGGAACGGTTGGTGGGCAACGAGTTCACCTACATGACGCCGTCGCTACCCGTGCACATCGACGACCCGGTGGAGCGGGTCCGGCTGACGTCGACCGCCACCGCCATCGCGAAGGAGAACAATCAGCTGCTCGGTCCGACCCTGCT
>Ga0075420_100004801_pt1 | contig 11853 bp, 17 predicted proteins | sample SoiMetdeltSBSDD4_FD_75296 | JGI IMG/M metagenome (GOLD analysis project Ga0075420, IMG submission 75296) | Bulk soil microbial communities from a Populus tree surrounding site in Tennessee, USA - Soil MetaG P. deltoides SBSDD4 | ecosystem: Environmental > Terrestrial > Soil > Tree plantation... | reverse complement strand
CCGGCCTGACCGCTTCTGGCACATGATGATTCAGTCGAAGACCGGCCAGCCGATGTTCAAATACTGGTCGCCGATGTCCGTGGGCGCGTGGGGATTGCTCCTCTTCGGCGGGTTTTCGTTTCTCGCGGCGTTAGGCGCGGCGTACGAGGACGGGCGGCTCCGCTGGCGGCTGGCCGGTCGACTCGCCGAGCGCCCGCTCTCGACGATCATCGCGCTGGCCGGCGGCGTGATGGGGTTCTTCCTCGCCGGTTACACGGGTGTCCTGCTCTCGGTGAGCAATCGTCCGATCTGGGCCGACTCGAGCTGGCTCGGAATCCTCTACCTGCTCTCGGGCGCGTCGAGCGCTGCGGCCCTCCTGATCCTGCTCTCACGCCGCGTTCCCGCCGCGGCCGATGTCGACGGGCTCGAGCGGTTCGACAAGTACGTGCTCGTTCTCGAGCTCATCGCACTCGTCATCTTCGTCATCACGCTGGGCTCGGCGGCGCGGGCGTTTCTCAACGCGTGGGGCGCCGTCCTCCTGCTGGTCGTCGTGGCGGGGATTCTCATTCCGTTGCTCATTGGGTTCGGGCGGATGCGGCAGTTCCGCGGGCGGACGCTCACCGCCGGGACCGCAGCGGCCTTCGTGCTGCTCGGCGGATTCATGCTGCGCGTCGTGACGATCCTTCCGTCCGAGCAGGTGAGCGTCGTCGGTAGCCGGGTAGTGCGTCCGTGAGCCGCGCTCGTGCGGCGCTCGGTCTTGTCAGCGCGGCGATCGCGCTCGCTGGCTGCGTGAGCCCCGAGGCACAGCGCACGCGTGGCGGAGGCCCCGGCGCCGACATCAGGAATCGCGACCCGGTGGTCGAGATGCACGCCGGGTCGAGGATGTACTACGAAACCCCCTGCCTGTTACCCGAGGAGTCATGCACGGGACCAGCACCAGCGTCCGGGCTGCCGGGCGATTTTCCGGAGCCACAGCGCAAGGCGGCCAACCGGAAGTAGACCCCGCCTGGCGCCCGTGGTTGCGGATGGTCGATCGGGCGCAGAAGGCGGCAGAGGATCCGGAGTGGGAACGGCTCGACGTCGAGCCGCCAGCGGACCGTGCGAGTGATGCACCATTGCTCCACGGCGCGGTCGTGCGCGTCGATGCGCGCCGGGCGCGCCGCTTGCTCCGCGACCTGCTGCGTGAGGCGGAGCGCGGCGCAGGTGGTGCCGACGGCGAGAGACCTAACGAGTCCGCAGGGTCCGCGCTGAAGTCTCGCGTCCGGCGCCTCGCCACGGCGAGAGTGCTGGAGGCCGCGATTGCCCAGGATGCGGAAGGGATCGAGCGGGCCGCGGAGTCGGCGGGCGTCGATGCGGGTCGACTTGCGGTCGCCGCGCAGCTCGCGGCCACACCGATCCTGCGCGCGTGCGCGGCACGGCTGCGGGAGCGCATTCCCCAGAGCTGGCGCGAAGGGTACTGCCCGGTCTGCGGCGCCTGGCCGGCGACGGCGGAGCTGCGCGGGCTCGAGCGGAGCCGCCGTCTGCGATGCGGTCGCTGCGCGAGCGACTGGGCGATGCCCGTACTGCAGTGTCCGTTCTGCAACGAGCTACGCCACGATCGTCTCCGCTCGCTCCTGTCCGAGGGTGACGAACAGACGCGACGCGTCGACACGTGCGACACGTGCAAGGGGTACGTGAAGACGTTCTCCACGCTGCAAGCGATGCCGCCGCGCGCGCTGGCGACGATCGACCTCGCGACCGTGGAGCTGGACATGGTCGCCCAGGAGCGCGGGTACGCGCGGCCGTCGCGCCTGGCATTTCCGGTCGCGGTCACCATTGGCGGAGGGCCGGGGCGTCTGGTCATGACGGCGGGCCATCATGATTGAGCCGACGTCACGCGTCGACGTCACGAAATCCGGCGGGGCTTCGGCGGAGCTGCGCCCGGGGGCGCTGTGCAGCGAGCTGCTGATGGCGCTCGAGGCCTCGGACGGACGACGCAAGCGACGCGCTCGCGACACGACGCCCGATTCCATAGGCATGCGCATCAAGCGGGATCTCCTCGAGGAGATCGTGCAGGCCGACCCCGAGCCGGCGGCGTTCGAGGCATGGCTCGTCCAGCGGTGCCTCCAGGCGGGGACGGCCGATGGCCCGGTGCGGGCGATGGCGCTTTCGATCTGGGATGAATGGCAGCTGGCGGCCACGACCGAGGAGTTCAGGCGCTGGCTCGCCCAGGGTGCACCGTCGGACGATCGAGACAACGGCAGCAGCCCGCCGCGCGAGCGGAGGAGCATCGGATGAGCCTTCAGCGGAGAATCGCGACCATGATCGCCGTGGCGCTGGCCTCGGCGTTAGGCATCGCGTGCGGCGGGGACGGCGGGGCGGGCGGCGTCCGCGAAGCCGGCACCGAGGAGCAGCGGCAAGCCGCGACGCTCGCGCTTGGCGACCAGGCGGTCGTGGAAGCAATGAAGGCGCCGCAGGTGCCGGGGCGCATCATCTACGACCCGCCGACGGACCTCTCGCTGGCCAACGCCATGCGCACGCGTCCGGACCTCGTGCGCGGCGATACCGCGCGCCGGGACGCCAGTGGAGCCACCACCCGGCGCGACACCACCGGCGGCGACGCGACGGTGGATACAAGCGGAGGAGCGGCCCGCTCGCGGCGACCCTGACGCGGCTGCTCGGGGCCGCGGCGTGAGCGGTCAGCGCGGAAGCGCCAGCGTCGGTGTGCCCGACACGAGCATCCGGTAGCGAACCGCTCCGGCCGGATCGAGATCCACCAGCTCGGCCATGTACTCGGGGACCCATGCCGGTGGCTGTGCTCCCACCGCCCATTGACTGCGGCGGAACGCCGCCGGCCCGTCGGCGATGGCGAGGAGGATGATGCCTAACGATGCGGCCTCGCGAACCGCCTGCGGCTCGTAGCCGGACATGGAGAACATGATCGCCAGCCGGGGTTCAGCATTCGGCGCCTCGGCCGTCGACGTTGCAGTTGGCGGGGTGAGTAACCGCACAGGCCCATCGCCCGCGGGTCGCGCTCTCCGCCGCACGTCCAACGCCTGCACAGCGGTCGCGCCGGTCGGCGCGGTCTCGTTCCGACACTCGATGAGCGCCTCTCGGAGTGCGTCGCCGTCGCCGATGGCCGCGCCGAGATCGACCGAGTATTCACCCGGATGCTTCGATGGCAATGCGTTCCGCGTCAGGACAGTGAGCCTGGAAAGGGTCACCCCGGCCTTCCTCAGCTCGCGAGCGACGAGAATCTCCAGCTCATCGGGGCGTACACGCTTCGGGTCTCCCATACACCTATTGAACGAGTCGGAGGCGGGGAACCGGCAAAGGTATCACTCCATCCGCACTTGCCTGCCCCCGTATTCAACGAGCAGTTGCCCGAGCAGCTCGGCTTCGCGTTCGCTCCGCGCCGCGACGGCAACGACGATCGCGTTCGCGGCTTCGGCGGCCCGTGCGTGACGCGCCTTGGGATGCCGGCGCCGGAGCGCGCCGATCACGGCTCCGATCGCCCCGCCCGCGACCGTTCCGATGTTCGGCCCGGCCAATTGCACCAGGGCGAGCCCTCCCGGCGCGTCGATCCCTGGCCACGCCACCATGACGAGTGAGATCAGGACGCCGGCCGCGAAGCCGATCAGTGCTCCCGCACCCGCGTAGCTCCATGTCTCGCGGCCGAGTCCGCGGGGCGCTCCGTGTCGTGGCACACTGGCGTAGAACCGCTCCGCCGCCTCGCGCGAGACGACGACCTCGATGAGGTCGCGCGGAGTGCCGGCAGTGTAGAGCGCGTCCAACGCTCGCTCCACCGCCGCCGGCTCGTGGAACAATGCGGTGACATCGACCGGTTCGTAGAGTCGCTGGCCGCTCGCGAGTCCGGCAGCCACGACCTCCCCATGCGTCGCCGCATGAGTGGCGTTAGGCGGAACGGCCGAGCTCATGGCGGACCTCCCGTTTCCCTGGTCGCGGCGGCCGCTTGCAGCTCCGGCGCCGTCCACGGCGTCGCACGCGACGCCGTCCCACTGCGGACGGCGACGACGACATCAGGCGGAACGGGCGGCGCCTCGTTCGCCTCGAGCTGGCGAATGTACGTCGCCACCGCCGCGATCTCCGCGTCAGCAAGCACGTCGCGCCACGCGGGCATGGCGCCGTTGTAGGTCGTCCCCGCGACCTCGACCGGCCCCTGCAGCCCGTTCAGCAGAATCCGGACGAGCGTCTCCGGCGATCCGGTCACCCACTCGGACCCGACGACCGGGGGGAATGCGCCCGGTACGCCCTGTCCCACCGCTTGATGGCATACCTGGCAGTTCTTCTCGTAGACGGCCTTTCCTGCAACGATCGGATTCGCGACGGCACCCGCCTCCTGTCCCGCCGCCGCTGCGGCGATGCCGGCCTGCCGGCTCGCGAAGGCCACGTGTGTCGCGGTCCCGAACTCGCCGCCGTAGCGGCCGAGATACCAGCCTCCCCAGAACAGTGAGAGCGCGATCACGGCGGTGAAGAACCACGGCACCGGCTCGCGTCCCTCGACCGGGTCGCGAGGCTCGCGCTGAATGGTTCGGTGGATCCGTTCCACGTCCGGCTGGAGATCGAGCCCGCCGGCTTCGGGGACCCCGCCATCGCCGACGGGACGGGGCAGCGGCCGTCCAACGTTAGGCGACTCCGGCGCGGAATGCCGATCGTCAGTGGGCCCCATTTCGCCCTCCGAACGCCGTCCGCATCCCGGCCGCCGTGTCCGCCACGGGATACTGGCGTTTGAGCGAGATCAGGTAATCCACCAGGGCGATCGCCTCCGGTTTCGCGACCACGGCGACGCCGCGCCGCGCGCGCGGCCCGGGAATGCGAACCACGCGGTCGCCGGGCCGGACCTCGTTAGGCGATTTCTCCTCGAAGAGGAACGGGAATGCCGGCATGAGCGACCAGTCCACCACCGACCGCGGATCGTAGAGATGGATCAGGTGCCAATCGGCGTCCGGGAGGCGTTGTCCGACGTTGATGAGGTCGGGCCCGGTGCGCATGGTGCCGAGCAGGTGCGGCCTGTCGTACGCATAGTCCGCCGGGACGGTCGCGCGAGAGCCCCAGCCGCGGTCCACATCGGTCGTGAAGGCGGGGTCGCGAACCTGCTGCGAGTGACAGTAGACGCAGCCGTTCGCCATGTACACGCGCCGGCCGACGAGCTGCCGCTCGGTGTACGGAGCGAGCTGCGGCGGAGGCTGCACGTCGGACAACAATGCCTGCGGCACGAGCACGAGGATGCAGATGGCGCCCGCCATGATCGCGAACGCGCCGAGCGCGATGAGCGAGATGCGCGTCATACGGCGCCCTGACGCGGCCTCGCCGCCTCGGCCTCGTCGGTGTAGAGGACTGGCTGTGCCTCGTGGAGCGGAGGACGTGTGGGCTGCGCGCCCGTCGGCATCCGTATCATTCGCCAGAAGTGCCACGCGAAGATGACGTGGCCGATCGTCAGGATGAGTCCTCCGAGGCTCCGCCCATAGAGACCGGGTACCGACCGTTCGACCGACACCTGGAACGGAAGGCGAGCGTCGAGGAGCGCGAGCCCCTGCGCGACGCCGGCCCACGTCAGCGAGATCACGTAGATCGCGATGCCCGCCAGCACCGTATTGAAGTGCCAGCGCACCAGCCGTGCGCTCGGCCACTCGTGCCCCACTACGCGCGGAACGATGTAGTACATGGCGCCGAACGCGACGAACGTGACGAACGCGTAGCCGCCGACGTGGGAGTGCGCGACCGTCCAGTGCGTGAAGTGCGTGACGCGGTTGACTTCCCGGAGCGCCGTGAACGACCCCTGCAGCGAGACGGCCGTGTACGCGATCGCCCCGAGCACGACGAACCGGAGCGTCGGACTGTAGCGAAGGGCGCCAAAGCGTCCGACGACCGTCATGTGCAGGTTGATGCCCGTCGCCACGACCGGAATGAACATGAAGACGCTGGCAACGATGGACGTCGTGATCATCCACGTAGGCAGCGGCCCGCCCACGAGATGGTGCATGCCGTTCAGCGAGTAGAACATCGCGAGCGACCAGAAGCCGACGACCGACAGCTGATAGCTGTAGATCGGACGGCCAAGCACCTTGGGAATGAAGTAGTACGCGGCGCCGACGCTCATGGCCGTGAGCCAGAAGCCGAGCACGTTATGCGCGAAGAACCAGTTCGCCGCGGCGCTCTCGACGCCGGTCCACGTCGGCCATTTCCCGGTGACGTAGAGCATCGGGAACCAGATGAACGCGCCGAGAATGTACCAGGCCGAGACGTACAGGTGTTCGGCGCGTCGTGCGGCGACGGTGAGAAAGAGACTCAGCCCTACGAGCCCGCCGCCAACGACCAGAAGCGGTCCGGCGGTGTAGCGGTTGGCCTCGAGCCACTCCATGCCGTCCGTGTAACCGGCCAGCACGCCGATGATCCCGACCGCGATGCCGAGCGTGAACAACACGCCGCCCGCGAGTGCGACCAGAGGCGCCTTGAGCTCGTTATGCATCAGCCGGGGCAGAAGCCAGACCGACGTCCCGATCAGTGCCGCGGTCGCCCACCCATAGTTGACCGCATGCAGATGGGCCGTGCGCACGCGTCCGAACGTGAGCCACCCCTGCCGCGTGAGGAAATCGGGCCAGTGCAGCTTGAGACTCGCGATGTCGCCGAAGATCGAGCCAATGAGAAGCCAGGCGATCGCGACGCTGAAGAGGACGAGGACTACCAGCGCGCTCGACGCGTCGGCGCGGAGGCGAATCTCGAGATCTTCCGGAGCGAGCCCGCGCGCGGCCGCGACGGCACGCACGTTTTCGCGACCGAGGGTGCCCGCCTCGCCCGCAGGGGCATGGCCTGCGACCGGCGCCGTCATGACGCCCCACCCCACTCACCGGGCGCCGGATCGACGAGCTTGCCGTGGCTCATCTCGCGCTCGAGCCGTTCGACCGGCGTTTCCCACGGACGCTCGAGCTGAAAGTCCTTCGGCTCGAAGATCACGCGGGACTGCGCATCCAGGTTGTCGAAGAACCCGCGCCAGTATGCCCAGGCGAGGACTACGGCCGCGAGCAGCGTCAGCGCGGCGGTAGCGAGAATGACCGGGACCGACGAAGGGATCACGCTCTCCTCCGATATGGTCGTGGCAACGGTTTTCCGCGATGGGTGCGGGCCCCCACCCGGGATCGCAAGTCTCGTGCGTCGTGCGGCCGCGATCCGCGATTAAAACAGTCCCCACACCGGGGGGAAAGTCAGGAGCAAGCCGACGATGACCAGGATCGAGGTGGCGGCGTGCACCCGCCGCGGCTCCAGCTGACGCTCCTTCCACCGGTGGTGCAGGAGCGCCCATGCGACCAGCCAGATCGCGACGGCCAGCGTAGTGCGACCAGAGACGCCGCCCGCCGGGTTGTAGAGCGCTGGTGCTGCAAAGACGCCGGCCTCGTTCAGGATGACGACGAGGCCCATCCCGAACGCGCCGATGCCCGCGGCGAGGAATGCCGCCAGCGCTGTGCCGTTCGTCGGGATGGTGTGCTGCTCACTGGTGGCCATGGTGATGCTCCGTCAATCGAGTGGTGCAACCTTGTTGATGAAGACGCCGAGCAGGCTGACGACCGCCACCAGGACGAAGCAGGTTGCCAGCAGCGTCACCGCGATGCGACGGACCGCCGCGTCGTGCAGCAGTCGTGACGGCTGGCGCACGCAGACGTAGGCGACCGACGTCGACAACATGGCCGCGATCCACGGCACGTGCTCCTTGATCTCCATTGCGAACGAGTGAAGCCACGCCGTGCCCGGATTCGCCAGCAGGAACGACCGCGGATATCGCGTGAGGTCAGTGAGCCCCTCCGGCGGTGTTGCCCGATAAGGCGGGAAGCTGACGTAGGTGCCTACGATCACCGTCAACCAGAGGGTGATGGCCACGAACGTCGTCAGCCAGCCGATGTCGCGCCCCTGGCGCTCCGGCGCCGCGTCCTCCGCACGCGGCGCTCGCATCGTGACCAACGCGAACAGCGCAGCGGACAGCCCAAGCAGCGCTCCACCTCCGAGCACGATGCCGTGAAGCATCGTCCAGATGCTGCGGTCAGTGAACAGGTTGGTGTCCATGGGTGATCGCTCGATAAAGAGTATTGTCGCGTGAGCTACATCTTCGCCCCCAGGATGCTCCGGGGCCAGGCGCCAGTGTGCGCCATCGCCGGCGGCATGGACGCGCCGCAGACGTCGAGGGGTGCAACGAGATGGACCGCGTGTGGTCGAGGTCGCGCTTCGCTGCGCGACCCAACAGCGTCGCCGGCGCTCAGGCAGGCCGCGAGACGGTTGACAATATGTGTTACAAGGACTATCCTTCCTTCGAGTACATTGAGGCCGCTGTTACTCCACCGGACCCGACCGTGCCGGCCCACGACAAGGACTCGGCAAGACGCAGCTGGCGGTTCGAAACGGAGGAGACGCTGGAGCGGGAGATCTACCTGCTGCTCCAACATCTCTCGGGCGAGCTGATTCACGAGCTCGCGACGTTGCTCAGGCCGGCCGGCATCACGCCGGAGCAGTACCACGTCCTGCGCATCCTGGAGGACGCCGGGTCTGCCGGCAGCCCGTTGACGGCCATAGGCGAGCGATCGCCGGCGGGCGACCCCGACGTCACACGGCTCCTGGACCGGCTCGAACAGCGCGGACTGGCTCGTCGAGCGCGGGATGACGCCGATCGGAGGGTCGTGACCGCTCGGATCACGAGCGAGGGACGCCGGCTGCTCGATACGCTGGAGCAGCCCGTCGCAGCGCTGCACGCGCGTCAGCTCGGCCCGCTCGGGGAGCGAGGGCTCGAGACGTTGAGGAAATTGCTCCGAAGGGCGGCGGAAGTAGGGCCCGTGTAAACGCCGTCCGCAATCAGAAGGGAGTATCACGAGCCACAATACTCCTTATAAGGATAATAGTTGTCAGCAGCGATTCCACGCCCGGACGCCGCGGACTACACAACGGACCTAACGAGGTCAGGAGGACTGAATGACGACGCAACTCGCACCCGACCGACTCGGCTTACCTCCGCCGCTCGACATGGATCTGGTCGACGCTGGACGTGCGACCGGCTGGATCGCCGACACCGCGGTAGGGTTTCGCGGGTTTGGCGACGAGACCGAGGCCACGCACGCCGCGTGGGTTGCCCACAGGACGCTCGCGCGCCGACTCGCGCGCACGCACAGGGTACGGCCCGTTCCGGTGGACACCGAGCCACTGGCGCTTCGACGGGTCGAGGGCAGGGAGATGATCCTCGCCAGCGGTCGGCCGATCGCCACGCTCATTCGGCCCGGCTCCGACAGCCGGACTGGCGACTCGTTCGGCTTCGAGCTCCGGATCCCGGCGCCAGCCACCGAGCTGCAGGTGCGGGCGATGGCTTATCTGGTGTACCGCACGCTGCGCAAGTCGGGAATTCGGTGGGCGATGTGGCGGCCCGAAGCACCACAGGTCGCCGAGCTACCGATGGCGGAGACGAGCGTCGACCCACTGACTCGCGCCGCCGAGAACGTCGACGCGAGAACGAACGACGTCGCTCGCCGGCCCGGTCGTGCCGCGTGGAAGCCGGCGGTCTCGGGCCGCCGCGGGTGGGCCGGCCTAACGACGCCCCCGCCCGCCGTTCTACCGCTCGCTGCCGGTGTCGTTCTCGCCCTCGGTGCTGCCGCATTCGTACCGATCCCGCTGGCGGCGGTCCTGTTGGGTGGGATGGGCGTCGGCGGTGTGATGTTGCTTCGAAGCAGGAGGTTGAGATGAGTGCAGCACGTCGTTTGACCCAGGCACAATTGCGCGATCTCGAGCGTGACTTGCGGAGCGAGCGAGCGCGCCTGGCGCGTTCGATCGCCACCCGCATGGAGGTATACGATGCAGCGCCCATGACGGGCAGCGTCGCTCGACAGCCCACGCAGGCCGAGGGTGGGCTCGCGGTAGTGCTGGAGACGAGAATCGTCGATCGGCATCAGATGCTCGAGTCCGCGCTGCACCGCCTCGAAACAGGGACCTACGGAGAATGCGTGAGCTGTCACAATCCGATTCCCTACGGCCGGCTGCTCGCCATGCCCGAGGCGACGTACTGCGTGAGCTGCGGGGCCGGCGCCTAGGCCGGCGATCCGCACCGACAAACGTCGCGGAGCAGACCGTTCACTCATCACGGAGACCATTTTCATGACCTTATCCCTTGGCGTGCTCAGCATCGCATTGCTCCTGCTCGCCCTCGTCGTCCGCGAGAGTGTCGCGACGCCGTTGACCGTCGTTGGCCTCATGGGGCTCGCGCTTCTTCGCCTGGGTGCGACGTCCGGCGAGTGGGCAGAGCGACGTGCATTACGGGGCCCGGCGTCCAGACGACGCCACGGGCGGGAGGACACCGTTGGTTTCAAGGGAGGCGAGCGATGACGGCCGTGCCTAACGCCATCAAGTTCGAAATTCACGATCCGACGCGGGTGAGGCGGGCGCGGCTGCACGCCGTGCCAGGTCGCCCCAGTACGCGATCGGAGCCGAACGCGTCCGGGCGGCTCTCGCGCATCCTCGTGGCCACGGATGGTACGGCGGCATCGGAAGGCGCCGTGGTCGTGGCGGGGCTCCTCGCGCGTCGCCACCGCGCCACGGTGGATGTGGTGAGCGTGCTTCCGCGATGGGGCCAGCCGCCTCCCCACCCGCACCGCGAATTCCTGGACACTACCGCGGAGTTCCTGGAAGAGCGCCTCGCGGCTGTCATCCCACAGGGCAAGCGCGCGATCGGGAGCGCCACACCGTCCTGGACCATCAGAGTCATCGACAGCAGCAGTACCGTCGACAGCATCGCTGAAACGGCGCGAAGGGAAGGTCACGATCTGATCGTCACAGGCAACAGACGTGGCTGGATCACGCGCTGGCTCCGACGGCCGACGGCCGTCGGTGTGGCGCAACGCAGCAGCGTCCCCGTGCTCGTCGTCCCGCAGCGGGTTTCGACATTGCCGACGCGAGCCGTCGTCGGCGTGGAAGGCACGGACATCGATCTCACGGCTGCAACGACCACGGTCGCTGTCCTTGGCGACGATGCGGCGGTGCGACTGGTGCACGTGGACACCACCGAGGTGCCGGTCGCACGGGAACGTGAAAGGACGGAATCCGATGCGCTATGGGCGGCGAGATTCGCCGAGCTCGAAAGTGCGATCGGCGATGGCGGCATTACCGACGTGCATGGGGTCGTCCTGCGCGGGGCGGACCCAGCGGCGCGTCTGGTCGCGTACGCCGACGGCATCGACGCCGATCTGATCGTGGCGGGGAATCGGGAGCCCGCAACGATAGGCGACCGTGTTTCGGGTGGTACAAGGAGCCGGATCGTCCGCGCGTCCGACAGCTGCGTTCTGCTGGGCTGAACGGAACAGTCAGTACCGCCAGGCTTCCAACTCCGAAGGAAATGAGGGCGGTGTCACTGAGAGACCACCCGCCGGCGTGACCCCCGGTGCGGCGGCGGGTGCATTCAACGCCGTGAAACTCGAGGAGGCTCATCATGGGTCTGTCACTCGCAACAAACAGGATGGCATTGCCGCCGCCGCTCTCGAGCCCGCGCGGCTCGGGAGGGCTCGACATGCGTCATGCCGCTCGTCGGTCGGCTGCGGCCACCATCCGTCGTGCCAAGGTCGTCCTCACCGCCATTGCGTTTGCCGCGGCTGTCGTGCTGGTCACGGTTGCGTCCTGGCCGCTCAAGGCTCTCGTTGTTCTCGCGTTCGTCCGCGGGGTGTTCGCGAGTGACGTCGCGGCGTTTCGGAATGCACCGCGACGGCACAGTTCGAAACAGGCGCGTCCGACGGCGTCCTCGCGTGCTCCGCGAAGTCGCGCGCGCTCAGCCACAACCGGCTGGGAACAAGACGCCCTGACAACGATACCACACATGTCGTGATCTCACGTCGAGCCTGCGACCGTGCAGGGTCATGG
>Ga0075420_100004800_pt1 | contig 11856 bp, 19 predicted proteins | sample SoiMetdeltSBSDD4_FD_75296 | JGI IMG/M metagenome (GOLD analysis project Ga0075420, IMG submission 75296) | Bulk soil microbial communities from a Populus tree surrounding site in Tennessee, USA - Soil MetaG P. deltoides SBSDD4 | ecosystem: Environmental > Terrestrial > Soil > Tree plantation... | reverse complement strand
GCTCCGCCGGCTCGCTCGCCATTCCGCACCTCCTGCTCAGCAGGTGATGCAGTCCTCATGCCGGTCTTGAGATAGCCTCTCAAGAAAGCGGTCCAGGTCTTCGCGCCTAAAGCGGAACCCGCCCCGGTTGCCGAGCTTCGCGGCCGGGATCCCGCCCTCCCGTGCCCAGCGTCTGACCGTCTCCTCATGCACACCGAGGTAACGTGCTGCTTCTGGGGTCCGTAGCCAGGCTGTCTCATTCATGGATTTAGTGTAAGTAAATGTGATAGAATGAGTCAAGATTCTTTGGAGCCACCAGATGCGCGCGATCGTCTACAGCCGAGTTTCGACGGATGCCCAGGAGCGCGACGGAACCTCGCTCGACACCCAGGAGCGAGCTTGCGTCGACTTTGCGCGGGCACAGGGTTGGCTCGTCATCGAGTCTGTACGGGATGCGGCCAGCGGTTTCTCGCTCGACCGTGACGGCATCGAGCGCATGCGCGAGCTGCTGCGGGCCGGCGCGGCGGACGTCGTGGTCGCTTACGCCGTGGATCGTCTCTCCCGCAACCAGAACCAGATCGGGGTGATCTTCGACGAGATCCAGCAGGCCGGGGCGCGTCTGGAGTTCGTGACTGAGCGGTTCGAGGACACGGCAGTCGGGCGATTCATCCTGGCAGCGCGAGCGTTCATCGCTGAGGTCGAACGCGAGAAGATCGTCGAGCGTACCACGCGCGGCAAGCTGGAGCGTGCGAAGTCAGGTCGTATCCCGCAAGCGTTCGGTCGTGGCTGCTACGGCTACGTGTACAACCCGCTCACTGGTCAGCGCGAGATCGAGCCGTATCAGGCCGAGATCGTCCGCCGCATGTTCCAGCGCTTCGCCGAGACCCGTAGCTTCTCAGCAGTCTCGAACGAGTTGACCGACGAGGGCATCCCGGCCCACCAGGGGCCGCGCTGGTACGCGAACACGGTCCGCAATATGCTGCGGAACGAGTCGTACACCGGGCGGATGTACTTCAACCGGACGCACTGGACGGCGCGCCGTTCAGGCACCGACGGCAAGCGGCGCCGGGTGCCGGTCGCCAGGCCGGCTGAGGAGTGGATCGAGATCCCCGGTGCCTCCCCTCGGATCGTCGATGAGGAGGTCTGGCAGCGCGTGCAGGAGATCCTCGCCGATGCCGAGCGCAAGCCGAAGCACACGAAGATCCGGATCTACCCAATGCGGGGGCGCCTGCGGTGCGGTGTCTGCGGCTCGGCGATGGTCGGGCAGACGATGACGTCGAAGGGGCGCGAGTACCGGTACTACGGCTGCCGCCACATCTACGACCGGCGAACCGGGACCGACTGCAACTCGCGCTACGTCCGTGCCGACGACCTGGAGTGTGGCCTCTGGCAGGAAGTCGGGAGGGTTCTCTCCGATCCGAGAGTCATTCTCAACGAGATGCAGAACGACCAGCAGGCGGATGGAGATGCGGCGGAGCTCGAAGCCATCGAGGCGAAGCTGGCGTCGCTCGCGGCGCGTGAGCAGCGGTTGGTCACGCTGTTCAGCTACGGCGAGGTCGATGAGAAGGTCATCCGCACCCAGATCGCCGACGTCCGCCGCGAGCAGATTGTCCTTAACGACCGGCTCCGCTCGCTGCGCCCGACCTCGCGTACCCTGCCGTCGTCGATAGACGAAGCGCGCCTGATGCGGACGTGCGAAACAGTTGCGAACTGGCTGTATCAGGCCGACGACACGAGGAAGCGCCTCGCGTTGGAGGCGCTTCAGATTTCGGTCGTCGCGACGCGGGAGCAGGCCACGGTGAGCGGATTCATCCCGCTCGACCTGCCAGAGTTTTTTATCTTGCCACGTGCATCGGCATGACTGTTCATGTGCAGATAGGAATCGTTGTCGATCGGCACGATGCCCGTAATCTCCGCCTCCGTCGTGGTGGCACGGACTGCGATCTGGAGGGCCTCCAGGGCGAGCGTGCGCTCCTCCGCGCCGGCGTTGTCAAGGAAGTCACCGACGGCACGACACGCCCGATCAAGGAAACCGGCGTCGGGAAGTGCGGGCGCGGCCGGCGACAGGTTCGGACGTATTTCCTGTAGGCGAGCCTCGATGACCGCTCGCTGTCGCCTGAACTCGGTGAGCCCGGGCTGCACCAGGACCTCGTCGATCTCGCCGTAGCTGTACAGCTTGACCAGCCGTCGCTCCCGCTCCCGAATCCTGTCGAGCTCCTGTTCGAGGCGGTCGACCTCCTCCAGCTTCGGCGCAGGTTGGCCGAGCCGCAGCTCCTGCAGGATGATCTCCGGGCTGGAGAGCTTCGCGCGGATCTCCCGCCAGATCGCCGCCTCCAGCCGATCAGCACGGACGTTCCGCCCCGAGCATTCTCGACCGGTCCTCCGATCGAAGGTGACGCGACAGTGGTAGTAGTGGTACGGCCGACCTCGATCGACCATCGTGTGGCCGACCATGGCCGCGCCGCAGAGGCCGCACTTCACCCGGCCACGCAGCGCGTACTCATGACGGAGCTTCGGCCGTCGCGCGACCCGCTCGGGATCGTTCATGATCTGCTGGACCCGCTGCCAGAGTGCGTCGTCGATGATCCGTGGAGACGCGCCGGGGATCTCCACCCGCTCTTCGGCCGGCCGCTCGACGGCCTTCCGATGCATCTTCCCGTCCTTGCCCCGGACCTTGATCCAGCGGGTTCGCCGATACACGAGGCGGCCGATGTACGACTCGTTGACCAGGATGCGTTTGACCCCAATCGGGTGCCAGCGTCGATCCTCGAATGTCGTGATGCCGCCTTCGTTCAGCTCGTGGCTGACGCGGTCGAAGCTCCGAAGCTCGGTGTAGCGGGTGAAGATCCGTCGCACGACCTCGGCCTGGAACGTCTCGATCTCCCGCTGGCCGGTAAGTCGGTTATAGACGTAGCCGTAGCAGCCACGGCCGAACCCTTGGGGAATCCGACCGGAGCGTGCCCGTTCGATCTTGCCCCGGGTCGTGCGCTCGCCCATCTTCTCGCGCTCGACCTCGCCGACGAAGGCCCGTGCCGCCAGGATGAAGCGGCCGACCGCCGTGTCCTCGAACCGCTCGGTCACGAAGTCCAGCTGCGCGCCCGTCTGCTGGATCTCGTCGAAGATGACGCCGATCTGGTTCTGGTTCCGGGACAGGCGGTCAACGGCGTAGGCGATAACGACGTCGGTGCCGCCGGCCCGAAGGAACTGGCGCACCCGTTCGATCCCGGGCCGGTCGAGCGAGAATCCGCTGGCCGCGTCGCGGATCGTCTCGACGACGCGCCAGCCCTGCTGCCGGGCGAAGTCGAGGCAGGCGCGCTCCTGGGTGTCGAGCGAGGTACCGTCTCGCTCCTGAGCGTCGGTCGAGACTCGGCTGTAGACGATCACGCGCATCAGGCCGCTCCAGAGTGGTCTTGATTCATTCTATCACACTTCATTACACTACATCCATGAACGAAACAACCTGGCTGCGGACTCCTGAGGCAGCGGCCTATCTCGGTGTGCACGAGGAGACGATCCGCCGGTGGGCACGCGAGGGCGTGATCCCGGCCGCGAAGCTCGGCAACCGGGGCGGCTTCCGGTTCAAGCGCGAGGATCTGGATCGGTTCTTGGATGTACGGAGAACCGAGGTCATGAAGAGCAGCTAAATCCGCGCTCTCGGAGCGTGTGAAGCATCTTGAGGTCAGGCCATCCCGGCCCCTCAAGAATGTTCAGGCTAAGATCGGCTGACGGCCTCGGCCATACATGGAGTATCACCCCTCACCGACCTGCTGCGAGCCGCCCCTTGAGGTCGGGTTGCAACATCTATATCAGGGGTGGACTCGCGTCCTGGTGCCGTCGACCTGATGACCCGCGTCGCCCAGCCCCGGCTCGAGTACTGCTCCCTTTTGGGGCCAGCCTCGTTGACATTGACGCAGGGGACCACGTCGCATCGCTCGCCGCGTCGCCGCGTGTCCGGACCATGGCACCGGCCACGTTCCTGGATCTCTCGTGATGGTATGCTAGACGTATCCGGAGCTCGCTTACGAGCCGCCACCTTGCTGGAGCAGCCGGTCGCTTCCGCCCGGTTCGCACTGTGAGGTGACGAGCATGGACAGCATCCTGCCCGAGCAGATCCGGAGCTGGCACGGCCGCTCTCCGAAGGCAAGGCGCGCGTACAGTCGCTTGCGTGACGACGCGTCAACCATCGGACATGGCGTCAGGCTGGCGGTCCGCGAGGTGTGTTTTATCGTCGGCTGTATCGTCGACCCGCCCACGAAGCGGCCGAACAGGCAACCTTGACGCACCGGGGGCTTCGCGCGTCACGCCGCTCGTTTCGGTGGTCCCGGTCATACATTGGGAGTTCGTCTGCACGCCCGATGCGGACTCCGGGATCTCATCAGTAGCAGCGAATCGCGGGTGAACGACGCACGAGCGGACGGAGGCCCGCGGTGGACGATGTGCACGCCCTCATCTCGATTGCCGCCGTGGGCAGCGCGGCCGTCGCCTGGCGCGCCGGGCACCTCGTCGGCGCCGGCGTCCTCTGCATCCTCGTCACCTTCATCGTGCTGTTACAGCGAGTGCTCGTACGCTAAGCCGTGCTCTGTACGGGTGCGGCCCTTCGTCCGGGCCGCCGCGTGAAAGCTCCGTCGAGCGCGAGGTAGACGGTCGGACAGAGCCGGCCCGGCGACCGGAGTTGCGTGGGCAGGGAAGCGACGACGGGCCTCATGCCCTGTCAGGCGTCGTACAGGCTCGACAGCGGCACCGCCTCGGTCGGCACCCTGGAGGAGCCCTTGCGGAGCCCGATCCTGAGCAGCGCGGGACCGCCCTTGTACTCCGTAGCCTGCCTGCAGCTGAAGACCTCGTAGTCCCCCTTCGGGTCTTTGACGATCTGGGCCCCGCTGCGTGATTCGTCCAGGCGGACGGTCTCGCCCGGATCGTACCAGACCCCCGTGTCCGGAACATGGTGCGTGGAGAATTTGCCAGTCTTACTCATGATCACCCCCATCAATGCTGTCGGACAGGACGCGCTCGCCGCCTGCGCTACTTCCGGTCAGTCGAGCTCGAAGGCTGACTGGTTGCGTTCTTGAAGGCCTCCTGCTGCTGGCGCAGCTCGTGTGGCCTGAGGCCGTGCTTTGTTGCCTTGGCGGTCTTACCCTTGCTCTTCACGCGTCGCTTCTCACCCATGATCATCCTCTCGATTGCAACGGTGGCGCTCAGGTTGCTTCGACGACGACCGGCGTCATCTGAGGCGGTGCCAGCGATTCACGGCGTCGCTTCTGGATGATGTTCTCGGCGTGCGCGTCGCACCATTTCGAGTACATCAAGAGCCGTCCTTGATCCCGCTGGCCCGCATGGATGGCCTGTTTCCAGGTAGCTGGCCGGGTGCAGATTCCGCCAACCTTCGACTCGCACATCTCCATCTCTGCCTCCTCATTCCCGTTCGTGCCTGACGCTCGCTGACAATTGATCGTGCGCGGGAGCTTCGCAGCACGATCAGGTCCGTTCGACATGCACGATCACCTCGTCGTCGAGGACGCGGCCCGACCCGCCATGACCACAGGGGCTGTACCCGAACGTCGCGCATCCGGTTCCCTCGGGGTAGGCAGCCGAATCGGCTGGGCTCCCGAAATGCTCCAGGTTCCGGGCAGGTGTCAGATTGAGCACGGCGTTGTACACGCTCGCCAGAGCGATCGGGAAGTACCCCGAGTCGGAGCTGGTGCCCTCGGCGATGAGCGCGCCGCTAGTGTCGCAGATACGAATCGTCAGGATGGCGAATCCCGCCTCACGTCCGGGCTCATGTCGCAACCTGGATCAGACGATGACCGGCCGCGCACCCGCGCGCCAGGTGTCCGCCCGGATCGCAGCGCACATCTCCTGGTACAGGGCGAAGACTGCTGGATCGTCCGTGGAACCGACGAGGTCGAGCCCCCGGTAGGCCGGGGCGTAGTCGCCCCCGATGTACGCGTTTGGGAGTTGGCTCCCGCGCTCCGAGTCCAGGACGACGATGCCGTCAACGATGCCGCGATCCGTCAACTCGGTCTTCTGGCTGCTCCGGATGTAGGCCGGGTGGCCGTCGAGCTTGAGCTCGAGTACGGGCTTCCCGTGATGGTCCCGGGTCCAGGCCACGTCGGTGATGGTCACAGCGCGTGCTCGGACGTTGACGCCTGGGAAGCTACCGTGTTGGCGGATGCCCCCGTCTCGCCTCGGACGATGTGCGCGTCGTCCCTGTGCAGTGTCCGGTCGGCCTGTGCCCGAACCGGCCTGTCGGCTGCACGGACCACGATGGGTCTGGTGAGCACGACGGCACCGTCTCGCTCCACGTGCCCCGACCGCACGATCAGACCTTGATGCTGGTCGAGGTCGTTGAACTGCCGGACATCCAGAGCTTCTTGGGCCGCGAGCACCGGGACGAAGACCCGGAAGTACGTCACCTTGCGGTCGGAGTAGCGCCCTCCGGACTGGACCATTCGGAGCTGTGAGGGATCGCTGACCGGTGCGGTTATGCCGTCCTTCTCGATGGCGCGCCGGATCGCATCCGAGAGCGGTCGGGGAGCAGGGCGCCGAAAGAACCCGAACATGGGGGCCACCTTCCTGGTGCGCCGTGGTGCGGGCCGCTGCCCGCGTGTGCTGGTGTACCGCTCATCTGCCTCAGCGCGTTCGCGCACTGAGGCTCCGGGCAAGGAGGACGACGAGGGCGCCTCCCAAGAAACCAGCGGCGAGCTCCCGGGTGTACGACGCGATCGAGAGCCCCCCGCCCCATGAAACCGTCAGCATGACGAGCAGGACGCATGTGGCGAGCGCCGCCACGCCGCCGACTGCCGCCCAGGCGAAGTCGGGGAGGAAGTTGTGATCGGCCACGCCCTGGTCGCGATCGGCATCGCGAGCATCATGGTGGGTGAGCGCTGCTGGCACCGGACTCGACATGGCGGTCTCCCCTCAGGTCGTGGGTGACCCTCGCGACGGGTCGCTGTTCGTCAACACGTCGCGGCTCGAGCCGAGTGCGACGCCCGTGCGCGTCCGATGGGTCTGCCGCCGACGTCCCCAGGAAAGGAGAGCCGGCCGAGTCAACGCTGACTCAGCCGGCTTCTCGTTCCACGCCACCCGCCGTCGCCGGCCTGAGCCGGAACCACGTCAGATGGCCTGACGCCTGAGTTGGTTCCACCATAACACGTTGACATCAGAATGACAACAAAGCATTGCCATCAAGGTATCATACCGATAACATGCTGCCAGCAGACCATGATCGAGGGAGTGATGACGATCGCCGAGAACCTCAGGAGATTCCGTGTCGAGCGCTTCTTGTCGCAGCGCGAGCTCGCGCGTCAGGCCGGGCTGCACGCCATCACGCTGGGGCGTCTTGAGTCCGGTGCGACGGCCCCGTCCACGCGCACCGTGCGGGCACTCGCCGCTGCTCTGGGGGTCGAACCGCGCGAGCTGACCCGCCCGGAGGAGGTTGCTGAGCTGCGCCGCGTGCTGAGGCGCGATGCGCGGATCCGACCCCGGGAGCCGTCCTCATCAGCGTCTCGCGACGAGTGACGGCGTTCGAGCCTGCTTCCGCTGGTCCGAGATTACTCAGACGTCCGGCCCGAGCCCGACGACGAGCGGTTCGAGCCCACGACCGTGCGTCGACGGGCTCGTCTGCGCGGCACTGGCGATGGCCTGATGATAGACGCGCTCGTAGCCGAGTGTCATCGCCTCGACGGAGAACCGCCAGACGGCCTCCTGCCGACAGAGCGACCGTTTGATCGTGACCACGTCCCGGCACAGACGGGCCAGCTCGTCGTCCGTCTCGCCGATCATCCCGGTCAGACCGTGTGACACCAGCTCTGGCACCGACCCGCGTCGCCGCGCCACGACCGGCGTGCCGCACGACAACGCCTCCGCCATGACCAGGCCGAACGGCTCGGGCCAGTCGATCGGGTTGAGGAGCGCCACGGCTTTGCCGAGGAAGTCACTCTTGTCGCCGTCCCCGACCTCGCCGACGAACTCGACGTCGCCCTCGGCCAGGAACGGCTTGACGATCGTCTCGTAGTACTCCCAATCGTTGCGGACTTCGGGGTTGGAGCGGTCGCTGAGTGGCAGGCGCGCCGCCACTTTGAGGGGCATCTCCGCCAGGCGAGCGATGCGGATCGCTCGGTCGAGTCCCTTGTCGGGGGAGATCCGGCCAAGCCACGCCAGGTACTCCCCACCTGAGGGATTGAAGGCGAGCCGGTCGGTATCGACGCCGTTATAGACGGTTGACGCCCAGTTCGCATCCGGAAGCGGGAGGCGCTGATGGTCCGAGATCGAGATGACGGAAGCATCGGCGAACCGCGCGTAGATCCTGCGCAGGTCCGGCAGATCGAGGCGTCCATGCAGCGTGGTCACCGTTGGCGTGGTGACCAGCTCGGCGCTGCCGAACGCCAGGAAGTCGAGGTGGGAATGGACGATGTCGAACTCGCCGCGCGCGGCGCGACGATAGACCTCGCCGACCGTGATCGTCCAGTAGACCAGCTCGTTCCGCACCTCAGCTTGTCGCCAGAGCGCGGTGTCGACGGTCGGAACCAGCCGTGCTGCCGTCGTGGAATCTCCGCTGGCAAACAACGTCACGTCGTGGCCACGACGGACCAGCTCTTCGGTCAGGAGCGAGACGACCCGCTCGGTGCCGCCGTACAGGGTCGGCGGGACGGTTTCAAACGGCGGAGCAACCTGTGCGATGCGCATGAGCACCTCCGAGGGAACCCCTGGGCCAGGCGTGGCAACGGCCGGCCAGGGTCAAGAAACGGCATGCCGGCGCCCATCAGGGGCAACGGCGCCCTCGGTTGGTGACGGCCGATCTTCGTACGCCTCGCAGGTGCGTGGCGCCGGTCAGTCGGCTACATGTCGCAATGGGAGGGTACACGATCCGGCGCGATGCTTCACAGACGACGTCAGATTCGTCGCTGAATCGTGGCGGTAATCCGCTCATCGAAGTCCATTGGGCCTCGCAGAAACTCGAACGGGAGAGCCTGGACATGGGCCTACTCCAGGAGCCAGGCTGCGGAGTTTGGCGCTTGCATCGGCGGTTCGACTCGGCGTGGATTCGCTATCACTCTTCGTCTGCCATCCCGCGGCGCCCGCGCTGATCGACCCAGGCCTGGGCAATCGCGTCGCGGTCTGTCTTCCGAACGACCCTTGCCATGAGCGCGATCTCCCGCGCGTTTTCACGGACGACGAGCGTGAGCGGCACGCCGTTCGCGCGTTCGTACGGTAAGCCGACGGCGAAGACGATGCGCGACGTTCCGTCCGTCGCCGCCTCGATCCACGCCACGTTGTCGAGATTGACAAGCACAGGCGTGTCATCTGAGTGGGCATCCAGGCGCGTCAGCTCGATGAATGAGTCAGTCATGCTGGGCCTCCATCAGATCCAGGCTACCCGAATGCGTTCGGCTACCCCTCGATCGCCTCGGCCAGCCGGCCTGGATCAGCGCCGTACCGGTCGGCCAGCCCGGCGATGCTCGCCACAGAGTCTGGGTCCGTGGGGCCCGGCCGTCGCTCAAGCGCAAGCGCGATGAGCTGATCTGGCGCCATACCCAGCCATGCGGCGAGGCTGGATCGCTCAAATCCACGTCGCTTGCGGAAGGTTGCCAATGCGAAGGTGACGGTGTCAGGATCGCGCTCGGCCGACATCGCTCGCTGGCGCTGGTGGGGGTCAATCGCTAGATGATTCGTCATACCTGTCTCGCCACTTTCTCGGTCGGGCCTGTCGTCACCGTTCGGATCAGTGATTCGCGGATCGTCGTCTCGGCGAGTGCATCTTCTGGCCCGACCTTCCTCGGATGTTGTCACCTGTTGGGCGGACTCCCCGCGTTGTGGGCGCAGAGTGCCTCGGCGAACGAAACGTCGTTGCCGTTCACGATCGCGTCGCGCAGCAGGCACTGCTCGTGACGCAGGCCGTCCTCGCTGAGCTGGTCGCCGTGGTCGAGGGAGTCATCGGCGATGTCCGCCTCGGGCTCCGCGAGCATGAAGCGTCGGGTACACGAGTCCAGATGTGGCAGGGCAAGCGACACGAGGCGCCTCCCATCGTTGCGAGACTCGGAGCCGACTCTTGCCTGCTCTGGTGCATCCTGGGATCGTCGTCACAGTGACCTGGATCGAAGCCCCGGTCGCCTCGTTCGCCGTATGGCAGCCAAACGCGGAATCCAGCTTCAGCTCACGTCCGGCGAGTGCGTGGAGCGAGCGCCGCCGGTACGATCATCACGATCGGGAGTCTCCAGGTTCGGCGAGCCGTCCTCGGATTTGGGGGCGCGCCGTAATCACGATGCCACCGTCACGCTCGATGTGTCCGCTCTTCAGGATGAGCGCGTCATGCGCGTCAAGGTCGTTGAACGTTCGAACGTTGACGCCAAGCGACTGCGCCCAGGCGGGCTCGAAGACCCGAATGAACGTGACGGAGCGACCGTCGTGCCGTCCACGCTGCTCGACGACAGCGAGCGCGGACGGGCGATCAACGCCCAGCGGGAGGCCGTCAGCCTCGATGGCTCGGCGGATTGACGCCGATGGGCTCCGTGCCCCGGGTTTGCGCAAGAAGCCGAACATACGGCAGCGCCTTTCTCCTCCCCTGCGAGGCGGGACCTACGGACGCTCGGGAAGGAGGGGGGAGAGTCCACCGACGCGGTGACGGCCGTACGCGCTGCTACCCGGCACTGTACACGACGGGAGATCGGGCTCCTCAGTATTCGGGAAGGTAGTTCGCTGCAACAGGCGTTCCATGCGACGTGACAGACGCTCGGACCTCATCAGGAGGTGCGCCGAGAACCTCGAAGCGGTGGCCCTCGGCGTGAGGACCACGACGCTGCTCGATCCCAACCCAATTCGGGGATTCAGGTTGTGATGTGCGCTTCGAGTCACGGGCGTGGCGCACTCCGGATCCGGCACCCTTGGTCTGAAAGGATGTTGCCTATGCCTCGAACGCCACGACTTTCCCCGGCCCCGAACTGCCCAAACTGCGGCCGACCGGGCCGCTATGTCTGGAAGCCAGAAATGCTTCGCGACGCCTACGCCTGCATGACGTCAAGCTGCCCTCTTGGCGAGTATCAACGTTATAGGGTTCACGGCTGCGAGGCTGCCGCGCTCGACGACCGATAGCCTTGTATCGGCTCGCACCCGGTGAGCCGGACCGCCACGACTTCGCGGCCTGTCCTTCCACCCCCGCCCGCCTGGCCCCAGGAGCACACCTTCGACGGGCACAGGACGTGCGTGCTGGCCAGGAAACGGTACCCTGCAGATCGCGTGTTCGCAGCTCGTACCGTAGGCTGGAGCCATCTGAGGGGCTCCAGGCTTCCCGAGACGCCTCAGGGCGATTGTGCCTCTGCTCAACAGGCGTCGAAAGGGAGCCCTATGGCCCAGGCCCCCCTCGTCCTCATCGTGGACGACGATCAGGCGTTGCGTGACCTGATCCGCGAGATTCTGATCGACGTGGGATATCGGGCCGTCACGGCCGCCAACGGCTCCATCGGCCTCGCGACGTTCCGAAGCGCCGAGCCAGACCTGGTGTTGCTCGACGTGGCGATGCCGGTCATGGACGGGCTGACGTTCCTCCGTCGACGGAGCGACGAGGCGTGTCGACCTACCGTGCCGGTGATCGTCATGTCGGCCGAGAACCGCGAGCTCGAGACCCGACAACTCGGCGCCCAGCAGTTCGTGGCAAAGCCGTTCGACCTCGAAGACATCCTCAACGTCGTCGAGCGCTGGTTGCGACCCGTGACGCTATGAACCTGCACGGTGTAGACCTGAGTCGGCTTCCGACTGTGGTCGCCGACTCAAGACTTAGAGCGACCGTCAATAGGCAGGGTGGGAAGTGAAACGTCGGGAAGGGTATGTCAGCGAACGAGAACGATCCCACCTCTTTTGTGGTAGCGGGTCGCACCTGTTGACTAT
>Ga0075420_100004799_pt1 | contig 11858 bp, 14 predicted proteins | sample SoiMetdeltSBSDD4_FD_75296 | JGI IMG/M metagenome (GOLD analysis project Ga0075420, IMG submission 75296) | Bulk soil microbial communities from a Populus tree surrounding site in Tennessee, USA - Soil MetaG P. deltoides SBSDD4 | ecosystem: Environmental > Terrestrial > Soil > Tree plantation... | reverse complement strand
CGCCACCCGCGATACACCGGAAAGCCGCGCCGGCATGCCGCCGGCCGCGCTGCCGCAGGGCACCGTCGCCGCCGCTTCCGACCGCCCGGGCGTGCCGGCCGTGCGCGGCAACTGACGCGGCGCGCGCTCCTTACAATCATTGCTGCTTGGGCCATATAGTGCACCGAGTTCGCGGCACCTTTGCTGAGTCCCACCCGTGAGATTGCTGCTCGGAACATTGTTTGCGCTTGGCGTCGCGGCGCTGGTCGGCCTTGGCGCGACCTGGCTCGCGCTGACGCAGGGACAGGCGTTCGGCGGCCTGTCGGTCGGCGCGTGGAGCGCATGGCCGCGGCACGGCACCGCCAGCATCGACCCTTACGCGCGCGCCATGGTCGCCCGCTCCGGCCAGCTTCCGGTCGGCTCCGGCGACGGCATCGCGTTCCAGGCGCGCCACGATGATTCCGGCGCGCTGCTCGACGGCCGCTGCGACATCGTCGTGTCCGGGATGACGCCGCAGGCGCGCTATTGGACGATCACGCTGTACGATCCGGACGGCGCGCTGGTGGCCAACTCGGTGCAGCGCCACGGCTTCACCAGCCACGAAGTCGTCCGGCGCGCCAATGGTTCGTTCGAGATCACGGTGAGCCCGCGCTCGCGCGCCGGCAACTGGCTGCCGACCGGCGGCGTCGAGCGCTATCTGCTGGTGCTGCGCCTCTACGACACGCCGATCGGCGTCGCCACGCGCGGCCGCGAGGTGACGATGCCGGCGATCACCCGGAGGAGCTGCCCGTGATCAGGATCGCGCTCTGGCTGCTCGGCGGCGTGCTGCTCGGCGGCATCGTGCATCTCGGCACGGTCCTCTGGCTGCCCGACCTCGCGACCCAGGACGCCTATTCGCGGCTGTTGCCGGTGGCGCCGGTGAATGCGGTAACGCCGGTGACAGCGCCAACGCCGGAGAGCTCGGTGGTGCCGTTCCTCGATCCGGCATTCGCGATGGCGGTGTGCCGCTACGATCTCACCAACGGGCCGCTGAAGTTTTCCGTGCCGGTGAGCCCGGCCTACACGTCGGTGTCGTTCTACACGCGCAACGACGTCGCCTACTACGCCATCAACGATCGCGCCGCCGGCCGCCGCGTGATCGAGCTCGAGCTGATGACCACCGAGCAGCGCGGCGATCTGCCGGGCGACGAGGAAGTCACCGCCGCCGACCGCCTGATCGTGGAATCGCCGACGCTCACCGGGCTGATCGTGATCAAGGCGCTGGCGCCGGAGCCGGGCCTGATGCCGGCGGCGCAGACCGCGCTCACCGCCGCGAAGTGCGTGCAGGGATAGTTCAAACTACCCGTAATTCAAGCTACCCGCGCACCGCGACCGTGCCGCCGAGAATCCCGCAATACTGGTCCCGGCGCGTCACCAGCAGCCCAATGGCGCGGTCGGCTTCGGCCGCATCCGCATTGGGCACCGCGACCACCAGGCGTTCGAGCGCATAGCGATAGGACGCGACGCGCTCCTTCAGCGCGACGCAGACCCAGGCGATGATTGCTTCATTCTCGCGGTTGCGGGCGATGGCATTGTCTTTTTCCCGCGGGTTGAGGTTCGACACGTGCACCAGGCTCTCTTTGCGCCGCCGGTCCATATCGACGACGCGGGTGGCGACGGCAAAGAACGGCTGCAGCCGGTCGACGTCGTTGCGGGCGTCGGTGATAATCTGCGCATAAGCCGACGCCTCGGAGCGGCGATAGACCTTGTGCAGCTTGTAGAGATATTCGGTGCGGTCGAACGGCCGCGGCTTCTCGGGATCGCGCGAGAGGCCCCATTCGCGCATCACGCTGTCCCAACGGCCACGGTTGTAGGGCGGCTCGATCAGCGCGTAGGCGCGGTCGCGCAGATCGCGCTCCTGGTCGGTGGTGCGAAATTCGGAGATCGGGCCGCCAACCCCGACGGCGGCATCGCGGCCGACCCAGTCATGCATGTTGTCGGCAGTGAGCTCGGGGCGGATACGGCCGAAATCGCCGTTGAGGACGCAGCCGCCGGAGAGGCACGCCGCTGCGATCAGGACCACGAACGCGGTCGCCCGCCCGCATCCGCGCAAGACCTGAAGCGAGCGCGGACGGCGCATCATAGGAGAAGCCTCAGGCGCTGGCCTTGCTACGGGAAGCGCGACGGCGGCGGCGACGGCGCTGGCTGCGGCTGGCGCCGCCCTCGGCCGGCTCGTCGTCGTAACGCTCGATCCGAATCACCGGCAGGATGATGACGGTCGCCGATTCCGCACGCATCCCGATCACCCTGCCGTCGCGCAAACAGCGCCCATGCTCGGGAAATTCAACAACGGTCCCCATACGAGTCCCCCACCGGGCCCTCCTGGCCCGCCTAATCGTTCGACGTTTTGAATTAGAAGCCCCGCAAGGTTAACGGTCTGCTAACGCGACGCCCCTAGTTTCCAGGAAAACTGGGAGCGGCATTGCCGGGCGTCGAGCAATGGTAAATTTCTCCACACCACCGGGCTTCGAAGGCCTGTTCGACCTCGATCGCAAGGGGGTCGACATCAGGCCGACGCTACTGCGGGTCCTCACCGACCAGTATCTGCAGAGCCCGGTGCACTCGCCGGACGACGTCCGGCACTACACCGAGCTGGCGATGCGGCTGCTCGACGAGACCGATATCGCCACACGGGCGGCGGTATCGGTGCGGCTGGCGCCCCATGCCTGCGCGCCCCGCTCGATCATGCTGCAGCTCGCGCGCGACGTACTCGAAGTCGCCGAGCCGGTGCTGCTGCACTCGCCGGTGCTCACGCCTGAGGATTGCGACGCGATCGTCGAGGAACGCGGCGTTTGTTATGCCGACATCCTGTCGCGGCGCGACAAACCCGCACCGGCGCCGGTTCCGCGTATCGAAGCCGCCCCGCCGGTGTCGCCAATCGAGAGCGCCGAAACTAAGGCCGCCGAGATCGAAGCCCCCAAGACCGAGATCGCCACGATCACCAAGATCGAGGAACCCACGCTCGAGGCCACCACCTCCGAGACCTCCGCGGTCGAGGAAGCCGCGCCCGACGACGTCGGCGCGGCGAGCGACGCGCCGGAGCCCGTCGACAACGCCAACGCGCGTGAGCTGTGCGAATTGTTCTTCGCGGCCGGCAGCGCCGAGCGGCGGCTGATCCTGCTCAACCTCGAATATGCGGAGTGGCCGGCGGGCGAGCCGCCCGCGCCGCTCCAGCGCGCCGACGTGTGGCGGCTGGAAACCGCCGCTCTCCGGCATCACACTGCGACCTTGATGCGCGAACTCGAACGCGCGCTCGGCATCTCCTACCAGCAGTCGCGCCGGATCGTGGAAGACGAAATGGGCGAGCCGATCGTGGTCGCCGCCAAGGCGATGAGTCTTCCGGCCGACATCTTGCAACGGATCGTGCTGTTCATGAATCCCCGCGTCGGACAATCGGTCGACCGCGTCTATGAGCTGTCCGCGCTCTACAACGAGATCAGCGTGGAATCGGCGCGCCGCCTGGTCGCGATCCTGCGCGCCGCGGAGCCGGCGGGCAGCATGATCCCGGACACACGCGCGATCTATGGCGCCGCGGAGACCGCGCGGCGCGCGCTGTCGGATGTCGCCGCGATCACGGCGCGGAAGCCGGAGGTCACGCTACGCCGGGCCGTCGGCGCCGGCGACGACTGAAGCCCGCAAGAACCGTCCTAGGCGACGACGTTATCGATGAAGTGACGCCCGGCGCGGTCCTCGACCTCGACGATCCAGACATCGGGATCGAAGCGAGCCTCCTTCGCAAGCTTGTCCTCGACCTTCGCCTCCGGCACCGGATCCTGGCCGAAGGAGCGGCTGAAGGCGCGGTCGGCAGGGCGCGCGTCGTCGAACGCGCTCTGCGGCGCCGGCGCGAACAGTTCGGCAGTGCCGTCGAGACGATTGAGCTTGATGAAGATCGCGCCCGCGTCTTCGGCGCCGCGCCGCCGGACGGCGGCAAAGGCCCCCTCGACGTTGCAACGGCGGATATAAGCCGCCACCCAAATTGCTGATTTCAGACGCATCCCGTGAGGGATACAGGCTTAGCGCTGGTTATTCCAGCGGCCGGCCCGTGAGGGCGGCGAGCTCGCGCACGACGCGGTGCGACAACTGCCCGGTGACCGGTAGCTTACGCTCGCGCTCGAACTTCTGAATTGCGGACTGCGTCTCCGGGTCGACGGTGCCGGTCGGCTTGATCTGGCCATAACCGAATTCCGAGAGCGCGCGCTGCACTGCGATGACCTGCTTGGACGGCGCGATCAGGTCGCCGATCGGATCGGGCTTCGCCGGCGGAATCGCCGCCGGCGGCCGCGGCGCCGATTTGGAGCGGACCGGCGAATTGCGGATCGACCGCAGCAACGCCTCATTGGGCTCGGCGCTCGGGCGCAAGCCGGCCGCCTGCTCGAAGTCGCGGATCGAGGTGTCGGTCCTTGGGCCGTAGCGGCCGTCGACCACGCCGTCATAGAAGCCACGGCGCGAAAGTTCGCGTTGGATATCGGCAACGACAGTTGCGTTCACGCGTGCAGAGGTCGCGGGGGTGGCTGGCGTAAGCGCCGCCGTCGTGGCTCTGGGCTGCTCGGCCTTCGGCGCCGGCGTCTCTTGCGGTCGCGCACTCGGCACCGGCGCGCTGGTGGCCGAGGCCAGCGCCGGGCTGTGAACCGGATGCGGCGGCATGATCGCGGCGACGCTGCTCTTGACCATCGGGGCCGGATGCGGGCCCGGTTGCAGGAACAGCGTATTCACCAGGATCAGGATCGCGGCGGACATAGCGACGACGAACGCCACGGCGTCGCGCGCACTCCAGCCGAGCGCTTCCAATATGCTGGGACGTTCAACAGCGACGGCGCCGCCGCGATCCATGCGACCTTTACTAGGCACTGATCCTCACGCGATTGTCTGATGAATTGTCTGGCAGCTGTTCCGGCTGACGCGCGGACGTGGTCTCGTTGCGTTTGCGGGCGGCCTCGCAGTCGAGCGGCAGGCGGATGGCGACACGCGTACCCTCACCCAGCTTGCTCATGATGGCGATGTCACCGCCGTGCAATCCTAGCAGGCCCTTGACGATCGACAGGCCGAGACCGGTTCCATCGTGGTGACGGTCGTAGGAGGAACGCGCCTGGAAGAACGGATCGCCGATGCGCGGCAAGTCCTCGGCGCCGATTCCGACACCGGTATCTTCCACGACCACAGTCATAGTGTCGGCATCGGATTGCGCGCTCACAGTGATCTTGCCGCCGCGCTTGGTGAACTTGATGGCATTGGAGACCAGATTGAGCATGATCTGGTGCAAGGAGCGCTTGTCCGCAATCATGTCGGGCAGTCTCTCGGGCAACTCGACGACCAGATCGATTCCGACCTCGCGGGCCTTGTAGCCAAGGAGCGTGCAACATTCCTGGATCACCTGCCGGGGCACGAACGGCTCCGGGGTGATCTCGAAATTGCCGGACTCGATCTTTGACATGTCGAGGATGCCGTTGACCACCGCCAGCAGATGATGACCGGAATCGTTGATCAGATGCGCGTAGTCGTGACGCCGCTTGGCGTCGATCATCATCGACCCTTCCTTGGTCAGCATCTCGGAGAAGCCGATGATGGCGTTGAGCGGCGTGCGCAGTTCATGACTCATGGTGGCAAGAAAACGACTCTTGGCAGCGTTGGCGCGCTCGGCTTCGGCGCGCGCCTCCTCGAGTGCGACGTCCTGTTCCTTGCGCATGCTGATATCGCGCATCACGCCCACGACCTCGCCTGCGCCTGCACCTTCGCCGACAGTTCCGTCGAACGCACGACAGCGCATCTCAACCCAGACGAATTTCGCCGCCGTACCTTCCGGCGTCGCTTTGCGCACCCGGAATTCGGCCGAGCGGCTTTCACCGAGCGACGTACAGTCGGCCAATGCGGTGAGATACGTCGGACGATCCGCAACATGCACGCGCTCAAACAGGCCGTAGCCGAGCAGATCCTCCACCTTGGTGGCGAACAGCGGCTCGGCCGCCGGCGACACGAACTGCACTGTGCCGTTCCTGGCATGCCGCGTGATGACGTCGGTCATGTTGCGGGCCAGGAGCCGGTAGCGATCCTCCTCGGCGTAGAGCAGCCAGAAGCTCGTGCGGGCGAGTGACTCGGCGCCGAGCGCCAACCCCGTTGCATAGAGCGAGGCGGAAATGATGCCGAGCGCCGCCAGCGCCGCGCGCTCCTGGTCGACCGGTACCGCCGGCGGCAGCGCGCCGAAGTGCCCCATGATCAGCAGGAAGCCGGCGCCGCAGATCGCGAACGACGACGCCAGCGCGACCACACGGCGGGAAGCCGACAGGGCCGCTTCCAGTGGAACGATGACGAGCCAGATCGCGGCAAACGAGCCGATGCCGCCAGTCTGGGCGGCTACCGCGGTCACGAGTCCGGCGAGCGCGAGCGACGAAAGCACATGTGCGCTCTCATACTGGCCCGTGCGCGATAGAAAATAGGCGGTCAGGATCGGTGCGATGAGCCACGCGAACACGATCACTTCGAGCAGGCCCGGCACGCCGCGCAGGCTGACATAGACCGGGAACGCCGCCAGCGCCATCAGGCTGCCCAGCAGCCGCGGCGCGATGAACGCGCGATGGCGCGACGACGTCAGGGCGTCCTGCTGTGCAGACGGATGGATCAGCGAGTCGACATACTCGCGAACCGGTGCGAAGGAGCCCACGTGTCCTGCACGTCCGACACTGCAGACGCGCTCCCCTTGGTTGAATGTGGCGGATCGTGTCAGAACCCGCTTAAGCGAAAGCTAAGGTTGAGGCCGTGCTCCCTTGTCCGTCCGTTGCACACGGTCATTCGACCGGGCCCGGCATGCGATTTTAGCCTGATGGTGAACGATCGGTTTCTAACGCAAGGCGCTCCGCGTCGGAAATGCGGCAGAGCGGAAGCGAATTTTCGTCATTCCCCGGGTCATTGCGCATTGATTCGAATGCCACCGACCCCCGATCGCTCAAATTGTCTGAAAATTTGACGCGTATTCGAGTCGAATATGGAGAAAAGGCGCGGCCTGCGGCCAACCGCGCTTTCAAGCCTCCCTGCTAGCGTCCTTCCCAAAGCGGCGACAAGGCCGCGGGGAAGCAGGGCTCGGATCAAATGTGGTTCCTGTTGCGGGTGGCGTTCTGGCTGGGCGTCGTTCTGATCTTACTGCCAAGTGGTGGTTCGCAGCCTGTGCCGAAGGCACAGGTCAGCGCCGGCGACGCATTCACCGCGGCGCAGGCGGCGATGTCCGACATGAAGCAGCTCTGCGAGCGGCAGCCGAAGGTTTGCGAGATCGGTTCGCAAACCGCGGTCACGCTCGGACAGCGCGCGCAGGTCGGCGCCAAGATGCTCTACGAATTCCTCCACGAGCGGTTCGGCAACGACGAGCCAGCTGCGACCCAGCCGACCGGCTCGGTGCCGGCCAAACCGTCGCAGAACACGCTGCGTCCGGCCGATCTGTTGCCGGGATGGCGCGGCCCGATATCCGGCTAAACGGGCGCCGCTAACGCCCCGAAATCGACGTCCGCAGCGGTAGTCCCGGCGGCACTTCTCGCATATATAGTGCGCATGACCGACGCACAGACGGCCAACGCCGCCGCCCGGATCGACGCCATCGTCGACGACTTCTCGTTGCTCGATGATTGGGACGACCGCTACCGCTATGTGATCGAACTCGGCCGCAAGCTTGCGCCGCTCGACGAGCGTGACCGCAACGAGCGCAACAAGGTCCAGGGCTGCGCCAGCCAGGTCTGGCTCGCGACCAGCATCCAACCCGACGGCGCACAAGGTCCGACGCTTTCGTTCGTCGGCGACAGCGACGCGCACATCGTGAAGGGCCTGATCGCCATCCTGCTCGCGACCTATTCGGGCCGGCATGCGAAGGAGATCCTCGCGACCGATGCGGTCGCGCTGTTCGAGCGCCTGGGTCTTCGCGAACACCTGACGCCGCAGCGCTCGAACGGGTTCCGCTCGATGGTCGAGCGCATCAAAAGCGACGCCCGCGCGGCACTAGCGCAGTAGCGCGGCATCCGACCGACAGCCCAAACTGAAAAGGCCGCCCGAGAAAGGCGGCCTGTTTCGTCACGCGATACGCCCTCGTTATTTACGGCGGCGGCGCTGCTGGCCGAGGCCCATCTGCTTGGCAAGTTGCGAGCGGGCTTCCGCATAATTGGGGGCGACCATCGGGTAGTCCGCGGGCAGTCCCCATTTCTCGCGGTATTGCTCGGGGGTCATGCCGTATTGGGTGCGCAGATGGCGCTTGAGCGACTTGAACTTCTTGCCGTCTTCCAGACAGACAATGTGCTCGGGCGTGATCGATTTCTTGACCGATACCGCCGGCCGCAGCGGCTCGCTCGGCAACTCGCCCTGGCCGCTCGAGACACGGGTCAGGGCGGTATGCACCTGATTGATCAGGTTCGACAGTTCCTGCGCCGGGACCGAATTGTTGCTGACATAGGCCGAGACGATCGTCGCCGTCAGCCCGATATATGATCCGCCTGAGCCGTTGTCGTTCATTGAATACTGATCCTGTTGCCCGGTTGATCTGTCGTGCCCGCCGGCCACCGCCGCGCTTATCAGGTATTTCGACCAACGCAGGTCGATAAAGGCCACTCAACGTCAGCAAAGGCAAGAATCGGCGGGCCGGATATGCTTAGCATTCTTAGCGACTTCTTTATCCGGCGCAAGAACAGAATGACTGCTGCGACAAAGTATTCGTCCGAAATTGTTAGGTTGTGCTCGGCGTTACAGGCCAAATTCTCGCTGAATCCGGGGCCGCCATCGCATCGGCCCACCTGAACCTCTGCCAAATCAATGGGCGTGCGAACCCGATGTCATGAATTCTGTATTGGGCCGGGCTTCGGCCAATAGTCGGCAGGCCAATACTGCCCCGCGCGCCTACTGCTGGGCGCTGCCAGTGGCGAAACAACCGTAGCCCGGAACCCGGATTGAGCCATCAGCGCGTTTACGCGCGTCCATAGCCCGTCGAAGACGGGCGTGAACGCCCTTATGACGCGCTATGGCGAAATCCGGGACGGCGCATCTACTCGGAGGAGATACCCGGCTTTCGCCATAGCGCGGGGCTACGGCTCAGCGCTCAACGTCGCTCGAGCGATTGAGGGACGACCAAACGCGCTAAGCGTTGTTCTCGATGTGCGCGCGCAGCTCGGCGATCGATCCGAAGCGCACCGTTCCCTGCGGAAGCTGCGCCTCGATCGAACCGTCGGCGTAGAGCGTATAGGCCATGCCGTCGACCACACCCGACTTGAGGATCGCGACACCGCGCTCTTGCGGCGCTGATACCGGTGCCGGCGCGACTTCGGCGGCCGGATGCGCTGACGCGGCGGAGACCGGATGCGCTGCGGCGACCGTCGCAGGCGCTCGTGCGACTTCAAGCCGAGGATCGGGCTGGCCTTCGCGGCCGGGGCGCTTCGGCCAAAGCGAGTCGAATGCCCCCTCTTGCTGCGGCGCCGGCTGCTGCGCTGCTGCCTGCCGCACCTGGCGCGGGCGGAACAGGAAATCGAGCCGCGGCTCCCGGGTCTCCACGGCAGCCGCCCCCGCCGAGCGCGGCACCGGCTCGACCTGCGGTGGCGGTTCAACATGATGAGTGGCCTGCTGGCCATTGGGCGACAACGGCACCGCCTCTTCCTCGGCCTCCAGCACGCCCTTGTCGGGCCGCGGGATGCTCGAGCGCAGGCGTTCGATGGCCGAAGCCGACACCTCGACGGCCGCCGGGCTCGGTGAAGCCGCCGCCGCCGGGACAGGCACCGATGCCGGCGCGGGCTCCTCGTTAACGACTTCCTTAACGGGCTCGCGGGCAACCACCTCGGCCGGCGGTGCCGGCAACTCGATCCGCGCCGCGCGCGCGGTGGCTGCTTGTGCAGGAACCTGGGATCCCTTGAGCGCGGCCGTGACCCGCGCCAGCTCGGTCACCACCGCCGAAAGGCCGACCAGCAGAAGCCCGCCGACCACGGCAAAGGCGCCAGCCAAAATCGCCGTTCCACCGAGGCTCAACTCTTTGATCGGGATGCCGAATCCGATCAATGCTCCGCCTGCGGCAGCCAGCAATATACCCAGCACTAGCAGGATCACAGACATAGCTACTAACGCTCGCCCCACGCCCCAAAACCCGCAGCTCCGGGCTGCTATGGTTAGCAAAGAATTTTGATCCGGTTCCTGAGAACACGCAATGCTTAATGTGAAACGTGAAGCCACAACCCTTAATCTTGATTAACGGCTGAGGCGGCGCCTGCTGCGCTGCAGCGACGGACGACGCGCGACCGGCACGGAACCAACCGTGTCGAGGGCTGTTAGCCCCCGACATCTCACTTGGACGTTTGCCCCCCGCACAGTCCTGCCACCGCGATGCGCAGGCATCATCGGAGGATGTCGTGACTCGCGATCAGAGGCCCGCGTGGTTCTGCGCCACCATGCAATAGAGCATAGGGATCGACAGCATGGTGTTGACGCGCGAGGTCAGCCCGGCGAGCCGCGCAGCCGCCGCCTTTTCGTCCGCGGACGCCGTGACCAGGCCCAGCACCTTCTTCTGGTTCGGCCAAATGATGAACCACACATTGAACGCCATGATCAGCGCCAGCCACATGCCGATGCCGATCGGGATGACGCCCCGCTGGAACGTGAGTGCCTGGATCAAATAGCCCTTGTGCAGCGCCAGGATCAGACCAAGCACCACCGTTGCGAGCGCGGCATAGCGGAACCAGAACAGGACGTTCGGCGCGATGAACTTGGTGATCGCAGCGCGGTGTTCGGCCGGCTCGATCTTGGGAACGGTCGGCGTCTGAACGAAGTTTAGATACCAGAGCAGGCCCATCCACATGACGCCGGCCATGATGTGCAGCCAGCGCCAGAAGAACAGCCACCACTGGGAATCGAACTTGACGAACTGACCGCTGATCAAGCCGACGACCACGATGAGAACGACCACCAGACCGAAGCCTGCCGCAAGCGTCTTATGAAGCGACTGAAAGAATGCCACCATGGAAGCCCCCCCTGTTTCGAATTAGTCTAGTTCGAAGCCGGAGGTACGATACCACAGCTGCCCGCCCGCTCAACGGATGTACCGAATGAATCCGTGGAATACAGAAAATGACAGTCGCCGAGGTCGCCAGCGGCGGGCGGCCATAGTAGATACGGACTCGCAATCACCGAGGAGACTCTGATGTCGTTCAAGTTGCCTGACCTACCCTATTCCCACGATGCGCTCGCGCCCTACATGTCGCGCGAGACGCTCGAGTACCATCACGACAAGCACCACCTCGCCTACGTCAACAACGGCAACAACCTGCTCAAAGGCACCGAGTGGGAAGGCAAGTCGCTCGAGGACATTGTCAAAGGATCGTTCGGCAAGAACGCCGGCCTCTTCAACAATGCCGGACAGCACTACAACCACCTGCACTTCTGGCAGTGGATGAAGCCGAACGGCGGCGGCGACAAGCTGCCCGGCAACCTGGAGAAGAAGATCATCTCCGACATCGGCTCGGTAGCCAAGATGAAGGAAGACTTCATCGCCGCCGGCGTCGGCCAGTTCGGTTCGGGCTGGTGCTGGCTCGCAGTCGTCGACGGCAAGATCCAAGTGACCAAGACGCCGAACGGCGAGTCGCCGCTCGTGCACGGCGGCAAGCCGATCCTCGGCTGCGACGTGTGGGAGCACTCCTACTACATCGACTACCGCAATCGCCGGCCGGACTATCTGAAGGCATTCCTCGATCAGATGGTGAACTGGGAATACGTGGCGAAGATGTACGACGCGGCGATGACCTAAGCGCCTGCGTTCTGCCGAGCAGCAGCGTGAAAGCGGGGCGATGAGCCCCGCTTTTATTTTGGCCCGCTTTTGTTTTGCTCGCCGGCGCGGGCAT